>BNJV01002026.1_pt1 | contig 109685 bp, 173 predicted proteins | sample 8540591 | NCBI WGS metagenome assembly BNJV01 (sample SAMD00202457, study PRJDB9452) | human saliva metagenome | host: Homo sapiens
AGGGCATATCGCCTGAACATGCAAAAATTGGAGTTGGGCGAAGATGGTATAGACGTTTTATTTGAATAATGGGAAGAGAATAGGTCGTCTGAAATCATTATGTTGTTCGGACGACCTTCGATTAAACTTTCACTTTATTGATAACGCATCCCAAGAGTTATTAGAAAGGTCGTCTGAAAAAGCTATTCTTATTTCAGACGACTTTTTCTCAGATTAACGCATTATTGAAACCCATTATATAGTCGATTAACTTTTAAACCAGTACGGCGTTGCCCCCGCCTTAGCTCAAAGAGAACGATTCTCTAAGGTGCTGAAGCACCAAGTGAATCGAGTTCCGTACTATCTGTATTGTCTGCGGCTTCGTCGCCTTGTCCTGATTTAAAGTTAATCCACTATATTTGGATTGCGGGCTTAATCAAGTTTTATGCAGTGTATTGATAAATATTGAGGAAATAATGTCTTGTTACTTTCTTTATATTGTGTCAAAACACGGATATTTAAAAGCTGTTCTACGAACGAATGGGTTTGATATCGCTCAGACTCAGCCCTGGTAAAAAGGCTGAATAAAAAGCGATAGCTTTGTTATAATGAAACTATAGAGATTTCCATCAGTTTCTTGGCATTGCGCCGTTTTTATCCATATCAACGAAAGGAAAACAAAATGTTTCCAGAATATCGCGATTTAATTTCAAAATTAAAACAAGAAGATGCGCATTTTGCACGATTGTTTGACGAGCATAACGAGCTGGATGACAAAATTACCGGTTTGGTAAAAATAACCCTGTTACCAGCGGCTCTGAAGAAATCGAAGAGCTGAAAAAGCTAAATTGAAACTGAAAAGACGAGGTTGTACGCTCTTCTGCAAAAAGCAGCAGGCAAATAATTCGAGTTTCTCAGGTCGTCTGAAACCGATATCAGGGATTTCAGACGACCTTTTTGTATGCGGATGAAACGTGGGACGGGATAAGGCAAGGGAAGTACAGACAATAAACAGGTGCTGGTTTATTGCATGAATACAAAGCAAGGTCGTCTGAAAACGCTTGCGCGTATATTTTCAGACGACCTTTTTCATTCCATTACAGCCATTGTGCCAAGGATTCGGTATCCAAGTCCCATTGCCAGATGCCGTTGTCCGTGCCGTCCAATCCGCGCAGGAAGAGGTATCGGATGGCGATTTTGGGTAACAGTTTGCCGCGCAGTTTGAAATAGCGGGCCACGGCGATGGCGTAGATGAGCGCTTGCAGGTAGTAGTGGTGGTCTGCTACGGCTTCGTTCATGGCTTGTTGCGTATAGGCTTCGGCGCTGTCGCCCAGATGGTTGGATTTGTAATCAATGATGCACACGAGGTCGTCTGAATCTTGGTAGACCATGTCGATGAAGCCGTTGAGAAAACCTTGTACGTCTTGGAAATCAATCTTTCTGCGGCTTCGATGCATTCCGGCGGCAGTGAACTGTTTTCGCGGGCAAACCAGCGGCGCAGGTCATGGGTTTGAAGTCTTCGGTGTAGAGGGTGAACCCCATTTTCAGGAAGGCGGCGTTCGGGTGGGATTTCAGACGAGGCTTTTGTGCAACAAGGCGCGTTTTGCGGCAGGTGTCGAGCATTTGTTTGACGGCATCTGTCCAGAGTAGGTCGAAGCCGTAGCGGGTCAAGGTTTCGGCTATCAGGCTGCTTTGGCTTTTCGGCGCTTTGGGCAAAGTCGAATTTTTCCAACATTTCATGCAGACAGACGCCGGCGTTGGCGCCGCGCGGAAATGGTGGATGTCGGTGTTTGGGAGGTCGTCTGAAACAGGGAGGGCGGTTTCAGACGACCTTTCTGTTTCGGTGGCGGTTTCTGCGGGGTCGAGTGCGGGTTGTAATTCTTCGCGTTCGTCGTCTCGGGTTTTGACTTGGCGGCTGAGGCTGGTAAAGCTGGTATGTCGGACGAACTGAAATCCGCGGGCAGGGGATAACGGCGGCAGATAGAGGTCGTCTGAAAGATGGCGGTTTTGCGCGGCAGCAGGTTGCGGCGCGTCTTCGGAAAAAGCTGAAGTCGGTATGTTCGGGAGGATTTTTGAGGAAACGCAGCCAGTTGTTTTTTCAGCATTTGCAGCTCGCCTAGGGCTTTGTTTGCTTTGCGTTCTTGTTCATAAGCTTGGCGGGTAGACACCCGATTGCTGTCGGTGCTGCCTTCAAGCAGGTAGGCAAAAGGGGAATCGGCGGTATCGCCGCAATGGGCGGCATAAAAGGACGAGCTGCTCTTCGGCACGGGTCAGCGCGACGTCAAAAAGCAGGCGCAGGCGTTCTGCCATTTCTTCGTCGGCAAGGTGGATGCGGTCTTCTTCGTCGAGTTGCGATTTGGCAAGCAGTTCCGTAGTGTGGTCGGCGGTGTGGAGGATTTGCCAATCGGCGGGCTTCATGTCTTTCGCGTCCCAAACGAAAGGGCAATAGACCAAAGGATATTGCAAACCTTTGGAGGCATGCATGGTGACAATTTTGACCAGTGCTTCGTCGCTTTCAAGCCGTAACAGCCCTGATTCGCCGACAGATCGGTCTTGCGCCAGACTGATTTGGTCGTTGAGCCATTGATGTAGGGCGGCGGGGCTGAGGCTTTGTCCTTCTTCTTCGGAGAGGCACTCTAAAAGCTGATGGAAATTGGTGAGGCCGCGCTCGTCACCTCGTGCAAGCAGTCCGGCTTCGATGCCGTGCAACGAGGAGAAGTGTTGCAGCGCGGCATAAATCCCGCTTTTTCCGCCAAATGGCGACGGATTCGGCGGCGGTGTTTATCCAGTTTAATAATTCGGCTTCGTTGCGGTTGAGTTGATACAAGGCTTGCGCGTCGTAGCCGAACAATGTGCCGGATAAGACGAAGCGCAGCGAGCCGAGTTGTCCGGGATTGAGCCAATAATCCAACAGCGCGGCAAGGGCGAGGGCTTCGGGCGTGGTGAAAACCGATTCTCTTGAGAGCAAAACGCTTTGTATGCCGCGCGTTTTCAGCGCTTTTGCCACCATCACGCCTTCGTTAAACGTCCTGACCAAGACGGCAATGTCGCCCGAAACGACCGGCCTGTCTTTGAATTTCAGACGACCCTCGGCAGCTTCGTTGAGCGTGTGGGCGATTTCGTCGGCGCAATATTCGGAGGCACGGCGGCGCAAGATGTCTTTGTTGAGTACTTCGTCGTCTTTGCCGTTGAGCCAGCGTATCTGTATGGCAGTTTGGGGCGGCGAAAGCCGGCTTTCGGAACGTGCGGCGCCGACTTCGGTATAGTCTATGCCGTCCAAGACGAAAGGGCGGTTTTTGCAGCGGAACAATGCGCCTATGCCGTTAATCAGCTTGGCGTGGCTGCGGTAATTGGTTGCCAGCGTGTAGCTGTGTTGCGCGTCGGCTGCGGCTTGCAGATAGGCGTAAATGTCGGCGCCGCGAAAGCTGTAAATCGCTTGTTTCGGGTCGCCGACTAAGAATAAAGAGCTTGTTTTGGCTGATGAAGATTTTTCGGAAAAATCTCGTATTGCAGCGGGTCGGTGTCTTGAAATTCGTCAATCAAGGCGATGCGCCAGTTTTGCGCCACCGCCTGAGCCAATGAATCTGCCTGCGGGTTGTCGGTCAATGCGTCGCAAACATCAAGCAGCAAATCGTCGAAAACCACGTTCGCGTTTGGATTTTTCTGCTCGCTCAGACTGGCGTTAAGATGGTCGAGCAGGTCGAGGTGGAGTAGGGTAAGCGTTTCTTCTTCGGCTTGCGCAATGGCAGCCGAATCTGCGCCGAGATTCGCCAATATCTGCAAATCGGCAAAGGCGGCAGCATCAGGGAGTATTGCCTTTTTGACTTTGGACGCTAAAGCTTCTATGGCAAACATGGGCAGCTTTTCTGCCGTCGTCTTGTCAAAAGAAGGAAGGGCATCGGATTGGGAGGCGGATTGGAGTTCGAGAAAGACGGTCTTGAATGTTTTTCCTTGATAGGATTGCCCGTTTAATATCGGACGGATGCGCCAGAATGTTTCTTCCAAAGCGTCCAGTTTGGAACGCACTTTTTCCCATGTTTTTCGAAAGTTTTCCTGTGCGGCGATTAAGTCTGCTTCGGGTCGTCTGAAAACCAAATACGGACGGCTGACGAACTTTTGTATTGCCGCCAGCATGGTTTTGCGGCGTTTGGCGGCGTTGAAATACCAGCTTCGCCAAAACGGGATGATTGACGATGCGGTCGCGCCAAAAATCTTGAGCGGGAATCAGCAGGCGGTCGCGGTTGTCTTCGGTCAGCTCGACATCCATAGGGCGCACGGCACAAAAACGCATAATCGCGCAAAATGCGTTGGCGAAGCCGTGAATGGTATAAATCGCGGCGTTGTCGGGATTGTCCGATGGCGGCCTTGAGGCGGACAATCAGCCGCGTCCGACTTTCTTGAGCCAATGCTTGTTTGAGCAAACCGGTCAGAAACACATCGCCCGGATGATTGTCTTGGCAGTATGCTTCAAGGTCGTCTGAAAGATTGTCCGTATCCTCCACGCTCTCCAAAGCCTGCAATACTTCGTCCAAACGTGCGCGCAAACGGGTTTTCAATTCCGCCGTTGCCGCCTTGGTAAAAAGTAACGGTCAAAATGCTTTCGACCGGCATCTGTTCAAGCACGACCAAGCGCGTGAACAAAGCCGCAATGCCGTAGGTTTTTGCCCGTGCCGGCAGAGGCTTCAATCAGATTGGTACCTGCTATAGGGATGCTTAGGGGATCGAAGGCTGGAATGGAGGCGTTAGCGGGCATGATAAAAGGAGGAAAGTACAGATAGAAGGCGTAATCATAGCAGAGGTCGTCTGAAAACGGTGGGGAGCTTGGAGTGAAAACGGGCTTTGGCTTGGTTGTATGGCAGGCTTGCGATTTTCGGTTGCGTTCCGTTGGATTTAATTGTTGATATCAGCCGTAGAAATAGGGTGAGGCAAACAAAAAAACGGCAGCTTTTAGGCTGCCGTTTTCTTTTGTACAATTAAGCTTGGTCTTCCGGTTTGTCAGATAACTCTTGAGTTTTATCTGATGGCTCTTGAGCAGTTTCTGTAGAAGCAGGTTCATGCTGACTGACTGCTTCCGGAGCTTGTGTTGCCGCTTTGGTTTCAGATTGTTCCGGATTGTCCTGGCGCAGATTTGTGACTGTAGTCTTTTAGGCAGGGCTGGGTTGTTTGCCTGCCATAATTTCCAACACTTGGTCGCGGTCTATGGTTTCCCAATCCATCAAGGCTTTGCACATAATTTCCATCTTATCGCGGTTTTCATCAAGGATTTTTGTAAGCTACTTGATACTGCTCATCAAGATGCGGCGAATTTCTGCGTCGATTTCTTGTTGGGTTTTTCGGAAATGTTTTGGGAACGGGTAATGCTGCGTCCCAAGAATACTTCGTCTTCGTTTTCCGTATAAACCATCACGCCCATTTTATCGCTCATGCCGTAACGGGTGACCATCTCGCGCGCCATTTGGGTAGCACGTTCAAAATCGTTGGATGCGCCGGTGGAAATACGGCCGATGAAGATGTCTTCGGCAATGCGTCCGCCAAACAAGATGGAAAGCTGACTCAGCATTTGGTCTTTATACATGCTGATACGGTCGCGTTCGGGAAGCTGCCAAGTCAAACCGAGCGCACGGCCGCGCGGCATGATGGTCACTTTGTGAACCGGGTCGGTAAACGGCAGGCTTTTCGGCAACAATCGCATGACCTGCTTCATGGTAGGCGGTCGCACGTTTTTCGTCTTCGTGCATTACCATGCTGCGGCGTTCGGGACCCATATAGATTTTTGTCTTTGGCATCTTCAAAATCGCTTTGGTCAACTTTGATTTTGTTGCGGCGGCCTGCAAACAGGGCGGCTTCATTGACCAAGTTGGCCAAATCCGCACCGGAGAAGCCGGGTGTACCTCGTGCCAATGATGTCAAATCTACGGATTCGTCCAAAAGGTACTTTTTCGCGTGGACTTTCAGGTTTGCTCGCGGCCGCGGATATCGGGCAGCGGAACAACAACCCTGACGGTCGAAGCGGCCGGGGCGTTTACAATGCCGGATCCAATACGTCAGGGCGGTTGGTTGCGGCGATAACGATAACGAGTATGATTGCTTTCAAAACCGTCCATCTCGACCAAAAGTTGGTTCAAGGTTTGTTCGCGTTCGTCGTTGCTGCCGCCTAAGCCGGCACCACGTTGACGAGCCGACAGCGTCGATTTCGTCAATGAAAATGATACAAAGGGGCGTTTTTCTTCGCTTGTTCAAACATATCGCGTACGCGGCTTGCACCGACGCCGACGAACATTTCAACAAAGTCGGGCCTGAAATGCTGAAGAACGGCACACCAGCTTCGCCTGCGATGGCTTTTTGCCAGCAAAGTTTTACCGGTACCCGGGCTGCCTGCCAGCAAAATGCCGTGCGGAACGCGGCCGCCCTAAAGCTTTTGATAGCGGTTGGGGGATTTCAGATAATCAACGATTTCTTGTACTTCTTCTTTTTACTTCATCACAACCGGCAACATCGGCAAAGGTAACTTTATTGGTTTCTTTGTCCATCAGGCGGGCGCGGCTTTTTACCGAAGAGAATGCGCCGCCCTTGCCACCGCCGCCGTTCTGCATGCGCATGAAGTAGAACCATGCGCCAATCAGCAACAATACCGGCAGCAGGCTGAAAACCAGGCTGGTAAAGATACTCGGTTTTTCTTCAGGGATAACGTTGACGCGGACTTTATTGTCCAAAAGCGTTTTGACCAAATTATCGTCTAAAGGCGCATTGGTGAAGAAAGTGGATTTATCGGTACGTTCGCCTTTGATCAGATAGCCGATGATGGCGGAGCCTTCGATTTTGACGTTGCTCACTTCACCGTTGTTTACCTGTTGGATAAATTGAGGTATTCGATTTGCTGCTTGTTTTTCCTGCTTGCTGGTCAGTGCGTTGAACGCAGCCATCAGACCGACGCACACAGCGACCCATAACAGGATGGACTTAAAGGTATTCCCCACTTAGCCAGACTCCATGATATTAAGATAAACGAAAGGAAGATTTTTAAAACACGCTGCCTGTATTGTCAGCGTTTATCCTAATAAATAAATCTCCACTGGAACGATTGCGTGATGCTTCGGGCTTGCGCGTCTGCACCGTTTCCGAAGATTTCGCGCATGGCTGCCATATATTCCTGATAGCCCGCTCCTGAAAATACCTTCACCAAAAAGCTGCCGCCCGTTTTCAAATGATTGACGGCAAAGTCCAAAAGCCAGTTCGCACAAGTAAAAAGCTACGGGCTTGGTCGGTTACAGCGTTACCCGACATATTGGGTGCCATATCGCAAATTACAAGGTCTAGTGGGCGGGCGTCCAGCAGGGTTTCAAATTGCGCCAATACTTCGTCCTCCCTGAAGTCGCCCTGAATAAAAAGAAACGCCTTCTATTTCATCCATAGGCAGGATATCCAATGCGAACACGCGCCCTGAATTGCCGACCAGTTTTGCCGCTACTTGCGACCAGCTGCCCGGCGCGCTGCCTAAATCCGCCAAAACCGTGCCGGGTTTGATTAATTTGTCTTTTTCGTTGATTTCCAGCAGTTTATATGCGGCGCGGGCACGATAGCCGTCTTTTTGCGCCATGTGGACGTAATGATCGTTGACGTGTTCGTGAAGCCAGGCTTTTGATGATTTTGAACGTACTGCCATAATTTATTTAATGATTTGAGAAACGCCGTATTGTACGTTATTTTTCCCCGAGATTGCGCCAAATCGCGTACAATGCCGCATTATTCTTTCTTTTCAAGCACTAGAACATGACTGACAATAAATTAAGCACTAAAGAAATTTTGGAATTGAAAGCCCGCGCCCATCACCTTCATCCTGTTGTAATGGTGGGACAGCAAGGTTTGACCGAGTCCGTTATCAAAGAAAGCCGATGCCGCCCTGACGGCGCATGAGTTAATCAAAGTCCGTGTATTCGGCGATGACCGCGCCGAAGCGCGTTGAAATTGCAATGCATTGTGCAGAAGCCGTCGATGCGCAACTGGTTCAGCATATCGGCAAACTGTTGGTGTTGTGGCGTAAAAACTTGGAGGTTTGATTCTTCAAGAGCATATTCAGACATCTTAAGGACAGATGTACAAAAGGTCGTCTGAAAATATTTATGACTCTTACCAAGTGTTTTTGTTATGCGCTCGTAAAATCAGGAAAATCGATAAACTCTCTGAGATTGATTACTGTCAATGGGAACATACCCGCAGTTTTAAAGCTGCGATTGGCTATACTAACGATAGGAGCACATCATGAAAGTATTATCTGTTGCACTGGTTTTATTGACTTTGGCAGGCTGTCACAATACTTGGAACGGCGTTCGGGAAGACAGTTCACGCATTATCGGGCGTTCTGTCAGCGGTATTGGTCACGGTATCGGTAAGGCAGGTCAGGCATTGGAACGTACCGGCAGCAGAATCGACAACCGCCAACAAGTACAGCCTCAAATGTCCGGACAGAATCAATATCCCTACCCGGCGCAGAACCAATATCCTGAGCAGAATCAATACCAATACTAAGTCTTTTTTTAATGTCGACCCCGATTACATGGTTTGTAGTCGGGGTTTTGGTTTTTCAGACGACCTTTATCCTGTATGATTCGGGATTGGCAATGAAATGGGCATATCTTTAGCCGTCTTCTTACTTATAGTGGATTAACTTTAAACCAGTACGGCGTTGCCTCGCCTTAGCTCAAAGAGAACGATTCTCTAAGGTGCTGAAGCACCAAGTGAATCGGTTCCGTACTATCTGTACTGTCTGCGGCTTCGTCGCCTTGTCCTGATTTAAATTTAATCCACTATCTATTTATAACAATATGAAAAATCTCATTTTCTGGCTTGCGCTGTTGGCTGCGGCTTTCGGTTTTTATTATCAGCAAAACCATAGAATTTCTCAGGACGAGCTGATTCATGCTGAGTCGCCGCATGACAGGTCTTCCGTGTCTTCATTCGGCGGATTGGCTTACCTGAATTTTTTTGCGTGCAGGCGCGGGGCTGCCGACTTTGGCGCATTCGTCGGTTTTTAGAAAAGTCCGCCCGCAATCATGCGCGTTATTTGTTGCAGAACCCTGAAGACGGTCATGACGAACGTCATCGCAGCAATCCGTTTTTACCGGCTACCGCCCGAATGAACGCGCCCGCAAGGTAGGTTATCTTTATGATGGCGTACATGAAAATATCACCACCGGTTTTTTTATCCGTATCCTGAAGATATGGATACCAATTTGCCGGTTCAGCAGCAGATTGACGGTTTGATGACCGCTATTTATCACCGCTTCTCTCTGTTGGAACAAGGCATTGATGAAGCCGGTGCGGCATTTGAGCATCGTGATGGGCGGATATCGGTTGCTATCAATCAGGAAATCATCAGTTTAATTTTTTTATTGCGGTTTAGGCGGGGTTTATCCTGAACCGGGGCGGCGTTATTATCAGAATGCCTGCAACAACAATGCCATTGTTTATGCGGACGAAGTCAAGGCGCAACGCGAGTTCTTATATGTCGTTTATCCGCAAGGTGATTTTGCCATGCCGGATTTTTCACGGCGAACACCCCGATCCCATGCCAGGTTACGAATTTACCGGCAACCCGGTCAGCATCGCTTTTTCGGAATCTGCCGGAAAAAAATCAAAAATGCGGTCGTTCAAGCTTTATCAGGGTGAATCCGAGATAGAGAAGGTCAAGGTGTTGACGGCAAGCAACGATCCGAATCAAACGTTTTCCGATCGTCAATTTGCCTTATTTCCCCTGTTGCCTTTGGAATACGATACCGCGTATCGTGCCGTATTCGAGTATGAGCGCAATGGCAAATCTGAAAAAGCCGAATGGACTTTTCCGAACGAAAAAGCCTGATTATCCTTACTTTATCGTTAAAGGTGGCGAAAAAAATTGGCGGTTGAATCGGGTAAGAAATATTTCATTCATTGGAAGGATTTTTGGTGTCAGCGGGAATGCGAAGAGTATGTTTACCGCCAACGTGGCAAAGCGAAACTCGAAGTCATGGAGCGTCAGATCGGCGGTATGGTGGTAAGGATTACCGGAGACAAAGGCGATGATGTCCGGTTAACGCCGAAAGAAGAAAATGATAAGGCGGTCTTACTTTATATCTGGCAATAGGCAATCAAGGTCGTCTGAAACCCAAACAGGTTTTCAGACGACCTTCTTTCTATGTAACAAGACAAAAGCAGGGTAGGGCAAGATACTTTATTGTTTGGGTAAACCGTAAAAACTGTTAGAATAGCGGAAATTTTATTTCTTGTTTCTCAAACAATGATCCGCCATCCGAAAATTGCCGCCCATACGCGTTATGCCTTTATCTGTATCGGACTGATGATGCTTTCTTTCCTGATATATGTGGTTTTGGCAATGTTTGATTTGGGCTTGGATATGTCGATGCGGATTGAGCTGACCCGTTTTGCGCTCATTTTAATCTTGCTGTTTGCGTTTTTAGGCGGCGTTTTTCAATCTGGGTAGCGGTGCTGCGAAAGAAAATGGGGGTATGACATAGAACCAAGTTGATAACAACATTCCTGAAGAAATCCGTTTGCAACATGACCGATCGGCTTTGGTTTTGGTTTATCGCGGCGAACGTAAAACCCTTCCTGCCGAATTTCTCCGCGTTTATTCTCCCAGTGCCGAAGTGCGCGGACATGGTGCGGGACAAGATGTCTTGCAGACAGGTAAAGCGGAAGTCACGATTTCTGATTTGGACCCTGTCGGTCAGTATGCGCTCAAAATTACTTTTTCAGACGGCCCAATAGCGGTTTTGTATGACTGGGCTTATCTTTACAAATTGGCTTACGGTTATGATGCGCTTTGGCAGGATTATCTCCGCAGGTTAAAAAGAAGCCGGAGCCTCAGAATACCGAGTGCCGCCGACCTTGTTGCCGGTAAAAAGCATTCCTGCGGCAGCGGCGGTTGTGGCGGACATCATTGATTACTGAGTGTGTTTGTTCTTTTTGAAGCGGCATTGTGACGGACAGCAGGATGTCGGCAAAGCAGGCTCTGTTCCTCGCTTGAAAAATATATCAGCCTGTCGGATGTCAAACAAAATCGACTGGAAAGATACGGTCTTGAGGGTACAATGCCACTACACGGGGGCAAGTTGCGTTGTTACCTGAATAAAAAAGATTATTTAGCCATCCATTTGATAGACTACGCTAAGCCGGTCCGCAAAAAGCATATCGTGAATGATGATAAAAACACCATCACCTTCAGAGATGAAATTTCAGCATTCGGCATAGCCATGAACAAATTGAAAGACAGGTTTGCCTCTCAATGATTAAACTTTCAGACGACCCCTAGAGCAAGGTCGTCTGAAAATCGAAAATACTCGTTTGAACCATATTGATTTCAGATTATTTTTAGGAAAGCACCTCTATGAGCGACCACAAAACCCATTTCGGTTTCACTACCGTAAACGAAGAAGAAAAGGCAGGTAAAGTGGCCGAAGTGTTCCATTCCGTAGCCAAAAACTACGACATCATGAACGATGTCATGTCTGCCGGCCTGCACCGCGTTTGGAAACATTTCACCATCAATACCGCCCGTCTGAAAAAGGGCGATAAAGTGCTGGATATCGCCGGCGGTACCGGCGACCTGTCGCGCAGCTGGGCCAAGCGTGTGGGCAAAAGGGCGAAGTGTGGCTGACCGACATCAACTCATCCATGCTGGCAGTGGGCAGAGACAGACTGCTGAATGAAGGTTTGATTCTGCCCGTATCGCTGGCCGATGCCGAAAAATTGCCGTTTCCCGACAACTATTTCAACTTGGTTTCCGTTGCTTTCGGTTTGCGCAACATGACCCACAAAGATGCTGCACTCAAAGAAATGTACCGCGTGCTCAAACCGGGTGGAACGCTCTTGGTGTTGGAATTTTCCAAAGTCTACAAGCCACTGGAAGGCGCATACGATTTGTATTCCTTCAAACTGCTGCCGGTCATGGGCAAACTTTTGATTGCCAAAGACGCAGACAGCTATCAATATCTGGCAGAATCCATCCGCATGCACCCTGACCAGGAAACATTGAAACAAATGATGCTGGATGCCGGTTTCGACAGCGTTGATTACCATAATATGAGCGCAGGCATCGTAGCCTTGCATAAAGGTGTGAAATTCTGATGCCCGAATCGGCTGACCTATCTGTCTGATGCCCATAGCCTATTCCAAAGTATCGGGCTTATGTTGATGGCTGAAAAAGGTCGTCTGAAAACCGATTGATAAGGTTTTCAGACGACCTTTGTATGAAAAATCTCTGAGTTGTACTGATATATAGCTGCCTGAAGGCGGCTGGGTTTTCGGGTCCCAACTGGTAACAACTTTTATAGTTTCAACACACAGCCGCCTGAAGGCGGCTGGAATCACTTTGATTCGACGCGTATTGCGCTAATCCGTTTCAACACACAGCCGCCCGAAGGCGGCTGGATAAAAATCGAACAGACTGCATTTTTAATTCGGGTTTCAACACACAGCCGCCCGAAGGCGGCTGGCTCTTCATTCAATCAGCCTTTCTTAACGGGTTGTTTCAACACACAGCCGCCCGAAGGCGGCTGGCACCTAAAAACAGCAGGCGGTTATCGACAAGATGGTTTCCAACACACAGCCGCCCGAGGCGGCTGGCAGGTCGTCTGAAAGACGCCGCAATCAAAAAGCTGTTTCAACACACAGCCGCCCGAGGCGGCTGGGGCTATAATAACCGCTATTGTTTCAACATATTTCAGTTTCAACACACAGCCGCCCGAAGGTGGCTGGGAATTTAAAAAGCTGTCAAATATAAAAGACGGCTGGGGTTTCAACACACAGCCGCCCGAAGGCGACTGGATTTGAAAATACAGTGTTTGTACATATTGAGCAAAGTTTCAACACACAGCCGCCCGAAGGCGCTGGTTAGCTATTCGCCATTCCGGTTACGGTAATGTAGTTTCAACACACAGCCGCCCGAAGGCGGCTGGCGCTTCTTTGCGCGTGATGGTTTCGTGGCGAAGTTTCAACACACAGCCGCCCGAAGGCGGCTGGGTCAGGCTACGACGCCGCCGACGGGTAATCCGCCTGTTTCAACACACAGCCGCCCGAAGGCGGCTGGCGCGATGATTATCAGCCGTATCGAGCGCATATTGTTTCAACTTACAGCCGCCCGAAGGCGGCTGGCCCTACGGAACAGGGCGAGGCGCAACGGTTTCAATACACAGCCGCCCGAAGGCGGCTGGATGGCAAAACGGAAAAACGAATTTGAAAAATGGGTTTCAACGCAGCCGCCCGAAGGCGGCTGGTTGGTAGAGGTCGCCGATGAATCGGAAGCGGATGTTTCAACACGCAGCCGCCCGAAGGCGGCTGGGGGCGCGAAGTGAAATTTTTACGTTGGAGGTACTGTTTCAACACGCAGCCGCCCGAAGGCGGCTGGCTAATCCTACGATGTGGACGTCAGGTTCTCCGCGTTTCAACACGCAGCCGCCCGAAGGCGGCTGGGATAGCGAAAACGGACTCTTTACCGTCAAGCCTGTTTCAACACGCAGCCGCCCGAAGGCGGCTGGACGATGTGGACGTGGCTGTTATCGCGCAAATCAAAGTTTTCAACACGCAGCCGCCCGAAGGCGGCTGGGGTCAACTTTCGGCTACATAGCCACTGCTCAGTAAGTTTCAACACGCAGCCGCCCGAAGGCGGCTGGCCGTGCGCCTGTGATTGGCTGGCGGACAAGCACAACGTTTCAACACGCAGCCGCCCGAAGGCGGCTGGTGTCTGACAGGACTCAGCTTTTTCAATTTCAAGTTTCAACACGCAGCCGCCCGAAGGCGGCTGGAGTTGTTTATGTTGTTCCGACCCTGAACGGCTTGGTTTCAACACGCAGCCGCCCGAAGGCGGCTGGACGACGACACATGGGATACAGACGCGCTGATTTCCGGTTTTCAACACGCAGCCGCCCGAAGGCGGCTGGTCTGATGAATTGGAATCTATACTAATCCATTTGTTTCAACACGCAGCCGCCCGAAGGCGGCTGGTCCCTATTCGTTCCCTATTTTTGATGTTTCAACACGCAGCCGCCCGAAGGCGGCTGGCCGTCAGACTACCGACCGAGAATACCGAAATCAACGGTTTCAACACGCAGCCGCCCGAAGGCGGCCTGGAAGCTTACGCCCAACCGTCGAGATACCGACCGAGTTTCAACACGCAGCCGCCCGAGGCGGCTGGGATATAATCGCCAAAAAGGACAGTAGCCATGGTGTTTCAACACGCAGCCGCCCGAAGGCAGCTGGTTTCCATAGACGGCGTGTTGTATGACGGTTCAGTTTCAACACGCAGCCGCCCGAAGGCGGCAGACGCTACGTTACCATCATCAGCTTTTTGGGTGTGCCGTTTCAACACGCAGCCGCCCGAAGGCGGCTGGTTCAAAAACAATGACGACCCTGCCGCCTAAAGACCGTTTCAACACGCAGCCGCCCGAAGGCGGCTGGACAACTACTAGCTGCAATGACTCGATTTGATGAGGTTTCAACACGCAGCCGCCCGAAGGCGGCTGGTTTGAAGATGACGAAGTCTTTATGTTCAGGAGCGTTTCAACACGCAGCCGCCCGAAGGCGGCTGGGCCCTATGTTCTTTTGATAAATCTGATGGGGTTGTTTCAACACGCAGCCGCCCGAAGGCGGCTGGTCCCTCACTCGGCGATGCGCTGGGGATTGCCTTGTTTCAACACGCAGCCGCCCGAAGGCAGCTGGCTCTTCTAACCGCATGTATGCGCGTTGCCTTTGGGCGTTTCAACACGCAGCCGCCCGAAGGCGGCTGGGAAGAAGAGGCTTAAAAACGGCACTCTTCCCGAAGGTTTCAACACGCAGCCGCCCGAAGGCGGCTGGGAGCGGTCTTCACGGCTTCCGCACGGTCTTTTGTGTTTCAACACGCAGCCGCCCGAAGGCGGCTGTGCCAAAGCAGTTCAAAAGTTCCCGATTTCGTAGCAGTTTCAACGCGCAGCCGCCTGAAGGCGGCTGGATGACTGTTTATCCCAATGCGCTGTATGCTGCCCGGTTTCAGCACGCAGCCGCCCGAAGGCGGCTGGGTTTATTCAAAAGCATGAATCCCGATATAAAACGAGTTTCAACACGCAGCCGCCCGAAGGCGGCTGGGTTACTGGCAACAGTGCGAATCTGCTTGCCTTTGCGGTTTCACACGCAGCCGCCCGAAGGCAGCTGGAACTATTACAATTAAAACGATATTGTTTACACTGTTTCAACACGCAGCCGCCCGAAGGCGGCCTGGCTGATAAAAGCGTTCAGCAAAATTCGTTTCGGTATGTTTTCAACACGCAGCCGCCCGAAAGGCGGCTGGGTTATGTTGCCCCTGATATCGCAGATTGGTTCATGTTTCAACACGCAGCCGCCCGAGGCGGCTGGCGCATCGAAAGAATACCGGCGCATTGTGTTTATGTTTCAGCACGCAGCCGCCCGAGGCGGCTGGCGATCAACTGGAAGCGGTAGCGGTGCGGTATTTGTTTCAACACGCAGCCGCCCGAAGGCGGCTGGGAGATAAAAATTCATTATTTCATTAATATCATCAGTTTCAACACGCAGCCGCCCGAAGGCGGCTAGCTTCCTCCTTATGGCTCACTCGTCATCATAGACGTTTTCAACACGCAGCCGCCCGAAGGCGGCTGGGCGAAAGATTCAAACGGGCGAAAGAAGTCCGGAAAGTTTCAACACGCAGCCGCCCGAAGGCGGCTGGATGCAACTCGAACGGCTTCACTATGTGGACTATTGTTTCAACACGCAGCCGCCCGAGGCGGCTGGCTCCATTGGGTAAAGTAGAAAAAGTAGTCACGGTTTCAACACGCAGCCGCCCGAAGGCGCTGGGGCCTACCGTGTACCGGATGCGCGACTTTCGCTTTTGTTTCAACACGCAGCCGCCCGAAGGCGGCTGGTTCGCTACGCCAAAAAGCTGACGAAAAAGAGCGTGTTTCAACACGCAGCCGCCCGAGGCGGCTGGCATTACTCCGATAGGTGCGGCGACGGCATTACGCAGGTTTCACACGCAGCCGCCCGAAGGCGGCTGGATTGGGCAAGGAGCATTTTGCAAAGATGTTTGATAATGTTTCAACACGCAGCCGCCCGAAGGCGGCTGGATGCAAATCGTACAGTTAATGGTATTTATGCTATGTTTCAACACGCAGCCGCCCGAAGGCGGCTGGGCGATGAAAATAGCCGCGGAGATTTCTGTTAAGTTGTTTCCAACACGCAGCCGCCCGAGGCGGCTGGTAGCCTATATCCGCCAAACGGATCCAGGATAGATGTTTCAACACGCAGCCGCCCGAAGGCGGCTGGTTTCGTGTTGAGATATTCGCCAGTAAGACGAACTGTTTCCAACACGCAGCCGCCCGAAGGCGGCTGGTGGATATCCAACGACGTCACGCATTTTATACCAAGTTTCAACACGCAGCCGCCCGAGGCGGCGCTGGCTCCGAGCGTTCGCCACGTGGCGAGGCGGGCGGGTTTCAACACGCAGCCGCCCGAAGGCGGCTGGGAATTCATACCCATTTTCCAATAAAGAGTTAGCTAGTTTCAACACGCAGCCGCCCGAGGCGGCTGGTTCAAGCACGACTAAAGCATATTTTTCAACTCTTGATGTTTCAACACGCAGCCGCCCGAAGGCGGCTGGATTATCAAAGAAAGTGTCCGTATGGGTATGGCTTTTAGCGTTTCACACGCATGCCGCCCGAGGCGGCTGGCAATGATCCACCAATGGCGGACGCGTTGGAATGTTTCAACACGCAGCCGCCCGAAGGCAGCTGGAATAGTTTTTAATTAATCCTGTCGTTTCTCGAAGAGTTTCAACACGCAGCCGCCCGAAGGCGGCTGGGTCTCGATACTTTGCGGCGGGCGCAACAGGAAAGTTTCAACACGCAGCCGCCCGAGGCGGCTGGCCTGCTACTGCCTGCCCTCGTCGCCTACCGTGATGTTTCAACACGCAGCCGCCCGAAGGCGGCTGGACAAAGTTTTATCTATGGGCGGTAAAAGTCAACAGTTTCAACACGCAGCCGCCCGAGGCGGCTGGTTCGAACACTATGTCTGTGTATACGAGCGCATGTTTCAACGCAGCCGCCCGAAGGCGGCTGGTTTTCACTGCTTCGATGCGTTTGGCTTTCTCTTGGTTTCAACACGCAGCCGCCCGAAGGCGGCTGGCGCCGAAAGTTTTCGGTTTCGGTATCTACAAAGTTTCAACACGCAGCCGCCCGAAGGCGGCTGGTTTCGAGACTTTACCCCTGTCGCACCGTTAATCGGGTTTCAACACGCAGCCGCCCGAAGGCGGCTGGATGTCGTTGTTGCCGAATCGGTTAAAAAGACTGCTGTTTCAACACGCAGCCGCCCGAAGGCGGCTGGCCCATTAGAGATTCCCGAAGAACAAATAGAGTTGTTTCAACACGCAGCCGCCCGAAGGCGGCTGGCGCCAACTTTCGAATAAAGCTGATTCGTCAAATTCGTTTTCAACACGCAGCCGCCCGAGGCGGCTGGCTGTTATTGACGTTGTTGCTGCTCGTCCGCGCTGTTTCAACACGCAGCCGCCCGAAGGCGGCTGGGTATTGATTGATTTGTAATAAGCATTAATCAAATGTTTCAACACGCAGCCGCCCGAAGGCGGCTAACAGCTCTACGCCGTATTATTTCAATTTCCATGTTTCAACACGCAGCCGCCCGAAAGGCGGCTGGACCCATAAAGCAAGATTGGCATTCATGTTTCTTGTTTCAACACGCAGCCGCCCGAAGGCGGCTGGGAATACCAATATGGCTATGCCTACATCGGTAGCGGTTTCAACACGCAGCCGCCCGAAGGCGGCTGGGAAATCTGATACTGTGCTTGCAACATTGGTTTCTGGTTTCAACACGCAGCCGCCCGAAGGCGGCTGGTTTGAGTTTCTTCTATTTTTTCTTTGAAAGCAGCAGTTTCAACACGCAGCCGCCCGAGGCGGCTGGATGCCATGTTATGATTCGTGGTGGTAATAATATGGTTTCAACACGCAGCCGCCCGAGCGGCTGGGTTTCTACTTTTCGGAATCCAGCCAGTCGGTTACTGTTTCAACACGCAGCCGCCCGAAGGCGGCTGGCTGGGCTAATCAACAGACCAACCATGCCGAGTGATGTTTCAACACGCAGCCGCCCGAAGGCGGCTGAGGCCAGCTACAACATCAGGGGCGGGCTTTCAAGCGTTTCAACACGCAGCCGCCCGAGCGGCTGGTTTGTTCAGCAATGTCCTCAATAAACCGAATAGGGTTTCAACACGCAACCGCCCGAGGCGGCTGGCTAGTAAGGGTGTACGGCTGCTAAGGATGGATGGGTTTCAACACGCAGCCGCCCGAAGGCAACTGGCGAAAATGTTTCTGACTGGCTTCCTCATTTATATGGTTTCAACACGCAGCCGCCCGAAGGCGGCTGGTTTTAACCGCTTCTAAGTTTTTGACCAGTTGCGGTTTCAACACGCAGCCGCCCGAAGGCGGCTGGCAAGACTCGAAAGCCAAGCGGATGGAAGCAAAAGTGTTTTCAACACGCAGCCGCCCGAAGGCGGCTGGGCGTTAATAGCTTTCTGTTCTTCATGGATATACTGGTTTCAACACGCAGCCGCCCGAGGCGGCTGAAATGTTTATGTGTTTGCGTGCTATGTGTTTCAACACGCAGCCGCCGAAAGGCGGCTGGAACGCTTCAGAGTACCAGCGAGACCCAAAAGGCCGTTTCAACGCAGCCGCCCGAAGGCGGCTGGATGACTACTCTCAAGTTCTTGCTGTTTCTCGTGCGGTTTCAACACGCAGCCGCCCGAAGGCGGCTGGAGGTCTGAGGCTTGAAACGCTCTAAGGGCGTGATGTTTCAACACGCAGCCGCCCGAAGGCGGCTGGCAGGCAATCAGGGGCGCGGGGGATATAGATGATGTTTCAACACGCAGCCGCCCGAAGGCGGCTGGTACAGCTCAGAGCAATTGAACAAGTTTCAAGAATGTTTCAACACGCAGCCGCCCGAAGGCGGCTGGACAGGACCCTTTAAGGATGATTTATGCTGGAATAAATGGTTTCAACACGCAGCCGCCCGAAGGCGGCTGGAAGGCTAATCTAATTATTGTTGAAAAACTTCCAGAGTTTTCAACACGCAGCCGCCGAAGGCGGCTGGAAAGCTAAATTCTTACTCGTGGTGCAAGTTTAGCTGGTTTCAACACGCAGCCGCCCGAAGGCGGCTGGCTAGTACGACTGTTTTTAAGTCTTTCAGTCTGGTTTCAACACGCAGCCGCCCGAAGGCGGCTGGTAAAAATGAAACGCGTTTGATGCATGAGATTGCAGCACGCAGCCGCCCGAGGCGGCTGGCGCTCTTTGCGCGTGATGAGTGTCATGGCGAGTTTCCAACACACGGCCGCCCGAAGGCGGCTGGGGTCAGGCAGACGCCGCCGACAGGATCCGACTGTTTCAGCACACGCAGCCGCCCGAAGGCGGCTGGCGCAATGATTATCAGCCGTATCGGTCGCATATTGTTTCAACGCAGCCGCCCGAAGGCGGCTGGAGAACTACAGGAGGACAGGGCGAGGGCATCAGCGGGTTTCAACACGCAGCCGCCCGAAGGCGGCTGGCTAAAACGGTAACAAACGAAAGGTTCTGATAAATGGGTTTCAACACGCAGCCGCCCGAAGGCGGCTGGTTTGAGTAAGTCGCCTGAATCGGAGCGGATGTTTTCAACACGCAGCCGCCCGAAGGCGCTGGCACGTGAAATTTTTACGTTGGAGTACTGTTTCAACGCAGCCGCCGAGGCTGGCTGCTGATCCTACGATGTAGACGTCAGATTCTCCGCGTTTTCAACACGCAGCCGCCGAAGGCGGCTGGCTAAGCACGTGACTCTTGCACTGTCAAGCCTGTTTCAACACGCAGCCGCCCGAAGGCGGCTGGACGTTTAGGGACGTGGCTGTTATCGCGCAAATCGGGTTTCAACACGCAGCCGCCCGAAGGCGGCTACGAGTCATCTCAGCTACATAGCCACTGCTCAAGTGCGTTTCAGCACGCAGCCGCCCGAAGGCGGCTGGCTCTGCCCTGATGGCTGGCGTCGACAGGTTACAACGTTTCAACACGCAGCCGCCCGAAGGCGGCTGGTAGTACTGACAGGACTCAGCTTTTCTAGTTTCAGACGTTTCAACACGCAGCCGCCCGAAGGCGGCTGGCTGTGCCTTTATCCAGTCCTTGGGTCTTTGGTTTCAACACGCAGCCGCCCGAGGCGGCTGGATATCTTCAAAAACTTCTGTTTCAGGTGCTATGGTTTCAGCACGCAGCCGCCCGAAGGCGGCTGGTCAGGCTGACTCATCAGGGTTTGACGGTCTTCTTGTTTCAACACGCAGCCGCCCGAAGGCGGCTGGCGGATCAAAAGCAGCCGCTTTTAAAAAGTATTTCGCGTTTCAACACGCAGCCGCCCGAAGGCGGCTGGGGTTATTCATGTTTTTCCTTACTAATCAGCAAGGTTTCAGCACGCAGCCGCCCGAAGGCGGCTGGGACCAACCGCCTGCATATCCTCGATTTTTACCATAGGTTTCAACACGCAGCCGCCCGAAGGCGGCTGAAAATCACTGCTGAACGTTACGTCGCATGGATGTTTCAACACGCAGCCGCCCGAAGGCGGCTGGATCAGATATTCCGCCGATTTTTGGCGGGATATGATGTTTCAACACGCAGCCGCCCGAAGGCGGCTGGGACATCCTGCGGTTTTTACCAATGTTCTTGATGGTTTCAACACGCAGCCGCCCGAGGCGGCTGGGCCAATCAAAAGCCGGCAACGAAAATCACGAATACGTTTCAACGCAGCCGCCGAAGGCGGCTGGAAAAACAACTGCGCTTTCAATCCGTATAAGGACGTTTCAACACGCAGCCGCCCGAGGCGGCTGGCTTCTCGACTAGACTTGAGCGATTTCAGACGGCTGTTTCAACACGCAGCCGCCCGAAAGGCGGCTGGAGCCTCTCTCAAAAGCCTTGCTCCATCGGGTTTTCGCAGCCCTGATTTCGCTGGGCTCCCAAGAAAAGCGCGAACGCGAGTATAACACAGCCTTTTCCGTTACACCCGCATTCGCAATATCCTGATTGTTAAAGAACAATCCCAGTTCGCCAACCCTGCCGCATTTTCATGAGAACCGCAGGTTGGCGATTTACCTAATCAACGTATCCTTAAACACATCCACCCGCTGGTTTTCGCGCCGTGGTGTTCCACTTTGCGCCGCCATTTGCTACCTAAAATGGTAAAAGCGCAGGCTGTCGGCTTCAGGGTTGTAGGGTTTTCAAAAGTTTATCTTTTAAAACAACCCACTGGTCGGGTGCGATGTCGCATTCGAATACCGAATACTGCACGCGCACGCCGTAGTCCAAACACAACTTTGCCACGCGCCGCAGTCTTGCCTGTCCTTCTGCGTCTTCCAGCGAAATATCGTAAGTAATCAGCATCAGCATTTTGTATTCCCATGTGCAGGCTGCTTTAGAGGTCGTCTGAAAATGTCAACCCGTTTTCAGACGACCTGCAAACTATCTCATCAAAAACGGCGGATATTCCGCCAAATCCCGCTGCAAATGCCGCACCAACAGCATAGCCTGAATATACGGCAACAACCCGATTTCCCACTTCTTCGCCCTAAAAACGGATGCACGATTTTCTCCTGCTTTTTGCTTGCAAAGCTTGGAACAAACAGCTTACGCGCATCGGCTTTCAAGCTCACCGCGCCGCTTGCCTCGGTAACAAAATCCTGCGGTTTGATTTGCCCTCGGTTAATCAGCGACAACACCAACCTGTCTGCCCACCATGCGCGGAATTCTTCCAAAAATATCCTGCGCCAAACTGTCGCGCCCGGTCGGTCGGCGTGCGAAAAGCCCACCTGAGGATCAGCCCCACGCCTTGTAGCGCGCCGCTGATGTCCTTGCCCAGAATGCTGTACACAAACGACAACAGCGCATTCACCCCGTCTCTGGGCGGACGGCGGTTGCGCCCGTCAAAAAGCAAAAAGCCGCTTTTTCGCTCAAAAGCTGCCCGAACACGCCAGAAATAACGTGCCGCCGCATCGCTCCTCAATGCCGCGCTACCACGTCCAGCTCCGCCGCGCCCTTCAACTGCCGCAGCGAAATGTTTCAAAGCATCGACCGCACTTTGAATCGCCGCATTCTCGCCGTAATTGCGAATCTGCCGCTGAAGCACCCGCTTTACTCGCCTGAATCTTCGCCGCAATGATATTGCGCGCAATCAGCACGGGATTTTTGCTCCGACACCGATACTGCGCCCGACGCAGCAGCACATTGCCACTCTGCCGTCCCTGAAACCGCCCCAGAAACGTCCGTTTTCGGTAAAAACACGCCAAATTCACATTATTTTCACCGCAAAACCCCAACAAAAACGGCGACACCAGCACATTCCCAAAAACAGAAAATATGCCCGATGGAATGCACCGGCAACTGCGCCACCTTCTTACGCTCCTGCTCCACCACCAGCGTCTCCCGCTCCTATATGCAGATAGCTGCCTTGGGTGGTGATATAGAGCGTGTTTTGCAGTTGCGCATGGGTGTATTCCCTATTTATTTCTAAACTACTAGGCTTACCAATCATTCCTTTTTCATATATTGCCAACCAATCTAAAAACTAGACACTAAAATTTGGTCATCTATATTTTTTTATGGTTAGGTCCATTTTTAACTAATTCAAAGGAATTTTTCAGGTAATAATGGTGCTTTGTTTCCAAAAGTACCAAAAATCTTCACATATTAAAGACATTTGTAGAATTTAAATCATGGCTCATATTGCTTTCATCATGGAAAGGGTTATTTAACTGAGTCAAGTTCCATTCTCTCTATAATAAATATTATCTCCTCTTCTTCTTGAAATATTTTTCATCAGCTTGGTTTTTTTAACTTTATATATGGGATTTTCAAAATATTCATTCATATTTACCACATCAGATACTTGAGCTGCATAAATCAATCGATTTTTATAAGCTCCTGTGCTGAAGCCCTATTCAACAAGAATATCTCCCTATTTTTGCACTATTTCTTATTCTCGGTTTTGCATGTGGCAAGAGTTAAAAATCCACCATAAGGATTAGGAACAAAAGCCATAATCATGTGTAATGATATAACTCATTATTTTCATAATTTCATCTCTATTAAATAATCTAAAATCACTATTCTAAACAACCCCGCCACATACCCCACACTCCCTATCCCGTTTCCCCAAAAGCTCCGGCTGACAGATTTCCACCAGCGAGCAGGCTTTGCAGCGTTTGCCGTAGTCAGGCGGCGGGGTTTGTCCGCTGTTTCAGAGTTCGCGGACGGCGATGATGGTCGCAGTGTTTGGGCGCGTAGGTCGTCTGAAAACACAACAGGAACGCGGTGGCGGGTTTGCATATACCACAGTACGCCCTCGGAGATGGTTTGCCCGTCATTTTCTTCCAAGCACAAGCCTTGGGCGCAAAGCTGGATTTCGTCCATCGGGTCGGGTTTGGGCTTGCCGCGTTTGTATTCCACGGGTTTCAGACGACCTGTTTTTGTTTCCGCTTCCACCAAATCCAACACGCCGCTGATGCCCAGCTTCTCCGCAGACACATGTACCGTCCGCTCAAAACGCACGCCCTTGCGCGTTTCGGGCTCGCCAGATCCACCCGCTCATGCAGCGCCTTGCCCTGCGCAGTTAAATAGTTCTCCGCCCACGCCTGCTCGTTGTGAATCAAGGCACATTGGCGCGGGCAAAAGGCGCATAGTGTTGCAGGGCGGAAAGGGAATCAGGCGCGAGTCCTGATTTTTCCCTTTGGGTTTCGCTTAAAAGTGCGGTCATCTTTTTAGAGTGTTTTAAAGCAACTCTTCCACACTCCGCCATTTAAGCCGTCTGAAACTACGCTGATTTTTGTAATCTCAAAACCGCTTGCCGGCGTACCTGATTCGCCGTTTTATGCGTTCAACTTTCACGGCGTCAAACGAGTTTATGTGCAGGCTGGCTGCCGAGTGCGCTGTCGTGTTTGAAAACAATCAGTTTGCGCGCCGCCATTTCGCCACGGGCGGCGGAGCGAGTCGTGTTCAAACATCAGCGTCGAGGGCTTGCCAGAGTTTGGCTAAGTCGTCGTCTGAAAAACCGGTTTTTGGCGGCAAGGTTGGCGGAGATAAAACCGTGCACGCGGTAGAGCGCGTAAAGGGACGATGTATTTGCGCCCCATAGTGCGTTCTTTTTTCAAATCTTTTTCATTGGTTACCGCCATGCGGGTGATGAAACTTCAGCGGCACAATCGGGTCGATGGATTGTGCAAACGCCAATTGCACCGGGCCGCGCACTTGTCCGCTATTGACTTCGGTGGTCATCACGGCGCCAAAAGGTGCGGATATCGAAGAAGTTTTTACACATCCACGCGGTGATGTCGCGGGCTTTAGCTTCGTCTTTTGGCAGTTTTTGGCTTCAGATTCAATGCCAGAGCGCTTCATAAGCGCGTTTGTTTTCTGCAGGTTTAACACGCTTTTTTTCTTTGACGTAGATTTCGTAACCGGCTTCGTTTTTCGCTGCTGGATTTCCACAAAATTACGGATTTTGCGTTTCAGGCGGACATCAGTTACCAAACCTTTGCTGGATTCAGGGGTCAAGACGTGGCATATTGCCCGCATCAGGATCGCCGTTGGGGTTGCCGTTGGTAACATCAGTAAACAAATTCATAGCGGTTTTGAATGGCAGACATTTTTCTGGCTCCTTAGTTTTCAATAGTTTCAGCGGTTTCTTTTTTTAGCAAAATAGCTTTGTGTTTTTGATGGTAATAGCCGATGGCGAAGCGACCTTGCTCGTCAATGCTCAAATGGCGCGGAAAGGTTTCAGGGAAGTTTGGCAATGATTTCGCCCAAATCTTTATCAAATTCACCGCCATACCGGCTTTGTCTTTACGCAGGCGCGATAAATGGTGTTTTGCGCCCGACAAAGGCGCGGAAAAAAACGGAAAACGGCACGGCGGATGCAGAACCGTAATAGCGGTCGGCAATGCCTGCGTTTAATTCGCCCAGCGCCTGATATTGGATGCGCTCCAGCACGGCAAACAGCCGCCCTAAAAGATAGAGCGCGATTCGGGCTCTCATTGTTCAAACTCACTAGGAACTCCTTCTTCGATAAAACCTTTTTCTAAAACGCCGCTCTAATACGGCTTTCATCATTGCCACGCGCAGACCGTTCACATCGCCGTCGGCGCAGTTCAGAAGTAATCAGTTGCGACAGCAAGCTCAAAGGTACGGCGTGCCGCAAATCACAGCGCGGGTCATTTCGCCTGCCAACACGGGCGAGATGTTTTCGCTTTTGCCAGCACGGCAGTTTGCAATAAAAAGTCGCCAAATAGACGGCGGCGTTTTTCCATACACAAGGCTCAAAGGGCTAAATCTTGCCAATGCTGCGCCAGAGTTTTTCCGCCAACTGCCCAAATGTGGTGTCCAGCCAAAAACCGAACAGAAATCCGCGCGGCATTAGGGGCAAGCCCTAAGATATAAAAACGGGTATTGGGAGATAGTTCAGGTGCAATTTCTTGCAGCGGACGGCCTTGCCGATTTGTTCCAATACGTTGAAAACTTTCAGCGCTTTCTTGTTCATCATCCAGCGGCGTGAATACTTGCGCGAAAGAAAGCCTTCGGCAGCCTGCGCCGTTGCGTTATCATCCGCTTCCGCCCAAAAGACCGTGCTGGCGTCACCAATGGTCAAGCAGTGATTGTTTTCGCGGCGCAACAGATAGTTCAGCGCGGTGGTGTAGGCAAAGGCGGATTGTTCGGAAACAGGCGCATTTGCGCCTTGCTCCTTGCCAAAAAGAGGCAAAAGGCTTCTTTTATTAAACGAAAATAATTGAACCGCCGGAGCTTTGCCCGCCAAACACGCCTTTAATTGCAGGATGAAGCCGCGCAATCGGGGCTGTATCGCCGCTAATCAAGCACAAGCCCTCAAGCGCTTCGTCGCTTTTCAGGCAGCCTGCCCACAAGCTTTGCGCGGCTTCGCGTTTATGGATAAGTGCGGTCGGTTTTTCAAGAGAAAATGCGATGTTGGCATCGAACATTTCGGCTGGCAGATTTTTCGGCAGCGAAAATGTGCAGGCTACCAGTTTTGCAGAAAAACGGCACAAAGGCTTGCAAGCCTTCATCGTCGCTGTTTTGCAGTAAATCAAGATGGTATTGCTTGAAGGCTTCGAAGGTTTTTTCAGACGACGTAAACGGTTTTTCTTTGGCTTTGGCTTTGTTTTTATTAGCTTCCACGCCAAGCGCGTAGGCGGTTTTATCCCACAAAAAATTCGGCTTGATACCTGATGTGCGTTTTTCAGGGCGCGGCACGCTCATCAGCTTCGGCTGCGGCTTTTTTATCGGTAGTCAGATTCGGCACAACGGTTTTCAGACGACCTTCTTTATCCAACACCAAAATCCAGCCGATTTTCTCCTCGCTAAAGCCATAAGGTGGTACTTTCGGATTACCCATTTCATCGTTTTCCGCTGCCAAACGGCGGTAATAGCGGGCAAGGGATGCAAGAATCATGCTTTCACCTCCTCGGCATAAAACGGCGGCACATCAATCACGCTGTCTTTCATTTGTGCGCGGAAAAAAATGCGGTGTGTTGCCGTGGTCAAAATCAATATCGTGCAGCATCCAGCCCAAATCGCGGCTTGCCTCGCTTTCCGATAATGCCGACGGCGGCAGCGGTTCACCCTCGTCAATCAACGCAAAATCGGCAGGGAATTCACGCACGCCCAAACAAGGCTGCTGAAAGCATTGCTCCTTTTTTCGCACGGCGTTTGAACATCTCAATATGCTTGGTAACAGTCTCATCCGCCCCCGCTTTTTGCCGTCAGCACCGCATGAGCTTCAATCACATAAGCCACATCTTTACAGCACCGTTGCCGCGCGCTGCTGGCGGTCGTTTTCAATCAGCGTATATAAATCGGCAACATTCTTGCGCTTCATCGCGCCGCTGACCTTACCCGCCGAAATCTTGCCACCCAATTCATTGCGCCGCACCGACTCAAACCGAATCGGCTTCAACACATAAATCCGGTCTATCACCCACCAGAATCGCCGGCTTCAATGCACCGCCGCCAAAATCCCGCGCGCCGCCGACGGCGTGATGACATCATAAGACACCCGCTCCACCTTCATCTCCGGACGGGTAAAACAGGCATAATCGCCCCAAATATGTAGGCGGATTTGGTTCATTTGGTTCTCCTTTGGGTTGGAAAGTGCGGTTTCAGACGACGTTTTGAAAACGTTGGGAGAATTGACCGCACTTTTTTACTCCTTCAACTATAACAATCTAATCATTTCCTCAATAGATTGTTTAAGTTCATCTTCTGTATAAAGTGTATTTTGTCGATTTTTCAGGATGATGAATATGGTTGCGGATAAAGGTTTGCAATGTTACATCAGTTGGAGTTTGTGCAACTCCATTTCTTTCTCGTATCCATTGTTTAGTACGCTGGATATTCTTATCCTGCAACCATTGCTCAAATCCGTTTTTCGTTAAATCTCCCACTATCATATTGTAATTTCCCATATAATTCATTGTGTAGTTCCACTGTAGGCAATTTATACGCCTTGAAATTAATTTCTCCCCATGTTGGACTCCAAGGAAACATTTTTCTCCAATGAAGCATCTTCTACGATATTGCTAATTCCTTCTTTTCTAAAATAAACAGGCCAACATTGCTTAAGTATGGCGTAACCAAAAATATGGCGAATGCGTGGTTAAAAATACTTGTTTAGTTTTTGAAATTTCTAATAATGCTTCAAAGTAATTTAGTTTGCCCTTTTTGGATGTAAGCAAAGTTCAGGTTCATCAATAAACAAATAAAACGGTTTAGTTTGACCTCGTTCTTCATCGCGTGCCAATTCTTCTGCATAGACTTGAAGTAAAGCTAATGCGACTGAACGCTGCATTCCATTCCCTTTTTTTCAGACATCGGGATATCCACTCCATCGTCAATGAAGATAGATGCACTTTTAAAAAATGAATCAATCTTCAATTCATCAAATCGAAAATGAATATCTGCTTGTCCAAACTGTTCTGTAAAAATATGCTGAACTTTCTGTTCAACGACTGCAATTTTTTGACGTAACTCTGAATCAGGATTATTAAAAAAACACTGTTAAAACTATCTTGGAACTCCCTATATTCAGAAGTTGTAATGTGAGCCTGTGCAATTTCTTTTAATAACATTCCGCACAGAGTTGTCGCACCAAAAGTTGCCTCATCATTAGGATTTGTGTCAGCCCAAATAAAATTTGTTTCAAAAAGAGTCTTAAAGGGAGCATCTATACCAGTTGAATTTTTCATATCTTTTGTGATTCGTTTTTCCAAAGATATAATTTCTTACAAGATGCTGTATCTCGTTTAGCTTTTCAATCTTTGTTCATCATCAATAGCATTATTAAAGACAGATTGCTTATTTTTCTGGAGCAAAGCAAATAATTGCATCATGAATATTTCCACAAAATGCTAATTCAACACATGCTTCAACTCCATCAGATTGTCTACCATTAGATAATTTACTTTTTAATTCTATGGGCATCATCTTCTTTAATACCATTTCTTAAAAAGTTAATGGCTTCAAAAATAGAAGATTTCCCTGAATTGTTTTTTCTCCGATGAAAATATTTAAACCACTACCTGGCGTAGTGCCATCAGGAGTCTTAAAGTTAATCCGATGGTTATCACCGATAAACCCCTTTTAAAATTAGATAAAAAATACTTTTTATAAAACATAACGGTTTCCTGTTCTTAGGTTAAAAAAATAGAGATCGAGTTAAAACACCAAACTCTCCCCCTTCAAAAACTCCGTATCCTCCCAACTCAAACCCGCCACTTCATCATACAAATCAAGCCCAATCAGCGTATAAAACTGTTTGCCGAAGTTTTTCTCGTTAATCGGTTCGATACGTCCTGCTTTATACAAGGCGGCGAGGGCTTTCTCGGGGATTTGGACGGTGTAGGGTTGCAGTTTGCGTAAGAGTCCGCCGATGTGGTCGGCATGGTGCAGGCTGCTAATGAGGTTTTCGGCATCAACATCGAACGGAATAATCAGCGGCTGCATGTGGCTTTCGATCATGCGGAACTTTATCGGCGATGGTTTGGAATGGGAAATCGAGGCTTTTGCCCTGTATCGTTGTGCATTTTCAGGATTTTTTTATTGTCTAGTTCGCTGCCTTTTAATTGATAAAGCTCGGCGAAGTAGGCGGCGACGGCTTGGGTGGATAAGAGGTCGTCTGAAAAGCTGTCGGCGGTCAGGCGCATAACGGCGGCTTGGACGGCAAGTTCGGGCGGGGCTTTCCATTGTTTTTCTGGCGTAAATATCCATACAAAGCTGTTTTCAGACGGCCTTTTGCCTTCGCGATTGCAGCGTCCTGCAGCTTGGGCAACGCTGTCTAAACCTGCTTCGGCGCGCATTACTAGCGGAAAATCCACATCAACGCCGGCTTCGATTAAGGAGGTGGCGATGACGCGGCAGGGTTCTCCGTTTTTCAGACGACCTCTGATCTCATCGAGCTTTTTGACTGCGGTGTTTGGCGCACATTAAGGTGGTCAGGTGGAACGTACCGTCAAGGTGTTTGGCTTGGTCGTACAGGCTGCGGGCGTGGCGACGGTTATTGACGATGACGAGCATTTGCGGGTGTTCGGCGAGTTTGGCGAGCAGGTCGGCGTCGGTTTGTGTGCCGATGTGTTGCACGGTGGTGCGGCACAGTTTGTCGAAAAGTGCGGTCGGTTTTGGGGCTATTTCGCGCACGTTCTCAAAGCCGCGATAGAAGCCGTTTTCGGCTTGCACGGCTGGCTGGGTGGCGGTGCACATGACGACGCTGCAGCGGTAGTTTTGCGCCAATTCTTTGATGGCTTGCATGATGGGCAGTAAAACAGATTGAGCGGCAGCATTTGCGCTTCGTCGAGGATGATGACGGAGCCTGCGATGTTATGCAGCTTGCGGCAGCGCGAGGAGCGGTCGGCGAAGAGGGATTCGAAGAATTGCACGGCGGTGGTCACGACAATCGGCGCGTCCCAGTTTTCCGAGGCAAGGCGCAATTTGTCTTTGGTGGCCTCATTTTGCAGTTTGCCGTCGTCGAAGGTGCTGTGGTGTTCCAACACGGCTTGTTCGCCCAATTCGCCAAAGGCTTTGCGAAATTCGGCGGCATTTTTGTTCGATGATGCTGGTGAACGGGAATGACGTAAATCACGCGCCGCATATCGTGCTGTTTGGCGTGTTCCAGCGCAAATGCCATGGAAGTGAAAGTTTTGCCGCCGCCGGTCGGCACAGTGAGCGTAAACAGCCCTTGCGTTTGTACCGCTTGTTCTACGGCATGATCGAGAATTTCGCTGCGCAGGCGGTTTAAGGCGGCATTACGTTTTTCGGCTTCGGTTTGCGCTGGAGCTTGGGCGACATGTCGTCTGAAAGCGTTGATAAATTGATTGAAATTATGTTGTAAGGCGTTTAGATCGGGATAACCGTCGCGCTCGACGGCTTTGTTTTTCTAGGTTTGAAATAAAAAGGCTTCGGTGTCAAGATAATCGGCATCCACTAAGCAGGAATAGAGCATTCGGGTGAAGAAGGCGTATGAGAAAAAAGGATGATGCGCGTCGGCTTTGAGTGGCGGTGCGGACAGGGTTTCCGGGAGCTTGATTTCTTGTTGCCACAGATTATCGAGAACGGGAATATCTGCGCCAAATTGTAATGCCAAACGATCCTTTAACGTGCGGCGGTTATCGCCTTCGCCATTGCCATTTGCAAGCCCCGCATGATGCCCCGCAATACAAAAACGCCATCAGCTTGCCGATAACATTTCCCCAACGCTCGACTGCAATTTTGGCTCCGGCGGTAGCATGATCAACTGGAGAGCCACCATGCAATCGGTGATTACAGGCTTCCGAATATTTCCCTAAGTCATGAAGCCGTCCCGTCTGGCAGGCAATTTCCTGCGCACCGAATACACGAGCAAACTCCGCCGCCATTTCGCCAACATTTGACCGAATGGCTTTGCAAGGTTTGCCAGTGTTCGTAAGGCAAGAGATTTCCGAGTTCATCTTGCGCGGAATGAGCGTAGTAAGTCGTCATTTGGATTCCCTTGGATATTTTTCACAGCTGGCTACTTTCTGTTTTTCTACCATCTGTCTTTGTAAAAACAGACTGCGGTTGTCCGTCTGCTTTTGAGAGTATGGGAAATGTAGTCAAGATTCGCATCGATTCTCTAAAAATTGAAACGTGCAAAGCCTTAACGAACAAGCCATACAAATGGTTTGAAGCGTTGAAAAATCGAAAATCTGTGGAATGAGGGTCGTCTGAATGACGGGGAAAAATATTGTAGATAATTGGGAATTTATGATGTTATTGTTTTATTTGTTACAATTACCCGAACATAATACAGCATTTGTAATAAATAACAATATCAATTTGACTCTTGTGAGCAATGGGACAAATCAAACATAGCGTGATAGCCTCGAATGAGTGCAGATAAACGATGACGGGTTTTCAGACGACCTTTGTCGTATAGATGGGCTAAATTCGGTAGGATGCGGCTATAGCTTGCCTGATTCCATGCCCAAGCCGTTTTTGTTTTACTATACAATCATATTGCTGCCGACTGCTTTGTTTGCTGCGGTCTGCATCGGCACTACTGGATAGTGCGGACGCTGTTTGCGTTTTGGAAAATGCGGCAAGATGTTTATTTGCCAGTATTTTTTTAAGCATCGGCTGAAGCCTGTATTGGTTTGCCCCAGGTCGTCTGAAATTCCGAAAAAGAAAATTCATGTCAAACACCCCATTCTTCAAAACCGACTGCCCGAGCTGCGGCGCGCCTGTTGAGGCGCATTCCGCGACAGCCGTTACGCTGGTGTGCGGCTACTGCAACAGCATGCTGGTGCGGCAGGATGACAGTATCGTCGATTCCGGACGCGATTCCGCTTTGTTGGAGGATTTCAGCCCGCTGCAAATCGGCACGACAGGGACATACGTTACCCGCCCATTTACCTTGGTCGGACGGCTTCAGGTGCAATACGATGACGGTGTGTGGAACGAATGGTATGCGCTGTTTGATGACGGGCAAACCGGTTGGTTGTCTGAATCCGGCGACCTGTATTCCATGACGCGCTTGGTTGAATCGCCTGAAGTTGTGCCGAAGTTTCACGACGTCGTGCCGGGCGGTTGCAATTTCAATTTTTCAAAAATAAAAACTTTGTTCCGTCGGATAAGCGTGAAATCAGCCTCAGAAAATCGGCGGCGCAGGGCGAGTTGCCGTTTAAGCTGACTGAAGATACGACAAGTAAAGTCATAGACTGGCGATGCTCAGGTCTTTTTCTGACGATAGATTACGGCGATGATCCTCCCGCAATCTATTACGGCAGTATGGTCGGCCTAAATGAACTGAAACTGCAGAATACCCGTACCGATGACCAAATCCGTGAAACGGCAGGTCGTCTGAAAGGCAGTCATCATTCGGAAAATTGTCCGAATTGCGGATCGTCCGTCCATTGGTTGAGCGGTGTCACCGATTTTCTGATTTGCCCGAGCTGCGGCAGCCAATTGGAAGTCGGTAAGGAAAAAGCGCGGCTGATTACTGCCAATGCCATGCGTGTGGCGCAGGATAAACTGTTTACCCTGCCTATCGGCACGCAGGGTCGTCTGAATGACAATGATTATTTCGTGATGGGTGCAGTCAGGTATTCTGAACTGGATCCCGATGCGACTTATGAATATATGTTTGAAGGCAAACGGCGGATATTGACGCCCGGTTGGTTCGTGGGTCGAATACCTGCTTTACAATCCGCAGAAAGGCTTTTTGTGGTTGGTCGAATCGTCCGACGGCGAGTGGAGCCAGTCTGAAACGCAAAACAACTGGCCGCGTTTAAACAGCGCCCGCAAACCGCAAGGTTGTGATGAACTTTATTCCTATGGCGGCAAAGTCGAAGTCGCCGCCGGCGCGTTTTACTGGCATATCCGTTCGGGTGATTTGGCGTATTACACCGACTACCAAGTCGGCAGCAACAGCAAACTGTGTGCCGAGCGGACCGAACACGAGCTGGCATGGAGTAAAAAGCACGCGCACTACTACGGCAAAGTTGCCGGCGCTTTTCGGTTTGCAGGCGGAAGCGCCCAGATACACGGCAAAAATGAACGCAGACGGGGTCGATAACCAATTGCGGTTTGTCATGATCGTCATCTTGGTTGTCGTCAACCTTCCTGCGCTGCTGACCGACGGCAACTCTGCCTCATTTACCGTCATCTTTATAGGAGCCTGGTTGTTGTGGACTATGGGCAAAAAAGACGAGGACGAGGATTAACATGTCGAGAACCACTTACATCATTTTCAGCACCATCATCATCGTCATCTCCATGATCATCAGCTACGGCTCTTCCGATTCCGACGGCTCGCGTATGCATTCCGGCGGCTATTACGGCGGCGGAGGTTTCTCCGGAGGCCATAAATGACCCATATCCCCGGCAATCACGGTCTTTTAGATTTATATGGCTGTGATGAAGCTGTCTTGAAAGACGAGAGGTCGTCTGAAAACCGCCCTCAAAGCCGCTGCCCAGCTGCAGAAGCCACCATCATCGCCGAGCGTTTCCACACCTTCGGCGGTGCAGGCGGCATTACCGGCATTTTACTGCTCGCCGAATCCCACATCAGCATCCACACTTGGCCGGAACACCGCTTCGCCGCCATAGACGCATTTATCTGCGGCGGCATGAAGTTGGAAAAAGTGAAGGAAGTATTGAGCAGGGAGTTGGCGGCGGAACGGGCCGTTTGGACAGTTGCGCAACGTGGCGAAGGAATACTGGACGATACGCAGCCGCCAATAGAACAATAAAACCTGTAAAGGTCGTCTGAAACAGGCTCAATCTGTTTTCAGACGACCCTCATTTTCTAAAACCCCAAAAATATTCTCACTAAGAACATCAAGGAATCAAAATGCGCTTACGCACTTCCATCATCCTCTCTTTATCCGCGCTCTCTTTAGGCGCGTGTATCAGCAACCCAAGTTCGGCATCCACCAGTTCTTCATCATCAACACCCATCAACCCGTTCGCCAAAGACTACATCTATGTTTCGAGCATCTCGACGAAGCCAAAGCGAAAAACGAACAATGTTTGAAAGACGGCGTGTTTAAAAAAGGTGGGCGTTGATATGGAAAAACGCCGATGAACGACACAAATGATTGCGGAGTATCCGACGATATTTTTGATGCTCAATCCCGGCAACACCGAATTATCCCCTGTTTCGCCGCATGGACGGCAAACAATGCTGCAGAACCACTGCGCAAATGGCAGGAGGAAAATGCGAAAAAGAAGCGACTAATCAAAAATTTGAAAAGCAGGTCAGCCAGTTCAAAGCCGAATGGGAAAAGAAATACGCCAATGAAGATTGGAACACATTCTACCCCGAGGCTTTGCGTAAAGAATCCGTTCAAACACGCAATAGAAAAACCGATTGGAAGATCGGGCCAAAGAGAAGCCATCGACCGCATTTTTGTCGATAAAGGCGGAGCCGTTTTTGAATGAATTGAAAACAAAAACATTGAAACATTGGCCCAGAAATTCCACAAAGCTGTCGTAAGGGAGCTTGGGATCTTATTCCTTCGTGTAAAGCCTATTATCATGTTTTAAGGATAAATTCTCAGAAAAAAACATTATCCGAATTGGCGGGTATGGAAAAACAATATAAAGGTGCCAAGCATCTGCCTGCTACCGTTCAGTCGGCTGCCCTACCGTTCTGCGGTGGAGGGAAATTCAGAAGAATGGATAAAAGCATTAATGCTGGACTATCGCAAACGCAATACCGAATATATGCAATGTACTATCGGCGATAAAATAGCAGCAACAGAGTCCCAGATAAATAACACGGAACATTTCACACCTTCCTTTTATTTAGAACTTTATCCGGAATGCGTTATTACGAATCAAGTCATGGAAAGGTTGGAGCTGCTCTACTGATTTAAATAAGGTTATTGACAGCGCGGTTTGGATAAATTTCGGCAAACAAACCCGGGAAACGGAAGCAAACAGCGAAAAAGAATGGAAGCAGTTGGAAAAACGCCTGAGGTCGCACAAGCCAAAAACAATCTTGGCTCAGAAATACGCCCAAACACCTTGGCAAAATTTCATAAGCACCGTGAAAAAAAGACTATCCGGTGAATATGGCAGACATTTTTCTCGGGTACGGAAGAGAAACCGAAGCAGAAACAAAAGCAGCATCAGATAATGGTCATAGCATTGAACCAGGTGTTTACTGACAAAATCCAGCCTCTCGTGGATGAATTGGCGAAAAACAGCATCGATAAACTGATTGCCGAAATACCTGCCAGCTGTCTCGATGAAAGAAAAATAGATTGGTTAGCAGATAGTCAATGTAAAGTATATTCCCGCGTCTCTCAAAAAAATTTCAGAATCAGACGTTAGAAGAGCTTTCCGCTTCAAAAGATAAATATGAAAATAAAGATGAAGATGGGTTTTTTATTGGTTTACGTAGCCTACTCTTCGGTATTGCATGAAAAAGAGAGAAAACAATACCTTGAACTGAGCAATGATAATACCAAGCGAGAAGCGGCATATAGGCAATGTCTCAAAAATATCAGTGGAATCATCGAAAAATCATATGTTTCAGAAGAGGATACTGCTTCTTCGTATGCTAGGCGGGCGCCGGGATGTCTGGCGTTTAGCTCTAGTCTTCCAGTTGAAGAGTCACGTTTCGACTACTTTTACTAAAACGCTGCTTAATAAAAACGTTTCCAACAAGCATCCGCAGTCAAACAAAATTGATGGAAACATTTCATCAAAGGTCGTCTGAAACCGTTGTGTCTAGGTTTCAGACGACCCCATTTAAATTTTAAAAATATCCTGACTAAGGAACTAACAATGCGCTTACGCACTTCCGCCATCCCTCGCTTTATCCGCCCTCTCTTTAGGCGCGCTGTATCAGTCAGCCAAATTCGCATCTACCGGTTCCCAATCTCCTGAGTCCATCAATCCTCTCGTCAAAGACTATATCTATTACTTCGAGCATCTTAACGAAGCCAAAACTAAAAACGAACAATGTTTGAAAGGCGACGTGTTTAAAAAAGCGGGCGTTAATATGGAAAGTGTCGGTGATCGACAAATGATAGCTGAGTTTCCCGACGATATTATGATGCTGAATCCTGAAAACGCCGAATTATTACCCTGTTTCGCCGCATGGACGGCAAATAATGCTGTAGAGCCAATGAGTAGATGAGAGAAAATACGGAAAAAGAAGCGCTGAAACAAAAAATGAAAAGCAGGTCATCCGGTTCAAGACAGAGTGGGAAAAGAAATACGCCAATGAAGATTGAATACATTCTACCCCGAGGCTTTGCGTCAAGAATCCGTTGACTCACAGAATAGACAAAACCGATTGGAAGAGCTTGCCAAAAGAGAAGCCATAGACCGTATCTTTTTTGATAAGGCGAAGCCGTTTTTGAATGAACTGAAAACAAAAACATCGAAACACTGATCCCAAGAAATCCCCGCAAAGCTGTCGAGAGGGAGCTTGGAACCTTATCCCCTTCATGCAAAGCCTATTATCATGCTTTAAAAGAAAAACTCTCGGAAAAACAGTATCTGAATTGTCAGACATGGGAAAAACAATATAATGACGACGGGCGTTTATCTGCTTCTATTTTGTCAATGGCCTACCGTTTCTGCATTGGAGGTTAGTTCGGAAAAAATGTCTGCGGTTTTAATGTCGGATTACCGCAAACTCGATGCCGAATACACGCAATGTGTTAAAAAAATCAGAGATAAAATTAAGACAATACAGATTACTTACTATAGGAGACACTCCATCCAGTATTTTGAATCTTATCCCAGATGCGTCATTACAGATCAAGTCATGGAACAGTTGAATCTGCCTACCGATTTAAGTGAGGCTGTTAACAGAGAAGTTTTGGATGAAGCAATTCACAACAACACTGGAAGAGGGGAAAATAGCCAAAAAGAACAGGAGCAGTTGGAAAAATCGCCCGAATTTTGCACAAACCAAAACAATTTGGGCACAGAAATACGCCCAAACACCTTGGCAAAATTTTAGAAGTGCCGTAGAAAAAGACTATCCGAGTATGGCAAACATTTTCTCGGAACGGAAGAGGAGCAGAAGCAGAAAAAGATAATGTCTATGGTGTTGGAACAGATGTTTTACCGACAAAATCCAGCCTCGTGGATGAATTGGCGAGCATCGATAAAACTGATTGCCGAAATGCCCGCCAGCTGTCGCGGCGAAGCAATAGATTGGCGAGAAGATATTCGGTGTGACGCTACCCTTTCGTGCCCTTTCATTTCAGAATCAGACTTTGGAAAAGAACTTTTACTGCTAAAAAGATAAATGAAGGAGGGCATTCATTGGCTCAGACAGCCTACCATTTGGTATTGCATGAAAAACAGACAAAACAATACTTTGAGCTGAACAAAGATGATGACAAGCGAAGCGGCATATAGGGAATGTCTCAAAAGATCAGTGGAGTCATCGAGAAATCGAAATGTTTCAGAAATGGATGATGGATCTTCGCATGTGAGACAGGTACCCGGATGCCTGAGCGTTTAGCTCTGATGTTTCAGCTGAATCATTACGTTCAGAGACTTAATCGACACCTTGCTTTATAAAAACGTTTCCAACAAGCATCAGTAGTCAAACAAAATTGATGGAAACATTTTCATCAAAAGGTCGTCTGAAACCGTAGTCTTGATGTTTTTCAGACGACCTCATTCTTAAATTTTTAAAAATATCCTGACCAGAACTAACCATGCACTTCCGCACTTCCGCCATCCTCGCTTTATCCGCCCTCTCTTTAGGCGCGTGTATCAGTCAGCCAAAATTCAGCACCATCACGTCGCCCGTTAAAGACCGCGTATTATTTTCCGCATCTCGACGAAGCCAAAACTAAAAGAACAATGTTTGAAAAGACGATGCATGTTCAAGAGGCGGGTGTTGATATGGAAAACGTCGATGGACGACAAAATGATCGCGGCGTATCCGACGATCTTTTAATGTTGAACCCCTGACAACACTGAATTGTACCCTGTTTCGCCGCATGGACGGCTGTTGATTCCGCAGAATCGTTCCATGAGATGGCAGAAAGAAAATGCGGAAAAGAAGCGCTTAATCAGAAAATTGAAAAAGCAAGCCATGCGAATTCAAAACCGAATGGGAAAAGAAATATGCCGAAGAAGATTGGAAAACATTCTATTCAAAGGCTTTTACATCAAGAATCCGTTCACTCCATAAATGCCGACAGTTCGTTGGAAGAACAGGCTAAAGAGAAGCCATAGACCGTATCTTTGCTGATAAGGCGGAGCCGTTTTTGAACGAATTGAAACAAAAAACATTGAAACACTGAACAAAGAAATCACGCAAAAGCTGTCAGAAGGAGGCTTGGGATCATATTCCTTTGTGTAAAGCTTATCATTATGTTTTAAAAGAGAAATTCTCAGAAAAAACATTATCTGAACTCGTTCAGACAGAATTAGGATATAGCGATGGCAAGCACATTCCCACGCCCATCTTGACAGCCGCCTACCGCGCCGCCACAGAGGTAGATTGGAAGAACATTGAGAAGACATTAATGTTGGATCATGGCAAACTCGAGGCTGAATACACGAAGATGCTTTAAACAACTTAAGGATAAAGTTGCAGTAACCCAAGTTGATGAATCCGAACACGAAGATTCTTCCTACTATTATGTGTTTTATCCAGAATGCGCCATTGCGAATCGGGTCATGGAGCAGTTGGAGCTGCCTATAAATTTAAGCAAGGCTGTTGACAGAGAAATTCTGATAAAACAGATCAAACAAAATTTGAAAAAGAAAGAGGGGAACGGCCAGAATGGGAGCGGCTTGAAAAATCACCTGAAGTTGCAAAATCCGCAAAAGAAATTTTGGCGCAGACATGCCCAAATACCTTGCAAAGACTGCAAAGTATCATGAGAAGACCATTCGCGCATGGTAACTGATGCATTGGGTACGAAGAGAGGGAGCCGGTATTAATTGACATCGCATTGGGACAGGTACTTGCTGACAAAACCAAGTCTCTAGAGGATGAGTTGCAGAAAAAAAGTATCGATGAATTGATTGAGGAAGAAGCGAGCATTGTAGTAATGGTAAGGCATCAATAAACTGGGCAAAAGGCGTATCGTGCCAGATACATATCCGTGTGTTTCTTTAAAAATTTCAGGATCAGACTGTAGAAGAGCTCTCGATTTCAAAAGCCAAATATGAAGAAGAGTTTCCAAGAATTGGGATACTTTACAGGTTAGTATTGCAGGAGAAAGAGGAAAAACAGTACAGCGAGTGGATGAAAGACGATGCCAAACGAGAAGCGGTATAGTAGCAATGTCTCAAAATATCAGTGGCATCATTCAAGAATCAGACGTTTCAGAAGAGGATAATGGATTTTCGTATGTTTCACCCGGATCCGGTATGTAAAACATCCGAGGGGGCTGTATTTTTGATGGGAAACGAATTGATCATTGATCACCCTGCTTAATACAAAACGTTTCCAACAAGCATCCTCAGTCAAATAAAATTGATGGAAACATTTCATCAAAAGGTCGTCTGAAACCGTAGTCTTGATGTTTTCAGACGACCTGTCAGAACCCTAAACCGACATTCAACCCCATGCCGACACGCCGTCAATTCCTCAGTTACACTGCCGCGCTTGCGCGCGTCATCTTTTCTTGGCTGACTTCATGCTACCGCCTCAACTGCAAACCGCCGGTTTCGCCACCCGCGTCAGGGCTGCCGTTGGGGCATTTGCTGCGTGACGGAATTGTCTCAGCCCGCCGAGCCGCCGTTACGAATGCAATACGCTGATACTCGGCAGCGGTGCGGCGGGTTTGGGGGCGTCGTGGTATTTGGCGAAACACGGTCATCGTGATGTATTGTTGGCGGAAGGGTTCGAGCGCAACGGCAACAATGCCGCTCACGCCGCTTCAGACGGCCTGCAAGCGCCGAGCGGTGCGCATTATCTTGCGTTGCCGATCGAAAGAGAGTGCGCATGTGCGCGAGAGATGGCGGATTTTGGTATTTTGGTAATCGGACGGCAGGTTTCAGGGAAACCGATTTGGTTTTGACGCGCCCGAGTCGCGCCTTTTGTATCAGGACAAATGGCGAACACCCGTTGCCGAAGGAAGATGCGGATCTCAAACGCTGATTTAATCGGTCGTCTGAAACAGGCTTCACGGCAGCGACGGCAAAAAGATTTTTCGCCATTCCGATAGCCCCGTCATCGGCAGACGAAACGCGGCGCAAAACTTGATAAGTTGACGTTCAAACAATGGCTTGTGCGAGAGGGCTACACCGCCCCGAACTCTGTGGTATCTCGATTAGCTGCTGCGCGACGATTACGGGGCAGGGCATATGCGCAAGCATCCGCCTTTGCCGGACCGCATTACTTCGCCGCCCGCAACAGCGCGAAACCGTCCTGACTTGGCTCCGAAGGTCTGGCGCACCTTTCCGAAAAGCTTTGCGCCGCCATGCGGAGTTTGCGGAGGTTGGCAATGGTCGTCTGAAAAACCGTATCCGCTTTGATAAACCCGCTTCCGTCCACGCATCTGCCGTCAAAAATCAAACCGCTTTCAGACGACCGTGACTGAGTTTGCTGCGCGATAATTCGCGGCGAAACCGTCGCGCTGACCGCGCAACAGGTTATCTCCGCCATGCCGTTGATGGTCGCCGCCCGCATCGTCGAAAACCGCGCAATACGGGTCGAAATATTCGAATACGCCCCGTGAGTTGGTCGCCACTCGAGCCGCACAGCTTCCCGAGAAACACAACAGCGAAAACGGCGTGATAACGTCATCTACGGCAGCCAGGGCTCGGGCTACGTCGTCGCCACCAACCAGCTCATCCGCGTCGCCCGCCCCTGAGCGCACGATTTTTACTGCCTACGCGCGCGCTCAACCATGACATTCCCTCGAAGCCGTCCGCCGCCAACTGCTCGAAGCCTCCGACGAAGAACTGCGCGACTCTGGCCGCCAAAGACTTGATCGCCGCCCTACGGAGAGGGCTTTCCGGCAACACGTTTTCCACGTCGATGTTACGGTGCGCGCGACGGCATGAGCGCACCGAAAGCCGGTTATCTGAACGCGACGAATCTTTGTTAAAAAATCAGAAACCAAGCGTCAGGACTGCTGTTTGCCCGCCAGCGATTTGAGCGGCTATTCGGTATTCGAAGAAGCTTTTATATTGGGGTGTGGAAGCGGCGAGGAAGGTGTTGGAACGGAGGGATGGTTGAGTTTTTATGTTGGTTGGATTATTTTTCGTCTCGCCTTGCGCGGATGCCAAATAATCAGTGCTAGTAATCCCGCTTCGTTTGAATATTTAAAATCTCAAAGGAAAACCGTGCATGAAATCTCTGAGTTTTTCCCTGATGCTTGCTTTTGCTGGGCAGCACTGCTGCTTTATGCGGAGAAAAATTTGCCCCTGAATGAAACGGGCTGCATCGACCAACCTATGAAGGTCAAACGCGGCGAGGTGTACAGCTTTAAAGTGACGGAAGGAAATGGTTTGATACTTTCATTCGCGCCCGTCAGCCCTAATGTGGTCGTGAAAAGACCCGAGCGAAAACGCGTTGCTTTGAAGTGGGCGCGGACGGCGATACGCCTGAAGACCGCTTCAGCTTTGCCGAAATCAACCAAAAAGGACGCTACACCATCCGCTTCCCGCGCGCGGGCAAGATTGATCCTTTGTGCGTCAACGCAGCCAATTAGGATAAACGTCAAGCCGAACCGTGCTTGAGCGGTTTTGGCCGCAGTAGGAAGGTCGTCTGAAAACAGCTACCCGCAAAACTGTTTTCAGACGACCTTTATATAGGATTAAATTTAAAACCAGTACGGCGTTGCCTCGCCTTAGCTCAAAGAGAACGATTCTCTAAGGTGCTGAAGCACCAAGTGAATCGGTTCCGTACTTATCTGTACCGTCTGCGGCTGTCGCCGCCTTGGTCCTGACGATTTAGTTAATCCAATCATATCGTTGGGGCAAAGCCCGAAGCGGTCTATTCTGGCTGATTCTCCGATAATCAATACTGGCGTTGCTGCCGCCGAAGCGCGAAGGCACGAGCTGGCAGCGTGCGTTTTTCAGACGACCATACGCTGTTGCCGTCGGCCTGTGACGATGGCGGGCAGTTCGGGGTCGGGGATGCCGTCCCACTGTTGCGGCGGCAGTTTGCCCTGCGGGTTGCAGCTGCGGTCGGCGATGCCCCAGGCGAATGTGGCTTTCGATAGCTGGCGCCGAGCGTGTGTCCGGTTTGCGGCTTGGTCTGAAGCACAGAAGGTTTTGGCTGCCGAATACGTCGGCGACGGCGCGGCTTTCCATGCTGTCGTTGTGTTTCGTGCCGGTGCGTGCAGATTAATCCAGCCGATGTCCTGAGGTTGCAAACCGGCGTTAGTTCAGCGCCGCCTGAAAAAGACTGCGCCGCACCCAAAACCGTCGGGGCGGGGCGAGGACATATGATAAGCGTCGCTGCTCCCGCCGCAGCCCAACTGTTGCATCGTGCCGCCGAAATCGGCATCGCGGGTCATGACGAATGCGGCGGCGGCTTCGCCAATATTGATACCGCGGTTGGCGGAAAACGGGTTGGCGAGGTCGTCTGACGGCTTCAGCCAGCGAAAACCGTTGATGGTCAATGGCGACAGGGTATCGACGCCGCCGCAAATAAACCGCGTCGCACAAACCCGCACGCAACAGCCGCGCCGCGCTGATTAAGGCGCGCGCGCCCGATGTGCAGGCGGTGGAAACGGCGTAGCACAGGCCTGAATGCCGTAAACGTGCAACAAATTCCGAAGGCGATGCCATTTCGTGTTGAAGCTGGTTGAATGGTTTTGTCCGTCCAGCTGCCGCCGTCGCAAACGTGTTGGAACAGGATATTTTCATCTGCCGCTGGTAGACGTACCCATGATGACGAGGCTTGCGCCGCGCCACGTTTGCGGACGGCGGCGTGGATGTCGTCTTCAATCTGCCCCAGCGCGTGCCACAGCAGTTGGTTGTTGCGGCTGCGGTATGCGGCGGGCAGATTGTCGGGCAGCGGGCGCAGCGTTTCGCTTACCGCACCGAATGCTGAAGTGCCTTTAACCCATTTGGTCGGAAAACGTCAGCGGCGAAGTTTTCAGACGGCGTGCGCGCAACGCGTCGATATGGGTTTGCAGGCCGCCGCCGAGCGCGCTGGTTGGCTGGTGCGGGAATTGGCTGAGAATAAAGCAGAGTTTTCATTATTATTCTTCTTCGATCGGGGCCAGACGGTCCAGCGGGTTTTGTCAGTTGAGCACCACAAACGTTCCCGTTATCTCGTGCGGACGCACCATAAATCTTGTTCTTTATAACGGAACACCGCGCCGCTGCCGTCGGGGCAGCAGCGCATTGTGTTCGGATGTTTTTGCTCCGCTGGGATACAGCTTTCGCGCGGCGCGGTCGGCGACAAAGCCAGCGGCGACAGCGGCAAACAGGCAGCGCGAAGCGGAATTATGGGCACGACGAAGCCGTCGTTTTTCCAGCCTCGTGCTGACAAACTGGCGCGACAGCTGGGCGCACCCGAGTGCGCTCGGTCTGCACTTTCGCGGATGCGCTCCGGCAGCTGCTCAACCGCCAGCGTGGCTGGTTTTGGGCGGCATTGCCCGGCGTCGGTCTGCTCAGCTTTCGAACCACAAACGGTGACTACCAAGCGTCGGCGGGGTTTGCAGTGGATGGGGCGGTGCGAGAAAGGGCGCAGGCACTGAAAGTCAGCGCGGCAAGGGCTAGGCTTTGGAAATCGCATGGGGTTCCTTTGTCGGTGCGGGGAAGAGTATTGTAACCGATGTCGAACAGTATTTCGAGACGACCTTTCAGGGGTCGTCTGAAAATGTATAGTGGATTAACTTTAAAACCAGTACGGCGTTGCTCGCCTTAGCTCAAAGAGAACGATTCTCTGGGTGCTGACACCAAGTGAATCGGTTCCGTACTATTCTGTACTGTCTGCGGCTTTGTCGCCTTGTCCCAGTTAAAAGTTAATCACTATAAAACAGCTTGCCCCGATGGACAACGATTGGCGCACAGGGGCGGAAGCGGTTGTGAAAGGGCGTCGGCTGCACCTTATTCGATTTTCAGATCGCCGACCAAAGCCGCCAGCGTGGACAGGCGTTGTTCGGATTTTGCCACGAATGGATTCTCGGTATCCAGCGTAGCCTGCAAAATGGAAGAAATCGCGCGGCTGATTTCAGGGCTGCAGGTTGGGTGCGTGCACGACGTTTTGGAAGCGGAAATCGTACCAGCCGTCGACGTAAGTGCGGAACGCGTTCACCGATCATCAGCGGTTTGGCAAATTCGGCATCCCAGTCCACTGCGTTGCCTCAAGCTGTTTTGCCAACAGGTCGGCGGCGAGTTTGGCGGAGTGCAGCGATGGTGACGCCTGATGAGAACACGCAGGTCGAACTCAACGGCGGCATTGTAACAACGCGAAATGTTTGCCGTGCAGCGGTGACATTGGCGGAATAGCCTGGATGGAGCGGAACGGAAGAGTCGTTTTCCCCAGACGGCTTTGTCCAGAATTTCTTTCAGCATCAGGCATTCGTAGACAAATTTTTCAACACGTTTCCGATTCGCCCGCGAGTACGTGCGGGCGTGCCGACTACGCCGATGGAGCAACGGTTGTCGCCGAAGGAATCAGCCAAATCCACGTCGCGGTGTTGCGGGTGGGTGGTAATCAGGATTTTGCTGCGGTCGTTTCGGGTGGGTGATGTTGTCGTCGATGTGGGTGAAATGACGCTTGGCGCGGCGGCAGGTGCGACGGCGTTTTCAAGTCCAGCAGGCGCGGCGGCACGCGGCCGTAAACCGCTGGCGTCCATCACAATTTCGCGGTCAGCTCGTAGCTCGCCCGTGTCGGCTTCCACGCTCAAAACGGGCAAGGTCGCCGCTGTTGTCAGAACGCGGTCACGCCGTGTCTCAAAACGAACCTCCACGCCTTGTTTGGCGGCTTCGTCGATCAGGATTTTGTCGAAAATACCGCGGCGCGCCGGTAAACCGTGCGGGGCCGTCTGAAAATTTATCAGTGAGTCAAATTCAGGTATAACGGCTGCTCCATGAAAACGCCGCGCCGTTTTTCAACTGAAAGCTGGGTTCGGCGTGTACGGCGTCGGCAAAACCGGCTTCTTCCAGCATTTCCATGCAGTGCGGCAGCAGGCTTGCTCGCCGATGACGAAGCGCGAAAGTGCTGTTTCTCCAATACGCCAGACTTTATAACCTTTTTGTGAAGCAGGGCGGATGCTACCGAGCCTGCAGGACCTGCGCCGATCACGGCGACATCAGAATGAGGTGCGGACATTTAAATATGCTTTCAAAACATAACAAAATAAAACGGGTGCTATTCTACTCCTTAATAGGTTTATCTGAAATGGGTTTCAAGTGCATCTCCATAATGAAATGAAAAGGCGAAAAAGACGGCAACCGCCGTACTGAAACCTATAACGGAGTAAGGCGGATTGCGGATTGGGATGATTGTCGTGTTGTCAATTTGCCTGATGAAAAGGTCGTCTGAAAACCTTAGTTTTAGGTTTTCAGACGACCTCTTACGATTTTCAGTTAATCAATCCTCCGCCTTCGGCTCCGGGAACGTCAAACACCTGACGCAGGTAGGCGAGGAAGGTGTTGTTGGTAGTCATGGTTTTGCCCGGAGGTCAGAGGTTTTGGCGACGGACTGACCGTTGCACTCGACGAGTTTCAAAACGATGTTCAGCGGGGTATGGCCCCATGTCGTTGGTGAGGTTGGTACCGATACCGAAGCTGGTTTTGAAACGGTCTTTGAAATATTGGTGCAATGCCCACGGGCGTTCGATGTCCAGACCGTCGGAGAAGGTCAGCATTTTGGTGCGGCTGTCGATTTTGAGTTTTTGTAGTGGGCGTGCGCTTTGTCGCCCCATACATAGGGGTCGCCGCTGTCGTGACGCAGACCGTCGAAGAGCTTAGCGAAATAGAGGTCGAAGTCGCGCAGAAAAACGTCCATGCCGACCACGTCGGTCAGCGCGATACCGGAGGTCGCCGCGGTATTCGTGTGCCCAGCTTTCGAGGGCAGCTTTTTGGAAGTACGCAGGCGCATCGAGGCTGAGAGGCTTGGAGGAACTCGTGCGCCATCGTGCCGATGGGGTGATGCGCGAGCGCGAGATAAACGTTGCTGGTACCGCGCACGATGTCGGGGGCGGCTTCAAAGCGAGGTGCAGATGACGTGTTCCTGCCAATCGAGGGTGTAGCGGCGGCGGTGCCGAAAAGTCGGATGAGGAACGGCGGATCATCGGGATTTTGCGCGGCGGAGATTTCTTTGAGGCGTTGCGCTCGGCTTAGGCGGCGTTCGCCTTCTTCAATGACAGCGGGGGTTTTCGAGACGGCGGAGATAGAGTTCGTTGACGATGGCGAGGATGAAGATTTCAAAAGAACATCGCCTGAATCATAGGGCCTTCGATGCGGATGTTCAGACGACCTTCATTGTCGGGGCTGACTTTGACGAAGCGGCGTTGGGTTGGAAGAGTTCGAGATAGTCGACAAAGTCGCTTTTGATGAAGCGCAGGCTGCGCAGATAGTCGAGTTCGTCGTGGGTGAAACGCGGTTGGCAGAGTGCGTCGAGCTCTCGTTCCAAGTCGCTTTGGATGTCGGCAAGCGGGTAAACCATGTCTTTTGTTACGACAGCGGAACTCATAAAAGGCTGCTGGGTTTTGGGGGAATTGGTGCAGTATCACCTGAAGCATGGTGAACTGTACAGGTCGGTGTCGAGCAGGGCGGATAACGGGCGTTTGAGGGTGCGGTCATGGCTTTTCTCTCGTTCAGCGTAAATGTAAAAGCATTATTAGAACACGGTTAGACGGGTGGGTGTTACACTGGTTGGAGAAGTGTTGAAAAGGTCGTGAAATCTTTCAGACGACCTCTCTCATATAAAACCGACATCAATTGTTGTCCACAACGATTTTTGGCTGCCTGTCCGTCAGGCGAGGTTCATACTGTGTGGACTCGTCGCCGTAATACGATGTACGCCGAGTTTGATGGGGATGCGGCCTTGCGATTTGCGGTGGGCGTTGGAGTCGCGCAGGGAGTAGGCGCAGCCGCAGTATTCTTGTTGGTAGAAGTGTTCGCGTTTGCTGATTTCGATCATGCGCGCGCTGCCGCCGCCTGCGCCAGTTGAAATCAATAAACGACGTCGTCGTAGGGCGCGGCGGCGCGGTGGCCACAGATCGTTGATTTGCGCCATGTTTTTCCAGCGGAAATGCCAGCGAGCTGGTGAACGGGAAGCCGTTTTCGATGAGCGTGATGGGCGGCTTTTTCGAAACATGTCGAAACACATGGTGCAGCGGATGCCGTTCGGGTTCAATTCCATGCCTTTGGCTTTGGCGAACCATTCTTTGCGGTCGTTTTCGTAGTCGTCGTCTTTGTCGATGAAGGGGATGCCGAATTTGTCGGCGAAGCGCATGTTTTCTTCTTTGCGCAACATGTATTCTTTGAGCGGGTGGATGTTGGGGTTGTAGAAGTAGATGGTGCAGTCGATCGCTGGCGAGCGCTGACCATCGCTCGCCGCTGCACAGGGTGGGAATGCAGCAGGCTTTTTGGCCGCCGGGCAGGACGAGGACGGGGCGGTTGATGTTTCGGACGATGGGGCTGGTTTTGTCGTGTCATGTTCTGAACCCATGGGTCACTGATTAATGGTTATTGGATGGGTTTGTTTTGTTTTTGGCTGCTTTGCCGTCTTTGGGATCGGGTGGCGGCGGCTCGGCGAATGGTTTCGGGGTTGGGGTGTGCGGCAAATTCGTGCAGCAGTTTTTGGTAGTCTTGGGACTGTTTCATCAGCTCGGCTGCGGCGGTTCGCAGGTTGTCCACGTCTTCGGGCGGGAGGTAGAAGCTGGTGGGAATGTTCAACACTTTGTCGCGCAATGCGGACGGCGGCAGGTCTTTGAGGTTGAGGCTGACGAAGGAGAAGCTGATTCCGTCGCCGCTTTGTTGGTTGGCTTCGTTACGTTGATCGACAAAGGCGCGGAAGCGGCGCAGGGATTCTTGGGTGTATTGGTCGATGGGGATGTTGATGATGGCGGTAACGACGTCGCGGAATCCGGGTACGGCGGCGGTTTTGTCCATATTGCTGCTGATTTGGTTTTGGGCGTTGACGCTGATGACGACGATGTCGCAGGTTGCGGCTGCGGATTTGTTGTTCAACACTTTGTCGGGATACATTTCGGTCATGTCAAAAGGCTGCGCATGCCGAGATTGTCGGTCAGTCCGCCGTCTATCAGGTGGATGTAAGGGACGGGTTTTGCTGTCGCTGTATTTGTTGAACCTGTCTTTAAACTCTTGATAGGTGGCGTTTTGCTGCTTTTGGGACTCGAGGCCGGTCATTTGTAGCTGCGGCGGCAGGGTGTAGCCGCAGTTGCCGCCGTTGTTATTGAGGGTAATCGGGGCGAAGATCATGGGTACTGCGCTGGAGGCGGCAACGGCGCGGGCCAGGCGCAATCTGCCCAAGTCGATACACATGGGGTCGAAATATTCTTGCGTGAAGTTCAGGCGTTCGCCCGCGCCCATGTCGGTGGCGGAAATGATGGCGAACGGGCCCTTTGCCGTGCATTTCCAAATCGCGGAAGGTGGCTTTGCCGAAAAGGTGGTTTTCAAACTGCTCCTGCAAAGGGTCGCCGCGTCTCGTATTCGGGTGAGGCGAGGCGGGGCAGGTTGGACATGGAAAATTGTTTGACGACTTGACGTTGGAAGTTTTGGTGAAGGAAACGCTTGTAAAACATGGGGATGGTTTCTTCGCCTTTGAGTGCGAAGTAGGCGGCGAGACGGAGCCGCCGGATCACTCGACCACCAAATCGACATTGGACATCAGCGACTTGCTTTGCCGCCGATGGTGACTTTTGCTGCTGAAGCTGTTCCAACACGCCGTAGCCAACGCCGCCGCGCTCGTGACCGCCGCCGGAGAGCATCAGGATGATGAAGGTGTCGTCTTCTTCGCGCCGAAACTGGCTGGTTTCAAAACGATAGCCTTGGTTCATATCAATTTTGATTGATGGTGGCGACAGGCTGATACTTGACCAGCGAGCAGGCGGACAGCGCGGCCAAGGTAAGCGGTCAGGACAGTTTTGAACGGGCGTTTCAGCATGGAAGTTTGGTTGTGAAACAAAGAGGCTTGATTATAATGGATTAAATCGGTTTCGATACCTGCCGGCGGGTTGAGGCGATGCCGCGGTGTAGAATTGAAAGATTTTTCAGACGACCTTGGTTCATTCCGCAATCGGACGGGTCGTCTGAAAAAATAAAATCAGGTTTAAGACGTCCGCCTTGTCTCGATTTTGCCTTCTTTTGCCTTGAAGCAGGTTTGGATATTGCTTTTATGGCGGTACTACACCAGCACGGCAATGACGACGGTCGCCCAAGCCCAAGAAGAGTGAGGCATCAGCCAGAAGGCGACGAGCGGTGCGGCTACGGTGGCAGCGAGCGCGGCAAGCAGAGCACTTTAAAAGCCGAACGCCATCACCAGCCAAAGTCGTGGCACAAGCCAAAGCCGTTGCAGGAGAAAGCGCCAGCAGTACGCCCAAAGCCGTCGCCACGCCCTTGCCGCCTTTGAAGCCGAAAAACAGCGGCCACATATGTCCGACCAAAGCGGCGACGGCAACCGCTGCTATGGTGATGTCCGACAGATTCGGCATCTTGCAGACAGCGTGCAAAACCACCGCCACCAAACCTTTGAGCGCGTCGCCAGCAAAGTCAGCGCGCCGCCTTTTTCTTGCCGCTGCGTAAAACATTGGTTGCGCCGGGGTTGCCCGAGCCGTAAGTGCGCGGATCGTCCATGCCGTAATGTTTGGAAACAATGACGGCAAACGACAGCGAACCGATTAAATAAGCCGCGATAACGGCGGATACATTGAACATTTCAGATGCTTTACTTAAAATGGGACGCTCATTTTATCAAAAAAACAGGCAGGCAAATGGACAAAATCTTTTTACGCGGCATGAAGGCGGACACCTTGATCGGCGTGTACGACTGGGAGCGCGAACGCCCCCAAACCCTGATTTTTGGACTTGGACATCGGCATCCCCGAACCAAAAGCGGTCAAGACGACCACATCGGCAGTACCGTCCACTACGGCGAAGTCTGCGAAGCCGTCAGGGCAAGCAACTGCCGAACAAAGCTTCCTCTTGCTCGAATCATTGGCGGAACACATCGCTAAACTCATCCTCGACAATTTCGGCGCGTTGAGTGTGCGCGTCAAAATCATCAAACCCGGCATCCTGCCCGATGTCAAAGAAGTCGGCATTGAAATCGAACGCAGCAAGGTTTAAAACAGCACAAACGTTTTAGAGAAACCCGCTTCGCTCCCTTTCAGACGAGCCTTTTTCGCGACTCAAGAGGTCGTCTGAAAGCTCGGCTTCAACGAAGTTAAAACCCATTCCCGATTTTCAGACGACCCCGTATCAAACTTTACAAAGAGAACACGCAAATGGATTTGAAAGAAACCAAACTCAGCAGCGAGCCGATTTTATCAAGGCTCATTGTTACCATCAACCGAGACAAAGTCCGCCTGCCCAACGGCAACGAAAAGCCAGCGCATCGTCATCCGTCATCCCGGCGCAGCCTGCGTTTTGGCTGGTTACCGAAGAGGCAAAGCCGTACTCGTGCGCCAATGGCGTTACGCCGCAGACGCTGCCACGCTGAGCTGCCCGCCGGCAAACTCGATGCAGGCGAAGACCCCGCCGAATGCGCCCTGCGCGAGCTGGCGGAAGAAACCCCGTACACCGCCGACCGCGTCAAACTCATCAGCAGCTTCTACACCGCCATCGGCTTCTGCGACGAAAAATGTACTTCTACCAAGCAGAAGGCGTGCGCCTCGGCAGCACCTTTGAGCAACGACGAAGACGAAATCACCGAAACCGTCCTGATGAGCAAGGAAGAAGCCCGCACCGCTTTGGCACACAACGAAATCAAAAGACGGCAAAACCCTAATCGGCCTGCAATATTGGCTGATGCAGGATTGATGTGAAAAGGATGTAAAGGTCGTCTGAAAAGCAGGTTGCACGTTTTCAGACGACCTTTCTGCAAACTCGGCTGGCGAGCAATACCTATAAAACCGACGATTTCAAATCCACTATAAAACAAAGAGAATAGAGAGCGTTATGAATAAGCCGCATTATTCGCATGCCGCCCCTTTGCTGGTCGTCGGCTGCGTCGTTTTTCGGACTGGGCAGCTTGATTGTCAAATTTGTCGAAGTCGGCTCTTACGCTATCGCATTTTGGCGGCTGGCGATAGCGGCAGTGATTTTTTGGCTGCTGTCGCGACTCTTCGGGCAAAAACTGCCCAAAAGCAGAAAAGCCATCTACACCGCCATGCTCTCCGGCGTGTTTTTGGCATTCGACCTGTCGCTGTGGCACGAAAGCATACACGCCGTCGGCCCCGGTATTTCCACCTTGCTCAACAGCTTGCAGATATTTTTCCTCTCCGCCATCGGTTTCTTCTTTTTCGGCGAACGCTTGAGCAAACCGCAAATGTTCAGCCTCATTCTCGCCATCAGCGGCGTCGCCCTTATCGGCAGCCCTGAGTTAGGACACAACGGTAACGCCGTCTGGGGCTTTATCAGCGGCATCACTTCGGGCGGGATGCTCGCATTGTCTATGGTGTGTATCCACAAAACCCACCAAATCGAGAAAACCTCCCTGTTCCCGATGATGATGATTTTGAGCTTTGGCGGCGCGTTATCCCTCATCATCCCGTCCATATTGTTTGACAGCCACGCCCTCTATCCCGCCACCATGCGCGATATCGGGCTGGTATTGATTTACGGCGCGGTGATGCAGTGTTTCGCATGGGGCATGATAGCCTACGCCATTCCCTTATTGTCATTCTCGCTGACCGGACTGCTGTTGCTCTCCGAACCCGTCGCCGCTTTGTTGATAGACTATTTTTGGTTGGATAAACCGATTAACGCCCTCCAATGGAGCGGCGCCGTGTTGACCCTGATTGCTATTTACTTAGGGCGTGCCAACGAGAAAAAAATGCTTGATGTTGTCTTACCGTCACAAAAGGATGCAATGACTTGCCGTTATTTGAGTAGGGTGCATTCAATAGATTTTTCAGACGACCTTTTCCCATCCGGATTCTGCAAAAGCAAAACACCGAAGACCAATCAATCTTCGGTGTTTTAATTAGTGGCGAGCCAGACCCCCGGCACTGACGCATCGGAGTGGGCTGCTGGCTTCCGCCCCTGACCCGGTGTTCCGAATTACCATGCGGGGAGACCCGCCGTAAGAGAGTGGCATTATAACTGTTTTACGGGAAAACTCAAGCGCGGCGGCGTCAAAGGTCGTCTGAAAAGTCTTTTTACCCTAAAATTGTCAACAATATCTGCCTTTTTGAAAATTATTCCCATTGAAACATTTTTCTCCTTTTCCGTTGAAAAACATTGGAATTTAAACTACATTATCGCTTTTTCCAACGAGTTGTTCTGATTGTTTTTGAAAATCATTTTAGCTTCGTTGAAGCTGCACTTTCAGACGACCTTTTCATAAAAATACGGCGAAATCATGCCGCAGCTTTCCGCAGTTTCGCCGTACCAATAATCATACGGACACACCGCCACCATGACCACGACTACCGCCCCGCAGCGTATTCGGGAAATTCCCTACAACTATACTTCCTACACCGACCGCGAAATCGTCATCCGCCTGTTGGGCGATGAGGCGTGGCAGATTCTGCAGGACTTGCGCGGACAGCGCAGGACAGGAGCGGTCGGCGCGGATGTTGTTTGAAGTGTTGGGCGATATTTGGGTGGTCGTGCGCAATCCGTATCTGGTCGATGATTTGCTGGAGCATCCGAAACGCCGTGCCGCGCTGGTACGGGAAATGCACCACCGGTTGAACGAAATCCGCAAACGCCGCGATGACAATCCGCAAGTCGATGTATTGATCGCTGCGGCGGAAAAAGGCGGTTGAGCGTTTTGACGGCAGCTTTGACGAAACGCGCGCAAAGCGGCGGCAGATTTTGGAACGTTTGAGCAAAAATCACCAAGCCGCACAATATTATGTTTGACGGGCTGGCGCGGGTAACGCACGTTACCGATGCGACCGACTGGCGCGTCGAATATCCGTTTGTCGTCGTCAATCCCGACACGGAGGCGGAAGTCGCGCCTTTGGTGCGCGCTTTGAAATCGAGGCTGGTTGGTCATTATCGCGCGGCGGCGGCACGGGTTATACCGGCGGCGCCGTACCTTTTGGATGCAAACAGTGCGGTCATCAATACGGGAAAAACTGGACCAAGCATCGCGGCGTGGAATTTGTCGAACTGGCGGGCTTGGACGGCAAACATCCGATTATCCATTGCGGCGCGGGCGTGGTAACGCGGCGGGTGGAAGAAACCGCGCATCAGGCGGGTTTGCGTGTTCGCCGTCGATCCGACTTCCTGATGCGTCCTGCGTGGGCGGCAATGTGGCGATGAACGCGGGCGGTAAAAAGCCGTGCTGTGGGGAACGGCGTTGGACAACCTCGCCTACTGGCAGATGGTCAACCCGCAGGGTGAATGGCTGCGCATCGAGCGCGTGCGCCACAATTTCGGCAAAATCCACGACGAAGAAACCGCCGTTGTTCGACGTACGTTGAATCTGAGACGGCCTCAATATCGTTAAAACCGAACGCTTGGAAATCCCCGGCCACAAATTCCGCAAAGTCGGTTTGGGCAAAGACGTTACCGACAAATTCTTGAGCGGCCTGCCCGGCGTGCAAAAAGAAGGCACGGACGGCATCATCACCAGCGTCGCCTTCGTGTTGCACAAAATGCCGAAATACACGCGCACGGTGTGTATGGGAGTTTTTCGGCACGTCGCCACCGCTACGCCTTCTATCGTCGAAATCCGCGATTTCCTGCTCGCTCACGACAGCGTGCGGCTGGCGGGTTTTGGAACATGTGGACTGGCGTTATGTCGCGCCGTCGGCTACGCCACCAAAGCGGCGGGTAAGGACGGCCGATAATGATCTTGCTGGCGGACGTGGTTTCAGACGACGAAGCCGCCGTGCAGGCTGCCGCCGAACACATCTGCGAACTTGCCCGCGCCCGCGACGGCGAAGGCTTTATCGCCGTATCGCCCGAAGCGCGCAAAACCTTCTGGCTCGACCGCAGCCGTACCGCCGCCATCGCCAGCACACGCAACGCCTTTAAAATCAACGAAGACGTGGTGATTCCTCTAGAGCGGCTGGGCGAGTATTCGGACGGTATCGAACGCATCAACATCGAGCTTTCCATCCAAAACAAACTCACCCTGTGCGCCGCATTGGAGCAACTATCTTTCGGGCAAACTCCCCATCGACAAAATGGGCACAGACCTGCCGACCGCCGAACTTTTTGGGCGAACGCGGCAAACACGCCCTGCGCTCACGTTTCCGCCGTCAAAGAGCGTTGGGACTGGTTGCTCGCCCCATCTGGACACGCCGCTTGCCGACTACAAAAGCCCGCTACGGCGCAACCGTCCATGCCGCGCCCGAAGCCAAAAGACGACGAGAGCTGTTTCACCGCATTCCGCGACTTCCGCCTGCGCGCTGTCCGTCAAAGGGGACGTAATGAAACCGCTCGCCGAAATCTTCAGCGGCAAAACGGATACCAAAAATTATTGAAGGTTTGGGCAAAATCCACGCCAAAACCGTGCGCAGCAGAGTCTTCGTCGCCCTGACATGCACGCCGGCGACGGCAACGTCCACACCAACATCCTCGCAAATTCAGACGAGCGCCCCAAATGCTTCAGACGGCCTCACCGTTCGGTCGAGCGCATCATGAAACTCGCCCGCTCGCTCGGCGGCGTGATTTCCGGCGAACACACGGCATCGGCATCACCAGCTCAATTTCTGACCGATGAAGATTTGCAGCCGTTTTGGGACTACAAAAACCAAGTCGATCCTAGCGCACCTTCAACCGTCACAAACCGATGAAAGGTTCGGACTTACGCAACGCCTACGCCGTCCTTCGAGCTTTTGGGCGCGGAATCGCTGATTATGGAAAAATCAGACCTCGGCACCATCGCCGATTCCGTCAAAGACTGCCTGCGCTGCGGCAAATGCAAACCCGTCTGCTCCACCCACGTTCCGCGCGCGCCAACCTGCTGTACAGCCCGCGCAACAAAATCCTCGGCGTGGGTTTGCTGACCGAAGCTTTCCTGTACGAAGAGCAAACCCGCCGCGGCGTTTCCATCAAACACTTTGAAGAACTCATGGACATCGGCGACCACTGCACCGTGTGCCACCGCTGCGTCAAACCCCTGCCCCGTCAACATCGACTTCGGCGACGTTACCATCAGCCATCCGCAACTACCTTGCCGATTCCGGCCATAAACGCTTTGCACCCGCCGCATCAATGGGCATGGCATTTTTGAACGCCACCGGCCCGAAAACCATCAAAGCCCTGCGCGCCGCCATGATACAGACCGGCTTCCCCGCGCAGAATTTCGCCTACAAAATCGGCAAACTCCTGCCCGTCGGCGCAAAAACAAAAAGCCGAACCCAAAGCCAAAGTCGGCACCGCCCCGGTCAAAGAACAAATCATCCACTTCATCAACCGTCCTTTGCCCAAAAAGCGTGCCCGCTAAAAGCACCGCGCTCCATGCTCGGCATCGAAGACGACAAAAAGTATCCCCATCATCCGCAACCCCGCCGCGCCCGAAGATGCCGAAGCCGTGTTTTACTTCCCCGGCTGCGGTTCCGAGCGTTTGTTCAGCCAAATCGGACTTGCCGTCCAAGCCATGCTTTGGCACGTCGGCGTACAAACCGTCCTGCCGCCCGGCTATATGTGTTGCGGCTATCCGCAAGACGCGGGCGGCAACAAGGCAAAAGCCGAGCAAATGAGCACCAACAACCGCGTCGCCTTCCACCGCATGGCAAATACCCTCAACTACCTCGACATCAAAACCGTCGTCGTCAGTTGCGGCACCTGCTACGACCAGCTCGAAAAATACCGCTTTGAAGAAATCTTCCCGGCTGCCGCATCATCGACATCCACGAATACCTGCTCGAAAAAGGCGTGCAACTGAACGGCGTGAAAGGTCAGCAATACCTCTATCACGACCCCCTGCCACAGCCCATCAAAACCATGAACGCCACCCAAATGGCAAGCAGCCTCATGGGGCAGAAAGTCGTCTTAAGCGACCGCTGCTGCGGCGAATCCGGCATGTTCGCCGTCAAACGCCCCGACATCGCCACCCAAGTCAAGTTCCGCAAACAGGAAGAAATCGAGAAAAACCTCAAAGAGCTGCCGCAAGGCGAACCCGTCAAAATGCTCACCACCTGCCCCGCCTGCCGCAAGGGCCTGAGCCGCTACGCCGACGACAACGACATGCCCGCCGACTACATCGTCATCGAAATGGCGAAACATATCCTCGGCGAAAACTGGCTGGACGAGTTTGTGAGCCAACAACGGCGGCGTGGAGAAAGTGTTGCTGTAAGGCGTACGGTTTCAGCAGCGACCTCAAAAGGTCGTCTGAAAACCGTCATTCGATTAAATCGGCGGAGAGACTTTGGAAGGTTGGAGAAGAGTTTGCCAGACCTTGATGCGATGCGCCGAACAGTCAACCCGATTTTCAGACGACCCTACGTTTAAAGCAGATGAAAACAGTTTGAATAACACCCTGACGGCTGTACCCTCCAGCCGTCAGGGTGCACTTTTTATAGTGGATTAACTTTCAAAACCAGTACGACGTTGCCCCGCCCTAGCTCAAAGAGAACGATTCTCTAAGGTGCTGAAGCGCAAGTGAATCGGTTCCGTACTATCTGTACTGTCTGCGGCTTCGTCGCCTTGTCCTGATTTCAGGGTTAATCCACTATGCGCAGGTGGGGCGGGAATGACGGTAGCCAGACAGAAATCTATGCCACGACGCGCAACCTGCCCCCTCTCCCGTCCGGCGGGGAAAGGGGTTGGGGAGAGGGTTGGGGAGAGGGTGGCTTTACAGGCTGCACCAATTTGATTTTGCCTAAAGCCGTGAAGCCACCTCCATCCTAACCTTCCCCCGCAGGACGGGGAAGGGACAAGGTTACTGATACGGTAAAGGTCGTCTGAAACTGAAAAATTTGGTTTCAGACGACCTCTCCTAATCAGAACATGCTAAATACCCCGCCAGATAGGGAAGGGCAGGTTGCCGTTGAAGCAACAGTAGCGTGATATCCCAATCAGCATGATATTGCTTAAAAGGCGGATGAAGCAGGCAGATGGTTGTATGGATTGTTGCAAACGGGAGCGTTGCAATTTGAGATGGAAAAAGCCGGGTCCTGTTGCCAGAACCCGGCTTAATAGGGAAAGCGCCTGAATAGCGCTTTTACGGGCGTCCGAGATTTGAGGCGCAGTTTGAGATTCAAATTCAGACGACCTGTTGTGAGCATCAGATTGCTTAACGCAGTTCCGTATGCAGGCGGCTGAGGGCGTAGAGGCATCGCTGCCTTTGTATGCGCTGCCGTCTTTGTTCAAGAGGCTGATGCGCGAACCGCCGTTGACAGGCTCGACAGATCACGATGATTTCGGGGTAGGCGGCCGGTTTCTCAACTTTTTTGCCTTTGCCCAGCATACGGCCGAAGAAGCCCGGTTTTTCGTGGAAACGGCGTCGCTTTCGTTAGGCGCCTGTTGAACCAAGAAGGCGTGAGTTCGATGTTTTGACCCAGACATTCAAGCCGATGCGGTCGAGGGCAAAGCGCGGTGCGGCGCCAGTTGCGGCCGTAGTCGCCGGAGACGAGCAGGGTGTTGCCGTCGATTCGAGCCAATTCGCTGCCGCTGCGTTTGGCAACGCTTTGGGTCAGCGCGTTCTCAGCTTGTTGCTGATCAACGCCCAAAGTATTACTGCAGGCGTGCGAGGAAGGCGGCTTCAGGGTTGGGGTCGTTGGCGGCAGGCTGCCACATGGTCGTGTCTTTTTCTTGTCGGCGTAAACTTCTTTTCATGCCTTTGTGGGCGAAGAAGACGTCGGTCGTGCCGTTTATGCCTTGTTCGATGCGGATGATGAATTTATCGCGCTCGCTGGTGGAATAGATGCCGCCCATGCCGACTTTGTCCAAGAGGCGGCGCAGGCCGTCTTGCAGGATTTTTGGCGCGGTTTTCCGCCCATTCGGTTTCCATTTGGCCGATGCCGGGTTCTTCGGTTTGATGTCAAAGCCGTTTTCTTGCCAGAATGCTTTTCAACAGAGGCCAAATTTCGGCGAGGGATTTGCCTTGGACTCAATCCAGCGTTGGTTGCCGTCGCGCCTCAAACGGACGCCTGTACGGTTTGAGGACCTCAGGTTGAGCGGCCTGTTGGGTTGCCGATGTGCGGCGGCTCAGGTCGCTGGCGCGGACGGCACCGCTGCCTGCGGGTATTTGATAGAGGTTGCCTTGATCGGGGTTGTTCAAATCAGGCGGTACTTCTAATTTGACGATTTTGCGTGTCTGGGTTTGGTAGTCCAGCTTAGGCGGGTCTGTTTTGTTGCCCGAACAGGCGGTGCATGCTGATCAGGGCGATTGCTACGACGACAGGTTTCATATAGGTCATATTGGTTTCCTGTGGGATGTGATGGGTTAACGGCAGGTCGTCTGAAAACGGTTTTCAGACGACCTTTTGCGCAATTATGCAGTGAGTTGTCCGGATTCTTGCAATGCGGCGCGGACTTTGCCTGTCCGGCTTCGGTCAGGGGACGAGCAGCGAGGCGGACGCAGGGTCGCATTTGCCCAATGCGGAATGCCCCCATTTGGGCGCGGCAGGGCTTGGTTCGCAGAACATGAGTGTTATAAATCGGAATCAGGCGGTCATTTTAATTGACGAGCGGTCGCAATATCGCCTGCAAGGGCGGCGCGGCACATATCGGCGAAGAGTTTGGGGGCGACATTGGCGGCAACGGTTACGACGCCTTTCCCGCCGCAGAGCATGAAAGGCAGGCCGGTAGGATCATCGCCGGAAAGGACGGTGAAGCCTTCGGGCGCGTTTGATTAATTCGAGATTACTGCCGATGTTGCCGCTGGCTTCTTTGACAGCGACGATGTTCGGGATTTTGGCAAGGCGCAGGATGGTGTCGTTGGTCATGCTGACGACGGTGCGGCCGGGTACATTGTAGATAATCATCGGAATCGAGGTGGATTCGGCGATGGTTTTGAAATGTTGGTAAATGCCTTCTTGGGAGGGTTTGTTGTAATAGGGGACGACGGAGAGGTGTAGTCTGCACCGGCTTTTTCGGCGGCGCGGGAAGCGCGATGGCTTCGAGGGTATTGTTGGCGCCGGTGCCGGCGATAACGGGAACGCGCTTGTTGACGTGTTTGACCGTTTCTTCGATTACGCTTAAATGTTCTTCGACGGAGAGGGTGGCGGATTCGCCTGTCGTGCCGACGGCGACGATGCCGTCAGTACCGCTTTCGATGTGCCAATCGATCAAATCGCGGAGTTGTTCGTAATGGATGCTGCCGTCTTGATTCATCGGGGGTAATCAGGGCAACCAAGCTACCTTGTAACATACGGAAACCTTTTTATTCATTGTGTGAGGTCGATTATGCTTCGGATTGTAGCCTACTTTGTTGTTTTAGTGGAAACATATCGGCGGATGGTTGGTTTGAGAGCTTAAGGGCTATCATATCTTAATAAATAATATTTTTATAATCATAAAATTATTGGTCTTTTGGCGGTGGAAGTGCTGTCAAAATTAAAATGTGTTAAGCGTATGAAGGCTGCCTGAAAATGAGGATTACCTGAGCGCGAAATTCAAAGAAATTTGAATTTGAACAGCCGAAAGATGTTTTTGCGCTGAGGTATTTGAATTGATAAGGAATCTTTGATTCGCTACAATTTCGTTTCTTAAAAATTTTTAACGCTTCACGGCGGATAGAAAGACTGCAATGGCTGAAACAATGAAAAACAGGCGGATTCACCTGATTTGGTGTACGGTTTGGAAGACAAACCGCCATTCGAAATACCTGTATTAAGCGCGATCACGCATCTTTTGGCGATTTTTGTGCCGATGATTACGCCTGCGCTGATTGTCGGGCGGTGCGCTGGAATTGCCGGTTGAGATGACGGCGTATCTCGTGTCGATGGCGATGGTTGCGTCAGGGGTCGGCACTTATTTGCAGGTCAACCGCTTTCGGACCGGTCGGTTCGGGCATGCTGTCGATCCAGTCGGTCAATTTCTCTTTTGTAACCGTGATGATTGCGCTCGGTCCCGGCATGAAAGAGGGCGGTTTGACTGAAGATGTCATGATTTCAACGCTTTTGGGCGTGTCCTTTGTCGGCGCGTTTTTGGTGTGCTTCTCCGCCTGGCTTTTGCCTTATCTGAAAAAAGTGATTACGCCGACTGTAAGCGGCGTGGTCGTGATGTTGATCGGCTTGAGCTTGGTGCATGTCGGCATTACCGATTTCGGCGGCGGCTTCGGTGCGAAAGCAGACGGTACGTTCGGCTCGATGGAAAACTTGGGTCTGGCATCGCTGGTGTTGCTGATTGTTTTGGTTTTCAACTGCTTGAAAAATCCTTTGCTGCGCATGAGCGGCATCGCGGTGGGTTTGATCGTCGGTTATATCGTTGCGCTGTTTTTGGGCAAAGTGGATTTTTCCGCCCTGCAAAACCTGCCGCTGATTACCCTGCCGGTTCCGTTTAAATATGGTTTTGCATTCGATTGGCACGCATTTATTGTCGCCGGTGCGATTTTCCTGTTGAGCGTATTTGAAGCAGTGGGCGATTTGACGGCGACTGCGATGGTCTCCGAGCAGCCGATCGAGGGTGAGGAATATACCAAACGCTTGCGCGGCGGTGTATTGGCAGATGGTCTGGTTTCTGTAATTGCGACTGCGTTGGGCTCTTTGCCTTTGACTACTTTTGCGCAAAATAACGGCGTGATTCAAATGACCGGCGTGGCTTCGCGTCATGTGGGCAAATATATTGCGGCGATTTTGGTATTGTTGGGCTTGTTCCCTGTTATCGGCCGTGCGTTTACCACGATTCCGAGTCCGGTTTTGGGTGGCGCGATGGTGTTGATGTTTGGCCTGATTGCGATTGCCGGTGTGCGGATTTTGGTCAGCCACGGTATTCGCCGCCGTGAAGCGGTTATCGCGGCGACTTCTGTCGGTTTGGGTTTGGGCGTGGCGTTTGAGCCGGAAGTGTTTAAAAACCTGCCGGTATTGTTCCAAAACTCAATTTCCGCAGGTGGTATTATGGCGGTATTGTTGAACTTGGTTTTGCCGGAGGATAAAACCGATAAAGCCGTCAAAATCGATACCGAGGGGCTGGAGCATTAGAGTTTATCAGCGTAGACAGGTCCTTGGATTCGGATTTCAAGTGCAACACTAGGGTACCAGTGGTTGGAACAGATTCAAGAATAAAACACTTGGCGTTTCGTAGCCAAGTGTTTTTCTATAACCAGTGGTTCAACTCATCTTGAGACCTGCGTATCTCCCGGTGCTGATATTTGAAAATCGGTTTGTTTGAAATATTGTCGGATGAGTCCGTTGGTGTTCTCATTCAGCCCTTTTTCCCACGAATGGTAAGGGCAGCAAAAATAGGTTTTCCGCCTTTAATGCTTTGGCTATTTTGGTGTGTTGGTAGAACTCTTTGCCGTTATCCATGGTGATGGTGTGGACTCTGGCTTTATATGCCCTTAATACCCTAATGACTGCTGGGCAGTATCTTCGGCCTTCAAGTTATCCAATTTACGAGATGATGGTGTAGCGGGTAACACGTTCGACTAGGGTCAATAATGCGCTTTTCACTGATCTTTGCCGATGATGGTGTCGGCCTCCCAATCGCCGATACGGGTTTTTGGTCGACGATGGCGGGTCGGTTTTTCTATGCCGACGCGGTTGGGTACTACCTCTGGTCCATGTGCTGCCGTAGCGTTTGCGGTAGGGTTTGCTGCATATTCTGGGTTTTGCCACAACGTGCCGCCGTTGCTTTTGTCTTGGCGCAGGTGGCGGTAAACGGTGCTGTGATGGAGCGTGATCCCGTGGTGTTTGCGCAGGTAGGCGCATACTTGTTCAGGACTGAGTTTGCGGCGGATAAGGGTGTCGATGTGTTGAATCGGCTGCGAATCAGAGTTTATAGGGTTTTCGCTTACGCTGTTTGGTCAGCCGGCTTTGCCGTTGGGCTATCGGCGCTGTATTGCTGCCCTTGGATGCAGTGCCGCTTGTTTCGCGGCCGATGGTGCTTTTGTGGCGGTTGAGCTGTTTGGCGATTTCTGTGACGGTACAGTGGCGAGACGGGTATTGGATATGGTATCGTTCGTCTTGGGTCAGTTGTGTGCAGCTCATGGCAATCTTTCTTGCAGGAAAGGCCGTATGCTCCGCATGCGCAGCACTATCTGTATGGAGAGTTGCACTTCAAATGCAGAATCCGCCGTCGTCTGAAAATTTGATTTTCAGACGACCTTTCTATCGGGCTTGAATTGAAACCGTATTCTGTCAAAGAAGTCGGTTTGTAATTTATTTGCCGATGGTGACGGTGACGCGTTTGATGATGACCGGTTTGACGGGGACGTTTTGATGGAAGCCGCGTGTCGCAGTCGGGGTTTTGCTGATTTGCTGCGACATCCATGCCCGAAGTCACTTTACCGAAGACGGCATAGCCATGTAGCCGCGAGTTTTGTTTCTGAAGTCGAGGAATGCGTTGTCGGCAGTGTTGATGAAGAACTGGCTGGTGGCGGAATTAGGATCGCCGGTACGCGCCATGGCGATGGTGCCGACGGTGTTTTTCAAGCCGTTGTCCGCTTCGTTGTTGATGGCTTTATCTGTGGCTTTTTGGGCAGGTCTGCGGTAGCCGCCGCCTTGAGATCATAAAAGCCGTCGATCACGCGGTGGAAAACGGTGTTGTCGTAAAAGCCTTTGCGGGCGTAGTTGACAGAAGTTAGCGACGGTTTTCGTGCTTTGGTTTCACGTCGAGGCGACAGGCTGATGTTGCCCATATTGGTTTCGATGACGGCGTGTGTCTCGGCGGGCGTTGAAGAGCTGCGGTAGAACAGGGCGGCGAAAGTGAGTTTGAGGGTTTTGTTCATTGGAGTGTTTCTCGTAGTGTGAAAATTAAACGTTATTATCGCGGATTTTATGTGAAATCTCTAAAAGGCGTTGTGAAATATTTTAAGGTCGTCTGAAAACGGATACGGCAACTTCGTTTTCAGACGACCTTATGACGCAGCGAGCTTATTGTTTAACGGCTTCGATTTGGATGTCGATGCGGACGTTTTTGGTCGTGCCTGCATCAACCAGATAGTCCACGCCCCATTGGTGCGGTCGATGGTGGGTGCTGAAGTCGCCGCCGCAAACTTCGGTTTTTCGCCATCGGGCTTTGGTAGCAGTTGAATTTTTCGGCTTTGAGTTTGACGGGGGCGGTTTTGCCGTGCATGGTCAGGTTGCCGTCAACGGAGACAGTTTTTGCCGTTGAAGTTGAATTTGGTGGAAACGAAGCGGATGTTTCAGGGTATTTGGCAGCGTCAAAAGATGTCGGCAGATTTCAGGTGGTCGGTGAAGTGTTGCGAACCGCTTTGCGGAGTTGGCGACAGGGGATGGTGATGTCGATTTTTGCCTTGACGTTTGGCTTGGTCGAAATCGACGGACGTATCGACCGTAGAAACCGCCGACGTTGGTGCTAGTGTTGAAGTGGTCGATGGCGAAACGGGCGTTGGCGTGGTGTTCGTCCACTTTGTGAGGTGGCGGCTGAGGCAGTACCGATGGCTGCTGTTGCGAAGTGCAGCGAAGATGATTTTTCATGATTCTTGTCCTTTGTGGCAGGGTTGTAGAGACGTTTATCTTAACACAGGAAAGAATGCTATCATTCTTACGGGTGAACGGTGGATTTACTTGGATTTGATGATGGGGCCGTCTGAAACCTGAGGAAGGACATATTAATCAAAAAGCGCGGGTTATCCGCGCTGAATTCTCAGACAGACCTTTTACAAGGCTGCAAGTACCGCGTCGCCCATTTCGGAACAGGAAACGGGTTTCGTGCCTTCTTCGTAAATATCGCCGGTGCAAGCCTTGTTGCAGCACTTTTTGGACGGCGTTTTCGACTTGTTGCGCGGGCTTCGTCGTTCGAGGCTGTAACGCAGCAGCATGGCAAAACAGAGGATGGTGGCCAGCGGGTTGGCTTTGTTTTGTCCGGCGATGTCGGGTGCGGAGCCGTGCGACGGTTCGTACAGACCTTTGCCGTTTTCGTCCAGCGAGGCGGAGGGCAGCATGCCGATGGAGCCGGTCAGCATGGAGGCTTCGTCGGAGAGGATGTCGCCGAAGATGTTGCCAGTGGCGATGACGTCAGGTGTTTTGGCGCGCACGAGCTGCATAGCGGCGTTGTCTACATACATATGGAGTTCGACGTCAGGGTATTCTTTGCCGTTTTCTTCAAAGATTTCGCGCCAGAGTTCGGTGGTTTCCAAGACGTTGAGCTTTGCCGACGGAGCAGACTTTTGCTGCGTTTTGGGCGGATTGGGCAAACATGGGCGATGCGGCGGATTTCGCTTTCGCTGTATTTCATGGTGTTGTAGCCTTCGCGTTCGCCGTTTTCCAAAACGCGGATGCCGCGCGGTTCGCCGAAGTAGATGTCGCCGGTGAGTTCGCGCACGATGAGGATGTCGAGGCCTGCGACGATTTCGGGTTTGAGCGTGGAGGCGTTGGCAAGCTCAGGATAGAGGATGGCGGGGCGCAGGTTGGCTAAGCGGGTTCAGGTCTTTGCGGATTGCCAATAGGCCGCGCTCGGGCGTGGCGGGCGGTCAAGATGTCGTATCTGCGGGCTGCCGACTGCGCCGAGCAGGACGGCATCAGCTTTGCGGCAGAGGTTTGCGTGAATTCGGGATAGGGATGGCCGTGATTCGTCGTGAAGCTTCGCCGCCCAATGAACGTATTCGTAGCTGGCGTCCAAGCCTTGGGCGATGGTTTGTCGAGTACGCGGACGGTTTCGACGACGATTTCGGGACCGATGCCGTCGCCTCGGAGGATGGCGATATGTTTGGTCATGGCAAAATCCTTATGAGGTTTGGAAAAGGAAGGTCGTCTGAAAACGGTGCAGCGTTTTTCCATTTTATGAAATGGTGTTTTCAGACGACCTTTTTTGTGTCTGTTGCAGGTCGGTTTGTTTGAACGAGGCTGATTGTACCATTGCGGCATCGAAAGCTGCGTGAAAATCATGCAGGCGGATTCTTCGTAGACGCGATGGGCGATGTAACCAGGGTTTTTACAACTATTGCGAAGAGTTGAAGGAAATCGGTAGCGTTCTGCTTCGATACGGATTTTAAAGACAGCTTTGCGTATGGACTTTTCTTTGCCCACCAGTGGGGCGTGCGCGTCGTTGGGGAAGAAGAGGGCGAACTCGCCCGGTTGGAGCGTGAGCCAGGTTTCCGGTTCGCAGTCGAAAAATTCGATGTCGCGCTTTTCGTCGTAGCCCAAACCGTTTTTGCAGACGACCCCTGTCTATCCAGCCGTAGGTTTCTTCCCCGCTGATGGGGACTTGGATGTCGATGTGTTTCAAATGCGCTTCGGGCTTGGCTTCGGCTTTGCTCCTCATCGGTTCGCTGCCGACAAAGAGGCGGATATTGGGGTTTGCGCACGGTACTTGACCGTCGGGCAGGGGCGGCAAATCCAGGCTTTGCAGCAGGCGGAAGGCTTCGGCAAAGTCGGGGTGCAGCGCGGCGTAGCGGGCGGCGTTGGTGATGGTGTCGGTAATCATGGTTTTTGATTGGAAAGGTCGTCTGAAAAAGCATTCCTTACTGGATGGTTTTGTAAAATCTAAGTGGCGGCATAATGTTCGGCAATGGGGATAGGCTTGCGGCTGACTTGGTCGATGTCGCCACCTTCTTCGGTAAATAAAAATGGAAAGAACGTATAAACATTGTCGCCACTCAAATTGCGGATTTCTTCGCGCCAATTTTGCCAACGTAGGTTTTCATAATACATCTGCAGGTCGCCTACTAATGCCCAATGCAAAAAATCGCCATAGCCTTTTTCGCAATCTTCCCATTCGAGTATCTGGCGGGAGGTAGAACACATTGCCGGGTGTGCCGTCAATCCGCCACCGTTGATGGCAAAAGTAGCCGCCTGCGGCGTCATCGGCAATCAGGTAATAGGGCGCGGGCGCGGCAGGTTCGGATTGTGTGCGGCCGAGATTCAGCTTCCCAGTCCGCGAGGCAGTTTTGCGCTGCCCGAACCCAGTATCCGCAACCAGCCGTCGTCAATCAGGATGCCGCCGGTTTCATAAACGACCGCACCCATAAATGAACGTGTGGTTACTTGTGTTTTTAAGAGTTCGACTTCTGCGGCAGCAGGTCGCGCGGCAAGATTTCTACGGGATGGGCAGCTTCAGAAAGCCACTCTTGAATCAACGGCCATGCGGGGTCGGCGGTATTGATGAGTTCGGATAATGTTTTCATTTGGGATCAATTGAAAATGAGCGGAGCAGGTTTCTATTCTCTGCATTTGGTCTGACGCACAAAAAACAGGCAGCCTGCACAATCATTGTAGGCTGCCTGCTGTTTCTCGTTAAACAGCCCAAGGCTGGCTTTGGCGGCGTTTTTCTTCGAAATCGCGCGATTTCGTCGGCGTGTTGCGGGGTTAAGCCGATTTCGTCCAAACCGTTTAAGAGGCAGTGTTTGCGGTGTTCGGTATGTCGAATTTGAATGTCTCGCCGCTAGGTGTGGTCAGGGTTTGCTCGGCAAGGTCGATGGAGAGCTGATAGCCTTCGTTAGCCTCGACTTCTTTGAAAAGTTGGTCGACTTGTTCTTCGGTTAACACGATGGGCAGGAGGCCGTTTTGTAACAGTGTGTTGAAGAAGATATCGGCGAAGCTGGGGGCGATAACGGCACGGAAACCGTGATCGTCCAATGCCAGGAGCATGTTCGCGCGAGGGCCGCAGCCGCAGTTTTTGCAACGAGGATTTGCGCGCCTTTGTCAACGCGGCTGGTTCAGCGAGCAAATCAGGGTTCAGCGGGCGTTTGCCGTTGTCCATGCGGTTCGCCGTGGTCGAGGTACGCCATTCGTCAAAAAGGCATTGGGACCGAAGCCGCTCCGTTTGATGGATTTTTAAAAATTGTTTTGGGGATGATGGCGTCGGTCATCGCGTTGCTGCGGTCGAGCAGGGCGACGATAGCGGTGATTTTGGTAAAGGCTTTCATGTCAGGTTCTTATAGGAATAATGTGATGATGGTTGTTTGGCGGGTTGGGTTAACGTGTGCTGTGCAAACCGATTCCGGTTGCCTTCGGTATCTTCGATAAAGGCGGCAAAGCCGTTGGCGATAGAATTTCTCCTGCAACAATTTTCCGCCTGCCGAAACGGCTTTTCTGCGGTCTCAGTACAATCCGGACAATTGAAGAAAATGGTCGTGCCGCTGGCCGGGTTGGGCGTTGCTGTCGTGCCAAAGTCATGCCGGCAGTACCGTGTTGCGTGTAATCGGCTGGGAGAAAATGATGAAACGAGCCGTTACCTCCGATGTCTTGCAAAGGTTTGCCGAAGACGGATTCGTAAAACGCTGGCTCGATCCAAATCTTGGGCATGAATGCCAAACCAGCTTGACGGATTGCTCCTGGTTTCTTCCTTATATGTAATGCCGAGATTTCTGGATGCCTTATTGATTTAGGGTAGAGGGTCGTCTGAAAAAGAGTTCGGATTTTCAGACGACCTTAGCTGCCGGTTTATTCGGTAGCGGCTTCGATTTTGTTGCCTACATTGCTCATTCCGCGACCTACGGCATTGCCGCCTTTATTTAACGGCTTCCTCGGTCTTGTCGGCTACGTGCTCGGCAGTTTCTTTGGTTTTATCCCAGTTGCGGCTGGTGTCATCTTTCGCTCCGGACCGAGTGCTGGAACAGGCAGAAAAGGCCGATGGCGGCAATGGCGAGGATGAGAAAGTGTTTCATATTTTCAGCTCCTTATGAGAAAAATTGAAAGATTCACGATTGGATCGCGTGGTTTTATTATCGACCAAAACAGTAAGCCTGACGGCTGATTTAGCCTGAATTTATCGGTTTTACTTTTCAGGTAGTCTTTGTTTTCGGGACAACTGTCCAGATTAAAAATCGGCTTCATAACCACTGGCCTCTGCTACCGTAAAATCAACCAGCGTGCTAGGGAATGAGACAATGTGCAGTTGGCTTTCTCAAACTCTCTGGATCGGCTTCTGGTGGTTCGTATTGGTCTTTTAGGTATTCCTAAGCGGTGCTGCTGTGCGGTGGGGTAACTGCGGCAATCAGTCGTTGGGCATAATCTACGGCTTCTTCGGCCAAATGGTTTGACCATGCTTCGTTGAGCAAATCTTCGCCGATTAGCTCCTGACAGTCAGCCAGGAATTGCCCGCGGAATACGTTTTCGTCTTGGCCAAAGGCGCGATATACCGGAACGCTGTCTTGTTCCGTAGCCAATTCAATTACATAGTAGCCTTGGTAATCTTGGTAAACTTCATCAAATGGCGGTTTATCTGGGCTATCGTCGGCTTCGTATTGTTCGCGCAGCCAAACATCTGCCTGAGCATCTCTACCCACTTGCGGGGCCTTAATAGTTTCGTAACTGGGTATGCCGAGAGCAAACCATTCTTCTAATAGTTGTTCCTGTTGGTCAGGAGCAAGATTTTCCGACAGTATCAGGCTATATAGCTCGTAAAAGCGTTTCTCTTGGCCTGCTTTGGGTTTGCTTAAAGGACGCATATCCAATCCCATATTGTTTTCCTTTCGTAGTTGGATTCTCAGGTAGCCTTAGCTGGTGCATTACCAGTCGTGACCGCTCAAGGTTTTGCCGTAAACAAGAATGGGGTTTTCTGGACCGCCGACCAAGGAGTCTCCATAACAAATCATTTTGGCATCGACGGTACGAGTTCAAAGCGGGCAGTCGCAATCACGCGGTTTGGGTAGGAGAGGGGTGTGTGACACAGATAATCACACACTCCAACATTTTACGGCCTTTTACGACAGCGGCTGCTTCGCGCAAATCTTCGATGCGGCTGTGGTGCAGGAGCCAATGAATACGATGTCAACGAGGATTTCGTTTAAAGACGTACTGGACTCCAAGTCCATGTGCTGGAACAGGCAGACAGGATAAGGGCTGCGGCAGCTAATACAAACAGTTTTTTCATAATGGATTCCTTTTATTTGCTTGAGCAACGTGTTTTCAGACGACCTCTATTGATGAGGTCGTCTGAAACGATCTCCATGGTTCGGATGTCGGTAAATTTGCCGTTTACCGCGGCGGCAGCAGCCATAGCGGGGCTGACCAAGTGCGTGCGCCCGCCGTTGCCTTGGCGGCCTTCGAAGTTGCGGTTGGAAGTGGAGGCACAGCGTTGGCCCGGAGTCAGGCGGTCGGCGTTCATGGCGAGGCACATCGAGCAGCCCGGTTCGCGCCATTCGAAACCGGCGTCGATGAAGATTTTGTCCAAGCCTTCTTGTTCTGCCTGCCGTTTAACCAAGCCGGAGCCGGGAACGATTAACACGCGCTGTACGTTGTCGGCTTTTTACGGCGCTTTGGCGACAGCGGCGGCTTCGCGCAAATCTTCGATGCGGCTGTTGGTGCAGGAGCCGATGAATACGATGTCGACGAGGGATTTCGTTCAGCGGCGTGCCGGCCAAACCCATGTATTCAAGGGCGCGCTCCATGCCGCTGCGTTTGACGGGATCGGTTTCTTCGGCGGGATTCGGCACTTTACCGCTGATGTCCAAAAACCATTTCAGGCGATGTGCCCCATGTTACTGCGGTTCGATGTCTTCGGCTTTGAAACGGTATTCCTTGTCGAATACCGCGCCTTCGTCGGAAACCAGCGTACGCCAGTATTCGACGGCTTTGTCCCATGCTTCGCCTTTGGGTGCGAAGGGTTTGTCTTTAACATAGTCGATGGTGGTTTGATCAACGGCAACCATGCCGGAGCGCGCCCCTGCTTCAATCGCCATGTTGCACAGGGTCATGCGGCCTTCCATCGAAAGGCTGCGGATAGCTTCGCCGCCGAACTCGATGGCGTAGCCCGTACCGCCTGCCGTGCCGATTTGTCCGATGATGTAGAGGGCGACGTCTTTGGCGGTAACGCCCGGTTTCGAGACGACCTCAACGGCAATCAGCATGGATTTGGATCCGGCGGTAATGCACTGGGTCGCCATGGTGTGTTCGACTTCGGAAGTGCCGATGCCGTGTGCCAGCGCGCCGAACGCGCCGTGGGTAGAGGTGTGCGAGTCGCCGCAGACGACGGTCATGCCGGGCAGGGTCGCGCCTTGTTCCGGACCCATAACATGAACGATGCCCTGACCTTCATCCATGAACGGGAAGTAGGCGAGTGCGCCAAACTCTTTGATATTTTTGTCCAAAGTATCGACTTGCAGCTTGGAAATCGGGTCTTGGATGCCTTTGTCCCAATCGCCGGTCGGGGTGTTGTGATCGGCGGTGGAGACGACGTTCTGTCGATACGCCACAGCTTGCGTCCCGCCATTTCAGGCCTTCAAACGCTTGCGGGCTGGTGACTTCGTGCACTAAATGGCGGTCGATGTAGAAACAGGACAGTGCCGTCTTCTTCTTCGCGGACGACGTGGCTGTTCCAGAGTTTGTCGTGAGAGGGTTTGTGCGCTCATGATGGGTTATCTTTACTTAGTATCATGGGAGTAGATGGTTTTGTTTTGATGGGCGGATTTTGGGCTTTTTACAGGGGTAGCGCAATAGAAATTTGTCTAATTTCTACATTTTCCGTAAAAACCTAAAAATAACTTCAAAAATTAGACAAATTGTAGAATTGTTGACAAAAAGAGGTATTTTATTTGAAACAATGCTTGTCGTACCGGCTAAAAAGCACTATCATTTCTATCCGTATCCCACATCCGACAACGAGAGGTATAGAGAATGAAATTACCGGTTATGGCTGCCGAACATCTGTCGCAACTTCAGGCGTTTGAAGCGAAAATCCTGTGCAACCACGCCAAAATCGAAGCATGGTTCCGTTCGCAATGGAACGCGCACCGCCCGCCGTTTTACGGTTCGGTCGACATCCGCAATGCCGGTTACAAAATTTCGTCTAGTGATAGAACTTGTTCCCCGGCGGTTTCAACAACCTGAATCCGAATTTCATCCCGCTGGCGGCAGTGGCGGCGCAAGATGCGGTACAACGCGCTTGCGAAACAGCAAAAATCCGTATTGATTATTCCGAAAACCATACCCGCAACACGTTCTACCTGCAAAACGTTTACGCACTCAGCGAGATTTTGCGCTCGGCAGGGTATGAAGTCCGTTTGGGCAGCCTGAATCCGGAAGTTACCGAACCGACCGAATTTGAAACCGCGTTGGGCGACAAAATCCTGCTGGAACCTTTATTGCGTACCCGCGAGCGCGTCCATCTTGCAGACGGCTTCTCACCTTGCGTCGTCTTGTTGAACAACGACTTGTCCCGCGGGCGTTCCCGACATTCTCAAAGGCATCAGCCAAACCGTATTGCCTCCGCTGCACGGCGGTTGGACGACGCGCCGCAAAACAGAGCATTTCAGCGCATACAGCAAGTCGCCGCTGAATTTGCCAAGCTGATTGACATCGACGAATGGCAGATTAACCCGTATTTCAAAAAAATCGGCGGTTTGGACTTCCAAGAGCGCGAAGGCGAAGACGCGTTGGCGGAAGCGGTAGAGCGCGTGCTGGCGAAAATTCAAGCCAAATACGACGAATTGGGCATTACCAACCAGCCTTTCGTTATCGTCAAAGCCGACGCGGGGTACTTATGGCATGGGCGTGATGAGCGTCAAATCAGCCGACGAAGTGCGTGGGTTGAACCGCAAAAACCGCAACAAAATGGCGAAGGTGAAAGAAGGTTTGGAAGTCAGCGAGTGATTGTCAAGAAGGCATTTATACCTATGAAACCATGAACGGCGCCGTGTGCGAACCGTCGTTTATATGATGGACCGTTTCGTTATCGGCGGCTTCTTCCGCGTACACGAAGGACGCGGCGCGGACGAAAACCTCAACGCCGGCGGCATGGTATTCGTCCCGCTGTCCAGCAGCATTCCACCGGCAGCGGCGACAACTCCCAAAAGCCCCCGAAGCCTGCAAGCGCGTATTCGAACAATGGGACTCGCTCGGTAGCTGCCGCGCTCCGAAAAAGACTGCGACGTGGACAACGGACACAACCCGCCTCTACGTTTACGGCGTAATGGCTCGCCTGTCGCTGCTTGCCGCCGCGCTTGGTTGAGACAAACCGCTCCGTAAAGCGTGTTTGGTCTGATTATTTAGAAAATAGTAAAAGGTCGTCTGAAAAACCATAGTTTAGGGTTTTTCGACGACCTTCTATATGGGCAGGTAGGATGGCGGACAGACCCGATGAGGCAGCAAGCCGCAGATACTACGTGTAGCATCGCAGCTGTAGCGAAAAATCAGTTTATTCGCCATACGATTCGAAAGGGATGCAAAAAGCCCGAAAAGCACGGTTTTGTATGCTAAAATTCCCATCTATTTTTGCCATACGAAATAAAGAAAACCGCGACCGACGCAACTATCCGCAACGACCATAAATTCGCACTCGAAACCCTGCCCGTCAGCCTTGAAGACGAAATGCGCAAAAAGCTATCTCGATTACGCCATGAGGCGTGATTGTCGCACGCGCGCTGCCCGATGTGCGCTGACGGTTTGAAGCCGGTGCACCGCCGCGTGCTTTACGCCATGCACGAGCTGAAAAACAGCTGGAACGCCGCCTACATCGGCGCGTATCGTCGGCGACGTCATCGGTAAATCACCATCCGCACGGCGATTTTTGCGGTTTACTACACCATCGTGCGCATGGCAGGATTTTTCGATGCGCTACGTCTTAATCGACGGTCAGGGCAACTTCGGTTCGGTTGACGGCGACGGCGCCGCTACCATGCGTTATACCGAAATCCGCATGGCGAAAATCGCTCACGAAATGCTGGCGGACATCGAAGAAGAAACCGTCAATTTCGGCCCCGAAACTACGACGGCAGCGAACACGAGCCGCTGGTGTTGCCGACCCGCTTTCCCCGCGCTTTTGGTCAACGGCTCGTCCGGTATCGCCGTCGGTATGGCGACCAACATCCCGCCGCACAACCTCACGCGACACCATCAACGCCTGTCTGCGTCTTTTGGACGAGACCCGAAACCGAAATCGACGAATTGATCAACATCCTGCAAGCCCCCGATTTCCCGACCGGCGCGACCATCTACGGCAGGCGGCGTGCGCGAAGGCTATAAAACCGGCCGCGGCCGCGTCGTTATGCGCGGTAAAACCCATATCGAACCCATAGGTAAAAACGGCGAACGCGAAGCCATCATCATCGACGAAATCCCGTATCAGGTGAACAAAGCCAAGCTGGTGGAAAAATCGGCGAACTGTGCGCACGTTGGAAGGCGTATCCGACCTGCGCGACGAATCCGACAAATCCGGTATGCGCGTCGTTATCGAATTGAAACGCAACGAAAACGCCGAAGTCGTTTTAAACCAACTCTACAAACTCACCCAGCTTCAAGACAGTTTCGGCATTAATATGGTTGCCTTGGTTGACGGTCAGCCGCGCCTGTTGAACCTGAAACAGATTCTGGCGGAATTCCTGCGCCACCGTCGCGAAGTCGTTACCCGCCGCACCCTGTTCCGCCTGAAAAAAGCGCGTCATGAAGGGCATATCGCCGAAGGTAAAGCCGTCGCCCTGTCCAATATCGACGAGATGATTCGGTTGATTAAAGAATCCGCCGACGCGCCTGAAGCCAAAGAAAAACTGCTATCCCGCGCATGGCGCAACGGTTTGGTGGAAGATATGTTGAGCCGTACCGACCTCGACCTGCGCATGGCGCGTCCCGAAGGCCTGCCCGCCAACCTTGGCTTACAGGAACAAGGCTATTATCTGAGCGAAAATCCAAGCTGACGCCATCCTGCGCATGAGCCTGCGCAACCCTGACCGGCCTCGACCAAGAAGAAATCGTCGGCGATTATAAAAACATCATGGCAAAATCATCGACTTTTTGGACATTCTGGCAAAACCGGAACGCATCACTCAAATCATCCGCGAAGAATTGGAAGAAACCAAAACCAATTTCGGCGACGAACGCCGCAGCGAAATCAACCCGTTCGGCGGCGACATTGCCGATGAAGACCTGATTCCGCAACGCGAAAGTGGTCGTTACCCTGACCCACGGCGGTTATATCGAAAACCCAGCCGACCACCGACTATCAGGCGCAGCGTCGCGGCGGACGCGGTAAACAGGTGAGCGGCCACCAAAGACGAAGACTTCATCGAGACCCTGTTTGTCGCGAACACGCATGACTATTTGATGTGTTTCACCAATCTCGGCAAGTGCCACTGGATTAAGGTTTACAAACTGCCTGAAGGCGGACGCAACAGCCGCGGTCGCCCGATTAACAACGTCATCCAGTTGGAAGAAGGCGAAAAAGTCAGCGCCATCCTCGCTGTGCGCGGAATTCCCCGAAGACCAATACGTCTTCTTCGCCACCGCGCAAGGCATGGTGAAAAAAGTCCAGCTTTCCGCCTTTAAAAACGTCCGCAGCCAGGCATCAAAGCCGCATCGCGCTCAAAGAAGGCGACTACCTCGTCGGCGCCGCGCAAACCAGCGGCTCGGACGACATCATGCTGTTCTCCAACTTGGGTAAAGCCATCCGCTTCAGCGAATACTGGGAAAAATCCGGTAACGACGAAGCGGAAGATGCCGACATCGAAACCGAAATTTCAGACGACCTCGAAGATGAAACCGCCGACAACGAAAAAAGTGCCCTGCCAAGCGGCAAACACGGTGTGCGTCCGTCCGGTCGCGGCAGCGCGGCCTGCGCAGTATGCGCCTGCCTGCCGACGGCAAAATCGTCAGCCTGATTACCTTTGCCCCCGAAGCCGCACAAAGCGATTTGCAAGTGCTGACCGCCACCGCCAACGGCTACGGCAAACGTACCCCGATTGCCGATTACAGCCGTAAAAACAAAGGCGGACAAGGTAATATCGCCATCAACACTGGCGAGCGCAACGGCGATTTGGTCGCCGCAGCTTAGTCGGCGAAACCGATGACCTGATGCTGATTACCAGCGGCGGCGTCCTCATCCGCACCAAAGTCGAACAAATCCGCGAAACTGGCCGCGCCGCCGCAGGCGTGCGCCTGATTAATCTGGACGAAGGCGAAACCTTGGTATCGCTGGAACGTGTCGCCGAAGAAGCGGAAGATGAAAATCCCGAAGTAGAAAATCCGGCAGGCAATGAAGCCGAGAACACCGTATCGGATACTGAAGGCGGCGAAGCGTAAATCAAGCTTCCTATTGGCTGGCGCCGATTGGCAGGGTCGTCTGAAACGATAGGTTTTACGATATAGTGGATTAAATTTAAATCAGGACAAGGCGACGAAGCCGCAGACAGTACAGATAGTACGGCAAGGCGAGGCAACGCCGTACTGGTTTAAAGTTAATCCACTATATTAAGAATATCGGCTGAACGATTGCCTGTTCATCGTTTCTATTTCAATAGAAAGAGTGGGTGAGCAGGCAATAAACCAAATGGTTTCAAAATTGGTTTTTTAATATACCCGCCCTGTCTCAGCCTTCTTTCAGATTTTCGATAATTTATTGATATAGTGGATTAAATTTAAATCAGAACAAGGCGACGAAGCCGCAGACAGTACAGATAGTACGAAACCGATTCACTTGGTGCTTCAGCACCTTAGAGAATCGTTCTCTTTGGGCTAAGGCGAGGCAACGCCGTACTGGTTTAAAGTTAATCCACTATAAATCTAAAAAATGGAGAAATCATGTCAACTTTATCCGATAAAATCATCATGGTAACCGGCGCATCCCAAGGTTTGGGCGAGCAGGTTGCCAAGGCTTATGCGGCGGCCGGCGCGACCGTCATTTTGGTGGCGCGTCATCAAAGAAGTTGGAAAAAGTTTATGATGCCATTGTCGATGCCGGCTATCCTGAACCCTTTGCCATCTGCTTCGACTTAATGAGCGCCGAAGAAAAAGAGTTTGACAATTTGCCGCAACCATTTCCGAGGCGACCGGCGGACGTTTGGACGGTATCGTGCATTGTGCCAGCTATTTCTATGCACTTTCTCCTTTGGATTTCAGACCGTATCGGAATGGGTCAACCAATATCGGATCAATACCGTTGCGCCGATGGGTTTGACACGCGCAATGCTGCCTTTGCTCAAAGCTTCTTCCGATGCTTCCGTGATTTTTGTCGGAGAAAGCCGCGGCGAAGATCCCAAGGCTTATTGAGTGGGTCTGGCGCGTCTCAGCCGCGTTGAATTATTTGTGCAAAGTCGCTGCCGACGAGTGGGAACGTTTTGACAACCTGCGCGCCAATGTTCTGATTCCGGTCCGGTGTAACTCGCCTCAACGCATCAAGTCCCATCCGGCGCAGTCGAAAAGCGAACGTAAAAACTATACCGACGTATTGCCGCAGTTTGTGTGGTGGGCTAGTCAGGAAAGCAAAGGGCGCAGCGGCGAGTTGTGTACCTCTAAGTTTGAACGGTAACGCGGCAAAATCATCCTTCGATGATTGCCGCGTTTTGATTTTCAAAACATTATCTTTATGTCTCGAAAGCAGTTTTTATAGTGGATTAAATTTAAATCAGGACAAGGCGACGAAGCCGCAGACGAGTACAGATAGTACGGCAAGGCGAGGCAACGCCGTACTGGTTTAAAGTTAACCCACTATACGATTGAAATGTCAGGCAAGCGATGCATAAGGTCGTCTGAAATCAAGTTTGGTATTCCGACGATTTTTGTGAATAGAAAAGAAGTGTTGGCTTTTAACTCGAGATCTGAGTTTGTGATACGAAAGGTCGTCTGAAAAATTTCAGACGACCTTTTGCTATAAACAGACTGCTAGGGCTGCCAATCCAAGAAGTTACGCAACAGCAACAGACCCGCGTTGTGGCTTTTTTCCGTGTGGAACTGGGTGGCGAACACATTGTCTTTGCCGACGATGCAGGCAAATCTCGTTTGGATATTCGCTGGTAGCAAGGACGGTTTCGGGGGTCTTCGGGAGCGAAGTAGTAGCTGTGGACGAAGTAAAGCGCGTTTCTTGTCCGATGTCTTTAAATAGCGGGTGCGGGCGGGTTTGGCGTACTGTGTTCCATCCCATGTGCGGCACTTTCAGACGACCTCCGTGCGCATACGGTTTGGTTGGCGGCGGCGTTTGACCCCTGCCTCTAAACCAGCCCAGTCCGGCAGTATCACCTTCTTCGCTGTGTTCGAACAATAATTGCGCGCCGACAGATGCCGAAAACGGTTTGTTTTTCAATCCGTCTTCGCCTCGCCAAACTGCTTTGCCGCAGCGCCGCCGTACGAGTCGGGCATCGCACCCTGACCGGGGAAAATGATTTGTCGGCAGCGAAGATGTCTTCGGGCGGTCGGTCAGAATAAATTTAGCAGCTTTGCTTTTATCAAGGTTTTGCGCGGCTTTAGCACGGATTTGAGGACAGAATGGTTGCCCATGCCGTAATCGACAATAGCAGTTTTCATGTTTTCTCCTTGATTTTTGGATAACGGGGCAAGGCGGGGAAGGGCATTGCGATGGTAATGATTTTATAGCAAACCCCGAACGCGGAAAATTGTTGCGTTGCGCGGCAGCAAGGGTGGGGCGGCACTATATAGTTACAAAGCCAAGTTTGAAAAACTTGGCCTTTATATCGTTTACCGGATGATGGGTCGTCTGAAATAGGCAACCTGAAAGAGAAAACCTTGTTTCGTGACAACCTTTTCCATATTACTCAATATTTACCCGTTTCAAGCGCAGCGCATTGCTCAACACCGAAACCGAGCTTTGCCGCCATTGCTGCGCCTGCGATGACGGGATTTGGCAGTCGAGTGCGGCGAGTGGGATACCCTAATATATTATGAAAGAAGGCGACAGGTGGTTTTGCTGTGATGTTTTCTAAAAGTCGCCTGCGTACACCAGCAAGGCATCGGCGAGCTGGTTGACCGAATGCTGCATCAGCGTGGCGAGGCGGTGGTTCGGCAACGTCCGCGCCACCTTCATGGCGAAGCTGACGTTGGCGGCAGCGAGTGCGGCGCGTCGTTGATGCCGTCGCCGACCATCGCCACGGTTTTGCCGGCGGCTTTTGAGTTTCTGCACTTCGGCGGCTTTGTCGCGCGCGACTCATGTTGCCGAAGGCGTGTGCGTGCCCAGTTGTTTGGCGACGTATTCTGACACGCCTTGGTTGTCGCCGCTGCATGATAAACGTCGATGCCGTGTTTTTTCAGACGACCTATGGCTTCGGCGGTGTCGGTTTTCAATGCGTCGGCAAGCGCGAATGCGCCGATGGGTTTGCTGTTGGTGGAAACGGCGACAATGCTTGCGATGCGCCAGACGTCGTCTGAAAGGTTTTCAGGCAACTTTAATTCGGCAAAATCAAGTTTACCCGCTGCACCAAAACCCACGCCTTCAACTTCGGCGGTAATGCCTGCGCCGACGACGGTTTGCGCGTTTTGTGCGGCGGGAATGTCCAAGCCGCGTGCTTGGGCGGCGGAGACGATGGCGCGGGCGAGCGGGTGGGCGGCGTTTTGTTCAACAGCGGCGGCAATGCGGTACAAAAGCGTCTTCGCTCAAAGCCGCTGTCGGGAACGCAATAAACGGCGGCAACCTGTGGCCTGCCTTCGGTCAGCGTGCCGGTTTTGTCCAACACGACGGCATCGACGTGGGCGGCTTCTTCCATCGCCGCTGCGTCTTTAAACCAAATGCCGTGTTTTACCGCCTTGCCCATGCCGACCATAATCGCGGCGGGCGTCGCTAGACCGAGCGCGCACGGGCAGGCAATCACCAAAACGGCAACGGCGTGCATCAGCGCAACCGTCCAATCGCCTTTAACCAGCCAGGGCGGCGATAGTCAGAAGCGCGATGCCCACGACGGCAGGCACGAACACCGCCGCCGCCTTGTCCGCTACAGCGCGCAATCGGCGCCTTACGCCTTTGCGCTTCGGAGAGCGCGTTCATCATGTCGCCGAGCAGGGTTTGGCTGCCGAGCTGCGTGGCGCGGTACACCACGCTGCCTTCGGTCATCAGCGCGCCCGCCAACACTTTGCCGCCCGCCTTTTTCTCTTCGGGATTGGATTCGCCGGTGAGGTGGCTCTCGTCCGCCCAGCCGCCGCTGCTTTCGATAATGCCGTCGGCAGCGATGCGTTCGCCGTGGTTGGCGCGATAAGGTCGCCGATTTGCACTTGGTCGATAGGCAGTTGTTTCCATTCGCCATCGCGTTGCACGTTGACTTTGGGTCGGCGGAGTTTGAGCAGCAAGCCCAAGCTGTTCAGGCTGGATTTTTGGTGCGGTGTTCCAAAAATTTGCCCAGCGACACAAAACCGATCACCATCACGCCCGCTTCAAAATACACATGCGCCATGCCGTGCGCCGCGTGCGGGCTGAAAAACAGCATATAAGCGGAATACAGGTAAATCGATACCGTGCCGATGGTAACCAGCACGTCCATATTCGCCAACCCGCCCTTAATGCTTGCCCACGCGCTTTTGTAAAAACGGGATTGCCAGCCAAAGCTGCACACACTCGCCAATGCGAACTGCCACAACGGCGGAATCATCCAATCGTGCTGACCGATCATCATTCCCGCCATGCCGATCAGGAACGGAATATTGATCGCCAGCAAAAAGCCACAACCGCCAGCTTACATGCGCGGTTTCTTCGGGTTGCGGCAGCGCGTCTTCCCGGTCTTTTTCCTTCGCGCCGTAACCGGTTTTCTCGATAATTTTGGCGATGTCGGCGGCGGAGGTTTCGCTGTCGTCAAACACCACCTGCGCTTCCTCGCTGGCAAAAGTTCACCCCCGCCGATTCGACAAAATCTTTTTTGTTCAACACTTTTTCAATGCGCGAAGCACATGCCTGACAGGTCATGCCTTCGATTTGGAAACGGACTTTTTGTTGCATGGTTTCTTCCTTCTGAATGTGGTTGGGCTACCTGAGCGGAGCAGGGTTTTCAGTGTAGCCTTTGAGAGTGTTGCAGTCGATTTGTTGCGATTCGATTTACGAAAGCCGCATCAAAGCCGCCGTCTTCCACCGCTTCTATCAGCGCGGCGGGGTTGGTTTGGGCGGGGGTCGAATTCCACGACGGCGTTCTTGTTTTTCCAGGCTCACTTCGGCCTTGTCCACGCCGTTTACGCCTTCGAGGATGTTGGTAACGCTTTTCACGCAGCCGCCGCAGGTCATGCCTTCGATGTTTAATGTGATGGTTTGCATAGGGTTTCCTTTCTGTTGGAATGAGGCTGAGGTTTTACAGCCCGTTGCAGCCAAAGCTTTCAGGTAGCCCTGAAATGATGGGTCGGCTCTTGCTTTCCCACTAGTGCCGCCACTATAAAAGCTTCACCCGAAGTAAAGGTCAAGCATCATGATGAACATCAGTCAGGCCGCGGCCAAGAGCGGCCTTTTCCGCCAAAACAAATCCCGCGACTACGAAGAGCACGGCCTAATCGCTTTCGGCCGCGCGCAGCGAAGCGGGCTACCGCCGCTACGGACAGGCCGACCTTGCCCGGCTGCGCTTTATCCGCCATGCGCGGGAAGTGGGCTTTTTCGCTGCCGCAGATTGGGCAGCTTTGAGCCTGCAACACAGCCCGCAGCGCACCAGCCGCGAAGTGAAAACGCTCACCGCGCGGCACATCGCCGAGCTGGAAGCCAAAATCGAACGCTTGCAGGGCATGGTGGCCGAGCTGCAACGCTGGCACGATGCATGCGCGGGAGACGACTGCCCGGATTGTGCGATTTTGGCCGGGCTGGAGGGCGTTAGGCGGCTAGGGGCCAATACACATGAGTGCAACCACCTGTTGCCTTTGTTGGAAGGCATTCAAAGGCTATGACAGTAAGGAAAACCGGCAACATCTGAAAGAGCATCGGTTGTTAGACGGCATTGCGCAAAGCCCACCGCAACCGCCCTCTGACGGAAGCACAAAACCAAACGCAACCGATATTTGTCGAAGACCCGTTATGTGGTCGAACAGAGCTTTTGGTACGCTGCACCGTAAATTCCGCTACGCCCGGGCAGCCTATTTCGGACTGATTAAAGTGAGTGCGCAAAAGCCATCTGAAGGCGATGTGTTTGAACCTGTTGAAAGCGGCCAACATGCTACATGTGCCTGTTGCTGCCTACAAAAGGCAGCTCGGATGCCTGATTATCAGGTATCCGGGGAGGATAAGGGGTATTTGGGTAAAATTAGGAGTGATTTGGGGAGAAAACAGCCGAAAACCTGTGTTTGGGTTCCGGCTGTCGAGGAAGGGCTTTTTGCAAAGGTCTCTGCTCATAAAAACTGCACCTTGTGAGTTGGAGGGGATGTGTCCAACTTTTGGGGTGCAGTTCAAAAGAGGAGGGCGGTTTTCAGACGACCTTTTTGAGTTGGCGAAGTGCTGTCTTGCCATCCGATTCAAATCTTTCTCAAGCGATATCTGATGCTGAGGCGGCAGGTTTTTCAATTAAGCCGCGCCAAATCCCGTTAATTTCCATTAAAGGTCGTCTGAAAGCCTTCGGTGTCATACTTTCTCGGTTATAATAGCCGGCTTCTTCAATTTGACCCTTTTTCGGAAATATATCATGGCCTTTGCCTCGCTTTTTCACCCTTTTGGACGATATTACCGCTGTCTTGGACGACGTTGCCCCTGATGACCAAAAATGGCCGCCAAGAAAACGGCGGGCGTGGTCGGCGATGATTTGGCGCTCAATGCAAATCAGGTTACGGGCGTGTCGGCGGAACGCGAGCTGCCGATTATTTGGGCGGTGGCGAAAGGTTCTTTGGTGAACAAGCTGATTTTGGTGCCGCTGGCTTTGCTGCTGTCTGCCTTTTTGCCGAAGCTGATTACGCCTTATTGATGATAGGCGGGATTTATTTGTGTTTCGAGGGCGTGGAAAAGCTGCTGCATAAGTTTCTACACCGCCACGAAGCGCATGAAGACGAGGAGGCTGCCGCCGAAACGCTGGACGAAAAACCAAGATTAGAAGGCGCGATTCGTACGGATTTCATCCTGTCTGCCGAGATCATTATTATTGCTTTGGGCGTGGTTGAAAAATACGATCCGATGACCCGTTCGCTGGTGATGACGGCAATCGGCATCGGTATGACCGCTTTTGTGTACGGTTTGGTCGGCGTTATCGTCAAACTCGACGACTTCGGTATGCTGCTGATGCGTCAAAAAGCACGGGCATCCAAACGGTCGGACGGGGCTTGATTGCCTTTATGCCTTGGTTCATGCGCGGTTTGAGCGTGGTGGGCACGCTTGCCATGTTCCTCGTCGGCGGCGGTCTGATTACCCACAACTTGGGCTTTTTGCATGATTTTCTTACACGCGCAACATTGGGACAGCGGCTTGATGGAGCATGTCGCCAACCTTGCCGTCGGGCTGATTGCCGGCGCTGTCGCCTGCGCCGTTGCGCTGCCATTGATGAAGCTGTTTCAAAAACACTAAACAACCGATACGTCGTCTGAAAATGGTTCAACTTTTGTTGAATCTGTATTTTCAGACGACCTCTTATTTTCTTTTCTCTGCAATGAACATTTTCCGCAAACTCGAACAATATTGGCAGCATCCTGTGCTGTACTGGCCGCTGGTGATCCTGATTGCCGCTGCCACACCCTTAACTTTCGCACCTTATTACCATTTTTTTGGTTGATGCCTTTGCTGTTTGGCGCATTGATCAGACTGATTGAACTGCGTCCGCGCTTCGCTGTTTCCACCGCCTATCTGTTTGGGCTGATTGCTTATACGGCGCAGTTTTATTGGATACATACCGCGCTGCACGATGTTTCCGGCCTGCCTAATTTATACGCGATTCCGCTGACTTTCCTGCTGCCGGCGTTTCTCGCGCTGTATCCTGCCGCCTGTTTTTGGTTGTGGAAGAAGTTTCATCTGCCGCGTTGGGTTAAGGTCGGCATCGTTTTGCCGATTTTGTGGACGCTGGCGGAATTTGCCCGCGAACGCCTGTTGACCGGCTTCGGCTGAGGGGCGATCGGCTATTCCCAAATCGTCAAAGAAAGCCCGCTTGCCGGCTTTGCGCCTTTGGGCGGTATTCATCTGGTAACGCTGGCGACGGCATTTGTCAGCGCATGGCTGGTGTTGCTGATTGACAATACGGGTCGTCTGAAACAGCGCCTGCTGCCGATGTGCATGATTGTCATGCTGTGTACCGTCGGCTATATCGCCCAGCAAACCGACTTTACCAAACCCGACGGCAGCACCAGTACCGTCGCGCTCGTGCAGGGCAATATCGAGCAGAGTCTGAAATGGAATGAAGAACAAGTCGTCCCCCACCATTCAGAAATACTACGGTCAAATCAGCAAAACATCCGCTGACATCGTTATCCTGCCGGAAACCGCTCTGCCTGTAATGCGTCAGGATTTGCCGGAAAACATCCTGACCCAGTTTGCCGAGCAGGCGCGCACGAACGGCAGCGCATTGGCCGTCGGTATCGGTCAATATACAGCCGACGGCAGTGGATACGAAAACGCCGTAATCAATTTGAGCGACTACGATGATATTTCAGACGACCTCCCGTATTACGCCAAGAATCATCTGGTTCCCTTTGGCGAATACAAACCGCTGCCTTTTGACCGAACCGTTGTACAAACTGATGAATATGCCGCTTGCCGACTTCCGTCGCGGCGGAGCAGGGGCAGGCTCCTTGACGATGAAAGATCAAAAAGTCGCCTTCAACATCTGCTATGAAGACGGCTTTGGCGACGAACTCATCGCCACCGCCAAAAACGCCACACTGCTTGCCAACGTCAGCAATATGGCGTGGTACGGCGATTCTAACGCGATGTATCAACAGCTCCAGCAATCCCAAGCCCGCGCGATGGAGCTTGGACGCTATATGGTCCGTGCCACCAATACCGGTGCAACCGCCATTATTTCTCCCAAAGGCAGCATCATCGCCGAGAGCGAACCCAATACCGATGCCGTCTTGGAAGGGCATGTCAAAGGCTATGTCGGCGAAACCCCTTATATGAAGGCAGGCGGTTCGCTGTGGCTGATCGGGGTATTGTCAATTATTGCCATCGCACTGTTTTTAATCAGGAAAAAAGCAGATTGAGTTTGAAAAAGCGGTCTTTTTATAAGACCGTTTTTCTTGAACTTTAATATTTACATACAAGAATGTTTGTAATATACTGAACTTATTCCCAGTAAAACAGTCAAATTTTCAAAATCAATCGAATTTCAAAAAGCAAGAAAATCCACCTATCAAACAGTCTTTTACAGAAAAAGGCATTTGACAGCATACGATAGGGCAACAGGCAGTGATATACTGCACGGCAAACAACAAGTAAACAATAGTTTCTACATCATATAAAGGAAAGCAACTCTCATGAATAACGCCTTTGCATTACCCGTCATCCACAGCGGCAACGGCAGCCTTGAGCAATACATTCATACCGTCAACAGCATTCCCATGTTGACGCCCGAAGAAGAAAGCCAACTCGCGGAGCGTCAGCAAAAAGGCGACCTTAACGCCGCCAAACAACTCATTCTTTCCCATTTGCGCGTCGTCGTCTCCATCGCACGAGGCTACGACGGCTATGGCCTAAACCAAGCCGACCTTATCCAAGAAGGCAACATCGGACTGATGAAAGCGGTCAAACGCTACGAGCCCAGCCGTGGTGCGCGCCTGTTTTCATTCGCCGTACACTGGATTAAGGCCGAAATCCACGAATTTATCCTGCGTAACTGGCGACTGGTACGCGTAGCGACCACCAAACCGCAACGCAAACTGTTCTTCAATCTGCGCAGTATGCGTAAAAACCTGAATGCCTTGTCTCCGAAAGAAGCGCAAGACATCGCCGACGATTTGGGCGTCAAATTGTCCGAAGTCATGGAAATGGAACAACGCATGACCGGACACGACATCGCCATCATGGCGGACAACAACGATGACGAAGACAGCTTCGCCCCCATCGACTGGCTTGCCGACCACGATGCCGAGCCCAGCCGCCAACTGTCCAAACAAGCCCATTACGCCCTGCAAAACCGAAGGTCTGCAAAACGCATTGGCGCAACTGGACGACCGCAGCCGCCGTATCGTAGAAAGCCGCTGGCTGCAAGACGATGGCGGATTGACCCTGCACGAATTGGCAGCCGAATACGGCGTATCTGCCGAGCGCATCCGCCAAATAGAAGCCAAAGCCATGCAAAAACTGCGCGGTTTCCTCGCGGAAGAAGCTGAAGCGGTTTAAAAAACAAACAGTTCAGTAGAAGGAAAAAGGTCGTCTGAAACCCGAAATCTCGGTTTCAGACGACCTTTTTTGTGTATGGATGCCTTTATTTTTCGCTTTTAGCCTGTTTGGCGTCTTTTTCGGTAATGGTACCGCCGCCGTTGTTAAACGCATTCATGATATAGGTGGCAACGGCAGCAAGATCGGCATCGTTGATGGCGGTCGCGGGCATAAAAAGCCGTTGTAAGGTTTACCGTTGACTTTGATGGGGCCGTTGATGCCTTTGGTCATGCTTTGCAGCAATACCTGCGGTTTTTCATAATATAGTCCGATTGGTAAAAGAGGAAACATGGTTCCCCCTGCCTTCCCCTTTTTACCGTGGCAGGCGGCGCAGTTGCTTTCATAAATTTTTGGCCTTGCGTCATTTGGGCAGCATCGGCGGCAAAGGTGCTGTGGACGGACAGGGTAAAAATTGCAGCCGCCAATATTTTTTGTTGTGGTCATGATGTGTCCTTTTTATCGGTGTGGTCTGTTTATCGATAATACAATAAAGGTCGTCTGAAAACAGATTTTTCAGACGACCTTAGACTTAAATCAAAATGTAACGCTTTCAGTGGAAATCTGCGGATAGGGTTTTTAAAATGATGATGCTGTCGCAGCTTGGTTTGGGTTTAAAGTCCATCAGTGATCACTATATCCCTTGTCGGATGATGTATCCGGTTAGTGCCAACCTTGCAGGTTGTTTTTGACCAGTTCGGTCAGAGCGAGAATCCATGCGGGGTGGTCGTTCAAGCAGGGGATGTAGCGGTATTCTTTGCCTCCGGCTGCGTGAAATTGCTCGCGTCCCATGATGGCAATCTCTTCCATGGTTTTCGGAGACAATCCGCCATAAAGCCCGGACAGAATACATCTAATTTTGCTGACGCCTTGTTTGGGCAGTTGAGTCAAACAGGGGCTTAGTGCTAGGGCGTCACCCATTTTGCTTTGCCAAATTGGCTTTGGAAGGAAACGATGTATTCTTGCTCGTTTAGGTTGAGTGCTTGGGCAAGAAGTTTCGCGGTATGTCGGCATTCGTCGGGATAAGGGTCGCCGTCGTCGTAATTTTTTTGCGGAATGCCGTGAAAGCTGAGCATGAGTTTCTCGCCGCGTCCGTGTTCTTTCCAATATGCTTCAATGTGTTGCTTCATGGCATCGATATAGGGCTGCGTCGTCGTAAAAAACGCGAAACGGTACGCAGGCTCATTTGGTTGCGCTGCTTCAGCAGTTGTTGGAACTACTTTGTCTAATGCCGCGCCGGTGCTGGAGGCGGCGTATTGCGAGATATAAAGGGACAATCAGCGAGTTTGCCTACGCCTTGGGCTTTCATTTCGGCAAGGACGGTTTCGATGCTCGGGTTACTATACGTCATGGCATATCGGACGATGGTGTTGGGCATGGATTGTGCCAGGGCGTCTGCTTGGCGTTGGGTATAGACGGCAAGCGGAGAGCCTTGTTCAAACCAGATTTTGGCGTAAGCATGTGCGCTTTTTCTTGGGACGCAGTGTCAGGACCAAACCATACAAAAATCGGCTGCCAAAGTAGTTTGGGCAGTTCGACGACGCGTTGGTCCGATAGAAATTCTCGAAGATATGGTTTGACGGCGGCGGCGGTCGGGGCATCGGGCGTGCCGAGATTGAGGAGGAGGACGCCTACACGGTTTTTGCTGAGTGTAAGACAGGGAGGGTTCGACGTGGAAAAAGCGGCATGATGTGCCTTTGGATTGGAGTGGAAGCCCGTATTGCAGCAATGTGAAGGTCGTCTGAATATGGTCTGCGTTTTCAGACGACCTTTTTCGGGGTTGAGTTTTAAATTTTATGATGTATATGTTATACCATAACATTTTATCGGAGGAATGATGAAAGCGAATATCCACCCTGAAAATTACCGATACTGTGCTTTTTACGACAGTGGTGCCAATGAAGGCTGGCTGATCCGTTCTTGTGCGGATACGCACGGCAAAACGATGGTTTGGAACGATGGTAAAGAATATCCTTTATTTTCTTTGGATACGTCTTCTGCCTCGCATCCCGTCTATGCGGGCAAACAGCGCAATGTGAATATCGAAGGCCGCGCCAGCAAGTTCAACCAAAGGTTCCAATCTATGATTTCGTCTTTTAGAAAGGATAAATAATGCAGGTTTTGTCTTCATTGAAAACAGCGAAAAAGCGCCATCGCGATTGTCAAATCGTTCGACGCAAAAGGTAAAGTTTACGTCATCTGTAAAAAGCAATCCCCGTTTTAAAGCCCGTCAGCGGTAATGTTTTTCATATTTTTGTAATGCTCTCAATGGATTGCCGCTCGCGATGATTTTCGTGGGCGGTTTTTTTGTTTTCAGACGACCTCGGACGGGCGGGTAAGTGTGAAGCAATGGTTGAGGGAAGTTTTAATGTTTGCGAAAAACTACGGAGCTTTGGAAAAAGCTACATTCGGGGCGTGCAGGTAAATTAGGGTAAGCTCCCTTGCTAGACTATAAAGATGTTTATAACATGGAACGACTGTTATGCAGTTCCACATTTTTCAGGAGTATTAATATGAAACTTAAAGCTGTATTGGCCGTAGCGGCTGTTTTTGTCCTTGGGCGCTTGTGCTGCCCCTGATTATGATGATAATGATGCTCCTCGCCACGAGCACCGTCATGACCATGGAGATCGCAACTATGATGATCGTGGTCAGTCTAGCGACCGCCGTTCGCCCCAATCTTTTTGAGTGTGAAAACGGTTTTGTCTGAGACTGTACGCAATCTGGACACCAACCGAGTCGAGTTGAGCCTGGATGACAAACGTGCTGTCTTGTCTTCTGCGGTTTCCGGTTCCGGCGAGCGTTATGTTTCCAACCGCGGCTTGTTCGGTAAAGGTGCAGAATGGCATCAAAAGGCAGCCAAAGCCTTCTTCAGCTTCGTTGATCCTTATGGCAACAAAGTAGACACTTCTTGCACAATCAGCGTTAATGACTGCGTGAATTGTTAGGGGATGGCGGGTTTGCGACGCCTATCTCCGTAAAACCAAAAAGGTCGTCTGAAAATTTCAGACGACCTTTTGCTATGAGTAAATGCGAAACCTGTCGGTATAGTGGATTAACTTTAAACCAGTACGGCGTTGCCTCGCCTTAGCTCAAAGAGAACGATTCTCTAAGGTGCTGAAGCACCAAGTGAATCGGTTCCGTACTATCTGTACTGTCTGCGGCTTCGTCGCCTTGTCCTGATTTAAATTTAATCCGCTATATTTTCCAACAGGTTTGCCGGCGGATTATTGGCTGCGTTTGATAATCAGCTTGTCTTCGGTGACTTCGGCATTGAGCGCGGTTGCCATTTCTTTGACGACGTTGTCCAAATCGCTTTCTTTGATATTGGGATCGTATTGAGAAGCCAGTTTGAGCACTTCTCTGATGAAGTTTTTATCGACCTCCGCGTTGACGTTGTATTTCAGCTTACTGAGGAGGTCTTGTTGAAAGCTGCTCGTCGTTTTTATATTCGATAGGCGGAATGGAGGCGTCTGCATCGGCTTTGACCGCGCTGTTGTTCAAGTAGATTTGATTGCCTTTTGAGTCGAATTTGATGCCGGTTTTTTAAAAAGGTTTTACGGCTTCCATCAGTTCTTTTTGTGTGTCGGGGCTGTTCATATCGACGCACTCTTTACCCTTTTCGACGGTCGAAGAATTTATTGATGCGGTCGATACCTTCGCCATTGATATCGCGGAGGTTGAAGTTGTAATGTATGCGGTCGAATTTGATGTTGTTGATGCGGAAGTTTTTCGACTTCGCTTTGTCCTTCCATAACATATTTGTTGTCTTTTTGCAGACTGTTTGCTTCCTGCTTTGATTTTTGTCGACAGAGAAATCAAAGGTTTTAGTTACCATTTTGAATGCGGCAGAGTCTAGGGTAAAGAGGATGTGCCGTTGCGCAATGCAGTGGTGTCACCTTTTTCCATATCGGCCTGATATTTAACGTTTTTCAAGCTAAATTGGTATCCCGGGCTTTCAGGTTTGTCAGGGGTGTGAGGCAGTCATGCCGGGCCATTCGAGAATGAAATTATCGAGATGGTACTGATGGTCCGGATTTGTGGCCTTTGACAGCCAAAGTCGCCGTTTCCCATTTGACTTCGTCGGAATCGATGTTTAATGAGCCTGCCGGTGCGGTCAGTTTGCCCTCTAATTTGCCACCCCCAGAAAGCACGGTATTGCCGTCCAACCGGAATATTTCTTTATTGTCATCTCCAATCAGATAGAGTTTGGTTTTGGATGGTGCGCAGCCGTTCAGACCGCGGGTGATGATGTCCTCGCCGCGTATTGAGAATTTTGTGTCCTGATGGCACAAGTCGGGCGTGATGTCGCCCCTCCATGAGCTTTACCCGAAGTGAGGCCCATGTCGAATTTATCCAGAGTGATTTTCAGGCGTTTGTCGGCATCGGGATTGTTTTGGAAATAGTATTCCTGTTTCAATTTGTTGTCGGCATAAATGCCGCCGCCAACGGTTGCTCCTCCCAGTGCGGCGATGCCGACTAATGTCGCAATGATGCTTTTTTTCATGTCTTGTCCTTAAGCAGGTGGTAAAAATGTAATGGATGGATTGGAATCGGGTAGATTCGAATCGGCTTTGCGCAAGATAGGGCAGTTTTTCAGTTGGACTCAAACTGCGACGCTGCCAGGGTTGCGCCTTGGCGGAAAGTGGATCAACTGACGGTATTTGCCTATGCTGATTTTAAAAATGCCAATATTGTAATATAAAAAGGTCGTCTGAAAACTTTCAGACGACCTTTTTCAACCTTTAAGCATTACAACATCTTCCGCCGTTTGCACCGCAGCGGCGTTTGCGGCAATAGTCTTGAAGTGCAGCTCGGTCGCGACGGGGAGCGTTGGGATTATGTTTGCGCTGTTGGGCAACGTGGTTTTTCATAATCGGGCACACCTGCCAGCGAGGTTGGCGGCTAAAAGTTTGGCGGTTTTCCACCAAGCGGCGAGTTTACGCTACTTTGTGCCTCCGGTTTGTTTGCCGTCGCGGTACACCGCTGGGATTTCTTTGGCGGTCGGCCCAGCCGACTTTGCGTGCTTTCATGGCGGTCGTGCGCCGTAGATGGCAACGATGACGACAACGGAGGAACAATGCGGTCAAGCCGGCATTGATTTTGTCGTTGAAGATAATCTGCGACATTTCGCCGATGTCTTTAGCGGGTGCGAGGACTTCGTTTTTAGCCAATGCGTCGCTGTATTTGCCGGCATGGGCGAGGAAGCTGACGCGCGGATCGCTGTGGAACAGTTTTTGCAGACCGGCGTAGCAGGTTACAAACAGTACGCCGACGGCAGGAACGAGTGCCACCCAGACATAACGGTCGCGTTTCATCTTAATCAACACAACGGCACACATAATCAAGGCTACGCCTGCCAGCATTTGGTTGGCGATGCCGAACAAAGGCCAGAGCGAGTTGATGCCGCCCAGCGGGTCGGTCACGCCGGTGTAGAGGAAGTAGCCCCACAATGCCACGGCGAAGAAGGTCGCAATCAGGTTGGCAGGGATGGAGTCAGTGTTGCCGAAAGGTTTGTAGAAGATACTGCCCAAGTCTTGAATCGTGAAACGTGCGACGCGCGTACCCGGCATCGACGGCGGTCAGGATGAACAAGGCTTCAAACAACAGGGCAAAGTGATACCAGAATGCCATCATGGCTATCGCCCGGAATCAGGCGGCTCATGATGTGTGCCATACCGACTGCGAGGGTTGGCGCACCGCCCGCACGGAGAAGGATGGTGTTTTCGCCCACTTCCTTAGCGGTGTGCAACAGGGTTTGACGGCATCGACGAGGAATTGCAGCTAGTGGTAATCACTTCGGCGGCGGTATTGGCATCTGTACCGATCAGGGGCGGCGGGGCTGTTCGTGGCGAAGTACACGCCGGGATCAAAGCGATGACGCAGCAGCCAGGGCCATAATCGCCACGAAGCTTTCCATAATCATACCGCCATAACCGATCATGCGGACGTGGGTTTCGTTTTTCCAGCATTTTCGGCGTGGTACCGGGAAAAATCAGCGCATGGAAGCCCGAAACCGCACCACAGGCGATGGTAATGAAGAGGAACGGGAACAATGCGCCTGAGAATACCGGACCGGAGCCGTCGATAAAGTGGGTCACGGCAGGCATTTGCAGCGCAGGGCTGACGATGAGGATGCCGATGGCGAGTGCGACAATCGTACCGATTTTCAGGAAGGTAGAGAGATAGTCGCGCGGAGTCAGCAGCAGCCATACCGGCAATACCGAAGCCACGAAGCCGTAAATCATAATCGCCCAAGTGAGCTGGATGCCGTCAAGGTCAAACCAATGACCGATGGAGCTGTGTGCCACATTGTCGCCGTAAATGACCGCCAGCATCAGCAGGATAAAGCCGACGATGAAATCTCGCCGATTTTGCCCGGACGGATATAACGGGTGTAAATGCCATAAACAGCGCAATCGGCATGGTGGCGGCAATCGTAAACGTACCCCAAGGGCTGTGAACCAGTGCTTTCACCACAATCAGCGCCAACACCGCCATGATGATGACCATAATCATCAAAATACCGATGGACGCGATCACGCCGGGGACGGTGCCGAGTTCTTGTTTTACGATATCGCCCAAAGACTTACCGTCGCGGCGCATGGAGACGAACAAGACCATCATGTCTTGTACCGCGCCGGCAAACACTACGCCGAAGATAATCCACAGCGTACCCGGTAGATAACCCATTTGCGCAGCCAGCACGGGACCGACCAAGGGACCTGCGCCCGCAATCGCGGCAAAGTGGTGTCCGAACAATACGCCTTTGTGTGTAGGGCACATGGTCCAAACCGTCATTGTGCCGCTCGGCGGGCGTGAGGCGGTTCGGATCAAGCTGCATCACATGTTGGCGATGTAGAGACTGTAAAAACGGTAAGCGATGCAGTACACCGACACGGCGGCGGTGACCATCCATACCGCACTGACCTGCTCGCCCCGACTGAGGGCCAAAGTGGTAAAGGACGCTACGCCGACCAAAACCACAATGCCCCAAATGAGGAACGTTTTGAGCGATTTCATTGTTTAATCCTTAAAATACAAGAGTGAGAATGTTTGGGTTCTTATTGTTGCGGGGGACAAACTGCATCCCGAAGCATTTATGGAAGAAAAATGAAGCGATAATGGTGCGGGAACCCTGGCTGAGATAATTAATAAACAAAGGGAACCAAAAACCCTAGAATGTTAACTATCATCAAGCCTAGCGTAAAGGTTAACACAATCCGATAACGTGCGGGCTAGATTTAACTCAAGCAATCGTCATTCATTACGATATAGTGGATTAACTTTTAAACCAGTACGGCGTTGCCTCGCCTTGCCGTACTATCTGTACTGTCTGCAGCTTCGTCGCCTTGTCCTGATTTAAATTTAATCCACTATATTACCGCTTATTTTTGACAAATTCTTTATACAATATCCTGACAAAGAGAAAGGTCGTCTGAAAAACCGAATTTGGGTTTTCAGACGACCTTTTTGCATGGGGGAGCGAAAGCGGTGAAAGAGTTGCTTCCGGTTTACGGTTGGGTATGCCGTTTTTCTGTCGGCGTGTTCCTTGATGGTGGTACACATGCCGGCAGTATTGCCGCCGTTCATGAGCATGACCGGTTCGCCGTTGAGGGCGTAGCCACCGCTGCCGTTGTCGGAGATGACCGTTTTGTTGTCATCCAGTTTTAGACTGTTTGGCGTTTTTGCCAACGGCCGTTTTTGACCTCGTTTTTGCACAGCCATGCAATAGTTGCCATTTGCCAGGATACCGACAAGCTGCGAATCCATGGTCATGTAAACGCCGGGAGGCGGGGTTTTTGCAAAGGCCTGTGTCGACAGCATCAGAGCGGTGGCGGTTAGAAGTTGGAGGTGTTTTCATATTAAATTATGCATTGCCGCGTTTCGGGTCGTTCGGGCGCAGTTGGGCGGCGAGTTTGTCGAGGATGCCGTTGACAAATTTGTGTCCGTCGGTGCCGCCGAAGGTTTTGGTCACTTCGATGGCTTCGTTGATGATGACGGGGTAGGGGGTTTCGGGCATTGCGCTCAATTCGTGGCATGCCATCAGCAGGACGGCGCGTTCGATGGGGCTGAGGTCTTTTTCGTCGCGGTCGAGCAGGGGGCGGATTTGTTGGATGTACTCGGCGGCGTGGGTGTGCGTGCCGAAGAATAATTTGTTGAACAGCTCTTCGTCCGCTTTGGCGAAGTCGGGCTGGTCTTGGATGTTTTAGCGATTTCGGGGCGGCGTGTTGTTGATGCCGGCTTGGTAGAGGCTTGTACGGCTATTCGCGGGCGCGGCGGCGTGGGGGTTTTCATGGGGATTCCTTCGTTGGCGGCACGGTAGGTGCGGTAATGAATGTTTCAGACGACCTCTGTCGGATGACGGGTCGTCTGAAAACGGTTTGTCCGGCAGATGGTGCGAAACCGGAATGCGGTAAAGCTACGGGTTTCGCGTTCGGGCTTATTCTTCTTCGTCGTCAAACTGCTCTTCGATCAGATAGTTGACGAGGTTGGCGCATTCGACAGCGACTTTGGCGGCGTCGGCGGCTTTTTCTTCAATACGCGCGACGGCTTGTTCGTCGTTTTTCGGTGGTCAGGATGGCGTTGGCAATGGGGATGTTGTAGTCGAGTCCGACACGGGTTACGCCTGAACCGGATTCGTTGGAAACGAGTTCGAAGTGGTAGGTTTCGCCGCGGATGACGACGCCGATGGCAATCAGTGCGTCGTATTGCTCGGAGGCTGCCATGTTTTTGCAGGACGAGCGGTACTTCGAGCGCGCCGGGTACGGTGGCGATGGTGATGTTGTTGTCGGCTACGCCCAATTCTTTGCAGGGGTGCGGCAGCGAGACTTTGAGCATTTCGCTGCCGATTTCGTTGGTAAAGCGGGCTTGTACGATGCCGATGCGCAGGTGTGCGCCGTCGAGGTTCAGGGGCGATGATGTTCATGATGTTTCCTTGTATTTTTGAGCGGTAAACGGGTTTTTCGAGACGACGTTTGGCTTTTTCTGAAAAAGCGATATTTGGGGATTTATTCCTGCCGGCTGCCAGTCGGCAACGGCGAAATTCGCCGTCTTCGCCGATTTCCCCATGCGCTGCCTTCGGGTTGGGTTATCAGCGCGGCGATGGTGGGATTGGACTGGGTGATTTCGGAAGGCGACGACGCTGAAATTGTCGGGATCGTCGGTGTATTCGTCGGTTTTCGTCGCCGCTGAAGAAACGCCAGCCAGCTGTCGTTTTTCGAAAAACAGGGGCTTCGCGGTAGAAAGCCGACGGGTTCGCCTGTTTAACTACCGTATTGGTCACGATGCAGCGGTCGAGTGCGGCGGAGAGGGGCTTGAGCAGGTTTATTCATTGCGGTGTGTGCATGCCGTAAAAATTGTGCGGATTTTATCATGATTAGGGGCAGCCTCTGCACCGTGTATCTTTATAGTGGATTAACTTTGAAATCGGGACAAGGGCGACGAAGCCGCAGACGAGTACTAGATAGTACGGCAAGGGCGAGGGTAACGCCGTACTGGTTTAAAGTTAATCCACTATTGCCGCTTATGGTTTTGATGGTACAATGCTGGTCGTCTGAAACGGGCTGAGCTGTGTTTCAGACGACTGTTACCTAACTAAAAAGTGTTTCCGTATTTGCATGAAGTGCCGAAACGCATTCGGGTTGGTTTGGGAGGCTGAATTTTTCGCCGCCTCCGCCCGATACGCCGAAGCAAGAAGAAAGACAAACGTCCTCACTGAAAAACAGATGTGTTAAAACAGCAGGCGCATGCCGCCATTCAGAATAAACTGGGTTACCATTTTCAAAGATACCGCGCTTTTTGCAGCAGGCGCTGACCACCGCAGCTACCATGCGAAAAACAACGAGCGTTTCGGGTTTGTCGGCGATTCGATTTTTGAACTACACGTCGCCAAAAATGTTGTTTGACGCGTTCCCCAAAGCTGACCGAAGGCGAGGTTGTCGCGTTTGCGCGCAAAAGCAGTCAATGAAGAGCGTGTTGGCGGAAATCGCTTTGGAAATGAATGTCGGCGACGAGCTTTGTTGGAGCGCGGGCGAGTTGAAAAGCGGCGGATTCAGACGACCTCCATCCTTGCCGATGCTATGGAAGCGATGTTTGCCGCCGTCGCTTTGATGCGGATTTCACCGAGGCGGAGAAAGTGGTGCGACGCTTGTTCGCCGAACGCGTCAAATGTGCCGATTTCAAAAACGCAGGGCAAAAGACAATAAAACCGCCCTGCAAGAAGCTCTCAAGCCCGCCGCCTTGCCTTGCCCAAATACCGCATCGAGGAACAAATCGGTCATGCCAATGACAGTATGTTCCCTGATTTCGTCACGACTTGGGCGAACTCGGTTTTATCTGCAAAGCACAAGGCGGCAACCGCAAGTTGCCGAGACAAGCCGCCAAAGAAGCGCTGCAATGGCGAGCAACACCATCCTTTGAGCAAAAATAGCCGATTTATTTTTCAGACGACCTAGGGTCTGACGACATTCAATAGTTTCCATGTTTTTATCGCCAAAGCGGCATCTTCCGCGTTGAATGTCCCACTTTGTAAACAAAAATCCACTTGGAAAATTAAAGGTCGTCTGAAACGTCAAACAGAAAGCCATCATGGACATCGAAACCTTCCTGCAAAACGAATCCAACCACCCCGCCGACTACCGCTGCGGCTTCGTCGCCATTGTCGTCCGCCCCAACGTCAGCAAATCCACGCTGATGAACCACCTCATCGGGCAAAAATCAGCATCACCAGCAAAAAGCCCAAACCACGCGCAACCGCGTTACCGGCATTTACACCGACGACACTGCCCAATTCGTTTTCGTCGATACGCCCGGCTTCCAAACCAAACACCGCAACGCCCTGAACGACCGCCTCAATCAAAACGTCACCGAAGCGTTGAGCAGTGTCGATGCCGTCGTTTTCGTCGTCGAAGCCATGCGATTTACCGATGCCGACCGTATCGTGATGAAACAACTGCCGACAAACACGCCCGTCATCCTCGTCATCAACAAAATCGACAAAAAAACAAAGCGGGCAGCAGCGGTTTGCAGGAATTTATCGACCAAATCAGCGCAAATTCAAATTTGCAGGGCATGAAACCGTCAGCGCCAAACACGGATTGGGCATCTGCCAACCTGCTCGCCGCGCCTCAGACCTTACCTGCCCCAAAGCGTGCCGATGTATCCGGAAGAAATGGTGACCGACCGTTCAGCCGTTTCCTCGCCACCGAAATCGTGCGCGAAAAACTTGTTCCGCTACCTCGGCGAAGAGCTGCCCTACGCCATGCAGATGTGGAGATCGAACAATTCGAAGAAGAGGAAAACGGACTCTACCGAATTTACATCGCCGTATTGGTCGATAAAGACAGCCAAAAAGCCATCTTAATCGGCAAGGCGGGGAAAAACTGAAAAATCTCCACCGAAGCCCGCCTCGATATGGAAAAACTGTTTGATACCAAAAGTGTTTTTAAAGGTTTGGGTCAAGGTCAAATCAGGCTGGGCGGACGACGTGCGCTTCCTCAGGAGTGGGTTTGTGGGTCGTCTGAAAATACAGTCTCAAATAAACAAAAGGTCGTCTGAAAACAAGCATTGCAAGTTTTTCAGACGACCTTCATGGTCAAACAAACTCAGTTCTTCATCGACTGCACCGGTGCGGGAATCCGGCCGCCGCGGTTGACGAACACTTCGCATGAACCTTCTTTAACCGGCATCACGGGCGCGTAGCCCAGCAGGCCGCCGAACTCGACGCTGTCGCCGACGGTTTTACCCGTTACCGGAATGATGCGCACGGCGGTGGTTTTGCTGTTGATCATGCCGATGGCGGCTTCGTCGGCGATGATGCCGGAAATCTGTGCGCGGGCGTGTCGCCGGGAACGGCAATCATGTCCAGACCGACCGAGCAGACGGCGGTCATCGCTTCGAGTTTGTCCAGCGTCAACACGCCTGCTTCGGCGGCGGCAATCGTGCCTTCGTCTCTCGGAAACGGGAATAAACGCGCCGCTCAAACCGCCGACCGCGCTGGAAGCCATCATGCCGCCTTTTTCACGGCATCATTCAGCAATGCCAAGGCAGCCGTCGTGCCGTGCGTACCGCAGACGCTCAAGCCCATTTCTTCCAGGATGCGCGCCACCGAGTCGCCGACGGCGGGGGTCGGTGCCAGCGATAAATCGAGAATGCCGAACGGGATGCCCAGTATTTTCGAGGCTTCGCGGCCGATGAGGTTCGCCCACGCGGGTGATTTTGAAGGCGGTTTTCTTCACAACTTCGGCGACTTCGGTCAGGCTGACCGCATCCGAATTTTTCCAGCGCGGCTTTTGACCACGCCCGGCCCCGATACGCCGACGTTGATGACGGCGTCCGCTTCGCCCGCACCGTGAAACGCGCCCGCCATAAACGGATTGTCTTCCACCGCGTTGCAGAACACGACGATTTTGGCGCAGCCGAAACCTTCGGGCGTGATTTCCGCCGTGCGTTTGATGGTTTCGCCCGCCAGTTTGACCGCATCCATATTGATGCCGGCGCGCGTGCTGCCGATATTGATGGAGCTGCACACGATGTCGGTAGTCTTACATCGCTTCGGGAATGGAGCGGTTAACACCCTCGTCTGAAGGCGACATGCCTTTTTGCACCAGCGCGGAAAAAGCCGCCGATAAAGAGACACGCCGATGGATTTGGCTGCCTTGTCCAAAGTCTGTGCCACGCTGACGTAAGACTCGGCTTTGGTCGCCGCCGCGATTTGAGCAATCGGCGTGACGGAAAATACGCTGATTCACAATCGGCACGCCGTATTTGGCGGAAAGGTGTTTCGCCGTAGCGACCAAATCTTTGCCGACAGTGGTGATTTTGTTGTAAATGTTTTTGGTTCAACACATCGATGTCGGTGCTGATACGAGTCGTGCAAATCGATGCCTATGGTAATGGTGCGGACGTCGAAATGCTGGTCGGCAACCATTTTGACGGTTTCTAAAATTTCGCCGGATTGGATACTCATCATATTCCTCCGACTCAAATGCGGTGCATGGCTTGGAAGATTTCTTCATTTTGCATACGGATGTCGAGCGCGAGTTTTTTGCTCTCTTCCTCAAACAAATCCAGCATTTCCTGCCGCGATTTGGGACATTTCGAGGTATCCACCAAGATAATCATGGTGAAGAAATCGTCCATCAGCTGCTGGCTGATATTGAGGATGTTGATTTGGTTTTCCGCCAAAAATTCTGGAAACGTCGTACACGATGCCGACGCGGTCTTTGCCGATGACGGTGATGACTGAATTATCATAAGCCCAGGGTCCTTGCAGGGGTCGTCTGAAAAATCTGGTTCGGGGAATTATAGCACCGCTTTAAAATAAGATGGCTTGGATTGTTGACAATTTTTAGGTTCTGTCGGTTGGGGCGGCTGCGTATTGAATAGGATGGGCTGAGGATGATCGGCAGGTTTGCGATTGAGGGATTTTGGGTAAACCGATATTAATTTGTTCAAATATCCATGCAAACAGGCGTACTAAACGACGTCAATTTGCGTATAATGGCGCAAATTCCGATTAACCGATTCATGTAAATAAGGATTAAACCATGACATCTATCCACGACCAAATCAAAGAAGTTGTTACCACCCACCGCGTTGTTTTGTTTATGAAGGGTACGAAGCAGTTCCCGCAATGCAGCTTCTCTTCACGCGCCGTACAAATCCTCAGCGCCGCGAGGCTGCACTGATTACGTTACCGTGAATGTTTTTGGAAAACGATGCCGTCCGCCAAGGTATCAAAGAATACGGCGATTGGCCGACTCATCCCGCAACTCTACGTGAACGGAGAGTTTGTCGGCAGTTCCGATATTTCTGATGGAAATGTATGAAACGAGGTGAGCTGCAAGAATTGCTGAAAGCTTGATTTGCCTGATACGGAATCATGAAGAGGTCGTCTGAAATATTTCAGACGACCTCTTTCATTTCTAACCAAGACTCAAGAGGGTTTATTCCTCGGGACGTTCGCCGTCGGTGTCGTCCAGTTTGCCTTCGGTGATATCGATGTTGATGCCCACGGCGGCGCGGATTTTGGCGTCGATTTCGTTGGCGATTTCGGGATTTTTCTTTCAGCCAGACACGGACGTTGTCTTTGCCTTGTCCGATTTTAGCGCCGTTGTAGCTGTACCATGCGCCTGATTTTTCAACGATGTCGTATTTGACGCCGAGGTCGATCAGTTCGCCTTCCCAGCTTACGCCTTCGCCGTACAGGATATCGAATTCGGCTTGGCGGAACAGGGAGGCTACTTCTTTTGATGACTTCTGACTTTTGGTTTCGTTGCCGATGACGTCGTCGCCTTTTTGATTTGTCCGGTGCGGCGGATGTCGAGGGCGGACGGAGGCGTAGATTTCGAGGGGCGTTACCGCCGGTGGTGGTTTCAGGGCTGCCGAACATCACACCGATTTTCATACGGTTTGGTTGATGAAGACGACCAGTGTGTTGGTGCGTTTGATGTGGCCGGTCAGTTTGCGCAGGGCTTGGCTCATCAGGCGGGCTTGCAGGCCGACGTGGCTGTCGCCCATTTCGCCTTCGATTTCGGCTTTGGGGACGAGGGCGGCTACGGAGTCGACGACGACCATGTCCACGCCGCCGGAGCGCACCAGCGTGTCGCAGATTTCAGAGCCTGCTCGCCGGTATCGGGTTGGGAGAGGTAGAGTTCCTCTACTTTAACGCCGAGTTTGCGGGCGTAAACAGGGTCGAAGGCGTGTTCGGCGTCAATGAAGGCGCAGATACCGCCGTTTTTTTGGCATTGGGCGATGGCTTCGAGACAGAGCGTGGTTTTACCGGAGGATTCGGGGCCGAAAGATTTCTACGACGCGGCCGCGCGGCAGACCGCCGACGCCGAGTGCCAGGTCCACACCGAGCGAGCCGGTGGAGATGACGTCAAGGTTTTCTTCTTGCTGGCTGCCGTCCATTTTCATGATGGAGCCTTTGCTGAAAGTCGATTTGGGCAAGTGCGGCGGCTAGGGGCTTTGCTTTTCGTCTGACATAGTGTTGTTCTCGTTTGATGTTGATGAATTTAGCTAAGAATTTGTTTTAGCTATTATCTCATAAATTAAGAAAAAGTATAGTTTATTTCGATTTTATTTTTGAAGCGTAGGCAGGCTTACTCGGAAGATTTTAAATAACTATTTGTTTCTAATAAAATTAAATATTTTCTAGTTTTTGAGCGTATCGGTGTTGCAGATTTTATTTGTTGCAGAGGTCATCTGAAAATCAGCGACTGTTTTCAGACGACCCCTCGCCCAATCCAATCACTCTGCACACGGCGGATACTTTGATTTCGACCGCCCATTCCGGTTTGGCGAGTTTGGCTTCGATGCAGGCGCAGGCCGGGGGCGCGGCCGGGGGCTGTCCAGGCATCCCAGGCTTCGTTCATGGCGGCGTAGTCGTTCATATCGGTCAGGAAGATGGTGGCTTCGAGGATGTGTGCTTTGTCGGAGCCGCATTCTTCAAGCCAGCGGTCGACGGCGCCAAAACGTTTTCGGTCTGGGCTTTGGCATCGGCTTCGGGATTTTCGGGAACCATGCCTGAGAGGAAGACGAATCCTCCGGCGCAGACGGCTTCGAGTAGCGTTCGGTGGTACCGAGGTATCGGATATTCATTTGATATTCCTTGAGGTTGGGCGCACGGGGCATTCTGTCCTGTTGTCGGATTTCAGTTTGCCTGATGGGGTCAGAACGAGACGGCGGATATTGGGCAGGGGCTTATGGTAACATTCAGCTTGATTGTCTGCCACAGCAGGCGGGCGGTTTTGTTGTTTTTGAAAAAGATGCGGAAACTATTTTTACGCGTCATTGTCATATTAATTTTTAGGTCGTCTCGAATATTATTGGAACTGCATCATGAGCAAAAATACCGATTATCCGGTTACTCCTGCCGTCCGTTTCTTGCGTACACATCAAATTGATTTTGAGCCTTATATTTATGTTTATGAGGAACACGGCGGGACAGGGCAGTGTTGCACAGTTGTTCGGCGTGGACGAGCATCAGGTGGTCAAAACCATCGTGTTGCAAAAGCGAAGCGAAGAAAGGGCTGGTTGTCGTAATGCACGGCGACAAGCAGATTTCCACACGCAATCTGGCGCGCGATTTGGGCATGAAACACATCGAGCCTGCCGATCCGAAACAGGCAAAACAAATGGACGGGCTATCTGGTGGGCGGGACGACGCCTTTCGGTATGAAAACCCGGTTGCCTGTGTATGTTGAAAAAGTATTTGGGATTTGGAGAAAGTTTATATCAACGGCGGCAAGCGCGGATTTATCATCGGTGTCAGTCCGCAGAGCTTTGCGGGCTTTGAATCCGCAGGATGTACAGGTCGCCGTCTAAAGGGATGCAAAACGGTTTTAAGTCGGGAAACGCAGATTCGGGCAAATTTGAAGGTTTTATAAAAGAACACAATGCCTGATTTTTATATCTGTTTTCATTCTGTCAAACAGCCTGTTGCCGTGATTTCACGGTATCGGGCTGGCAAACACAAACCAAAAGAGGCACACCCTAATATGGAAAAACCGTAATTTTTATGAAATTCTCGGCATTTCGGCGGATGCGGACATTGCAGAAATCAGAAAAGCCTATCGCGATTCGGCAATGAAATACCATCCCGATCGTAATCCCGGCAATCCCGAAGCGGAAGAGCGTTTTAAGAAATCCGTCAGGCTTACGATACGCTGGTCGATCCCGAACGTCGGGCATGGTACGACGAGTCGCTCCGTGAATTCAGCGGTAGAAGCGGGCAGACCGCCAGCCAACGACCGGTAGCGAGCATACGGCGGAAGCGCCGCGCCAAGACGGCGACCGGACTTATGTGATGGCGATGTAGTGCCTTGTTTGCCTTGGCATTTGCGACCTTGGTAATGCCTGTTGCCGGCATCGTTTTTGGCGTATGTAAAACGTGGCGATATGGGCGACTCGGTTTATAATAACCATGCAGACTATCTGATTAAAAACCTTCTGGGGCGGTCTGGCGGGGTTTGTTTTGAGTAAAATTACCGCGTTTATCGGCATCGACTCCGTGCTGCTGTTTTTGGTATCGGTTTGGTTTGCTTACCGTCTGGCGGCAGGTTTCGTCAGACTGACGGACAACAAGCGTATGTCTTTGGATACTTGGTTCTGCGCAACCGCCCGCCTTTGTTTTCAGACGACCTTCGCATCCCGGGGTCGTCTGAAATTTTGTATGGGTCGTTTGCGGAAAACTAAATATCAAAACAGGACACCAAGAAGGTTGTCTGAAAATTTGTCCACGCATCCGACACATTCAATCAAAGGAAAAACATGATTTATTTAGTGGCAAGCATACTGTGCAGCGTGTCTGTGTCGGTATTGCTCAAATTGGCGCGTAAGAACAAAATCGACGTCGCACAGGCGGTGGCGGTGAACTACATCGTCGCAGTAGCGCTGACGGCTTGGGTGTTGAAACCCGATTTGAGCAACCCGAAAGCCTTTTTTGCCGACTTGGTGGCTGTTTGGCGCGCTGGGCGTGCTGCTGCCTTCGGTGTTTGTGATTATGGGCAAGGCGGTCGATGCGGCGGGTATCGTCAAGTCCGATGCGGCGCAACGTTTGTCTTTGATACTGCGATTATTTCCGCGTTCGTGATTTTTGGCGGCGTTGACCGAAGGCAGGCTGATAGGCATCGTTTTGGCGTTTGTAGCTTTGTTCTGCCTGTTGTGGAAAGCCGACGGCGGCAAGAAATCGGGCGGATTGGGTACGCAAATCACGCTGCTTGCGGGCGTTTGGGCGGGCTACGGCATCATCGACATCCTCTTCAAACAGCTTCCCAAAAAGCGGTACGGCGTTTTCCGGCAACCTCTTGGTCGCCTTCAGCCTCGCCGGTATTTTTGATGTTCGGCTACCTTTTTCTCCCAATCGACCAAATGGACGAAAGAGGCATTATCGGCGGCATCGTTTTTGGGCGGTTTGAATTTCGCCAACATCGTTACCTACATCACCGCCCACCAAATGATGAAAAGACAATCCGACGCTGGTCTTCGCAGGCATGAACATCGGCGTCATCGTCTCTGGGTACGCTGGTCGGCGCAATGGCGTTTAAAGAAAAATCAGCAGCATCAACGCCGCAGGCATCAGCGTCGCCGTCTGCGCCATCGCCTGTTTAGTTTTACTGGCCGCAGATACGGGGGCTGGTCGGGATGTAAGCATGTAAAGGTCGTCTGAAAAAGGTTTCAGACGACCTCTTTCGGGTGGGAGTGTTTTTCCTGCTTTGATAACAACGGCGCATTTGCAGCTAGACAGCCCATGCAAAAACGGTCTAATGTTCCGCCTGCATATGCTACATTTGATAAACCAACGAATGAGAAGGTAAGAGAAATGACTGTCCGTATCGAACACGATTTGCTGGGCGACCGCGAAATCCCGCCAGAGGCGTATTGGGGCATCCATACTTTGCGCGCGGTGGAAAACTTTAAAATTTCCAATCAAAAAATTTCCGACGTGCCGCAGTTTGTTCGCAGCATGGTGATGGTGAAAAAAGCGACCGCGCAGGCAAACGGCGAATTGGGCGCAGTAAAACCCGAAATCGCCGCTGCCATCGAAAAAGGCTTGCGACGAAGTGTTGCTCAAAGGCCGCTGCCTCGACCAATTCCCGTCCGACGTGTATCAGGGCGGTGCGGGGACTTCGGTCAACATGAACACCAACGAAGTGATTGCCAACCTTGCTTTGGAAATATTGGGCTACGAGAAAGGCCGCTACGACATCGTTAACCCGATGGACCATGTGAACGCCAGCCAGTCCACCAACGACGCCTATCCGACCGGCTTCAGGCTGGCGGTGTATTACAGTGTCGGCGAACTGCTGGAAAAACTGGCGTTGCTGAAAGACGCGTTTGCCGCCAAAAGCCGATGAGTTTAAAGATGTTTTGAAAATGGGGCGCACCAGCTTCAAGATGCCGTGCCGATGACGGCGGGGCAGGAATTAATCTTTCCAAGTGTTGCTGGAAGAAGAGATTTTTGAATCTGGACCGCACGCGTGCCCTGCTATTGGAAGTCAACTTGGGCGCAACCGCCATCGGCACAGGCGTGAACACGCCCAAAGGCTACGCGGCTTTGGCGGTGAAAAAGTGTCCGAAGTCAGCGGCTTGGATTGCAAACCGACCGAAAACCTGATTGAAGCGACTTCCGACTCGCGGCGCGTATGTGATGGTACACGGCGCATTGAAGCGCACGGCGGTGAAATTATCGAAAATCTGTAACGACTTTACGCCTTTTGGTCGTCCGGTCCGCGCGCCGGTTTGAAAGAGATTAACCTGCCGGAAATGCAGCAGGCTCGTCAATCATGCCCGCCAAAGTCAATCCCGTGATTCCCGAAGTGGTCAACCAAGTCTGCTTCAAAGTCATCGGCAACGACACCACCATCACCTTCGCCGCCGAAGCGGGGCAGTTGCAATTAAACGTGATGGAGCCGGTCATCGCGCAATGTAGTGTTTGAAACCATCTCCCTTCGGGCAACGCCGCGGTAAACCTCGCCGAAAAATGCGTCAAAGGCATTACCGTCAACCGCGAAATCTGCGAACGCTATGTGTTCAACTCCATCGGCCTGGTCACTTACCTGAACCCGTATATCGGCCATGAAAACGGCGATTTGGTCGGCAAAAATCTGCGCCCAAACCGGCAAAGGCGTGCGCAGTCGTGCTCGAACGCGGCCTCTTGAGCGAAGCGGAACTCGACCGCATCCTGTCGCCCGAAAACCTGATGAACCCGCATTTGTAAGATAGGGCATAAAGGAAAGGTCGTCTGAAAACGGAATTGCCGTTTCAAACGACCTTTTTCATCGGCATGATAAAACCCTGCCGACCCTTTCTGTTCAACATCAAAATCGCAGCCACCGCCGCAGCCGTGACTACTAAGGCGGCAATCGGTTTGGTGGCGGAAGCAAATTTCAAGGCAACGGTTTGCCCTCGATAGACTTGTAGCCGCTGATCATCGGGCGGATCAAATCTTTTTCTTCAAAAACTTATACGCCAAGACCGTAACGATGTGTAAGCCTGCCAATGCCGCCAGTAGGTTGAAGAAATTAACATGGATTTTGCGCATCAGGCTGCCCGTGTTCGAGCTGACCAAATGATTCAGATAGCCGCTGTCGGTAAACGTGTTTTCATCGGCGGCAAACAAGCCCGTCGTCGCTTGCAGCAAAACCGCCGCAATCAGCGCGATGACCATCAGCGCGCCCAAAGGGTTGTGTCCGGGCTGCTCATTTTCCGTCAGGCTGCCTTGCAGGTAGCGGCGGATGGATGACGGGCCGCGCACGAATTGCTGAAAACCGAGCCGTATCGCTGCCCCACAAGCCCCAACACAGGCGGAAGACAATCAGCCCCGCCACCAGCAGCCCGCAGCGCAAGTGCCAAACCAGCATTCCGCCGCCAGCCTGCGCGCTGTACCACATAAATCCGACCGACAAGACCAAGAGCCAGTGAAACAGGCGCGTTGGCAAATCCCGAGACTTTGACTTTTGTTTCATTAAATATTCCTTGTTGTGCGGTTGTAGTGTTCCTATACGGGGCGGTAGAATCGTGAAAAACAACAGTCGATATAGTGGATTAACTTTTAAACCAGTACGGCGTTGCCTCGCCTTGCCTCGCCTTGCCGTACTATCTGTACTGTCTTCGGCTTCGTCGCCTTGTCCTGATTTAAATTTAATCCACTATAAAAAGACATCCTCTTTCGCCACGCATCCGCTATTTTATCCCAAACTCAGGCAGATTGATGATGAACCCGTCCCATAAGCTCCCCGATACGCCCTGATTTTTTCAGACGACCTCGCAATTTCCCGACGTATTCGCCCCACGCCAAGCGGAATCGCACAAAGGGACATACGGCACGCTCGCCGTCGTCGGCGGCGCATCGGGCATGAGCGGAGCCGTTGTTCTCGCTTCCACCGCCGCGATTTATCAAGGCAGCGGCAAAAAGTGGGCGGGCTTCAATCAAACCGCCTTGCCCTTCGCCGTCATCCCCGAACGCCCCGAAATCATGCTGGCAACTGCCGAAGACCTGCTGAAACGCAAGGACATCAGCGCATGGGCGGTCGGCTGCGGCATGGGTTTGGACGAAACCGCCGACTCAATCTTAAATACCGTGTTGACGCAAAATCAGGACGTGCCGCTGCTCGATGCCGATGCACTGACTTTGCTGGCAAGGTCGCATCCCGAAACCCGCGAAGCCGCACAAAAAACGCAGCAATCTGGTTCTGACCCCGCATCCCGCCGAAGCCGCCCGCCTGCTCGGTACATCCACCCAAGCCGTTCAGCAAAATAGAATGTCCGCCATCCAAACCATCAGCGCAACATTCCAAGCCGTAACCGTCTTAAAAGGACACCGCACACTGGTCGCCGCGCCCGACGGCACGGTCTATACCAACCCAAGCGGCAACGCCGGACTTGCCACCGCAGGCAGCGGCGACGTTTTAAGCGGCATCATCGGCAGCCTGCTCGCGCAAGGCATCCCGCCGTTCCAAGCCGCTTGCGCCGGCGTATGGCTGCACGGCGCGGCGGCGGATGTCATCAAACACTTGACAGGCGTAGAAACCGGTATGCTCGCAGGCGAAATCGCCCCTGCCGCCCGATGGTTGAGGAATCGGCTGATGACGGATAAAACAAAAATTTGAGCAGGAAGGAGGTCGTCTGAAAACAGAGATACAGCCTCCAAGTCGTTTTCAGACGCCCCTTTGCGATGTTCAATATCTGTGTAGGAATCCAAAAGCTCTTTGATGTTTCCTGTGCAGATACTTCCGGATAAATTGAAAAAGGTAAACCATGCGGTCCAAATTTTTAACCATCAAAGGCGCAAGCCTGTGCACTACCAAATCGGCGGTGAAACCGCCCCCGTCATGGTCTTGCTTCACGGCGGCTTTTGGCTCGATTAGCGATTTTGAATCGCTGCTGCCGCGCCTGTTGCAAAACTACCGCGTGATTGCCGTCGATACGCGCGGACACGGGCGCTCTACGCTCGGCACAGCCTCACTGACCTATGCCCAAGCCGCCGATGACGTGCGCCAAATCCTGCGCAATGAAAGCGTGGAAAATTACAAGTCTGTTCGGTTTTAGCGCCGAATAACGCTTACCGCGGGTGCGGTAATGTATGAGACAATCCCGAACCGGAGTGGAAAAATGGGCATGCGGCATTGAGGGACTATGTGGCTGGATGAAAGCGAAAGCGGATTATCCCAACAAGCGTCCGTGAAATCACAGCTAATGTCTTGGCAATACGCGGAGAAGCCGATTTTCTGCTTGCCTTTGATGATTGGGCAGAACTGAAAACCGAATTGCCCGATGTGCATCTGATGAATGTACCGTTTGCAGCCCATGAAGCGATTAAAGAGCAGCCCGAAATCATTTGGGCGGCATGTACAGGCGTTTCAGGCATTGTAAAAAGTCCGTATATGGATAAAGGGTCGTCTGAAAACGGCTTTGGCAGGTTTTGCCGGGAAATTGGTTTTCAGACGACCTGCCCATCCGTTTGAAATCCTCCCTCGTCCCGATTAAACTGCCGACTTGCTCTTTTCCATCATCCTTATTTTATCCATCACACACCATGTCCAAACCGCTTATCATCCGCTGGCTTGCCGTCTGCCTGATACCCTTGGCGACGCTTGCCGTTTTCGCCGTCAATCCGCCTGAAGACGCGGCACAGCACGTAATCAACGGCATCATCACTTGCCTGCGAAGCGACGTTTCTGTTCAAATTCGTCCTTTTCGACACCATCAAGCATCATCTTAAGCAAGAGTTTGATTTGAAACGTCAAACCATGCTGCTGTTTATTCCAATCGTTTTTGCTGATTGTGATTTGTTCCACTATTTCGGCGCGTTTTGGTTTTGAAAAGGTCGTCTGAAACCGATTTCAGGGCGACCTCGAGTCTTTTTATGAATACACACGCTCCTGTTTGTTGGATTTGCAACGTTATCGACAATTTCACGGCGACATCGCGTTTCCTTGCGTTTGCCCGGTGTTTTGCACGCGTGAACTCGGTTGGCAGGTGCATTTGTGGACGGACGATGTGTCCGCCTTGCGTGCCTGTGTCCCCGTTGCCCGACGTTCCTGCGTTCATCAGGATATTCATGTCCGCACCCTGGCATTCTGACGCGGCAGACATGGATACTGCGCCCGTTCCCGATGTCGTCATCGAAACTTTTTGCCTGCGACCTGCCCGAAAATGTGTTGCACATCATCCGCCAACACAAGCCGAGTTGGCTGAATTGGGAATATTTGAGCGCGGAAGAAAGCAATCGAAAGGCTGCACCTGATGCCTTCACCGCAGGAGGGTGTTCAAAAATATTTTTGGTTTATGAGCTTCAGCGAAAAAGCGGCGGGTTGATACGCGAACGCGATTACCGCGATGCCGTCCGTTTCGATACCAAAGCCTTGCGAGAGCAGCTGATGTTGCCCGAAAAATACCCCGAATGACGCTTTTCGGCTATCGGAGCGATGTTTGGGCAAAATGGCTGGACATGTGGCAACAGGCAGGCAGTCCGATAACCCTGCTGCTGGCAGGTACGCAAATCATCGACAGCCTCAAACAAAGCGGCATCATTCCGCAAGATGCCCTGCAAAACGACGGCGATGTTTTTCAGACGACCTCAGTCCGCCTCGTCAAAATCCCTTTCGTGCCGCAACAGGATTTCGACAAACTGCTGCACCTCGCCGACTGCGCCGTGATACGCGGCGAAGACAGTCTCGTCCGCGCCCAGCTTGCCGGCAAACCCTTCTTTTGGCACATCTACCCGCAAGACGAGAATGTCCATCTCGACAAACTCCACGCCTTTTGGGATAAGGCACGTGTCTACACGCCAGAAACCGCTCGGGCACACCGCCGCCTTTCAGACGACCTCAACGGCGGAGGCATTATCCGCAACGCAGCGCCTAGAATGTTGGCAAATCCTGCAGCAACACCAAAACGACTGGCGGCAAGGTGCGGGAGGACTGGACCTTCATCTTTTCGAGCAGCCTTCCGCCCCCGAAAAACTCGCTGCCTTTTATTTTCAAAGCTTATACGCTAAAAATAGCGCGTTTATTTACAACCGATTTGATTGGACAATACATGAAAACAGCACAAGAACTGCGCGCCGGCAACGTATTCATGGTCGGCAACGATCCTATGGTCGTTCAAAAACTGAATACATCAAAGGCGGCCGCTCTTCCGCCAAAGTCAGCATGAAAGCTGAAAAACCTGCTGACCGGTGCCGCTTCCGAAACCATTTACAAAGCCGACGACAAATTCGACGTCGTCATCCTGTCCACAAAACTGTACTTACAGCTACTTTGCCGATCCTATGTACGTCTTCATGGACGAAGAATTCAACCAATACGAAATCAGAAGCCGACAACATCGGCGACGCGTTGAAATCATCGTTGACGGCATGGAAGACCAATGCGAAGTGACCTTCTACGAAGGCAACCCCATTTCTGTCGAGCTGCCTACCATCATCGTACGCGGTTGAATACCGAGCCGGTCGCCGTTAAAGGCGATACTTCCGGCAAAGTGATGAAAACCGCGCTCTGGTCGGCGGCACTGAAATCAAGTGATGTCTTACATCGAAAACGGCGACAAAGTCGAAATCGATACCCGTACCGGCGATTCCGCAAACGCTTAAGCATCAGCTGCGGTTCAAGATAA
>BNJV01000209.1_pt1 | contig 109424 bp, 207 predicted proteins | sample 8540591 | NCBI WGS metagenome assembly BNJV01 (sample SAMD00202457, study PRJDB9452) | human saliva metagenome | host: Homo sapiens
GCTCGCCCACGATGCGGCGGGGGTGTCCTCTGTTCTTCAATAGCCGCCCGGCCAGGCAGGCTGCTCTCAGGCATCCGGGTCACGCCGAGTCCCAAGTTGCACCTTCATCCAGGCTGCTGCGCCATGCGCCGTCCTTGTTCTTCAGGCGCACATAGTCCGCGCCGACGGAATTTCTTGAAGGATTCAGTTGAGGTTCACCATCTGCAGATCGCGTTTGTTCTGCGGTGACCCCTATCCCTTAACTTCCCTTCACTTCTTCGTCGCCCAAGGCGGATATTTCGAGGTTATGGCGGCGGCGAAGATCGTGCCCGAGAACGGCACCGCCTGCTCCGAAGATCACGGCAGCGCCGGAGGTCGTCATCGTGGGACGCCCTGCTCCGTGAACCGGGCAACTTGCCGGCGTCGATGATCGTCGTGCCGTGGAAGTGCCCTCGGCATAGGCGCGCGAGGGGATACCTTGCTGTCGTGATCCTCATCCGACGAATCCGTGGAAGGATTCCGAGGCGGCATCGAGGCGTGCTGCTTGACCTTCAGTGATCGTTGACCGGCTTCGGCTCGGGGCCGGAAGAGCAGTTCGTTATTCGTCTTGGTACCGCCCTCATACTTGTCAATCTCCGCTCATGCGCTCGTAGGTATAGCGCAGTTCGCCCGTCCATTTGACGTTGTCGTGCGGTGCAGTTGGCGTGCGCACGCCGAGTTGTTGAGCTCCTCGCTGAACTCAGCGGCGAGGCGGTCGATCATCGCCTTCTGCTGGGCGTTCGCCTGATCCTCCTTCGCCATCGCCTTGGCGACCATCTGCGCCATCTCGTAGCGCGTGATCTCGTTCTGGCGCGGTAAGTGCCGTCGCGCTGGCCCTCGATGATGCCGTCGTCGGCGAGCTGTGCGACAGCGTCGTATGCCCAATGATCGGCAGGCACATCGCTGAACAAATTCGCCGCTGCAGGCATCGTCGAAGGCGGCGCCGACGACGAGCGCTTTATCGTCGGTACGGCTGTAGAGAGACTTCTTCATGTGAAACTCCTCACTGAAAGAATAGACAAAATCGACTGCAGTCAGACCATCGAGGAGAGCTTCTGAGTATCACGTTCCATCAGGAACATCCTCGCTTACGGTCTGTCAGTGATAATGATAATATATTTTGCGGGGGGTCAAGGAAAAAATGAAATAAATTCATATATATTTTTCGCTTCTTTTCAGCGCTCGAAGCAGTTCTTCGGACGACCAGCCCCGACGCTGACCTCTGCGCGTCGGGGTTTGTCTGATCGGCTATATTCTTGTTTCTTCATGTCCGCACGGCTGCGGGTGCATCGCGCGCTGCGGACGATCGCTCGACTTCTTCGTGGGAAAGCTGCGTCGCATCGGCAATCTGCAAAGAAAATATGAGCTTTCTTCGCACTATTCATAAAAAATGTGTCCACGGAAGGCGCTTGACGAGGACGATGCCGTCAACGTAAGGCCTGAAGGCTCCATATATCCTGCCTGTTGTTTGGCGGAACGGTGTACCAAGGAACCGCAGTGAATTCAACTACCCATCTTTACGCATCTGCGCTGTCCTCGTCATCGACAATCCTCGACGGCGTTCAGATCTGAGGTTTTCTTCAATCGCGCCAGTCATCTTCGGAAAGCAGGACTGCATTCTTGCCGCGTGCGTTTGTGATCGTGACCGGCATACGGCTGTCGTTTACATCTTCGATCAGCTGGTACAAGTGCTTGCGTGTCGTTGTGGCGTTGATGGCGGTCATGAAACCTCCTTTTATGTTTATACTCATTATAAAGTAGGCGTTTCAGTACGTCAATGATAGATACGATAGAATGCAAGGCGCTTTGCGGAAGCACCATAAAAAGCCAATCGGTCTGCGCCCGTTGGGCTTGACTTCTGACCTTTCGCTATATAAAATAAAGGACATTCAGACGGATAATTGCATTTTTCAGCGAGGAGGAGTTTTGTGCCACCGCAGTCGACGATCGCCCGGCGCGTTGATTATGACGGCGTGGGGCTTCGATTCCGGCGTCCTCGTGCATCTTTTCGCTGCTGCCCGGCGCCCGTGGATGCGGGAATCGTTTTCGTGCCTGCAAAGATGTTGCGGGCGAGGCCGAAGACTGCGCGCGATCGCGCCGCGATGCACGTCGACGGTGCGCGCGGACGACGCTTTCCGAAGGAGGCGCGCGCGTCTTCACGGTCGAGCATCCCATGGAGCGCACTGGCGGCGTTCGGCATCGACAACCGCTTCGTCGAGCTTGACGCCGAGGCCGCCGTCGCGGACGGCTCGCTCGCTCAAATCTTTCTCTCTCTTGAAAGAGGCGGGAAAGAAGGAGCAGATTGGCGAGCAAGGGCGTCGGAAATCGTCATCGACCGCGTCTGCCCGCACGATGACGGCGAGCGCTTCCTCGTCGCTGTTCAGCAGGACGAGGGAGGACTGCGCGTGAGTTTCACGTCGCTCAACGAACTACGCGCTCGTCGGTTACGCAGTATCGCGATTGCTCGCTGAGCGAGGACGTTTACGAGAAGAAATATCTCCTGCGCGCACGGACGTCTACATGAGGGAGAGGTCGAGCGCGCTGAAGAAGGCGGGGCTGGGTCTTGGCGGCACGTCTGGAAACGTCATCGTTTACAATGACGCAAACGATGGCTCAACGAGCTGCGCTTTTCCCGATGAGCTCGTGCGCCACAAGATCCTCGACCTCATCGGCGACCTCCGCCTCGCAGTCTCGTGCGGGGACACATCCTCGCCGTGAAATCAGCACCGCGCTGAATGCGCAGCTTGCGAAAGCGCTCTACGCCGCGCGAGGCGGAGCGATGGACTTAAGGACCGGACAGAAAGAAAGAAGGAGCAGAAACCCTGCGATTTGGACATCAATGAGATTCAAGAAGATCCTGCCGCATCGCCCGCCGATGCTCCTCGTCGATCGCATGCATCGAGCTTGTGCCTGAGTCGGCGACGATCTGGCGCGTGACGATGATGGAGGACTTTTTCCGCGGACACTTCCGGTGCGCCGATCATGCCCGGCGTCCTGATCTTTCGGAGGCACATATGGCGCAGGTCGGCGGCATCACGATGACTTTATCCCGGAGGAGAACCGCGGCAAAGCTCGCACCGCTCTTCAGCGGCATGGAGGGCGTGAAGCCCGAAAGCCCGTCGTGCCCGGCGACCAGCTCGTGACGAAGGCGAAAGAGATCACGAAGGTACACGGCGACTTCGGCGAAGCTTCATGCCGACGGCTACGTTGACGGCGTGCTCGTCGCCAAGGCGGACTCACCTTCGCCGCGCAAAAAGCGGAAAGTCTCTTAAAGCGGATTTGCCAAGAAAACGAGCGCCAGTCTTTATCGCGCGAAAATTCGCCGATTTTGCCGAAATATGAAAGGCAGAGATCGACAGGATTTGCAGGATTATAACAATATGGCGCTTTATTCATAAAGAAGACATTCATTGGAAATCCCGTCAGCGCTCTTTTCGAGAATGTGAATAAGGGGTGGGAAAATGATAGACAGCAAAGTGGTGGCACATATCCACGAGACGGCGGTCGTGAGTCCTCGCGCGCATGTGGAAAAGGGTGTGGAGATCGGCTCTATGCTGTGATTGAAGATCGCGTGACGCTTGGCGGGAGAAATGTCAAGGTCGGCGCGGCACGCCGTCATTGCCGCAAACGTCTCCATCGGCGCGGGAACGCGCAGAGAGCCGCGCATGCCGTCATCAACAGCTGGACGAGCATCGGCAAGCGACAGTCATGTCTTTCAGTTCCGCTCCCGGTCGGCGCGCGGAGCCTGCAGGACTTGAAGTTCTGGCGGCGAGAAAGCTATACGATCATCGGCGACCGCACGACGATCCGCGAGTATTCGAGCATCCACCGCGCGACGGGCGAGGGCGCGAGGAAACGCGTCATCGGGAGCGACAGCCTCCCTCATGGCGTGCACGCATGTCGCCCAGCGTGCGGTGTTGTCGGCAACCCACGTCATCGGCGTCGAATGCGGCGGATGATCGCGCCGGCCACGCCATCATCGAAGACCGCGCGGTTCTGGGCGGCATGTGCGGCATTCATCAGTTCGTGAAGATCGGCAGGAATGTCTTGATCGGCGGCATGTCGAGGTCGTGCAGGACTGCGCGCCTATACGATCGTCGACGGGCATCCGGCGCGCGTCGTCGGACCTCAACAGCGTCGGCATCGCGCAGCGCGGGCATCGCGGTCGAGGCGCGCGGCGCAACATCAAGCGCGCCTATAAGAGTCCTCTTCGCGTCAGGGCTGAGCCTCGCGCAGGCGATCGCCGTCATCGAGCAGGAGGTCGACACGTCCGAAAGAAGGTCGAGCATTTCCTGCGCTGCGCAATGTGGATCGCGGCATCTGCCGCGAGCGCCGCGAGAGCGAGTGGAGTTCATGGAGCGGAGAACCTTTGGAGAAAATCGAAGTCTCGGTCGGCGTTGGACGTCTGCTCGTCGTTTGCGCAGTGCGGCGGCGAAAGCGCCTGGCGATCGGTCAACGCCGTCTGCTCCCGCCGGACTCGGATGCGGACTTGCCGAAGTGGCGGCCGATCGTCGGGCGATCAACGTCGCGCAGCTCGGTGCGTATCGACTACCTCAAGCGAGCGCGGCGTGACGTAGGTGCGACGCTTCTCGGCAAGGTCACAGAAGGAGCTTCTCTTCGCCGGGCAGCCACAGAGCGGCCCGGACGTGCGCGTGATGCGGCTCTCCTGATGTCGCTGCCTGACAAGAAGGACGACACGATCATGCTCGCCTTCGTCCGAGCTGGCGAAGGAAGGCTGCAGGCATTCGACCAGACGGCGCTCCTCATATGTGCTGATGCCTGCGACGGGCACGCTGACGAAGCGCGAGCCGACGGCAGAAGAGCGCGCCGACATGGAGATGGCGCTCGACATGGCGAAGGAGATCGGCAGGCTCGACATCGGCCAGACGGCCAGTCGCCGCTGGAAAGGCGGTCATGGCGCCGGAAGCGATCGAGGGCACGGACGCCTGCATAGCGGCGCGGCGGCGAGCTGTCGGGCGGCGGCGCGGTCGTCGGCAAGGCGGCGAAGCCCTCAGCAGGACAGCGCGCTTCCGTGTGCCGACGTCGTCGGCACGGCGACCATCGAGTCGATGATCTGCTGCAGGCGCTGAGAGGCTCTCGCCATCGAGGCGGGCAGGGTAGCTCGATCGTCGACGTGCGCGCGTCTTGGCTCTGCGGAAGAAAACGGCATAGCGATCGCAGCGATTTGACGGTTGCGCGGTGGATGCGAGGTCACGATCCTCGCGCTTTCTCGGCTTATAAAGAGTGAGGGGCAAGATGAAGACTGGCGATGTCGGCGGGCGAAGCGTCAGGCGATTTGCACGGCGCGCCTTCGCCCGGGAGATGCGCGCTGGAGCGGAGGTGAAGCTCTTCGGTCTTTGGCGGCGCCAAGATGGCGGAGGCGGGCGTGCGCCCCGTGCGCGATTGGCCGCCGACGACTACAGCCTCATGGGCGTATGGGAGGTCGTCCGCCTCGTGCCGTCTCCCGCAGCTCGAAAAAGACGCTCGTCAAAGAAGCGATGCGCGAGGAAAGCCCGACCTCCTCCTGATCATCGACTGCAGACTTCAACGCTGGCGGCTCGCGGCGAAGGCGAAGGCGCTCCGGCATCCCCGTCTTTTTCCTGTATCCCGCCGTCGGCGTGGCTTGGCAGCACAAGGGACGCGCGAAGAAGGCAGCGGCCATCGCCAAGGAGATCGTCACGATCTTCCACCACGAGATCGGTCCCCTACGTTTCAGCGGGAGCGAACGTCGCCTTCCGCGACAATCGGTCGTCGACGCTGTGCGCGCAAACATGGAGCGAGGCGGCGCGCTCTTTTCTTCCGGTCTGAGGACGGCGAGCACTGTGTCGCTCTCCTGCCCGGCAGCCTGCAGACAGGAATCTCGCTTCTCCTGCCCGATCATGCTCGAGGCGGCGAAGCTCTGCGCAGGAGCAGCGTCCGGACGCGTCTTCCTGCCCGTCGCCCGGAATCGAGCGGTGGCGGGTGTCGAACGCTGGGCGTTGAGAAGCGAAGGAAGCGCCCGTCGAGACTGACGCAGGAGGCACACCTACGACCTCATGGGCATCGCCGACTTCGCCATCGCGACCGCGAGCACGGTCGTCGTGGAGGCAACGTGCGACAGAATCCGCGCCGTCGTCTGCCACCGCATGGGACGGCTCAGCTACGCTATCGGCAAGATGCTCGTGAAGATCGAGCGCTTCAGCCCGCCGAACATCATCCTCGGGGAGAGGTAAGCCCAGGCTGGAGCTTGCAGGATGCGATGTCGCCCAGGCGCACATCGCTGAGGGAGGCGGCGAGAAGCTCTCACGGGGCGAAGCCCATCGTGATTCTGTCACGGCGGCGGTTGCGGGTCAGCCGTCCCGCAGCTCCGGCCCGCCGGGCTGCCGTGCGCGTCTCACCAGCACCGTAATGCTCGCGGCGCGGCGGTCAAAAGGGAACGAGGGAGAGCATGAAGAACTACGCCCGTTTGCGCGCAAGCACATACGCTCATGTGAAAGCGGCTGGGGGTCGCCGTCGTGCATCGTGCTCGCGGCGGGGCAAGAATCTCTATGTGCCGTGGATCATCGGCGACATGATCGACAAGGTGCTCTTGCGGATCGCGACATGGCGATGCCAGACCTCATCGCCGTCGGCATCGTCGTCGTCTTCTTCCTTCGCGGCATATTCTCACTGCGGGCCGAGCTATCTCGTCTCCTTCGTCGGCGCAGCGTCGTCGTCGACATCCGCGTGAAGCGCTCTTCGGAGAGCCCCAGCGCATGCCGCTCGCCTATTTCGACCGCCAGCAGACAGGCGCGGTCGCCATGAGGCTGCGTGAGCGAACGACGTGCAGGCGCCGCAGAACGCAGCTCGTCGGCAAAGCTCATCGGAGCCTCGTGACGGAATCTTCTCCGTCCTCATCGGCGGCTCGATCGTGCTCATGTTCTACCTCGACTGGAAACTCACGCTGATCACGCTGTTCGCGTGCCTCTCGTTGGACAAGGCGATGAAGATCTTCGGCGGGAAGCTCAGCTAGTCAGGGCACCGTCATCCGGGGAAAGGCTCGCCGACATCAACTCGCTCCTGCGGGGAGGAACATCGCGGCGGTGCGCGTCGTCAAGTCCTTCGGTGCGCGCGAGCGCTACGAGATCGGGCGCTTCCGCAGGCAGGAACGAGCTAAATTTCCGGTGCCGAGATGAAGAACGTGCAGCTCACGAGCCTCTTGACGCCGACCGTCGAATTTCTCGCCGCGATCACCGTCACCTTCATCTTGTGGATCGGCGGCTATGAGGTCGTGCAGGGCGACCTGACGGCGGCGCCTCGTCGCCTTCCTGACGTATGCCGTGAATCTCGCGAACCCGTCTAAGCGCATCAGCCGCATCTACGGCGTTGTGCAGCGCGATGGACGGCGGCCGACCGCGTGTTCGAGGTTCTGACATGGAGGAGACGATTCGCGACAAGGAGGGCGCAGTCCCCCTGCCCGAGATCGAAGGGCGCGTCGCCGTCAGGACGTATCCTTTTCCTACAAGGAGGGCGTGCTGGCGCTTTCCCATGTGTCTGGAAGCGAGCCCGCCAGCTCATCGCCTTCGTCGGACCTTCGGGCGCGGGCGAGTCGACGATCGCGAACCTCATCCCGCGCTTCTACGAGGTAAGCGAGGGGCGATCGAGATCGACGGCCACGATGCGCGCGCGACGACGCTCGATCCTGCGCGAGCAGATCGGCATCGTGCCGCAGGAGACGATGCTCTTTTCGAGCAGCGTGCGCAGAGAACATCCGCTACGGCAGGCCTCGATGCGACGGATGCGGAGGTCGAGGAGGCCGCGCGGGCGGCGCGAACGCCGAAGAGTTCATCCTGCAGCGGCCCGAGGGCTACGATACGAAGATCGGCGAGCGCGGCCTGAACCTCGGGCGGGCAGCGCCAACGCATTTTCGATCGCGCGCGCCATCTTGAAGAACTGGCGCATCCTGATTCTCGATGAGCGACGTCGGCGCTCGATACAGAGCGAGGAGAAGGGTCGTGCAGGCGGCGCTCGACAAAATCCATGGTGGGACGCACTTCGTTCGCCATCGCGCATCGCCTCGACGATCTTCGGCGCCGACTGCATCTGCGTGCTCGACGGCGGCTGCATCGTCGAGCAGGGCACGCACGAGGAGCTGCTGGCGAAAGGCGGACTCTACAGCACGCCTCTACAGCATACAGTTCCGGGCGAGGGAGAAGGCGGAAAAGGCAGAAAGCCTTGCAGCCCAGGGGACGTGAACGATATAAAGGGAGGAAATATGCGGTTACTCAGAGTAATCCGCGGCGATTCTCGCCGTCGTCCTCATCATACCCGGTATCTTGGTGCGCGCCATGCGCAGGCGTAGCTTCGTCGAGCGCGTGCGCCAGAGCCTTGGCTTTTTCCCTGAGCACGCGCTCGACAAGGTGGCGAAGAAGAACTGCATTTGTCCATCGCGGCGTCCGTCGGCGAGATCGTCGCCGCCAGTCCGCTGATCCGCGAGTTCCGCAAGGAATTTCCGAAGAGCCCGATCCTCGTCTCCGTCGTCACGACGTCGGGCTACGGATGGCGAACCGCATCATCAAGGATGCAGACAGCATCATCTACTTTCCGCTCGACTGCCTTGGCGCGCCGGGCAGCATCCTGCGCCGCATTCATCGCGCGTCTTCATGCCCGTGGAAACGGAGCTGGCCGAACTTCCCGAAGAACGCGAAGAAGCTCAAGATTCCCCGTCATGATGGTCAACGGGCGCATCAGCGACAAGAGCGTCAATCGCTACAAGCATCCGCACAGCGTCCTCGACGACATGATCAGCACGGTCGAAGTTTGCCATGCAGTCGCCATCGACGCTGAATATATGATGCGGCTCGGTGCGCCGTCGAGCGCGACCGTCACGGAAACACGAAGTTTGACCAGACGTATACGGGACGTGAGCTCGCGGAGAAGAAGAAGCTCATTTCCGAGATGGGGTTGGTGGAAGAACGGCGGCATCTTCTCGCGGGCAGTACGCATCGCGGCGAGGAGACGCCTGTCTTGGAGCGTTCGCCGCGCTCAGAAGAAGTTCCCCGAGGCGAAGCTCGTCATCGCGCCGCGGGAGCTGTTGCGCACGACGGAGATCGTGGCGCTCTGCAGGCACAAGGGATTTTCCGTCGCGCGCCGCACGGAGCTTCTCGAAGAGCCTAGGGCGGATCACGACATCGTGATCTTGGACACCATCGGCGAGCTCGGCAGGGTGTAGCTGTATCGGCGACGTCATCTACGTCGGCGGCAGCCTCATCTCGGCACGGCGGGCACAACATCCTCGGAGCTCTGCGGCGCACGGCGAGAGCGATCAATCGTTGGGCACAACATGTTCAACTTCAAGGACGCATGCTTTCACGAAGCGCAATGCCTGCATCACCGTGCACGACGAGGCCGAACTTTGCGACGCCGTCACCGCCTCTTTCGAAGACGAAGGGAAAAGGCGGCGCATGGAGCGCGCGAGACACTCGCCATCGTGAGCGAGAACAAGGGCGCGTCGCGAAAGACCGCAAAGATCCTGCGCGAGTTCCCGGAGGAGTTCGAGCAGGAGAGAATGCGGGCAAGGTGCGCACGACGGAACGTGTCGAGAACTTCCGCACATACGTCACCGACCTCATGCGCCGCCGCCATGCCGAGGGTTTGGGGCTGCATCGCGCGGGCTTTCCACAGCTTTCCCTCGTCTACCGCCAGCTCGTGAACTTGAAGCCTGGGTTTACGAGACGGGGATATTCCAGGCAAGCGCCTCGGCTGCTACGTCATCAGCCTCGGCAACATCACGGTCGGCGGCACGGAAGACGCCGACGGCGCAGTACCGCCGCAACGATCCGCGACACGCGCCGCGTCGTCATCTTGAACTGCGCGCTACCGCGCGAAATGGCGCGGCGATGTCAGCATCGTTTCCGATGGGCGAGAAGCTCTACATGGACGCGACTGAAGTCGGGGGACGAGGCTTTCATGCTCGCCAAGCATCTGCCCGAGGTGCCCGTGCTCATCGGTCAGAGCGCGCGCTTACCGGACAGTACGTCATCGAGCACTTCATGCCGAGGTCGCGATCTTGGACGATGGCTACCAGCAACTGCAGCTTGCGCGCGACATGGACATCCTGCTCATCGATGCGGTCAACGTCTCGGCAACGGTTACTATGCCGCCGCGCGGCACGCTCAGGGAGCCTGTCTCACATCGAGCGCGCCGGCGTGCGTCTCTCGACGAAGGTCGATCAGGCGGTGGGCGTCTCGCGCGAGACATCAAGAACACGATAAGGGAAGTACAACGAGAAGGCGCTGATCGTGAGAGCATCCATCGGCCGCGCCGCTTCGTCGAGCTGAAGGACTGGCATCGCGACATCGCGGGCGAAGGCGTCGACATCAAGGCGTTGGCGGGAAAGCGGGTCATGGCGGTCTCCGCCATCGGCAACCCCATGTCGTTCGAGCAGACGCTCTGCGACATCGGCGCCGGGATCGCTGAGCCTCGCGTTTTCCCGACCACCACGAATACACGACGAAGGAGGGCTGCAGGACGTCTTGGATCAGGCAGTCTCCTTTGGGGGCGGAAGCCATCGTCCTCACGGAGAAGGACGCCGTGAAGATCCCTTTGACGATCATTGAGGCGAAGGCGCCGATCCCCATGTTCGTCATCTGTGTCGAGGTCACGTTCCAAGAGGGGGCGGAGCCGTTTCAGGCCATGCTCTCTGCCGATCTGCAGGAAAAGATCGCTGTTTGCGAAAAGGGAGGAAGAGAGATGAGGACACTCTGCGTGATTCGCGCGCTATGCGTCGACGCGCCTGCCGGGCGAAGCCGCTCGCCGACATCGCTGCAAAGCCGATGATCCGCCGCGTTTGGGAGCGTGCGAGACGCGCCGAAAAGCCGGAGAGGGTGATCGTGGCGACGGACGATCAGCGCATCTATGACGCTGTGCGCAGCGCGACGGCGGCGAAGCTACGCTCACGCGCGCCGATCATCCGACGGGCACGGACTCGCCTCGCCGAGGTCGCACAGGCGCATGCGGCGGTCGATCTCATCGTCAACGTAGCGAGCCGCTCACAGAACCGTCCGTGATCGACGGCTCATCGCGCTTTTTCGAGGCGGACGAGAACCTGCAGATGGCGACCGTCGCGACGCGCATGGAAGATGGGGAGGAGCAGAAGAATCCGAACAACGTCAAGGTCGTCGTGACAAGCTCGGCTACGGCTCTATCTCGCGTTCGCTCCTCCCCTATCCGCGCGCGGCAGTTGCGCCCGTGTACAAGCACATCGGCATCTAGCGCCTATCGGCGCGACTTCCTGCCGCATCACGCACGTCTTGCGCCGACGCCTTTGAGAAGGCGGAATCTCGGAGCAGCTTTCGGGCGCTCGAAAAGTGGCTACGGCATCCGCGTGTTGAAACGGCCAGCCGTTTCATCGGCGTCGATACGTCGGAGGATCTGGCGCTCGTCAACCGACTCTATCGAGAGCGTTGGCATAGCTCCCCAGCGACGGTGGCTGCTCTTTTAGCTGTTTTAAGGAAAGACTGATAAAATAAAGCTGCTTGGCTGCCTCAGTTGGGCGGCTGAATGTGTCCGCGCTTCTCGGAGAGAAAGGCGGCAATATGATGATGAACAAGGTGAAGGTCAGAGATTTCACGATTGGCGGAGCAGCCCGCCTGTGCTCCTCGCAGGGGCCGTGCGTCCTTGAGGAGATGGATCGCTGCCTCCTGATCGGACGCACGATCAAGGAGATCACGGCGCGGCCCGGCATCCCCTACATCTTCGGCGTCGTTCGACAAGGCGAACCGTTCGTCCTTCTCAACAGCTTCCGCGGCCCCGGATCCAAGAAGGGGCTGGAAATGCTCCGCGATCAGGACGAACTCGATGTGCCCGTCGTGACCGACATCCACAAGGAGTCGCAGATCGCGCCGGCGGCGAAGGTCGTCGATGTGCTGCAGATCCGGCCTTTCTCTGCCGCCAGACCGATCTTCTCTATGCGGCGGCGAAATCGGGCTAGTCGTCAACGTCAAGAAGGGCAGTTCCTCGCGCCGCGCGACACGGGCAACGTCGTTGACAAGCTGCACGAGGGCGGCTGCCCGACATCCTGTGACGGAGCGCGGCGCATCGTTCGGCTACAACAACCTCGTCGTCGACATGCGCAGCCTCCCGATCGTGCGCTCGTTCGGTGCGCCGTCATCTTCGATGCGACGCACAGTGCAGCTGCCGGGCGGCGCGGGCACGTCGTCGGGTGGCAACCGCGAGTTCGTCGAGCTCGTTGGCGCAAGGCCGCCGTCGCCGCCGGCGTCGACGGGCTCTTCATGGAGGTGCACGACAATCCTGAGGAGCGCTGCGACGCGTCCGAACAGTCTCTACCCCGACAAGCTCAAGAAGAACTTTTGAAGGATGTGCTGGCAAAGTCTATGATGTAGTGAAGGGGAAGCTGGTCTGAATGATCTGCTGATGCGACGGAGCGCGCGCCGCGTGCGCTTCATCATCTTTTGACGTCGACGGCGTCCTGACGGATGGCGGCATCTACACGGGCGAGTCAGGCGAATCTCTGAAGCCTTCAACGTGCGTGTACGGCCTCGGGATCCGTCAGTGCCAGAACGGGGATTCGGTACGGCGATCATCACGGGCGCGCGGAGTGCCATCGTTTCAGCGAGTTGCGGAGCTGAAGATCGAGGATGTCCACCTCGGGCATCTCGACAAGCGCAGAGCGCCTATGACGATATCAAGGGCGTCGGCCTTCAAGATGAGGAGGTCGCCTATGTCGGCGACGATCTCATCGACCTCGCCGTCATGCAGCAGGTCGGCTTTTCCTGCCGCGCCCAGGACGCCGTGGACGAAGTGCGCGCGCTTTGTCTCGTCGCCGGAAAGGAAGGCGGCGAGCGGTGCGCGAGATCATCGATTCATCTTGAAGGCGCAGCGCTGGGCGAACGTCGTCGCGCGCTTCACTGCGCCTGAGAAGGTCCCGAACGTCTCGCATGACGCCCTTTCATGCTGTGGGCAGCGCACAGTGCCCGAAGCGGAGGCTGTGCGTTCAGCTTCGTATATCTGAAGACTGCAGGGAGGGTTCGTGCTCTACAAAATCGTTGATGGCGCTCAGCCGTGCGTTGCGCTTCCTGCCGCACCGGTGCGCTGCTCTTTTCGACGCGGACCCGGCAGGCCTACTACCGATGTATCAAGAAGCAGCGCGAGCTTGCCGTGCGCCAGATGATGCGGGGGCTTTCCATCTCGGAGGAGGAAGCGCGAAGATCGTGCGCGCCTCCTTCGTGAACCTCGCGCAAAATATGTTGAAATCCTCTAGCATGCCGAATCTCAACGAGAAGAATCGTATGAGTACATCGAGATCGAGCATTTGAGCGTCTCATGATGCGCTTGCCGAGGGGCACGGCGTCGTGGTTCTCACGGGTCACATCGGCACATGGGAGTGGCTGTCCGCTGCCTTCCGCTTTCTGGACTGCCCGTCCGGCGATCGCTGCAAGACACGCCGCGAATGCGGAGTATTGCGCGTTGCTCGATCTGTGCGCGACGATCGGTGCGGAGATCTTCTCGCGCGGCACGAGCGAACTGCTGGCGGCGGGACGCGCCTTTGAAGAAGGGGAAGATCCTCGCTTTCCTCGCTGACCGTGGATGCAGGGCCCCGGGGCGCATTCATCGACTCCTCGGCAGATGGCGGCGACGCCCCCGCCCCCGCCGTCTTCTCGCGCAAGTTTCGCATGCGCCCGTCGCCGGCTGCATCCTGCACGTCGCCCCGACGGCGGCACACAGTTCGCGCTCCATAGAACGCATGGGAGTAGTGTCGATACGGGCGATGTGGAAAAAGGATCTCACATCTGACCGTGCGCATGACGCGCCTTCGGAAGAGGTCATCCATGAGAATCCGACACAGTGGCTGTGGTTCCAGAAGCGATGGAATACGCCGCCCGAAATGAAGAAGGAGAAGCATCACGGTGCGAGGCTGCAGGGAGGGAAAAATGAAGCATAAGAAGACGCTTCTGATCGCCCTTGCCGCGGCTCTTTTCATCGCCGCCTTCGCGTGGTCGATCCTCTCCGTGCCGAGGTTCCTTCCATGGATAGCGCCTTCTGACTTTGCGCTGAAGGAAATACCTGAGCTTGGAAAAGGATGGGCGCACCGTCTGGAAGTTGACAGCGGACTCGATCGAGGCGGACGCCGACGGCAAGACAACAGAGGTGCAGAATATCGCATTCTTACGACGGCGACCGCGAGCCGAAATCACGGCGCCGCACGCCCATTATGACATACGTCGAAGGATCTTTGCGATCGACGGCGGCGTGACCGTCCAGACGTCGGACGGCTACGCCTGACGAGCGCGCAATCGTCTGGACGGCGGCGAAGGAGATCGCTCGCCGCTGTCGGCGACGCCGAGTTGACGCAGGACGAGAAAAACCCGCGTGACAGCGGAGCGCATCGAGAGCGCAGACGGCTTCGTGAAGTTCACGGCGAGCGGCAAGGACGGCAAGAAGGCGCGAGTGGAAAGGAGTGGAGCGAAATGATGAAGATGACAGGATCGGGCGGTGCCCGCAGCCGCCGTCTTGCTACGTGATCTTGAACACTAGGGACGCTGCAGGCGGCGGACGAGGCATCGTCTTTGGAAGGCGACAGCGTGAGCTACGACATGGCGACGGGCGAGATCACGGCGGATGGCGGCATCACGTTGAAGAGCGGCACGACGACATCACGGGCGCTGTAGGGCGAGCTACAACACGAAAACACAGCAGGGCGAGATCACGGGCGGCGTCGTCGCCGTGCACGATGCGATGCCTGACGGCACAGAACCGTGACGGCTCGAATCTGCCGCCGCCATCCACGCGACGGGCGGAGCGGAAATCACGAAGGACGACCTGCACTGACAGCGGAAAAAGCTTTCCGTGTTCGATCAGGAGTCGCGGCGTCGCGGAAGGAAACGTTCGCGCCGTGAAGGCGGACGCGACGTTCACGCGCGCGCGCTGATCCTACGCAGTCGACGAATTATCTGCTCGCCGCAAGCGGCGGCACCGTGACGCCGCGGCGGATGGCACGTTCTATGCCAATCGCATGGAAGGCTGGCTCGCGGAAGACGCGCTACCATGGCGAGGGCAGCGTGCACAGTCGAGTCCGCCGCGCAGCTTCGAGGGCGGCGGCGACTACGGTCGACTACTTTTGCCAAGGCCGAGGATGGCAGGAAGTGCGTCTCGACGGCAACGCTTGGGCGTATCAGGAAATAACATGCTCAAGAGCCATCATCTGACGGTTTACCTTGCCAACACGGGAACCTTGCTGTGAAATAGAGGACTTGAGGCTTGCGGCTTTCGAGGAGGAAGAGAGGTGACGGACTTTGTATCTGAAGCGAAAGGACTTGGTCAAGATATTCAAGCGGCGCAGCGTCGTCGACCATGTCTCCTGCGCGTCGACAAAGGGCGAGATCGTCGGGTGCTGGGCCCCAACGGCGCGGGCAAGACGACGACGTTCTGCTGATCACGGGGCTTGAGCAGGGCGACGGCGGGCGACGTCTTCGTTTCCGACGCGCATCACGGAGATGCCGATGTACGGGCGCGCGCGGCTTGGCATCGGCTACCTCCTCGCGCAGGAAAGCCTCGATCTTCCGCAAGATGACCGTCGAGGAGAACCTCCTCGCGATTCTTGAGATGACGAGATTGCCTCGTTCGGAACAGCGGACGAAGATGGAGCAGCTTCTCGCGGAGTTCCACGTCAGCCATGTGCGCGACCGCCTCGGCACGGAGCTGTCGGCGGCGAGCGCCGCGTCGAGATCGCGCGCTGCCTCGCCATCGAGCCGCAGTTCATCCTGCTTGATGAGCCTTTCGCCGGCGTCGACCCCATCGCCGTCGCCGACATACAGGAAATCATCTCCTACCTTCGTCAGCGCGGCATCGGCATCCTGATCACCGACCACAATGTGCGCCGAAACATTGCAGAGATCGTCGACCGCGCCTATATCTCTGAAACGACGGCATGCCCTCCTCCGGAAGGGGGACAGCGGCGACCATCGCGGCGAGCGAGCTCGCGCGCAAGTTTTACCTTGGCGACAACTTCACGTTATAGGAGCGCCTTTATGCAAATACGACTTTTGGACAAGTACATCTTCCGTGAGGTCTGCCTCGCCTTCTTCTTCGGCATATGCGGCACGTCCGCCGTCTTCGTCGGCTCGGGCACACGTCTCTTTCGCATCGCGCAGTACATCACGGAGTACGGCGCATCGTTCGGCTCCGTCGTCGCGATGCTCCATCATCTTCCAGCCTGCTCCGGCTCGCCATCTACACGTTTCCCATGTCGATGCTGCTCGCGGCTCTCCTGACCATCGGCAGGCTTTCGAGCGCGAGCGAGATCACGGCGATGAAATCGTGCGGCGTGAGCTTTTACCGCATCGCTGCGCCTGTCGTCGCGCTCGGCGTCCTCGTCAGCATCTTCTCCATCCTCTTCACGGAGTCATCGTCGTGCCGCGCTGCGAACAGCGCCTGCGAGAACGTCATCGCCCACGAGATCGAGGCAACGCCGCACGCAAGTCGCTGAGGATCACATCGTCATCAAGGAGATCTGGCGACCTGGCGAGATGCGGCGGCTCGCGTACGCGCGGCGCTACGACGCTTCGACGCACGCTTGAGGCGCGACGCTGCGAGTCGTCGAAAACGGCGAGACGAGCTATGCGCAGGACGCCGCCTATGCGAAAGTGGGAGAGCCACGCAGTGGACGATGTACGAGGCGTCATTTATCAGACTATCGGGCGGCAAGTCGGGCACGACGACGCTTCGACAAGCAGGCGCTTCCATCAACGCGGGCCCCGGGCGCATCGTGCGCGAGCAGAAGCGCCCCGAGGCTGACGATGAGGGAGCTGCGCCAGCGAGATCGAGATCATCATGCGCACGCAGTTCGTCGACACGAGGAAGCTGGAGACGGAGCTACCAGCGCATTACGATTCCCATGGCGAGCCTCGTCTTCGCCATCATCGGCGTGCCGTCTCGGCATGCAGCCGAACCTGCTTTCGCTCGTCGCGCGGCATCGGCCTGAGAAACCTCCCTGGATCTTCTTCTGTTATTACGTTCTCTTGACGCTCGCGCGCGCTCGGCCAGTCGGGCGCCTATGAATCCCCGCCCACGCTGTGTGGATGCCGAATATCGTTGGACTTCTCGTCGGCGTCTCATCTGACACGCCGAGGGCAGCCGCGCACGCGGCAGGGAGGCGGCGCTCTTTCGCGCCGTGCCGCGGGAAGCGATCTAAGGGAGAGAGAAAGGAGCATGGTTCGATGCTTACGGAATCGTCACTGATCCCTCGTGCTTTGTGCCACCACGCGGCATCATCGCCGTCATCGGCGAACCGCATGGGCACGAAGATCGGCAAGAAGCGGCTGTCGCTCTTCGCCCAGGCCGCGCCACACGTCGACGATCGCTGTCACCATCGTCACGGGCGTCGGCGATCACTGACGCTGATCGTTCTTCATTCTCGCTGCGGCATCGGAAAATGTGCCGGACGGCGCTCTCGGGCATGGAGAAGCTCAACCGCTCGATGCAGCAGACGGAAGGAGAAGCTGAAGTCTGCTTCTGAGGACCTGACGGCGGCACGCGCCGAGCGGTGAGGCGGAGCGGATGCGTCTCGCGGGCTGGAAGGGCGGCGTCGGTCGGTGGAGAGGGAGGCCAGAAAGAGCGTCGCGGCGGGCAACGGGCGCTCGCTGAGCAGAGGCATGCGCTGGCGCGTGACAACGCCGCGCTCGATGCGGGCGAAACCGATCGCTCACCGCCGAAAACACCGCGCCTGACGCGGGCGAACGGCACGCTCTGGCGAGCAATGCACAGCTGGCCGACGACAAGGCGACGCTGGAAAAGCGCACGCTGAGGAGCTCAGGCGCGGCATCGAACTCAGCGCGAGGGCGATATCGCTCCATCGCGCGGGCGAGATCATCGCGGCGGTCATCAAGCGGCAACCGTCCCGGAGAACGAGTGCGCGTCGACATCAATGCGCCGCGGTCAGCTGCGCCGAAACAACGTCTCAGCGCACCGCAGCAGAGGATCTGCCCGGACGGCGTGAGATCTGTTCATAGCGCCCGAGGGTCGACGATGCTGTCGGGCACGCAATCGCCAAGGCTTCCCACGACAGGAGTCAGTGCGCATCGTCGCGGCCTCCAGCCTCGTGCGCGGTGAAGCCGCGCAGCACTACGACCTGCATCCGAACAGCATCGTCTCGTCGAAAAGGGCGAGTTCATCATCGCCCAATCCTACATCCCAAGCAACGGGGCAAGTCAGGCGTCCGGAGAGATCGTCATGGATCTGCTTTGAAGCGCGTGAATGCGCGCCCCGGCGCGCATGGCATCCTGCCCGATCCCATCCGCGGTACCGTCGGCGTCATCGACGCCCAGCAGATTACGACATCGTGGAGAAGATCCGAGCCGCTTTCCGGCACGATTGTTCTCTCCGCTTACGCGCACGACGACACCGATGCGGCTCGGACCGCTGCGGCTCGACATCAAGATCGAGCGGAGTCTCACGATGGCGGGCAGGACGCTCTGCGCAGTCGATCCCGGCCGTGAGAAAGTGCGGCATCGCCAGATCCCGTGATGCGCACGGAACGGTGCTCTTTCAAAAGTGATCGAGACAGCTTAACCTTGTGCATGAAATCAACGATAAGTATGATGGGTATGCGTTCCAGGGTTCGTGCTCGGCAACGGCACGACGAGCAAGGAAAGCAAAGGGCGGCGCATGGAAGAGATGCTGCCTGATCTGCGCGTGGCGCTCGTCGGCGAGTACCGCACGACGGACATGGCGAAGCGGAGCGACTGGCGAGGCGCGTCCGCCGTGCGGCTGGAAGGCCTGCCCGTCTCCATGTTGCGGCAGCCGCGGAGCCTCGTCGATGATTTTGTCGCCATCATCCTCGCACGCCGCTTTCTGGAAGCGGCGTCCGGGCGATGTTTAGACGATGGGGAAGCGATTTCCCTGAAGAAGAGAAAGGAACCGTCGCAGCGGCTTCGTCTTGGATGCCAAAGCGGCTTTTCCGCAAAAGAAAAGGAGATTACTACATGGCAGAAAAGAAGAAAACCTCGAAGTAGAAGAAGGCCACGAGAGAAGTCAGCGAAGGCAGCGAAGGCAGCGGAAGCAGCAGAGGCCGTCAGAGATCCGAAAAGGCCGAGAGCTCGGCGCCATGCTCGAAGAAGCTCTCGGCATCGCGCGTTCCAGACGCGTAGTCGGCGACGAGTACGGCACGGTGCTCGTTCGTTCGATGGAGATCAACAAGGGACAGTTCCTGCCCGTCATCGTCGTCTTTGACGCCTCCATCTACGGTATTGTGCGCGTCATCGTCGGCAGCAAGGTCGTCAGCGAGAAGGGCGAGCTGACCTCGCGGCGTCATCAACGAGATGAACTGAGCCGCGCAAGGTGTTCAAGTACCATACGGTGGAAGACGGCAGCCTCGTCCTCGACGCCTGCCTGCCCGCCTCCGACGAGGGATTCGAGCGGACATCGCAGCGCACGATCCTCGACGTCGTCCTGCAGCACTGATGAGACCTTCGGCGATTACGATGAAGACCATCTGGGCGAGACAACTGAGACGAATCAAGAGGAGGGATGTTCCGAAAGGCGACTTTCTGGAGCATCCCCCGGACTTACAGGAAACGCTGATAAAATGAAGTTGCCCGTAGATTTGCACAGATACGCTGTTCCTATATAGCGGTCAACGTCAGCTGATCATGCGGCGCACTTCGCGCTTGCATTCTTGGGACGTGCGCCGCACATGACCGTTGCCGCTGTCGCCTGCGTCCTTCGGACTGGCTCTTGGACGGCTCAGCAAGGAGATAAACCGCAGGCGTAAGTGGCTACGTCGAGATTTGTCGGCGACGACAGGACAATGTAGATGCGGGAAGATGGGTGAGCTGAATTTTATCGGTGCTTCCTTAAGCGCAAAGAAGAGACTGCTGTACAAGAAGGTTCTGGCTCCTTAACGAGGAGGCTCTGGAACGTTACTTATTTGCTGTTTGAAGATTATAATTTTTAAGCAAAGTCTAACGAATCCACATAAAGGTGCGCCAATGTTCTGACACACTTGAAAAGCTTATTTGATTAAAAACTTCGTAACTCTACTTGAGTGTTTACACATAATTATTGACATGTGCATCTCTTCCTTTTTGAGAAAAATAAAATAATAGAGGTATTATATGTCTGCTAAACAAAAATTAATCGACTTTATGTCGGATCTATTGGAGCTATTATTGGGATATTTTGTCTTTGGTCAGCATATATTCCGCCAAATTATCGCTTAACTTACAAGGAGCACAAGCTCAACCGTTCCAACCACTCTTCGCATCAGTTTCTTGTTTAATTTGGGTAATGTATGGTTGGACAAAAAGAACCTACAAAAAGACTGGATCCTCATCATTCCCAATGCAGTGTGATATTAGGTGGTTTAACTTTTATTACTTCTTTATAAATTTATATGACAAGGGCTGTAACAGAATAGTCTTTATGCAAAAATGGAGGTTAGACATGCCTCGACCTTCATTTTAACAGTGTTCATACCCGAATAGTGCTTTTTCCTGAGATACTCAATAGAGAGTGATACATTATACTACACCGATTATAACATGTAGAATGCTCCAAGACAAAATGGTTTTTACCAGATGGATGTGGGTGATGATTACTGACGATGAACCGGTGAGATTACTTGATGCTATACTGAGCTAAACTATAATATGTTGCATCAATTGTATTCTTCTAAAGGAAGAAAATCTGCTGTTCCACCTGATAATTCTATTTACAAACTATATATCTCGCTATGACAGAAGGCATTTATTCAACACGTCTTAAAATACAGCGACAATGTGGAAGTAAATCTGCGTATAAATGGTTACTGGAAGCATGTTGTCTGAGTCATATGGCATTTCAGCGTTTCTCTTTGCCAGACTAACATTACGGTCATGCGATTTATTTAGTCAAATCATTGATAAGATCGCCGAACCAGATGAGTATCACGTTTGATGAAGTGTCGACGGTGCAAAAATTAGAGTGCTAATGCCAATCGCTAAGCACGTTTGTCGCGAGGATCTATGAGAAAATATTTAGGGAAGCGCTGATAAAATGAGGGTCGCCCAGACGTGCACAGATGCGCTGTATCTATCGAGGAGACAAACCACAGGCGTGGCGGTGCTCGTCGAGGATTGGTCGACGACGAGAGGGCAGCGCTGGATAGTGACTCGAAGATGGGTGGCTGGAGTTTAATCGACGATGCTATAGCTAAACTTCCTCCAAAAATTAGAGTTAATGTAGACAAGAAGCAGAGTGAAGCACTCAGGTGAAGAACTTGGCTAATTATGATGATGATGGCTTGTTGACCGACTTAAAACTTTTATGAAAGAGTCAAATCTTCAACCTGTCAACTGTAAAGGCAAGCGAAAACTCCAGCACAACGTATTTCTTGGCATAGGATTTGGTTTACTAATCCAACGTACACAACACTTATAATTCCATTTATGAAGGAGTTGGAAGCTCTTCATAAAATGGAAATTTAGGTATGTTGTGGCGGATGCAGGTTATGATGGAGAGGAAAATTTCGCATGGCTCATGGGAAATAATTATATAAGTTGTATTAAAGCCTGCTACCCATGAGCGTTCTAAAAACGCGAAAATGGAAACAAGATATTAGTAGAGCAGAGAATATGCAGTATTGCCAAGAAACGGATACATTTATCTGCACGAATGGGAAGCCACTTGCTGCAACACGAACGTAAGACCAAATCTGGTTTGTGTGTACTAGCAAAAGTCTATGCAGCTACCTGTTGTGACGGATGCCCGTTTTAGGAAGAACTGTCAGGAAGTATAAAGGGTGACGACCCTCCTAGCAGCACCCCAAACATATATATATTTCAACTAGATACAATGAACTTCTTAAAGAAAAACTTGGCCGATATTTGGTTCTCCGTATGGTACCCAAGTTTGCCGTGTTAATAGGACTTTCAATCTCAAGTTGAAGGTGTATTTGGGATACTAAAAGCAAGATTATGGCTTCTAACGTTTGCTTTCATCGTGGGGCAAAAATGTACGTAAATACATGTTGCTATTAGCTATGTATAATATACTACCATAATAGAAATATAGATAAGCGTCTTGAGTTCAGCTATTTAAATAAAAATACCAACAAAAAAAAACACCCAAAACACCAAAAAAAAAAAACCAAACAACCGAAATTAGTTATGAAGCCTTTCCGTCTATCTAGTGTAACAAGGACTGCAACAAAATAGCGATAAAATCCTCATTTCGTTACAGCTCTGTTACAAATCAGCCCGCAGCGACGGCTTCGTTCAGACCCTTCATCAAAGCGTCACGATGTCGTGCCGTGCGCAGAGTGCACCCTGCTCGATATTCTCGTGTGAGGCGGCGCAGCCGATGCAGCGCATGCCGGGCGCTCATGTGAATACGGGAACGGTGGCGGGATGTTCTGGACAACTTCTCCGATGCCCATCTCTTCGGGTTATGGCCATACATAAACCTCCTGCAGGGAAACTCCCAAGAGGTCAGGCTAAGGAGCCGACCGTTTGATTGATTCCATGTGGGCGGGCGAGTACACGGCAGAGGCCGCATACAGAAAAGCCACCTATACTACCCAGCGACCCAGTAGGGTCATATTTCTGTGCGAACAGCTGAGGTTATTTTCCCGAAGGTTTATGTTTTGCATCTCGACGGTTCGATCCTCGTTGTCGCATCGCTATGCCTGCCAGTAGTGGGCGTGCACGACCGACGATAGGCGGCGGAATCCTTTGCTCGCTGATCTGCAGCGTCCAACGCGCAGCTGCCGCTGAAGCGCCGCCTTCTCATCGGGTGAGGTCGCTTCGGCGAGCAGGCGCTCTGCATCTCTTGCTTCTTGGTCTTGAGTTCTCGAATCTCGTCGTCCACGTTTCTTGTCGGAGGACGGTCGTCACCTCTTGGCCGTCCTCTGCGTCTTTCGCCGCAGGACAGCGCGCGCGTTCGCGTCTGGCGTCCTCGGCGCAGCGTCGGATGCCGGCGCGTTGGCTGCACTGGCTCCGTAAGCTCGCACGGCTCGCATCTGGTTGATGCCGAGCTGCGGCGAAGCAAGTTCCTTCTGCCTGTTTTGCATGGCCTCCGGATTCGCGGCCAGGCGCTTCCTGGCGGATGGTTTGTCGCATAGTCGAAAGCTCGCTGCGCTCCATGCGCTGTGCGACGGTCGCGCCTTTGCGGCGAAACGCGCCGCTCTTTCGACTGCTGCAGCGATGCGCCTGCAGAAAGCAGATTGGCGATGACGATGCATCTTCCGGGCGCTTCTTGCTCGCCCTTTTGTCCTGCACGCCTGCCGTGCCGAAGCGGTCACGAAGGCGCCGCGGACGCACGCTTTTCGTCCTCGCTCTTTCGCTGCCCGGCCGCCCGCGTCGCTTCCGCCATTTGCTTCTGCACGTCGGGCAGCTGGCTGCCATCGTTTCTCAGCAGGGCGTCCTTCGCCGCCTCGGGCGCATCTCGTCGTTGCCCTTGACTTTGTTCAGGATGACGTGCCCGCAAAGCGTGAAATGTTTCCGCAAGCGATTAGCTTTTTCGAGCCGGCGGGATTTGCAGCAGGCAGCGGTGGACGAGCTGCACGGAGATTTTTCCGTTTTGTTTGCATGGCTGCAGCAGTCATGCCGCCTGCAGCACGGCGATGCAGGACGGGCGACATCATCAAAAATCTGGATATCTGCATGATGCCTCCTCAATATAGATTAGACTTCTTTCCTTTGATTTATTCGTTTGTTGGGAGGAAAAACTTAAGTGACTACTGCTGCCTTGGGGAATTTCTCGCTTTTGATTTTCCACAACTGCGCTATAATGAATACTGCAAAAGGGGAGTCCACAGAATGGGCTGGAGAGGGGCTTTTCGGCTCGGACCCGAAACCTGATTTGGATCATGCCAGCGTAGGGAATAGAGGGCGACTTGACCGCATACACCACTGGCGTGTGCGGTTTTCTTTTGGGAGGACGAAGATGGTGAGAAGGTCAATGGCGAGGACGCTGCGGCGGACGGCAGGATGCTCTTGAACCATTCATGCGAGGCGGGCTATACGCCTGCACGCATCGCCGTCGAGAGAAACGGCGAGATCGTGCCGCGAGCGACGTATGAATCAGGGTGCGGCTTGCGGCAGAGCGACGATCGTGGAAGATCGTGAAGGCGCTTCGTCGGCGGCGGCTGAGGCGATGCGGCGCGGCGCACGCATTTTCTGCGTGGGTGCGCTGTTGATGGAGGGAAGGCTTCTCCAGCGGGAGGGCGGCGAAATCGTATGAAAAGAAGCAAGCGGAAGATATGTTGAAGCTCGGCGGCAAAATGTTCTGCTCGCGCGCTTCATCCTCGGCTCAGCGCAAGTATTCGCTCGAACCTGTCCGCGCCGCTGCCGTGGAAAATGCGGGCGCGGAGATGGTGACGCTCGCCGTGCGGGCGCTGCGAATACGCGCGAAGGGCAGAGCATCCTCGATCACATTCCTGAGCATGTGACGCTCTTTGCCGAACACGTCGGGCGCACGCACGGCAGAGGAAGCCGTGCGCATCGCCCGCATGGCGCGCGAGCTTGGCTGCGGCGCGACTTCATCAAGGCGGAGACTCACGCGCGACGCGAAGTATCTTCTGCCGGATAACGAGGGAGACGGTTCGCGCGACGAAACTGCTCGCCGCCGAGGGATTCACCGTCCTGCCGTACATGTTCCCCGACCTCTATGCGGCACGCGCCTTGAGGCGCGGGAGCGGCGGCGGTCATGCCGCCGCTCGCCGCTCCCATCGGCTCGAGATCTGGGCGACCGCAGGCGAAAGCGTTCATCAAGACTTCCTCCGTCGAGGAGATCGACGTGCCGATCATCGTCGATGCGGGCATCGGCGGGCCGTCGGAAGCGTGCGAGGCGATGGAATCCTGGCGCCGCCGTCATGGCGGTACCACGACGATCGCGACGGCGGGCGATGTGGCGCGCATGGCGCGTTCAAGTCGGCGATCGAGGCGGGGCGCGCGGCGTATCTTTGCGGGGGCTTGGCCGCGTCTTGGAGCGCGGCGCGTCTGCTTTCCGATCCGCTGACGGGATTTCTGCACGAGGGAGAGACGACGAGATGAGGAGAGATGCAAGCTGCCGTCGATAGATTCGGTGCGCTTGAGCGGCGCGGCGCTCGAAAGGAAGCACCGCCTCGAAAACGATCCGGACGAGCCGCACGGACGCTCATGCGCGTATGCGAGCGATATGGAGCGGATTGATTCCGATGTGCGCCGAAAAAGGTGCTTTCGGCGGCAGCGGGTACGGTGATCCTGCTGCTCACAGCGCGCCGCCGACGTCGAGCGTGCTCCCGCGCACGAGAGGTGCAGCATCGAAGACTCTCGCGGCGCTCCCTTTCTCCCGCCGCCGCGCCCGCTTTTGGAACGCATGGCGAGGCGTTGCGCAGCGGGAGACGGGGCGTCACTTCGGCAACACGGTGGTCTACAACCACGCCGCTTACATCGCGATTACTGCGACGCTGGTGCTGTATTTTACCAGGCTTCGCCGCATACAGCGACATCGCGCGCCGCGTACTCACAGAGGCGGAGATCGCGCGCCGAGATGGAGGTCATCCGCGGCGTCGGGCATCGAGGAGAGATCTTGTTCTTGACGGGCGAAAGCTCCCGGCGATGAGACGACATACGTCACCATCGGCGAGGTGGCGTGTTGCCGTCTCGCGCGGCGGCATTTCCGCAATGTCGGACTCCGAAATCTGTCCCGTGAATACGGCGGACTATCAATAACCTGCAGCACGCAGTGGCGCGGACTATGTGACGGATGTTTCCAGGAGACGTACGACGCCGTGCCGCTACGAGGAGCTTCACCTCGCGGGCAGGAGAGCGCGTCTCTTCCCTACCGCTTCGAGGCGCAGGAACTGCTTGCGCCATCTTGGGCGGAATGAGGGGCGTCGGCTTCTCGGCGTCTTCTGGGACTCGCCGACTCCTCGGCGCGACGCGCTGGCGACGGCGCTGCACGTTCATACTTCCTGCAGCGCAAATATCCGCATCGTCGAGATACTCGCTCTCCTGTCCAAGGAAGCTTCGCCCCATCGTCAACAACGCGGAATCAACCGCGCGACGTGCGCGAAAGGGAACTTTGCGGGTGCTCTCGGCCTACCGCATCTTCCTGCCTACGTCGGCATCACGGTTTCCTCGCGCGAGTCGGCGAGTTTTCGCGACGGCATCGTGAAGATCGCGGCGACGAAGGTGTCGGCGGGCGTCTCGACGGGCATCGGCGACCACGAGGAGAAGTACGAGGGAAAAGCGCGGGCGGCGGGTGACGAGCAGTTTGAAATCGCCGACGCACGCTCGCTCGCTGAGATGTACGCAGGGCTCTCTTTGCGGCGGACTGCAGCCCGTGTTGAACGATTACGTCTATGTATAGGAAGAATCATTGCGTGCATCACGAATCGCCGTCTCGTAAAGGCGATTTCCTCGCATAGATCGAGCGCGTCGCCGCGATGGAGATGGCGGATTGGATCATCGTGCGCGAAAAGGACTTGCGGGCTGAGGGTATCGGACGCTTTTCTCGCAGGTCGTCCGCATCGCGCACAGGCATGAAAAGAAGTGTCTCGCGCACGGTCGGATTGCGCTCGGCGTGATGTCGGAACTCGGCGCGGACGGCATCCATCTGCCGCTTGACGTCCTGCGCGAATGGCGAGCGAGCGAGCGGGCGGCGATCGAGGCGGCGAGGGCGCTGTCGCGGCTCGTCGGCGCATCGGCGCACTCGCCTCCGAGCTTGCCGAAGCCCGCCGCCCTTGGCGCAGACTACGCGACGCTCAGTCCCATCTTCGCTACCACTGCAAGCGGGCGCTGTCCCGCTCGGCATCAGCTCCTCGCCGCCGTCTGCCAAAAAGTCGCGATCCCTCATATTCGCGCTCGGCGGCATCGGCAGGGACAAGCTCGACGCCTGCATCGAAGCGGCGCGACTGGCTACCATGATGTCGGGCTGATGCGGTGAGGGATTGATGAAGCGGGCATGGATGGCAGAAAGCGATGTATGGGTGTTGGCGATTCCGCAATCCGAGTGGATAAGGCTCTGCGTATGAAAAAGACAGCTTTCGCTGTCTTTTTCATAAAGCTCACGTTATCCGTGCTTCCTTTATCTCGGGTTATATTTTGTACCGAGCTCTTTTTATCTATAGGAAACTTTGATATTTGTGCAATCGTTTCAACGGGGAGTTCCCGTTTAAGCATTTCTAATATCATAAAGCTACCCTGTTCGATACCCTGTTCGATACCCTGCTTGATGCCCCTCAGCGCGTCCACGTTCCAGAGCTTCCTCATAGATACCTGTACTTAGATTACACATGGTCATCAACTCTCTTCCATGTCTGCAGTCGTGTCCCATATCAAATTCGTGTTTGAGAACTTTTTCGTTTCCTCTGCGGTGATGTTTTTCGTGTCCTTGAACAAAATTCGCAGGAAGCGTATAAGCCAGTCCTCTTTCGGCTCGGCTCTTCTCCTAAAGTAAATCGTGATGATGCTCAACAGATCGTAATCGGTACGATGCTCTTTATGGCAATTTAAGACGTGATGCTCGTTTAAAGTCATAGTGGTTAATAGTACTTTTTCCGGCAGGCGCGTCCATGCAGAGCCAGATACTGTAGACTTTCTTGATTTCATTGTAGGAAGAACCGCTGAACTCCGTTTCCTTCGCGCTGAAATCAGGCGGCTTGCGTAGTAAAACGGCTCGCCGCAGGAGGGCATATCCGAGCTTTCGAGCGCTTCTGCGTGCGCTGGCTTACGTTGATAATCAGCGTAATGAGCTCACCCGATTTCGGGACGCGCGCATGAAAGAGGATGTCGAAGCGAATCCAGCCTTCCGTGATACCAAGGTTTTCCGTAGAATCGCCCAGAATTTCTTTTGGAGCAGCGAGGATCGTTTCTCGCCGCATTCGTCATATCCCGATCAATAGAATCTCGCTGATCTGAGGGTGTGCCTTCGATGTATTTTTCGGCGATATCAGAGATGGCGGCTTCTTTGAACTCCGGCACGGTTCTTTTGAGCAGGCGCGCCATGATGGTCTTTTTGGGAAAAGCAGGCGCTTAGCATGCTGGTCGTAGAGTCGGGTTCTGGTACATCGGATTGTCTTTTCGCGGCATGAAGTCACATCCTTTGCCCTTCGTATATCTGTTAGCGCCGGGCTTTTGCCAGAGAGTTTCGGAAATAAAACGAAGTTGGTTTTGTTGTCACGTATGAAAAGAAAGACAGCTTTCGCTGTCTCATAAACTACATTATCCGTGATTTCCATTATGATTATAACAAACAATGGCGGGAGCTGTTTGCCGCTTTATAGCGATGGTTTTTCGGAATCCTCGTTGAGTCTGGATGGAGAAAACAGGAAATGCGCGTGGTTGACGATATTTTATCATTTGGGTCGTAGTTCAGGTGAATGAACCGAGGTTCCCGTTTCTGAGAGAGAACCAGCACGTCGAGAATGGTATCTGCCCTTCAAGATCCGCACGCATAGTAAGATGCCGAGCGGGATGCGCGTCCTGTACCGTCGACTCATTGCTGAGGATCTTCAGATTCGTTACGGGAGTTTTCTGATACGAGCCGATAAAACCGTCGATTGTATTCTGAGGTCTTGTTCGGCGGGAATCTGGTATCAGCGCGAGAAGGAATGCAGAAGGATCAGTGCGGACGATTGGCAGGGGAGAACCCATATTCAGAAATGTGCATTGATGAATGTAGTGACTCCGGTAGCGGTTCATAGGCAGCGAATGGCTCACCGAGGGCGGCAGTTTCATGACGCTGCTCGCCGTGGGCGCACCTGACGACGGGCTCGATTTCGAGCATCGATTCGGTGAGATGGTCTCTCCTCGGAAAGCGTAGATAAATCCTTCGGTATTTTGACAATCACCGGATGAGTGTTTCGTTCATTCGTTCCGGCATGCTCGATTGCTTTTTGCCAGAGCTGTATCGCCGCCTGCGAAGAGCAGCAGGGCAGAAATGAGTATGTATGCACTGTATCTCAGAATAATATGACCAATCCCCTTTAGTTGCGTGTATACATTCTATCAAACACGGACGAAAAATGCAACGAGTGAGGGGAATCGGTTTGACACTGCCACCTCACGGAATTTGACGAAATATGTTACACGACGTATAATCCAAGAAAAGGAGAAAACGAGTATGCCCTGATGCGCAGAGTTGGGCGTGAGTGAGGGCATAGACGAGAGGAGATATCTGCAGGGGGTGGAAGCGGCGCTTGACTTTTTGCGATGCGCCGCGAGATTTATGGGGATTTTTCTTATCCGGGGAATTGCTTTTGCCGTCGTGTTTGTCGTTGTGCTTTTGGCCGTATTGACGCGCGGCTATGTAAAGGCTTCGCCGTCGATGCGCACTCATTATTTCCGCATCGAAGCGCCCGCGCATCCTCATCGGCGGGGCGGAGCGCGCCTCCCTTTCTTCGAGCGCATGGACAAAGCTTTTTCTCAGGCAGATTTCTGTGGACATCAAGACGGAGACACCCGTGCCGACGAATGATTACATCAATGTGAATGTCGATGCTGTTGCCAAGGTCATGGTCGGACGCGACGAGGAGAGCGTGCAGCTTGCAGCACGGAACTTCCTGAACTTCACGGGGAACAGATCGCGAAGGATCTGCAGGATTCCCTGAGGGCAACATGCGCGAGATCATCGGCACGTTGACGCTGGAAGCCATCAATACGGATCGCGACAGCTTCTCTGATCAGGTGGTCAACAAGGCGGCGCAGGATATGAAGAAGCTCGGCATCGAGATCATCTCCTGCAACATTCAAAATGTCACGGACAACAATGGTCTCATCGTCGACCTCGGTGCGGACAACAGCGGCGCATCAAGAAACGCGCGGGATATCTCGCGCGCGCGAGGCGGAGCGCGATGTCGCCGTGGCAAAGGCACAGGCGCAGAAGGAAGCGAACGATGCGCAGGTCGAGGCGGACCTTGGATTGCCCAGCGGCAAACCGACCTTGCCATCCGGCAGGCGGAGCTAAGCGGGCGTCCGATATCAAGCGCGCGGAGGGCGGATGCGCCCTACGAAATTCGGGCGCAAGAGCAGCGAAATCCGTTCAGGCCGCTACGGTCAACGCGCAGATTGCGAAGGCGGAGCGTGAGCGGGAGCTGAAGAAGCAGCAGGTGTCCGTGCGTGAGCGGGAGCTGGCGGCGCAGATTCAGAAGCAGGCGGATGCAGAAAAGTATGCCGTCGAGCAGAAGGCGGCGGCCGATCTTGCAAAGCGTCAGCGTGAGGCGGAAGCCGCCTCTACGAAACATGCGCGAGGCGGAGGCGAAGAAGGCTGAGGCAGAGGCCTGCGCGCTATGCGGCAGAGCAGGAAGCGGCAGGAATCAGGCGCAGGGCGAGGCTGAAGCTGCCGCCGCCACGGGCGAAAGGCGAGGCGGAAGCCGCTGCGATGGATCGCGAAAGGCGGAAGCGCTGAAGAAATATGGCAAGGCGGCTGGCGCAAATGATCGTTGAGATTCTGCCGCAGATCGCTTCGGAAGTGGCAAAAGCCGCTTGAGCGCATCGGCAATGTATCCATCATCGGCGGCGGCAGCGCCTCTGCGGTCGAGCCGATGGCGAGACAACGTGCCGCTCGTCATGGCGAAGACGTTTCAGACGGTCAGGCGGCGACGGGCATCGACCTCGCGGACATCGTGCGCGGCGAGCTACGAGGCGAAGGTCACGAAGAATGTCAACGTCACGGGAGCGGATGCGTTGATGCCATAAAAAGCGGCTGCCGTCAAGGCTGCGACGACAGCCAATGCGATTCGCGACTGAGGAGGAAAGAGATGACAAATTTTGCGGCGGTTTCGCCGCTCTTCGTGCTGTTCTTTGCGCTGCTTTTGGCGGCGGGCACGAGGGATATTGATGCGCGTATCGCGCAGGAAGTCGAGCAGGGGCGAAGGTGCGCATCCTGAACTACCACATGAGTCACAACATGGATCATTCGCTCGCCGTCGCGCCGAAGGACTTCGATCGCCAGACGGCGTGGCTCAGAAGAACGGCTTCGAGTCGATCACGCCGGAGGAGCTTTACGGCGCGTTGACGGGAGAGCGGGCGCGCTGCCCGGAGAAGCCTGTCGATGATCACCTTTGACGACGGCTATGTCGACAGCAACTACGAGAAGGCGTACCCATTCTCCAGAAGCTGGCTGTCAAGGCGACGATCCTCGTCGTCACGGGGATGGTGGGCAAGAAGAAGGGCTATCTGACTTGGGAGCAGCTGACAGCGAGATGGAGAAGAACGGCTTCTCCATCGAGGGTCAGCACACATGACGCACCGCGCTTTGACGAGTCACAGATGACGAGGTCAGGAGGAGCTTTTCCGCCTCGAAGCGCAGATCGAGGAGAAGCTCGGCAAGACGGTCACATGCTTCGCCCATCCGGGGTGCTACATAATCTGCACATCGCGAATCTCGTGAAGGAAGCGGGCTACAAGATGGCGTTCACCGTGCATTACGGCAACGCCGACCGCGCGAACAACCTCTATGCGATCGACCGCATAGCCGATCTTCCACACGGAAAATACGAGGCTCGTTTCAGAGCGCGTGCGCTACCCTGCCGATCTTCAGAACTTTGGCTGGACGAAGCGCTGAGAACTCGAGACGAAAACACAAAAATACAACAAAAATACATTTGCGGAAAGCGGTTCTTTGCGTTTTATGCAGGCTGCTTTCTTTGTTTTTCCCGCGGGTCGGGGGCATGAAGAAAAAAATGAAAGGATTCGGCAGGAAAACGGCGGGGAAGGAAGAATTAAAACTAGACAATAAAAGTGGCGAAAAGTGGGGAAATGTGGTTTAATATAGGGAGCACTGGTGAAGCGGAGCTTTTTGCAGGAGGTGACAAGCGAGATGTTGATGGGCAGTACATGCATACGATCGACGCGAAGGGGCGCGTGATCCTGCCGTGGATTTCGGTCCGAGCTTGGCGCCTCGTTTGTGATCATGAAGGCTGGACAACTGCCTCTTTCTCTACGGCGAGGAAGAGCGGGAGCGCTGCTCGGCAAAGCTCAGGGAACTTCCCATGTCGAAGCCCGAGGCGCGAGCTTTCGCCCGCTTCTTCTTCGCGGGGGCGCGGAGGCTTGAGCTGGACAAGCAGGGTCGCTTCCTCGTGCCGGCAAACCTGCGCACCTATGCGGGTCTGACAGGACGTCGTCTGAACGGCGTCATGACGCGCGCTGAAATCTGGAGCCCGCTCGGCGAAGTTTCTAAGACGACAGTGAATCCGATGGTCACGAGATCGCGGAGACGCTGACGGATCTTTGGGATTTGAGGTGAGTGCATGGACTTTTCATCGCCGAGCGTGATGCCCGGGAAGAGCACTGGCGGCGCTCGCCGTGAGCCCGATGGCGTCTACGTCGACTGCACGTTGGGCGGCGCGGGCACGCGCGCGTATCGTTGAGATACCTCGCGGACGGCTCATCGGACTGGACGAGGACGAGGCGGCGATCCGGACAGCGAAGGAACGGCTGGCGGACGCCCTCTGCCGTGTCGATATCGTTCGCTCGAACTGGCGCGCTCGCCTCGGCGTGGAAGACTGCGGCGTGACCGCTGTCGACGGCGTGCTCTTCGATCTCGGCGTGTCGTCACCGGATCGATACGCGGAGCGCGGCTTTTCCACATGCAGGACGCGCCCCTCGACGTGCGCATGGACCGCACGCAGCCTTTCCGCCTGAGGTCGTCAGTGCCTACGAGGCGAACTGCCGCATCTTCAGGAGTATGGCGAGGCGCTGGGCGAAGCGCATCGCTGCGTTCATCGTGGAGAGCGCGCGAGGAAAAAGACCATCGAGACGACGGGCGAGCTCGTCGACGTCATCGCCGCGCTGTGCCCAGGGCGTGCGCGCGCTGCGAGCGGACATCCGGCGAAGCGCATCTTCGAGCGATCCGTATCGGGTGAACGCGGAACTTGAGATTCTGCGAGACGCCATCGAGAGCGCGGTTCGCGCGCTCGCGCCGGGCGGCTGGATCGCCGTCATCACGTTTCATTCGCGAGGACCGCATCGTCAAGACGGCGTTCAAGGCGTTGGCGCGCGGCTGTAGCGCGCCCGCCTTCCCGTCTGCACCTGCAGGTCTGTGCGCCCGAGATCAGATCTTGAGGCAAGGCGAAGAAGCCGAGCGCGGAAGAAGCCGCGAGATCCTCGCGCCAAAAGCGCCAAAGCTGCGCTCGGCCGAGAAGCTGCGGGAGGGTCGCCTTCGGCATGAAGGCGCGCAGCAGGAAGAGGAGCTTCATGAGGCAGCGGGGTCACGATCGAGGAGGATTGACAGATGCTTTCCAAAGACAGGAAAGGGAATTCAGTATTATAGGAAGAGCCGCAGCCACGGCCGCAGCGAATCGAGAAGGGCTGCGCCGACGCAAGCGGCGGCCGACGCTCAACACGCATCCGCCCCGCTGCTTCTTGCCTGCTCGCTGATCTGCGTCATGGCGATGGCGGTGACGATCCTGGCAACGCATCACGGCGAGCCGCGGCTACGATCTCGTGAAGGTGCGGCAGCAGGCGGAAGCGCTTGAGAAGGAGAACGAGCATCTGCGCATCGAGATCGCGGATAAGTCGCTCGAAAGCGCGTGCGCCGCATTGCGACGGAAGAGCTCGGCATGAGCACGCCGAAGACAGTATATTTTGCGACGGGCACGCGGGAATAGGGTCCGATAAATTTTTCTGGAGGATGGCAATGAAGACGCTTGCCGAGTTGGCGGCGCTCGTCGAGGGCACTGAAACGCGAAATGCGTAGCGAAGATTGCGACATCATATGATTCGCGCGCGGGTGACGGAAGGACGCTCTTCGTTGCGACGAGGGACTGCAGTACGACGGACATTCCTTCATCGAGCGAGCTGTCAGGAAGGGCGCGCGATCCTGACGGAGCGCGCGATCGAGCTGCGGAGGCGCCGAAGCCGTCCTGCGCGTGCCGCATCCGCTTTCCGCGCTCGATTGCATCGTGCCGTTCTTCCGACTACCCGTCGAAGAAGATGCGCATCATCGGCATCACGGGCACGAACGGCAAGACGACGACGAGCTGCGCGACGCGGCGATCCTGCGCGCGGCGGGACGCCCAGGTCCGGACTCATCGGCACGATCGGATCCTCGTCGAGTGGTCGCCATTCACAACACGACGCCCGACGTCGTCGTCCTGAACGACGCTCGCCTATGGCGCGGCGCGGCATGGATACCGTCGTCATGGAAGTCTCGTCGCATGCGCTCGACCAGAACCGCGTGGCGGCATCGAGTTCGATACGGCGGTGTTCTACGAACCCCACGCAGGATCATCTCGACTACGCATAAGACGCTCGACAACCAAGCGCGAAAGCGCGCTGTACTCGGCTGCTGAGCGGAAGGCGCGAAAGACGCAGCAAGACGGCGGTCGTCAACGTCGACGACGCGGCGAGCGGGACGACGTGCTCGCGCACGCCGCCTGCAACCATCGACTACGCCGTGAAGGCGGAGAGCTGCCCTCTCGCGCCTGAACATTCGCGTCCATGCACGCGGCATGGAGCTGACGTTGGCGGGCGCTTTCGGCAGATGGACTGTCGCTTGGCGTCACGGGGCTTTTCAACGTCTACAACGTCGCGAGCGCCGTCGGTGCGGCACTGGCGGAAAAGATTGGCGCCCGAGACGATGAAGAAAGGCGCTCGAAAGCTTTCGAGAGCGTGCCGGACGCTCGAGCTTGTCGATGCGGGACAGTGCTTTTCCATCATCGTCGATTATGCGCATACGCCCGATGGCACGAGAGAACATCCTCGCAGCGGCGCCGCGAAAATCACGGCGGGACGTATCCTCACGGTGTTCGGCGCGGCGGCGACCGCGACCACCGAAGCGCCCGATCATGGGGCGCATTGCGGCGAAGCTTTCCGACGTCGTGCTCGTGACGTCGGACAACCTGCTCCGGAAGATCGAGCGCATCCTCACGGAAGTGGAGGTCAGCGTGCTCGAAAAGATCGGCGACAAGCGTCATGAAGGATCGCCGACCCCGCGGAGGCGATCAGTGCCGTCCTGCTGCGCCGAAGCGGGACAGCGTCATCATCGCGGGCAAGGGCATAGGGACTACCAGATCTTGAAGGACAGACAGTCCATTTCTCGACGACAAAAGGAGGTTGCGCGGAGGCCGTCGCCGCGAGGAGAAGAGCTATGGATGAGATTCCCGCTCGCCGACATCGTGCGCGCGGCGGGCGCTGAAATACGTGCGCGGTGCGGAGGACGTCGTCTTTTCCGACATCGCGCTCGACACGCGCAAGATCTCGGCAGGTTCGCTCTTCGTCGCGCTCAGGGGCGAGCGGTTCGATGGCGCGGACTCGCGGTGCAGGCGGTCGAGAAGGGCGCAGCGGGCGTGCTCGGTCGTCGGATACGCCCTGCGAAGCGTGCCGAAGGAGGGCTGCGTGCTCAGGCGGCGGATCCTCTGCGCGCCTACCGGAGATCGCCGCTTTTTGGCGCAGGAAGTTTCCCGTGCCCGTCGTCGCCATCACGGGATCGAACGGCAAGACGACGACGAAGGATCTGACCGCCGCCGTGCTCGGCGCACGTCTCCTTGTGCAGAAAGACGGCGGCGAACTACAACAACGAGGTCGGTCTGCCGCTGACGCTGCTCGGCCTGCGCGCCGCGCACAGGCGGCCGTCGTCGAGATCGGCATGAGGGGACTCGGGCAGATCGCCGCGCTTGCGCCGCTGGCTGCGCCGACCGTCGCCATCGTGACGAACGTCGGCGAGGTGCACATGGAGCTTCTCGGCTCGATCGAGAACATCGCCAAGGCGAAGGCGGAGCTTGTCGAAGCCGTGGAGGCAGGCGGCACGGTCATCCTGAATGCGGATGATGCGCGCGTCCTCGCCATGCGCGAGAAGGTGCGCCGGTGTCCGCGTCGTGACTTTTCGGCCTTTCCGGGGCGCTGACGTGTGCGCCGTCGCCGTCGGCAAGACGGACGGCGGCATGCGCTCATGCTGGGTTCGGAATGAGCGCGGCGGCTTGGAGCGCCATGCGCTGCTCTTGCCCATGCCGCAGGGCACAACGTGTCAAACGCGCTCGCCGCCATTGCCGCGGCCGCGTCCTCGGCCTGTCGCTCGCCGACATCCGCCGCGGACTCGCCGTGCCGCCCGCGCAGAAGATGCGCTTCGCCGTCGAAAAGTACGATGCCCTATGCCTTCGTCAACGATGCCTGCAATGCGAGTCCCTGCATCGACCCGCGCGTCCTTGAAGACGCTTGCCGAGATGTTCCGGGCAGGAAGATCGCCGTTCTGGGCGACATGCTCGAGCTGGGCAGCGCCTCGAAGAGCGGGCACGAGAGCGTCGGCGCGGAGGCGGCGCGCCTCGGCTTCGCCGCCGTCCTCGTGCGCGGCGAGGGAGCCCTTCACCGCCCTGCGCCGCGAAAGCGGGCGGCGTGCCGCTTTGCCGAGCGCATGGAATCGCACGAGCAAGCGGCGAAGAGGCTCCGGGAGCTGCTGCGCCGGGCGATGCCGTGCTCTTCAGGGATCGCGCGGCATGAAGATGGATGGATCATACCGCTGTTGAAGAAGGCGCTGGAGGAGACAGATGATGGATGTGAATACCCGGCGCTCGTGCTTGCGGCAGCGGCGCTTCTCGCCGCCGTCCTCGTGCTCGCGGCAGGACCTTTCGTCATTCCCGAGCTGCACAAGCTCAAGTTCGGGCAGAGCATACGCGAGGAAGGGCCGAGAGCCACGGCGCAGAGCGGCACGCCGACGATGGGCGGCATCATGATCATCGCCGCCATCACGCTGGCGACGCTCATCGCTGCGCCGCTGACGGCGGCCGTAGCGCTGCGCTCTTCGTCATGCTCGGGCACTTCGCGCTCGGCTTCCTCGACGACTACATCAAGGTCGTGAAGAAGCGCAACCTCGGGCTCAAGGCGCGGCAGAAGCTCTGGGGCAGATCGTCATCGCCGTCATCGTCGTCTTCTTCGCGCAGCAGGAACTGGGCATTGCGACGACGGTGTGGCTGCCCGTCGCTCGTGAAGAACTCGACATCGGGCTCTTCTATTATCCGCTCGTGCTCTTCGTGCTTGTCGGCACGAGCAACGCCGAGACCCTGACGGACGGTCTCGACGGGTTGGCTGCGGGCACGGTCACGGTCGCGGCGGCAGCCTACATGGCGGTCGCGCTCGCCTTCGGGCGACGGATCTCGCCGTCTTCGCGGCGGCGGTCGCAGCGCTTCGTGCGCCTTTTGCGCTTCAACCATCATCGGCGCGCGCGTCTTCATGGGCGATACCGGCTCTCTGGCGCTCGGCGGCGCACTCGCGGCGCTCGGCATCTCACGCATGGAGATCTTGCTTGCCGTCATCGGTCCGTCTTCGTCGTCGAGGCGCTTTCCGTCATCATCGGTCATTTCCTTCAAGACGACGGGCAAGCGTGTCTTCCTCATGGCCCTGATCCACCACCACTTCGAACTCAAGGGCTGGACGGAGACGCGCGTCGTAGTCACGCCTTCTGGTTCGTCGGCGCGGTTGTCGCGGCGCTCGGTGGAGCGCTGGCGTGGGATGAACGACGCTGGACGGCCAAAAAGAGCCGCTTCACGGAGGCGGGACAGGTTTTGAAACGAGGGGAAGAAGATTGCATCTCGATACGGATCGTGAAAACAGGTTCTCGTCGTCGGCGCGGGGGTGAGCGGCTTTGCCGCGGCGAAGATCCTCAAGAGGCTCGGCGCGAAGGTCACGCTCTCCGACGCGAAGGCGAGACGCGATCGGGAGGATTTTTCAAAGCTGCGCGCTCGGCATAGAGCTGGTCTTCGGTGCGCAGGAAGAGGCGCTTCTCGATGGCTGCAGCCTGCTCTTGCCTCGCCCGCCGTGCCCATCGCCATCCCGCTGGCCAGCGCGGCGAAGAGGCGCGGCATCCGCATCCGAGCGAGGTGGAGCTGGCGGCGTCCACGGCGCGGTCGCCGATCTTCGCGGTGACGGGACGAACGGCAAGACGACGACGACGACCCTCCGGGTCTTCTCCTTGCCGAGCGGTTCGGCAAAGGAGAAGACGCGCGTCGGCGGCAGCATCGGCTATCCGCTCTCGGAAGCCGTGCTGGAGGCGGGAGAGGGCGGCGCAATCGCCGCCGAGATTTCGAGCTACCAGATGGGCGACGGAGCATTTCCGTCCGAGCGGCAGCCGCCGTATTGAACGTGACGCCCGACGCCATCAAGCGCCACGGCTCTGATGGAAGTCTATCAGGCGATGAAGCAGCGGCTCTTTGGCGAGATGGCGGCGGGCGACTGAGCCTCGTCTTGAACCACGACGACGAGAGGACGCGCTCGATGAAGGCAGCGCGCGCCTGCCCGTATCTCTTCAGCCGCAAAAGAAGCGCTCGAAGAGGGCGCCGTGCTGCTGAAGAGCGAGCTCGTCCTGCGCCAAGGCGGCGAGGAAATCGCGCCGTGAGCTCGCGACGAACTGGGCACTCAGGGGGGCGCACTAACGTGGAGAACGCGCGCAGCGGCGGCGATGGCGCATCTCGCGGGCGTCGAGCGGAGGCGATCCGTCGCGTGCAGCGCTTTCAAGGGCGTCGAGCACCGCATCGAGCATTTCCTCGACATCGAGGGCGTCGCACGGTACAACGATTCCAGGCGACGAACACGGACTCGGCGATCAAGGCGCTCGAATCCTCGAGAACGGCATCGTCCTCATCGCGCGGCGACGACAAGATGACCGACCTGACGGACTTCATGCGCCCTCGTCAAGGAGCGCTGCAGCGGAGCTGATCCTCGTCGGCGACGCTGCGGTGCGCTTCGCCGACGCCGCGCGCGCGGCGGGCTTCCCGGCGAGCATCCACGATGCCGCCTGCTCGATGAAGACGGCGGTATGCATCGCTCGTCGTTTGGCGAAGCCGCCCGCCGTCGTGCTCTTGTCGCCCGCGTGCGCAAGCTTCGACATGTTCGACGGCTTCGAGCGCGGCGAGGGTAGTCCCAAGCGGCTCGCGGGCGAGCTGGCATGAGGTTCAAGCAAGACGAAGGGAATGGGCATGAAGATCATCGTTTCGGGCGGCGGCACGGGCGGCCACATATCCGACCCTGACGGCTCGTGCGCGCTCTTGCCAGAAGGAGAGCGCGGCGGAATTTACACGTTGGCACGCAGAAAGGCCCGGAGGCCGACATCATACCGAAGGAAGGCATCTTTGAAACCGTCGATATCGAGGGGCTCAGCGCAGTTTCTCGCCCGCGAACATCGTGCGGCTCGGACGCGCCATGCACGGCCTTGCAGAGGCGGCGGCCATCGTGCGCCGTTTCCGTCCCGGACGTCGCGGTCGGCACGGGCGGCTACGCCTGCGGGCCGATCCTCATGGCGGCAGAGTCTCGCGCATGCCGACGCTCGTTCAGGGAGCAGAACGTCGCGCCGGCGTGACGAACAAGATTCTGTCGAAGTTCGTGACGAAGATCGCCGTCGGCACGGAAGAGGCTATGTGCCGTTTCCGCGCAAGAAGGCGGTCTTTGCGGGAAAATCCCATCCGGCGCGAGGTCATGACGGCGAGCCGCGAGAAGGCGTTCGAAAAGTTCGGCTTTTGACCCGAAGAAGCGCACGGTGCTCGTCTCCCGGGCGGCAGCCGCGGCGCGAGGAGCATCGACCGCGCGATGGTCGGCGTGCTGAGCAGCGCGATCATCCCAGGTGCAGTTCCCGCTTGTCACGGGCAGGGCGAGTACGGGATGTGATGCGCCGCCTGAAGGAAGCGGTGGATCTCCGCCGCCTCGCCGCACATCCGGGTCGAGCCGTATCTCTACGATATGCCCGCGAGGCGATGGCGATGGCGGATCTCGCCGTCTTTCGCGCGGGCGCGACGGACTGGCCGAACTGATGGCGCGCGGCGTGCCCGCGATCTTGGTGCCGTATCCGTACGCGGCGGAGAACCATCAGGGAGTACAATGCGCGCGCGCCCGAGGCGCGCGGGCATGCTTTGCGCGTGATCTTGGGATCGCGATCTCACGCGACAAGACGCTTTCGGCTCTGCTCGGCGAGCTTTTGTCGGAAGAAGAGCCCGCCGCATGGCGCAGACAGCCGTGCGCTCGGCCGTCCCGAGGCGGCGGATGAGATCGCCGATCTCGTGCTGAAGATCGCAAAGGAGATAGAGAGGTTGTAGGAGGGAAAGCGGTGCTGAAGGACATCACAAGATTCATTTTTGTTGGGATCGGCGGGGCAGGCATGAGCGCACGTCGCGCTCTTGCTGGAAAAAGGCTATGAGGGTGACGGGGTCGGATCTCGGCAGCTCGCCCTTTTGATCGAGCAGCTCAAAGGGGCTTAGCGCCCATTCATCAGGACACAGGGCAGAGAACGTCCGCGGGGCGGATGCCATCGTCGTCTCGACGGCGATCCCGGAAGAAAACCCGAGATCGTCGAGGCGGCGCGACTCGGCCTGCGCCGCTTCCATCGCTCCGACATCAACGCGGCGCTCCTCAATGCGGCGAAGGGCATCGCCGTCGCCGGCGCACACGGCAAGACGACCGACGACCTCGATGCTCGGCGTCGCGCTCGACTCATGCGGGCATCTCGCCGACCATCATCATCGGCGGCGAGGTTGACGTCCCGGCGGCAATGCGAAGCTCGGCAAGGGCGAATACCTCGTCTCCGAAGCCGACGAGAGCGACGGCTCGTTCCTGAAGCTCCTGCCGCACATCGCTGTCGTCACGAACATCGAGGACGACCATCTCGACCACTACGGCACACTCGACAACATCCGCAAGGCGTTCCGCGAATTTTTGGGAGCATCAAGCCCGGCGGCCACGCCGTCCCGTGTTTCGACAACGAGAACGCGCGAGATCGCGAAGACGCTTGATGTCAGGTCGTCTCCCTACGCGATCGACCATGGGGCGGACCACCGCGCCGGCAAGATCGAGATGCACGGCGCGGGCGTCGACTTCTCCGTGCTGCGGGGCGGCGAACCTGGCCGCCGTGCGCCTCCATCTGCCCGGCTAGGCACAACGTGCTCGACGCGCTCGCGACCGTTGTCACGGGGTTGTCCATTGGCCCGAGCGTCGAGCAGATGGCGAGAGGGACTGGCGCTCTTTCACGGCGCGAAGCGTCGCTTCGAGACGAAGGGGCGCGTGCAGGGCGTCTGGGTCGTCGATGACTACGCGCACCATCCGACGGAGGTGGCGACGACGTCTCTGGCGGCGCGCCAGACGAAGCCGGGCGCATCGTCTGCGCCTTCCAGCCGCACCGCTACTCGCGGACGAAGCTTCGTGGCGAAGGAGTTCGGCACGGCTTTTGGCGAAGGGACGTCCTCGTCCTGACGGACGTCTACGCGGCGGGAGAAGCGCCCATCGAAGCGCATATCGGGGCGCACGATCACCCGACGCCGTGCGGGAAGCCACAGGGCGGAAGCGACGTACATTCCGACGCGCGGACGTCGCCTTGCATCTCGGTGCGATCCGCAGAGCCGCGGCGACATCGTGCTCACGATGGGCGCGGGCGATATATGGAAGACGGGCGAGGAATTGGTCGCTCTTTTGGAGGGGAAGTAAGTTCATGAAGCAGGAAAGATCGTCGTCGTCATGGGCGGACCGTCGAGCGAGGCCGAGGTTTCGCGCCGCACGGGAGCCGCCATCGTCAGCGCCTCGAATCGAAAGGATACGAGGTCGAGGGCATGGAGCTCGACCCGCCGCGTTTCGCTGAGGCCATACGGACAGAGCGGCTGCGCCATCGTCTTCAACGCGCTGCACGGCAAGTACGGCGAGGACGGCGTGCTGCAGGAACGCTCGACATGCTCGGCATCCCTATACGGGGTCGGGCGTGCTCGCCGCTGCCGTTACGATGGACAAGGTCATGTCGAAGCGCGCGTCTTCACGGGGGCGGGAGTGACGACGCGCCGCGTGCGGAGACCTTCCACCGCTTCGAGCAGGATGCGGCGCTTCCGCGCGCATCCTCCGGGCGTTCTCCTGCCCGTAGTCATCAAGGCTTCGTCCGCAGGGATCGAGCATCGGCGTCACCATCGTCGAGAAGGAGGAAGAGCTTGCCGCTGCGCTGGCGGACGCCTTCCGCTACGATGAGGCGGTGCTCGTCGAGGAGTTCATTCGCGGCGAGGGAACTGACCGTCGCCGTCTGGGGCGACGCGCAGGGGGCGGAAGCCTTCCCCGTCATCGAGATCACGACTGTTTCGGGGCGCTACGACTATGCGACGAAGTACACGAAGGGGCATCGGCGCACATCATCCCCGCGCCGATACCCGACGATGTGACCGCGCATGCAGGATCTCGCCGTGCGGGCTTTTCGCGCCTAGCGGCTGCCGCGGCGTGGCGCGCGCCGACTATGATGCTTGCGGAAGACATGACGCCCTATGTGCTCGAAATCAATTCGATGCCGGGCATGACGGAGACGTCGCTCGTGCCTGACGCAGGGCGTGCCATGGGCATCGAGTTCCCGAGCTTTGCGAAAGGATTTTGGCCATGGCGGGGTACGGGAAGTAAGGCGGGAAGACAAGAAGAGCAGGAAAGGAGGCGTCGGCCATGGCGGAGGAAGACAGGACCATCCGGGATTCACGGGGCCGGGCGCGCTGCATGAAGAGACGTATATCGTGCGACGCCGCAGCCCGCGCCGCGTCCTCAAGGGCTTCCTCTTCCTCGTCGTCTCCGGCGCCCTCCTCGCCATCGCCGTCTACTCGCCGCTCTTTCTCCGTGCGCGACGTGCGCGTCCTGGGCAAACCACTACATGCCAGGAGACATCTGCCGCGTCGCGGCGTCTATCCGGCGTGCCGCTCTTCGAGGTGAAGACGGCGGAGATGGCGCAGCTCCTGATGAAGGATCTTCGCGTCGAGCAGGCCGCTGTGCGCCGCTCCTGCCCCTCGACGCCCGAGATCCGGTCGTCGAGCGCCGCCCGTCGCCACGGTCGACTGCGATTTCGGCTACGTGATCTCGACCGCGAAGGCACGGTCATTGACGCTTACAAAACGCTGAAGAAAAATGGCGATTCCCACGGTCACGGGCATCAAGCTCTAGGACATCTACATCGGCGATCAGACGACGGACGAAAACCTCAAGGCGGCGCTCACCTATCTCTACGCTTTGCGGCGGAGACGAACAGCGGATCTCGGGTGTCGCTCAAGAATCCGAGCGACGTCATGGCATATACGACGGGCGGCGTGCAGATCCGCACGGCGCGCACTCGACCGCCTCGAAAGAAAAAGCGCATCTGACAGACGGCTTCATCCTCGACCGAGAACTCAAGCAGCGTCCTGTCGAATATGTCGACTTAAGTACACGGCGCCCTTCATCAAGTTCAAGCGGTAGAAGAAGGCGATAGAAGAACTCTTGATCCTGCGCCGGGATTGCCGTGTTGCTTCATCGTATTCATCCGATTCATTCCGATATCTTGGGAGGCATTTTATGATCAATTTCAAGCAGGGGCGGTGGTCGATCGCCTTTGTCTGCATGGTGCTCTGGCTTCATGCTTGCCGTGCAGTTTCAGCGCGACGGAAGATCAGCGCCAGTCCGTGTCCATAGCAGCGCGTGGAGGAGCTGGCCACGCGCCTGTTGGAGACGGAGAAGGGCGCGACCGCCCTGCGGGACGAGCTGAAGATACGAAGGAAGTGGCGGCGCAGGGGACAAGCAGCGACTACCAACGCATGAAGGGGCGGCTTCACGGCGCTCGCAGGACCGGGCGTCATCGTCACGCTCGACGACAGCAAGGCGACGTCGAAGGCGGGCGAAATCCGAATCCCACCTGATTCACGACGACGACCTCTGCGCGTCATCAACGAGCTGCGCGCCGCAGGCGCCGAGGCCGTCGTCATCAACGGGCAGAGGGCTCACGGGCGTCGGAGATCCGCTGCGAGGTCCGACGCTTTCCGTCAACAACGTGCGCTCGGCGCCCCTACAAGATCCACGCCATCGGCGATCGAAAGTCTGGAGAAGTCGATCAAGATGCGCGGTGGCGTCGAGGACAGCGAAGGTCTGGGGCATACAGACGACTGAAGAAGGAAGAGATGTCGAGGTGCCCGCCCGCAAAGGCGCGGCATCGTTCAAGTACGCGAAGGCCATTGACGCGCTTTCGGATGAAAAAGGAGGAGTCAAGATGATCCTGCCCGTTCTCGGACTTCTCGTCGGCGTCGCCGTCGGCATGCTCTCGCCCTTGACCGTGCCGCTCGCTTACGCGAAGCTTTCCTCCGTCGCCCCTGCTCGCCTCTCTTGACTCTGTGTTCGGCCTGCGGGCGGCTTCAGAAGAACTCATTTCGACAATGCCGTGTTCATTTCGGGCTTCTTGCGAACGCCTGATGGCGGCCTTCCTCGTCTATATCGGCGATCGCCTTGGCATCGATCTCTACTATGTGGCGCTTCTGGCATTCGGTCTGCGCGTGTTCAGAATCTGGCGATCTTGCGCCGCCATTTTCGAAAAGCATCATTGAGACGAGAAAAAGGGGAAAAAGCAAGCATTTTTCATAATTTTTATGGCGCATGGATTAAAATAATGATAGAATGGTAGGAAACTTTTGAGAATGACTGCCGTGCGCTCTTGAAGGATGAGGGGCAGACTATGCTATATTTTGGGGGTTGCTATCGTGTTTGAATTGGATGATCACAGGGTTGGACAAGTTCGCGCAAGATCAAGGTCATTGGCGTGGGCGGCGGCGGCGGGAACGCCGTGAACCGCATGATTGCGGCAGGGCTTCAGGGCGTGGGTTCATCGCCGTCAATACGGATGCGCAGGCGCTCACCGTGCGATGGCGCCGAAACGCATCCAGATCGGCGAGAGCTCACGCGCGGCTTGGGCGCGGGTGCGCGTCCCGAGATCGGAGAGCAGGCGGCGGAAGAGCCGCGACGACATCCTGCAGTCGCTGCAGGGCGCCGACATGGTTTTCGTGACCAGCCGGCATGGGCGGCGGCACGAGCACGAGAGCCGCTCCTGTCGTCGCCGCCTGTGCGCGTGAGATCGGCGCATTGACCGTCGGAGTCGTCACGCGCCTTCATGTTCGAGGACGGATGCGCCAGAAGAAGGCGGAGTCGGGCATCGCGAAGCTGCAGCAGCACGTCGACACGATCATCACGATTCGAACGACCGCCTGCTGCAGGTCGTCGACAAAGAAAGACGTCGATCACGGACGCCTTCAGCCTCGCGGACGACATCCTGCGCGCGGGCGTCAAGGGCATCACCGACCTTATCGCCGTGCGGGACTGATCAACCTCGACTTCGCCGACGTCAAGTCCATCACTGAGCAATGCGGGATCGGCGCTCATGGGCATCGGCGAGGCGACGGGCGAGAACGCCGCCGTCGCCGCCGCCAGGTTCGCGATCGAATCGCCGCTTCTTGAGACGAGCATCGAAGGCGCACACGGCGTGCTCCTCAATATCACAGGATCGAAAGACACCCTCAGCATGTACGAGGTCAACGAAGCTTCGTCCACGATCCGGGAGGCGGTCAACGTCGATGCGAACATCATCTTCGGCGCTGCCATCGACGAGACGCTCGGCGACATCGTGCGCGTGACCGTCATCGCGACGAGCTTCGACAACGACACGGTCGGCATCCAGCGCACCGCGGCGACGGCCGCGCCGCAAGGCGCGAAGCCCGCTGCGAAGCCCGGCGTAACGCCCTGCCCGACACAGCCATGCCCATGCCAGAAGGCGCCGGTCTTCAAAGGACTTCGTCATTCCTGATTGGATGAACAAGAGGCGTGACTGAAAACGCGAAGAAAAACAGCAGAGTATGGCAGGCGTCCTTCCGATGACGGAAGGGCGCCTGCTTCACTCTTGCTGCACAGGGGAGCGCGGGTTTGTTAAAGGATTTTCAAGCAAAGATTTTTCCGCCGCGCGCCTTGGTTTCGTGTTATAATAATCTTCAACTGGTTGAACAATCGAGAGCGGCGATCGTATGAAGAAACGGGCACTGGGCATGGCTCTGGCCACGGCTTTTGCGTGGGGACGGCAGCGCCCTGTTTTGCGGCGCCGCCGCAGGTGCAAAGCACAGAGGCCGGCTGGGTGCAGGGAGAAGCAGGCGGCGAAGAGCGCTGACGGGCGTGCGCTTCGGCACGAGCGAGGAGCGTGAGCGCGTCGTGCTCGATCTGACGACGCTGCCCGCCTATGAGGTTCGCACGGAAAACGACGGGCGGAGGATCGTCCTCTTCCTCGCGGGGCGAGAGCGAGCCGTACAGCCCGGATTTCGGGCAGCATGGTTGAGAGCGTCCGCGTCTCGGCGGTGCCGCAGGGCATCAAGATCGTCTTGGATCTTGCGGCTCCGGTGCCCTATGAAGTCAAGACACTCCGCAAATCCGCCACGCCTCTTCGTCGATGTGCAGAGGGCGTATAGAGGCGGTTTCCGAGGAAGAGCCTGCGCGGGCTTGAAGCTTTCGACGCTCAAGCGGCTCGACGCTCGCGGCCGTCTGACCGGCTGGGTTCTGGAGGCGGATCCGGGCGCTATCGCGCCGTGCCCGCCACGGCGAAAGGCATGGTGCCGGACGCGCCACGGTCAGCGCGATCGCGGACATGACGAAGGCCGCCGCAGCAATCAATGCGTCTACTTCGCGCCGAGCGGCGATATCCTCGGCCTCCTGAAGATGGACGGCACGGTCGTCGGCGACCTATTTCCGTCGCAACGCCGTGGGGTTCGCCGCCGACGGCGGGCGTTTTCGGGCCGATCGATTACAGCGGCACGGTGACGCTCGGCAGGCAGAGCCTTCCGTGGGCGGCGTCGATGCGGAGCGCGGCGAGGACAGTCTCGTGATCTACAACCGTTACTACGGCCCCGACGACGCGCACGAACGGTACGGACAGGAGTACGTCGTCAAGGGCGGCAGGGTGGCCGCCATCTGCCCTGCGGACAGCACGATTCCGAAAAGACGGGCTTGTCATCTCGGTGCATGGCAAGGCTCAGGAGGACTTTGCGTCCGTCAAGGTCGGCGATGCCGCGAGGGTGACGGAAGAGATCGGCGAGCCGTGGGAGAATCTGCCGACGGTCATCGGCGCGGGTCCCATGCTCGTGAAGGACGGCGCCGTCTATGTGACGGCGGCGGAGGAGGAGTTTCCGCCGACATCGCGGCGAGCCGTGCGCCGCGCACGGCGTTCAGCGTGACGGCGGACGGCCGCTATCTGCTCGCCGTCGTCGATGGCCGCCAGTCGCACAGCATTGGCTGCACGCTGCAGGAGATGGCGGAGTTCATGATGCAGTTCGGCGCCGTCCGGGCGATCAATTTCGACGGCGGCGGATCAGGCGCACTCGTCGTCGCAGGAGGCTGGAAAACAGCCCGTCCGATGGGGAAGAACGTGCGGTCGGCTCGGCGCTCGTGCTCTTGCCGCGCTGAGGCGGCTTTCGAAAAATCGCCAGTCTATTGGCACATATAGAAGAATCCGCTATAATGGGAGGAGATGCAGATGAAAAAGCATTCGCAGTCTGTCTTTTTCTTGGGAGTCATGATGTTCGCCGTTCATGCGTTGACGGCGGAGGCGGCAGTGGATGTGCATTCGAGCATTGCCGGAAAAAGTCACATGGACGGCAGAGCGGGCGGTGAGCTGACGGCGGGCGCGGAGATCGTGCGCGTGCAGACGCTGACGAGGCGAGGTCGCGGCGGCGCGTGCCGAGGTGGCTGCACGGTGGGCGAAGTGCTCGTGACCGTCGGCGACGACGTTGCCGCAGACGACGTCGTCGCGCGTGTGAGATGCAGGGGCGAATAGAGGGATGGAGGACTGCCGCGTGTCGGCTCTCCCACTTGTGCGAGTGATATACTTGCTTAATTTGAAAAAGAAGATGCTTGCCCTTGGCTTGTCCTGTATCTTTCCACGGGAATGGCAGCGGCGGCTTCCTTGCCGCCTACCTTGCCGCTTTCAGGTATATCCGAGCATGGAGGGACGGCGTACACCGTGGTCGATGAGACGGGGAGATCCTGCCGTTCCACGTCGATATCGTAGGCACTCGAGGAAGGCTCCTCGACGAACCGCATCATGGCGAAGGCGTCCGGACCCGGGTCGTCGAGCGCACAGGGCGGTGCGCTGCAGGGCATGAGCGGCAGTCCTGTCTATGTGGACGGCTCGCTCGTCGGCGCGCTTTCGGCGGGCATCAGGGCATGAGTCTCTATGCGTTCTTCATCACGCCGATCGACGAGATGCTGCCGATCTGGGATATGCCCGACTACAAGGCGATTCATCTGAAGAAGGACGAGAAGGAAAAGGAAGCGGAAGCCGCGCGGAGGGCGAGGAAAAAGGCAGGCGAGGGCGAGCCGCAACAAGAAGGGGAAAGCCGCGCCAAAGCTGGAAAAAGAGCCTTGCGGAACTTGCCGAGGAAAAGGCGCAGGATCACGGAAGAAGCCCCTGAAGAAGGCGAAGGACAAGAATGCGGAAAAGGTGAAGGAGTCCCGGGACGGCAAAGGGATCCGACAAGGGAGAATCGGCAGCGGCAAAGGATCCGGCGACGGGAGAAGAAAGCCTGCCGATGCAGGAAGAAGCCAAAGACGCGGCGAAGAAGCCTGCCGAGACAGGAAAGAAGCACGCGGATGCGGCGAAGAAGCCTGCCGAGGCAGGAAAGAAGCCCAAAGACGCGGAGAAGAAGCCCGCCGAGGCAGCGAAGGAAGCTGCCGATGCAGCAGAGCAGCCTGTGGCGAAGAAGACGTAGACCGAAGCAAAATCGGCGCTTTATCTCGCGGGCTTCGGCGCAGCGGTTCTTCCTACATGGAGGGAAGCTTGCCTCCATTGGTTTCAAGGCGGGAGATATGCCCGCGTTCGGCGCGCTCGACGCCGGTGCGCATGTCGTTTATGATGCGTCTCTCGCCCGGCAGCGCCATCGGCGTCGCTGTCGTCTATGGCGATTTTTCCGTCGGCGCGACAGGGACGGTGACGAGCGGTCGATGAGAGGCGCGTGCTCGCTTTCGGCCATCCCTTCCTGCACAAGGGCAATGTGAACTACTTCATGACGGAGGCCAAAGTCATCGGCACGATCAGCGGCCCGACGGAAGGCATGAAGATCGCGAGCATCGGCAACATCATCAGGCGCATCAATCAGGATCGGGAGGCAGGCGTTTCCGGCATCATCGGCGCCTTCCCCGAGGCGTGCCGATGCGCGTGCGCGTGAAGGATACGTCGCTCGGCTACGACAAGAAGTTCACGGCGCAAGATCGCCTATGATGAGGACTTCTTGCCGATCCTTGTCGCGGGCATCGCCTATGCGGCGATGGGCAAGACATCGGACACGGTGGGCGAGGCGACGGCGAACCTCAAGTTCACGATCCGCGACGGCGGTCGAGGATGGCAGGGATCGAGCGTTCGAACATGTACTACACGGGTTCCGATGTCGGGCGGGCTTCTGTGGGCGAGTTGGCGCAGGTCGTCTCTCCTCTGCCAGAGACACGGATGAGGGCGGCTGACGTGACCTCGATCGACGTGGACATCGAGATGGAAAGCGCCCGCAAGACGGCCTCCCTGATTTCCGCCGTGCCCGAAGCCTTCAGGTGAAACCGGGCGAGACAGTGAATTTCCGCACGACGATCAAGCCCTTCCGCAAGGAGAAGGAAGAGCTCTGATCCCTACCATGTGCCCGAGAGCCGGGCGCCGGGCGTCCTGAGCCTCGACGTGCGCGCGGCGGCAGCTTCATCCTGTGACGACGGCTCTGCTGCAGAACGCGCTCGGCATCGACACGAGCGTCGAGGAGGACAAGACGCAGACGACGGCGGACAAGGTCAAGCAGTTCCTGCAGCTCGGCAAGAACAACGAGATCATCGTCGCGCCGGCCATCGCGTCCAACCTGCCCCTTTCGCGGAGGCGAAGAAGAAGCGAAGAAACGGCTGAAGAAGGCAGAGAGCGCACAGCAGGGGAAGCAAACGAGAGCGGAGAAGCGCGTCGATCTTTTTGGGACAGCAGGCGAAAAAGAAGGGCAATCCGCTCGAAACAAAGGTTGAGACGGGCTATGTCATAGACAATGTAATCCACACTTCGTTGATGATCGAGGAAGAGGACAAGAAATGATGACGCGGCTGCTGGAGAACGTCGGTTTCTTTCGTGCTCGAAAAGATCGAGTGGGTCAGCTCCGTCATCTTGCTCCTCGCCGCTGCCGTCAAAAGAGCTGCGCCGGCCCCTTGCGCCTGCGCCACATATTCGCGCAGATGTCGCATCTCGGCGTCGATTCGCTCGCCATCGTCGCGCTGACGATGCTCTTCACGGGCATGGTCATGACGCTGCAGATCGCGCATGAGGTTCATCGCTTCGGCGCACAGTCGACGATCGGCGGCGTCGTCGCCATCGCGATCGGCAGGGAGCTGGGCCCGTGCTCGTCGGCGTCGTCTGCGCGGGCGCGTGGGTTCCGCCATCACGGCGGAGATCAGCACGATGAAGGTCACGGAGCAGATCGACGCGCTGCGCGTCGCTGGCGACCAGCCCCATCGGATACCTCGTCGTGCCGCGCATGATCGCGTGCATGTGCATGGTGCCTCTTCTGACGGTCTTCGGCGACGTCATCGGCGTCTTTGGCGGCTGGTTCGTCGCCACGCAGTATCTGGACATCGCCTCGTACACGTTCACGAGTTCCATCGATCTCTTCGTCGTACCGCATGACGTCGCGGGCGGCCTTGTCAAAGCTGCCGTGTTCGGCGTCGTCATCGCTGTTCTCGGCGCATGGTACGGGCTTCACGCACCGGGGGGCGGAGGGCGTGGGACGCGCGACGACGCGGAGCGTCGTCGCAGCGATCGTCTGCATCTTCTTTGAATGTGTTCCTTTCGTTCTTGCTGTATTGAATCGGCGTTTCCCTGACTTCTGCTGCCGGGGAAGATATGATCAGACTGGAAGATGTGAGCAAGACGTTCGCCTCCCATGACGCGTGCATCGCATCAGCTTCTGCGTCGAGGACGGGGAGACGCTCGCCGTCATCGGCGGCTCGGGCTCGGGCAAGAGCACGCTCCTGCGGCTCATCATCGGTCTGATCCGCCCGAGCTTCGAACGGATCTGGATCGGCGATGCGGAGATCTCGCAGATGTCGGAAGCCGAGCTGGATGTGGTGCGGCTCAAGATGGGCATGGTCTTTTCAGTATTCGACGCTCTTCGACTCCACGACCGTCGGCGAGAGCGTGCGCCTTCGGGCTGCGCGAGCTGGGCGGCTCGAGGAGTCGGAGATCGAGCGCATCGTGCGCGAGAAACTGCAGCTCGTAGGTCTTGCGGGCAGCGAGCGCATGATGCCGGGAGAGCTTTCCGGCGGCATGAAAGCGCGTGAGCACGGCGCGTGCCATTGCCATCGACCTCGCCGTCATCCTCTACGATGAGCCCAGTTCGGGAGCGACCCCATCACGTCGGCGAAGATCGACGACCTCATCATCGAGACGCAGAGGCTTTGCGTGACGAGCATCGTTGTGACGCACGACATGGCGAGCGCCTGCGGATCGCCGACCGCATCGCCATGCTCGATCGCGGCGAACTTATCGCGCTCGATACGGTCCGAGAGGTTCAGGAAGCTCGAAGATCCGCGCGTGCGGGCGTTTTTTCCGCGCCGTGGAGATGGAAGAAAAGGAGGCGAGAATATGACGACGGAAGCGAAGGTGGGGGCGTTCACGCTGCTCGGCATCGTGCTTTTGGTGGCGGTGCTTTTGCAGCTTCAGGGATTTTCTTTTTCGACGAGCCGCAATTATACGATATAGTGGGTTTCGAGACAGGTCATAGGGCTCGCGCCGGAAGCTGACGTGCGCTATGCGAGGCGTCCTCGCGGGCAAGGTCAAGGCCATAGAGCCGGAGGGCACAGGCGTCCGCGTGACGCTTTCCATCCATCCCGAAATACAGATTCCGCGCGATGCGCTGTCTCCCTCGCAACGAACAGCGTCCTCGGCGACAAGTTCGTCCTCAGCTACTCCCGCCGGCTCGAAGAGCACGGATTATCTGAAGGAGGGCGACTTCGTCATCGCCACGGAGGAGGCGAGCGTCGACTCCGTGCTCGCCAATGTGAACGAGGGCGATCCGCGATGTGCATGGCCCTCCTCGGTTCCTTGAGACGACATCTCGGGCAATCCGCGCATGAAGGAATCGGTTCTGGGCTCGGCGGAGAACGTGCGCGAGGTCACCGCGCATATCCGCGATGTGACGGCCGTGCTCCGGGCGCGTCGCACTGCAGAACGAGGGCAATATGCGCGATGATGCAGGAGATGCGCGTGATTCTCGCGAGATCTTTCCGCGACGACGGACGACGGTGCGCCAGATGGCGGCCGACGTCTCCGACGACGGCGCGACAGCGGCCAACCTTCGTCTGACGCTTCTGAACGTCGCCAAGGCGAGGCGAGAACATCCGCACGGTGGCGGAGGATGCACGATGTCACGGGCGATCCGACGGTGCGCAAGATCTCAAAGGCGACGATCCATCAGGCGCGCGCCGTCACGGAAAAAGGCGAACGAGGACGCTCGACGGTTTCAGGAGCATCGAGGCGAGCAACTTCGGTCGAGGTTCTCTACAGCGGCAAGGAAGCGATTGGATCACGAATTTCAATGTCGACATTTCCAAAGGAAAAGCAAGCCCGACCGCTTCCTGCGCGTTGGCATCGAGGATATCGGCGGGGAGGACGGACTGAACCTTGGGTCGGGCGCACGAAGGGAAAGCCTCGGCGCGCGCGCAAGTTGATCGCAGGGCGATCCCGGCATCGGCATCGACGCAGGGTCGGCAGGCGCTGGCGTCTCTCTGCCGACGCTTACGATCCGGACGATTTTTCGCCTGCGCGTTTCCGCGCTGTACCGCCTGCGCGACGATACGTATCTGATGGGACAACTCAGAGATCTCAGCCGCAACGAGCGGCGTGCGCCTACTTCGGTCTGCACCAGTCATTTTAGGAGGAATCATTGTGAAGCAGTCAAGCCTTTTTCCAAGAAGCTCGCGGCTCTCGTCGAGGCGAGCCTCTTCTCCATGAGCCTTGCCTCTCCGGCTGCGGCGGCGGAAACACGCTCGCTCGCCCTCGCCGAGGCAGTGGAGCTCGCGCTTGAGAACAACCCGGACGATCAAGGCGGCGGTGACGGACGTGGATGCGGCGGACTGGGCGTACCACGAAGCGCGCCGCAATGCCGGGCAAAGCTCACGCGCTCTCGACGCATGGGCGCGCGTCGGCGGCAAAACGTACAAGATGTACGGCCACGACTATGCGGCTACCCGGAGCAGCGCTTCGCTCGCCTTCCCGCTCTACACGGGCGGCACGATCGAGCACGGCATCGGGGCGGCGCGCTTCGGCGTGAACAATGCCGACCTCGCGGCGAGAGCACAAGCAGGCGGTGCGCTGCCAGACTGACCGGCCAGTATTTCAAGGCGCTTAGTACCGCAACCTGATCCGGGTCGGCGAGATGTCCGTCGCCAACCTGAAAAGCCACCTCGACAACGTGAACGCGCAGTACAGCGTCGGCACGGTCGCGCGCTCTCGATGTGCTCGCCTCCGGGGTTTCGCTCGCGAACGCCGAGCAGAACCTCGTGAACGTGACGAACAACTATGACGTCGCCATCGCCGAGCTGAACAAGCTCGTCGGCTTGCCGCTGGGCACGAAGCTCTCGCTGGCGGACGGGCTTTCCTACAGGAGAGTACGATCTGACGCTGGAGGCCTGCACGGGTGTGCGCTCGCGCACCGCGCGGACGGCATCGCAGCGGACTACGCCGTGCGTCAGGCGAACGCCGCCATGGAGGCGACGCGCGGCGCGTCCTGCCTGGGTCAGCGCGGCGGCGGCGCGCACGATCGGCGGCGACAGCCTCTACTCCACGAACACGGACTCGGCGGACACACGGTCGATCGGCATACAGGCGAACTGGGCGGCTTTCGACAACAACGTCACCTGGGCCTGGGTGAACGAGAAGCGCGCGGCCGTGCACAAAGCTGCAACAGGCGGCGGAGAGCGCGCATGAGCAGATCGCGCTCGACGATGCATACCGCCTATCTGAGCCTCTTGGCGGCAGAGAAAACATCAAGACGACGAGCGCCGCCGTCAGGCGCGCCGTCGAGGACTTCAAGATCGCACAGGTGCGCTATTCGGCGGGCGTCGGCACGAACCTCGACGTGACGGATGCCGACGAGCTCGTCACGGCGCAGACGAACTACTACGATGCGCTTTACGGCTACAACATCAGCAAGGCGGCGCTCGACCGCGCCATGGGGCTGCCGTCGACCTCGACGCCGTTTCCTATCAGGAGAAGGTGGACGCGAAGGCCTACAAGGAAGCGAAGGAGGGAGGCGCAGGCGGCGCTCTACCATACGGATGCGGCGGCGGAGAAGATGGCCGCCGAGCAGAAGGCGCTCGATGAAAAGAGCGGGCAGAGACGCCACGGCGAGGGAGGACGCTGCGGTTCCTGTGAAGCGGGACGTGCCGATCAGACGGCACCCGTGGCGACTGCGCCGAAGGATGCGGCAAGCGAAGCGGCTGCCGCGAACCAGATAAGGCGCCGAGAGGATCGTTTTTCTCTCGCGCAACCGATCGAAGAGAGATGAGAGGAAGAGCCGATGAAGAAAAGGCGCATTGCTTTTCGCTGCAGCCGTCATCGTGCTCTTCTTTTGCGACTCGTCTGCGGCACGGCGGTCTACATCGCGCGCACCGGCGCTTACGTCGAAGAGGCGGGCAGGACGCTTTCGGCAAGAGCGTCGAGGCGCTCAGCGTTCCGTCATCATCGACGCCGTGCGCGTCGATTCCTACGCTCGCGCTCACGCTCGACGGCATCACGGTGCGGGACAAGGCGGGCGAGGACATCCTTCGCGCCGCCCACGCCGAAGTGGAGATGAGCCTCACGGCGTTCTCTTCGCCCGCCGCCGCGGTCTCCCGCGTGACGGTGCAGGGAGCCGTCGCTTTTCCTGCGCCAACGCGAGGGATGGCAGCTGGAATGCGTCGATCTCGTGCGGGAAGAAGAGGGCGAAGGTGATTTTTCGCGGCAAGGTCAGCGTGCGCGAGGCAGGGCGGACATCGCCGTTTTCGGGCAAAGCAGGTCGCTTTGCAGGACATCCGGGCGGAGCTGGATTTTGCGCAGGCATCCGCTGTCGCCGTCGAGGCCGAGGGAAAGTGCGAGCGCGTCGCTCGCTGTCGAGGCGACGGGTTTCGTCGGCGCGCCGGGAGCTGAAGATCAAGGGCGAGAACATCGACGCGATGGACTACATCGCCTTTCTGCCCGAAGCACGCTTCCCAGGAGATCGAGCTTGAGGCTCTTCGCGTTGACGAGACGGCACTGAAGCTCGTGCGCGGGCGGATGAGCTCGCGCTTTCCGGGCGACGATGCGCCTTTCAGGGCAAAGCGCTCGTCTACGGCACGGAGGTCGAGGCGCGGACGGACTCGTCATCTTCTCCGGGCAGGAAGCGCGTATCTTCCTGCGCGCTTCGGCGGAAGGACAGCAGGCGTCCGCCGCATGGCAAGGTCGATTGGCGGGAGGAAGCGCCGCGCTTCAACTCGTCGTGGAGTCCGCCGCCTTCGATCCGTCGAGATTTTTGGCGCAGAGTCCCTTTGGGGTCCTGTGCGCATCCTCGCTTCCGTCTACAGCACTGCCGGCGATTGGAAGATCGACGGTGAGTGCGAGGCTTCGGCCGCGACGCTCTGTGGCGCAGCGCTCTCCAGAAGTGAAGGCGAAGGCGCACTACGAGGACGGCCTCCTGACGGCGAGCGGCGAGGCGTCTTCTTTGGGCGGCGCCATCCCGCGGACGCGGGGCGCTCCGCACCGCGGATGGCGCCTGCAGCGCAAGCGTCGAAGCGAAGGGCTCCGGCGAGCAGATCGCCTCCGTCCTTTCGACGGAAGGGCTTTCTCGTGGGAAGCTACGGCGCGGACGTCGTGCTGAGCGGCAGGGGACGGATGTCGAATCCCTTCTCGCTTACGGGACGTTGTCGGGCGAGGGCGCTTCCTTCGGCGGCGTTGCGGCAGAGCAGGTTTCCGCCTCCTTTTTCAAGCAGGGCGATGTCCTTCATTTCGACAATCTCAACGCTTCGTTTGCGGCGGGCGGCACGCTCGTCGTCGAGGCGATGTCGATGTGCGCGGCGGCAGGATGCTCGACCTGCGCTTTTACGGCACGGCATACCGCTCTCGCTCGTCGATGCGTTCGCACCCGCAGCAGAGGGCGAAGGCACGCTCGACATCGCAGGCTCCGTGCGCGGCGCATCGTCGAATCCTGAGATCGAAGCGGACTTCGAGGGACTGGCGGGCAGCCTCTTCCATCAGCCTTTCGACACCTTGAAGGGCGCTGTGCGTAGCAGTGCTGACCGTATCGTCATCGAGCGCCTCTCGGCGGGCGCGGCGGCAAGGAAACGTGGATCGCCGAGGGCGGTATCGGACTTGCGGGCGAGGAGACGCATCGACCTGCGCGTCGATTCCATCGGCGCGCGCATGGAACATCGCGGCCGTCGTCGCGCCCGACCAGCCGATCACGGGCAACGTGGACAGCACGATCCGCGTGACGGGCACGGCTCGACAATCCGTCGGCGGTCGGCTACATCCACTTCTATCGCGGCAGCTACAATGGCTATATCCTCTCGGGCATGGACGGCGACTACTTTTTGGAGGACGGCGTCGTGCGCCTGGAGACTTCCATATCTTCTCGCCGCTCGTCGACGTCGATTTTGAACGGCACGGTCACGCAGGAAGGCGCGCTCGACCTCTATGCCGATGTGCACGACGTGAGCCTCGACCGCTTCGGCAGCAAGCTGCCCTATCCGGTCAGCGGCACGGCACTAACGCTGCGCCATATCGCGGGTACGCTCCGGGATCCGAGGGATTCGTCGGCGTGCTCGACGCGAAGACGCTGCAGCTCAACGGACGAGACGATCGACTCCGGTGCACGGCGAGCTCATCTACGACAGAATGTGCTGCGCATCGAGAACACCAGCTTCAAGCAGAACGGCGGCGTCTACGCGATGAAATGCGACGAATCTCGACTCCTGAGACGCTTGACGCGCATGCTGCGGGTGGAAAACGGCGATGTGCATGCGCTCTTTGCCATCGGCAATCTCAAGAACGATGTTCTGGAAGGACGGTTGAACGGTACGATCGGCTCGCAAACTATGGAGAATCCCGGGCGCATCTCGACGCCGTCGTCAACGAGAGCGAGCGGCAGGCTATGCGATACGCGACATGGCTCTCGATGTGAGCTTTCCAATCATGTCGTGACGATCGAAGAGCTGCGCGACGAGACAGGGGCGAGGGCGTCTTCGCTGCCAAGGGCAGGGATCCGCTGAACGGCGAGGCGATGGATGCGCAGTTCGCCGCGAACGGCATCGCCGCCGGCATGGTCGCGAAGGCGGCGGGCGCTTCCGCCGATGTGCGCGGCACGATCGATCTCGCGCCGTGCGGTTTGGCGGCACCTTGGAGAATCCCAAGGCCAATGCCTCCATCGAAGTGAAGAACGGCGGCGTCGGCGCCTCGACGCTTCGACGACATGACGGGACTCTTGAACGTCAAGGACGGCGTCATCGCCATCGAGCAGCTTTTCGTGAAGAAGAAGCTCGGTGAGCATAGCTACGAGTGCGAGCGCCAAGGGCGAGTCCCGTGAAGAGAGCCTGACTGCGGCTGTGGACGAGCGCCTCGCGGCGTCGAGCAGATCGATCACGGTCTCGCTCGACAATGCGGATCTCTCGCTCCTGCCGATTCTTTCGCCTGCCGTCGAATGGGCGCTCGGCCCGACGCAGGGCAAGGTGCGCGTGACAGGCACGCTCGAAAAAGCCACTGGTTCGCCGGCGAAGTCACCGTTTCCGATGGCGCCTTGAAGTTCAAGGACGTCCGCGACTCCTGTGACGGAGATGAAGGCGCGGCTGCCTTCTTCGGCAGCAACATCGCGCTGGAGGACTGCACAGGCAGGATGGGCGCGGGCACGTACCGCGTCGAGGGGCGGAGCAGCCATCAAGAACGGCGGTTTCTGCGATTACATGCTCGATTTCGGGCGGACGAGCTTTCTGTCGTCAGCAGTTTCTATGACGGACCTTTGACGGCGGAATTCCATCTGGAAGAGGAGAGGAACGGCAGGAGATGCCGGAAAGCTCACGGGAGGCGTCCCATCCATCATGCGACGCTTTCCATCCGTCTCTCCCCGATACCGAGAGCACGCTGCCCGAGATGATCTTGGATGTCGGCGTGACGCTCGATGAGCGCGTGCGTTTCTACGACCCTGCGCTCTACGATATGCGCCTTTCGGGCGCCTTCCGCTGAGGAACGACGCGCGGGTCGAGCCTTCGGGCACGATCTTGGTCGAGCGCGGCGATCACCTACAACAAGGCGCGCTTCACGATCCGCGACGGCGGGCGTACTTCAACGGTCGGCTCATTCCTGCCGAGCCTCACGCTGAGGCGGAGGCTCGCGTCAGCGAGACGCGCATCTTCCTGCACGCGAGGACCCATCGGCGCGATGGAAGCGCTGACCTCAATGCCTGAGATGGGCGAAACGGGATCTTGAGCCTGTTGACGTTGCAGACGCGGATCTGAAGAGCTCCCGGGCGCTCGCTTCCTTTTGACCTTCGGTCTTTCCATGACGGTTCTCGGCGACTTCGGGCGAACGTGAAGGAATGCGCTCGGCGGGTGAGTTCGAATCGCGGGCGAGGATGTGACGACAGCGGAGGCAGGCGCGGGCGCGATGAAGCCCGGCGAGATGTCGCATGATATCGAATACACGCTGGAGGTCGGCAAGTACATCAACGACCGGGTCATGCTGCGCTATAAGCGGGGCGTGGCGACAAGACAGCGCGCCTTCGGCGTGAGCTATGTTTCAATGACCGCATGAGCATCTATTGGAATCGTGATGAAGATGCAAGTCGGTCGTCGGCGTCGAAGCGCGCATCAAGTTCTGAGGAGGGGCGTCATGAGACTCGAAAGGAATATCTGCGCGAGCTGGAAAAAGTCGACTCGCTTGCGCGAAGAAGACGGCGTCTGTGGCGGGCGTTCAGGGAGCGCGGCGAGCGAGGCGGCGCGTCAGCGTCTGATCGAGATCGTACCAGCCGCTCGTCTTCAAGACGGCGCTTCCTTGCGCACGAGCGACGTCGTCGTGGACATCATCGGGGAGGGAACCGTCGGCCTCATCGAGGCGGCGGAGAGCTTCGACTGGCAGCGCGGCGTGGCGTTCAGCCTCTTCGCCGTTCACCACGCATACGCGGCGGGATGCTGAACTTCCTGCAGAGGAAGGCAGACGCGACATCGCCTGCATGGATGAGCCGCGCACGGACGGCAGGGGCCCATGGGAGCTCCTGCCCGATCCAGCGCTTTCCGTTGCCGAGCAGACGGAACTCGGCCTGATGACGGAGGAGCTTCATCGGGCGCTTGCGCGTCTGCCGCAGAAAAGAACGGCTCGTCTTGAGGCGTCTATCTGAAAAGCGAGGCGGTGGCGAAGATCGCCGAGGTGCTCGATGTCAGCGCGGCGCACATCTATCGGCTGCAAAAGAGGCGGCGTGCGGCGCGTGCGCGGCGTCTTTCGCGCTTCATGCGCTTTTGAAAGGTGGAAGACGATGGTAGGGAAAGAGAGGCTCTTCGCGCATGTCAAGGCGGCGAAGGTTGGCTGGGACGTGCGGGAATCCTCGCTGGAGCGGGAGGAAGACGTCAGGGGCGGATTGGAGCCTGATGCTGGCCCGAAGCGGAGCTGCAGCGTGCGCGGGAGACCTAGAAGGAAGAAGCGGTTCGTGCAGTTTCTCGCACCCGCGCTCGCCCTTCTTCTCGCGGCGGCTGCGGCCTCGCTTAGCGCGCGTGGGAGCCGTCTCCCGAGAAGGGGCGGCAGAAGCCGTGGCGGGAGCTTTCCGCGGACATCGGGCGGTGCGGATGACGACGATCGCTGCGCCGCCCGCGCCTGTTCCGGGCGGAAGCGTCCGTGCCGCTGGAGGAGCCAGCGCGGACGCGCCCGTGCATGACGCCGGCGCGGTCTTGGAAGAGCGGCGCTGGCACGGCCGACGGAAGGCGGGCGACGGAAACGAAGAAGCGCCGCCCGCACGAGAAGAGCGATGCGGGAGCGAAGAGCGCAGAAGCCAAAGGACCTGCAGCGCCGCAGCAGGAGATGCTGAAGCTCATGCTGTCCGCGGGCCGCGTGCTGCGCGAATGGGCTCCCTGCCGATCGGTCAACGCGCTTCGGGCATGCCGATCGGTCTTCGCCCTTCGGGCTTGACCTCTCGGGGTTTCATGGTAGAATAGATAGGGTAACGAAGAAGTATGGGAGGTTGGAAACTTGGATATAGAGAACGAGAGCCCTCGCGGTGCCGTCGCTTTTGCTGCAGGCCTTGCCGGTTTTCTGCAGATGCCTCTGCAGCCGTCGTGGACACGGTGCGGGCGGCGCAGGGATGAAGAACGCCGCTGCGGACGCTGGGGAGATCCAGCGCGTGGAGCCTGGACCACCGATGCGAGCAAGGCGGCTGCCGCCAAGGCGCAGATGAAGATGCGCGCGTCGAAGGTGGGAAGCCTCGCGCCCCGAGGAGCGCAAGCTCGACGAGGAAGCGACGATGGCGGATGGCAAGACCATCGTCGACATCGTCATCGACGGTGCAGGAAAAAGACACGATGGCGACGGCGCGCGCGGCTCTCGTGCAGCGCACGGGCGATGTCTACAGCGCACAGAAGGCGCAGAAACGACCGCGCGGCCATCTTCGATGCGGTTACTTCTATGACCTCTATCCGTCGTGGGAGCATGTGCCCGGGGGCGTCGTTCTCACCTATCACGTTCTGGAGAACCCCGTGCTCCATTCGGTGAAGATCGAGGGAGACACGGTGGAACAGACGGCAGACCTCGAAAAGCTCATCACGCTCGAAAAGGGCAAGGTGATGAACAGCCGCGAGCTGCAGAAAGAATGTTTCTGCCGTGCGGGAAAGAGTACAGACGGACGGCTTCATCCTCGCCAAGATCGAGGACATGAGCATCGACTCTGCGGGCGACCTCACGCTCAAGATCAACGAAGGAAAGCTGGAAGGCTTCGCCGTCAAGGGCAACAAAGAAGACGAAGGATCGCGCGATCCTGCGCGATATGCGCCTCAAGATCGGCGAGCCCTTCGACGTGAAAGAAGGCGCGCCGCAGTATGCAGCGCATCTACAATCTCAGCTATCTTCGAGGATGTGAACATGAAGCTCAATCCCGGCAAGGGCGGGCGCAGGTCATCCTCGAGCGGTACGTCGCAAAAGCGCGCGGGAACTTTCGGTATCGGCGCGGGCTACAGCTCCTCGGACGGACTCGTCGGCATGGTCAATGTCGGCGATACGAACTTCCGCGGCACGGGCGACGCCGTGAGCCTGCTCTACGAGATGAGCGGCGACGATACGGATGCGCGCGGAGTTCGTCTTCTCCTATCGCCACCCTTGGCTCGACGCCAAAGGAGACGGCGCTCTTTTGCGCATCTACAGCCGTACCTACGAGTGCGATGACTATGACACGAACGGCAACACGGAAGGAAGAGTACATGCGCAAGTACTCGGGCGGCGAGGTCACGATGAGCCGTCCCGTCAACGAGTATTCGACGAACTACATCACGCTGCGAAACCGAAAGGATACCTACGAAGGCGCATAAGAGCGACGGCAATCTGGGCGACCGCAGCACGCCCGCGTGGAAGTGGTGGCGCGATGCGAACTTCGGCGCGACGCGCAACATCTCGCTGCAGCGCGTGACGGATACGCGCGACAACATCTACAACCCGACGTCGGGCGGACGCGATGAGCGTCGAGGCGGAGGTTCGCGGGCTTCGGCAGCGACTTCGTCTACCAGAAGTACACGGCGGAGGCAAGCGCTTCTTCCAAGGTCGGCGGGGCACAGACCATCGCCGTGCGCAGACAGGTCGGCTTCGGACACGGCTCGATTTCTGAATCGAACCTCTACAAGATCGGCGGGCAGGACTCTTTGCGCGGCTATCGCGACGATCAGTTCGCGGCACGCGCCTTTTGCTCGCGACGGTTGAGTACCGCTTCCCCATCGTGAAGAAGGTGCAGGGCGCTGTGTTCACCGATTGGGGCAATGCGTGGAACAGCGGCAGTTGGCCCGGCACCTTCAGGAGCGGCGTCGGCACAGGGGCTGCAGCGCAGGGCGCCGATCGGTCCTCTGCGTCTCGACTATGGCCGCGAGTTCGGACGGCGGGCGCGTGCACTTCAGCGTTGGCGGCTCCTTCTGATGCCGGGCGAAGAGCTCTGTGCGCGGGCGCTCGGCGTGCTTTTTCGCGCTCGTCCTCCTCGGGGCGGGCGGCGGCACCTTCGCTTCCGGGCACGATCGCGGCGGTGCGGGCCGAGGGTCGCGACGAATGACGGCGCCTTGCCGCCTGCCGTCAGACGCGCATGGAAAAGAGCGTCGCGGCCATCGCTGCGCAACTGATCGAGGGAAGCCGCTCGCTTCGTATGAGGAGCGCAGGAAAGCGGACGAGGCGACGATCCGCGAGGTCTTCGACAAGGTGCTCGTCAGCTGTTCCGTTTCCTCCGTCGCCATAGAGCACGGCGAGGAATCGTGCGTGCGCGTGCGCGCTCGTGCCTTGGGCGGATCGCGTCGAGGACGTCGAAGTCTCCCTTTCGGTCGAGGGCGTCTCGCCTGCGGTCGGAAGATGGTGAGGGACGATCTCACGGGCGTCGAGACCGTCTTCCGGCGAAACCTCGAAGGGCTTCAGCGGCCGCTGCGGACTGGACGAACGGCGTCTGAAGGAGAGCCTGAACGCCTATCCGGCGGTGCATCTGCGGAGTTCCGCGCCGACTTCGACGTGGAGACGGCACAGAAAGGCGCATGTCGCGCTGACTGTCTATCGAAAATGCCCGTCGTGCGCACGATCGATCTTGCCATGCGCTCGGATGCGATCGCGATTTCACGCTGTTGGAAAAAGCGCAACGCTTTGCAGCGGAAGGCGGATGAGATGCTCAGCGTGCCCGTCGCCTTCGTGGCGCGGCACGAGGCTGAGTTCGCGCGGGGCATGGAGGAGACGCTCGATGCGTCGAGGGAGTTTCGCGCGCTCGGACTCAGGACAAAGGCGACGATCGCTGCGGGTGAGCAGACATCGATCATGAGCCGCAACGACACGACGCTATCGCCTGCGCCTCGAAGGGTGGGGCGACGTCGGCGAGACACTCTGCGGTATCGGTGACGATGCGCTTTCGCGCATGCGGGAACGATGACGTCGCCTGCGGATGAATTCTTCGATGCAGGCAGATGTGCTGCCTGGGACTTTGGCTGGGGTTGGGCGCTCGGCTATGAGCGGCGCGTCGTCCCTAGACTTTTTCTGCCAACGCACGCTATGACATGCGCGCTCACGCTTGGACGACGGGGTGCGCACCGCTTTTTCGCCGCGCGTCGAGCTTCGTTGGAATATCGTCGCGCTGACCGCACGGGAGAGCTGGGACTCAGCTGTCAGCTGCATGATTTCCTTCGCGTGGAACTCGTGCGTGACCATTCTGAAGGCTGGCTGCGCCTGATTGGCGATTTTTAAGCGCTCTGTGTCCAGTGGGGCTTAGATCCGCGAAGAGTTTGCTATAATGTTGGTTGTTGGGTAATAGGAAGAGTTATTTTTAGGGGCTCTTCGCAAGAAAAGGAGACTGAAGAAATGGTAAAACTTCAAAAGACACAGGTCAAGATTTTCTGTGTGGCACTTTGCGCTCGTGTTCATCAGCTCGGTCGTCGCCATGGGAGGGCTTTCGCAGCTCGGCACGAGCACGGCTTCCCGCAGCCTCCTCGTCCGTCGGCGTCGTCGACTACCGCAAGGTACTGCAGAGCCATCCGGATTACGCTTCAGCGTCGAGCGAGATGCTGAAGGCAATCGCGGAAGCGGAGATGCGCTTCGAGCGGACACCGCGAAGATGAGCGACGAGGACAAAGGCGAAGCAATACAGCAGGCACAGCAGGAACTGCAGCAGAAGGAACAGGCTCACCTCAGCCATCGGGGCGAAGATCGATGTCGTGGTCAAAGAGGTTGCTGACGCAGGGTCTCCGTCGTCCTCGATCAAGAACGTCGTTGTCTATGGCGGTCAGGATATCACGGATGACGTCCTGAAGAAACTGAAATAAGAAAATATGGATATGAGCGCTGAGCGTGAAATACCGGGCGGGCTTCCTGCCGGTGACCTGAAGCGCTAATTTGTCAGTGCTTCTTTGGCTTTATGGAGGTGGGCTGATGGCGCAGGAAAAGATGGAAGAAAAAGCGGTTTTTGGACGAGGCGCAGAGCAGACGCTTTGCGGCGTCGTTGTCGTCACGCTCTTCGCGTGCACAGGCGCCGCCTTTTTCTTTCGCCCTGCACCCTCGTCGCCTCCTGCGCCCATCGTGCAAGAAGGGGGATCGGCATCGTCGACATGGCGCGTGCGGAGAAAGCGCATGAAGCGTATGCGCAACACCAGAGCTTGAGCGCAACGCGCAAACGATCGCTGCCGATATCGGGCGCTTGAGCTTCGCGCGTCGAGGCGCTGAAGCCTCCCGCGCTCGCCGACGAGCCATTTCGGCTGGCGGCGGAGCAGAAAGTCTGCAACAGGGAGCGCCTTGCGGCAGGCGAACGGGAGCGCGAGCGGCGCAAGGCGCTCGCCGCATGGGAGGAGGAGACGCAGGATGCTTTCCTCGCCGAAAAGAAAGCGATCGAAGACTCCTACCAGATCCGCATCGTCAGACCTTGAGATGAAGCTCGACAGCCGCGAGGCGATGGGACTGACGATCGATGGGGCGAGCTCTCCTCGAGCTGGAGACCTTGCGGAAGGAGCGCGGTGAACGCATGGAAGGGCTGTTCGCCGCGCGCGACAGAAACGAGGAGAGCTACCTCGCCTCGCTCGCCCGCGCGATGCGAGCGGCGAGCATGATGCGAAAAGTGCTGGGGAGGAAGCCGCGCGCCTGAAGGCGGAGGCGGAAGGCGCAGCAGCGAGGCGCTCATGCAGGCGATGCAGGGCATCGAGCTCGATGAGATCCTGCGCCGCGAAGAGCGGCGCTCACGGCGAGAGGATGAGGAGATACGCATCATCCGGGAGCATCCGCAGGACATCGAGAGCAGGTGGCGAAGCTCGCGCTCGTGCATCGCCTCGCCCTCGTCGTCACGAAGAGACGGATGAGGCCGAGAGCGTGAAGCGTGCAGACCCTGAGATGGATGCGCCTTCGCTTCGCTTCCCCGTCGCTGCGCCCGCCGCGCACGATCTGACCGAAGAAGTGATTGCCGAGCTTACGCCCGGAATATTTTGAAAGAAGTGGAAACTCATGAAGCAGAACAAGAAGCGCATGGCGATGCTCGCAGGCCTTTTCGCCGCCATGGATGCTCGCCGCAGGCTGCGGCAAGGCACAGATCGGCTACGTCGATCCGGCCCGCATCGAAAAGGAAGCGCCGGCCATCGCGAATATCGACGCCGAGATGAAGACGAAGATGGAAGAAGTGCAGAAGCAGGCGGAGGACGAGCTGAAGGAGAAGCAGGCGAAGAAGGCGCCGGTCGAGGCTGCTGAAGACGCGGCAGCAGGCGATGGGCAAAGATGCGGCAGATGAGCAGCATCTATGACCAGCAGAAGACAGTCAAGGTGCAGACGGCCGTCGGCGAGATTTCGCGCAGAAGAAGTTGGACGCCGTTCTCATGAATCCCGACGAGCAGAAACTTGTCTATCTTGGCGGCACGGACATCACCGACGACGTGATCCGGGCGCTTCAGTGAGGAAGGACAATGAGACGTTGGGTGAAAGTGCGCGCTCTTTGCATGGACGCCTTGCAGGCGATGAGGGCATCGTCATCACGGGCGCGACGAACATCGAAGCGGCGGGCAATACGGAGATCACCTTTGCGGCGCCGCCGCATATCGAGGAAGCGAAATCGTCGAGGGCTGCGGCCGTCCTCCTGCCGAGGATGTGCAGGACTTCCCGCTGCCCGCGATCTATGTGAAGGAGCCGCGCGCCGCTTTCGCCAAGCTCGTGGAGCTTTTCGCGCCGCCTCTGCATCCCGGCGGGCGTGAGCCCTCTGGCTTTGAGCGAAAGAGCGCCGGGTGGCGGAGGGTGCTTCGGTCATGCCTTTTGCCGTCGTCGATGAACATGCGAAGATCGGCGCGGACGCGGTTCTCTATCCGCATGTCTACGTCGGACGAAAGTATGCACAGATCGGCGGAAGAGCGTCCTCTACGCAAGCGTGACGGTTCGCGAACGCTGCCGCGTCGGCAGGCGCTGCGTGCTCCATGCGGGATTCCGTCGTCGGTTCCGACGGCTTCGGCTTCACGACGGCGAACGGCGTGCATACGAAGGTGCCTGGGTCGGCAATGTCGTCATCGAAGATGACGTCGAGATCAGGTCGCACGTCGGCATCGACCGTGCGACGACCGCTCGACGGTCATCGGCTGCGGCACGAGATCGACAACGCCTCGTTTCATGTCGGACACAACTGCAAGATTGGCCCGGAAATCTCATCGTCGCACAGACGGGCATCTCCGGCTCGACGACGACGGGACCGAACGTCGCTTTTGGCGGACAGGTCGGCACGGTCGGGCACATCCATATCGGCGGCAATTCCGTCTACGCCGCGCGTTCCGGCATCATCAGCGACATGCCCGGGGCGTTTTCTGCGCGGGTTTCCCGTGCAGAGTCATCAGGAGTGGCTGCGCATGCGAGCGGCGATGAAGCGCCTGCGAACTCGTCAAGAAGGTGAAGCAGCTGGAACGGGCGCTCGAGAGAAGGACGCGAAGGATGACTTACCACTTGGTGCGCTTCCTGAGCTTTATCGCCTGCCTTCTGCCGGAAGTTTCTGCGACGCCTTCGGCCGCATCTTGGCGCTCGCGCTCTGGCGCTTTCCTTCCTGCACGCAGGAAGAAGCTCGCTGTCTCCTGGGTCGCCATGTGCCTCAGGACGGATGAGGAGGAATCGAAGCGGATCGCCAAAGGAGAGCGCCGTGCGTTTCGGCCCCATGTTCTTCGAGGTTCTGCGCTTTCCCGTCATCATGCGCCGCATGGCAGATTATGTCGAGATCGAGGAGCAGAGCATCTGCGGGAGGTTCTTTCGCAGGGGAAGGGCATCAGTCATCGCCACAGGGGCACACGGAAACTGGGGAGCTCATGGGCGGCGCCCTGTCGCAGGCGGGCTTTCCGATCATTGGTGTCGCCATGCGCCAGCGGGGATGCGGCAATGGATCGTTTCATCAACGAGTACCGCCGTCTCGTCGGCGTGCGCATCATCTACAAGAACGATGTGCGCGAGATGTTCCGCATGATGAAGGAAGGGTGGGTCGTCGGCCTTCTCGCCGACCAGGACACGAACCGGCACGACGGCATCGTGCTCGATTTTCTCGGCAGGCCGACGAACTGCGTGCCGGGGCCGGCCACGATGGCGCGTTCGGCAGGGATTGGCATCATACCCGGCTACATCACGCGCAAGAGAAGACGGCACGCACAAGATCATCCTCCATGCACCCATCGAGGTGCCGCGCACGGGACAAGCGCGCGGACATCGCGCAGCCCAGGCGGTCAACCGCGTCTTGGGCAACATATCCGCGAGCATCCCGAAAGAGTGGTTCTGGCTGCACGACCGCTGGAAATCCCTGCGCAAAGAGTCCTAGGGAAGCGCGGAGAAAATGCAGCGCTGCATTCGTCTGTGCTCGCCGGAGTCTCCTTCTTGCGCGAAAATGAAAAAAACTATATAATTGAGGGAGCACTGATGAATCCGGCCGCCCATCGGCACGCATCCGGGCGGCTTCGTTCCATCCGCGATTCCTCAGGAATACAAAACGTGCAGGCGGAAGGTGGCTTGTGAATTTATGAAGATAGATGCTTTGAGCTCGCATAGAGGTCTGCCGCTGCAGACTCTTGAACGACATTGCCGTGCATGAACGCTTCGCGCAGTGACGCAGACTTCGGAGCGGAGCTTGCCGATCAGCACACGGCGTATTCCGATCGTCGGCTGCAGGAGATCTTGAAGAGATCGATGAGCAGGGGCGCGTCTTACGAACACGCCGACCTACGATGAATTGAAAGCGTATCGCGACCTCGTCAAGATTTCGTCGATGGGGCAGTCGGACGCATGTACCAGCTGCGTAGTACAGGCGGGCTGGGACCGCATGGGGCGGCAGAAAGTCTACACGACGGTGCGCTAAGATCGACCGCAAGCTCGAAGAGCTGGCGGAGAAAGATCCGCATGGGACAGACGGACGCTTTGGACATCGTGGCGAGTCGACGCCATTCGCGGGATGCTCGTCGACCTCTACATGTGATGGCGGATTCGCTCCGCTGGCAGGACATCCTCGGGCACGAGAGAAACATCGAGGCTGCGGACCATGCTGCGCGAGGCCGTCTGCCCATGCGCTCCTCTTTTTCAGGGGTTGCGGGCGTGGGCAGAAGAGGCTGCGCGCCTCGTGGCCTGGCCTTGCTGTGCCAGAAAGGCGGATGCGCGCTTGCGGCGACTGTCCGTCGTGCCGCGCCTTCCTCGCGGGCACGCATCCGACACATCGAGGCGGCGCCCGAGGAGCCGCAGCAGGGCGCGCGCGTCCTGCGTATCGAAGCTGTGCGAGATCGAAAAGAAGGCCGCGCGAAAAGCCGCTCTTGTCAGGGCGCCTCGTCGTCCTCATGGATGAAAGCCGACGCGATGAACGAGCGCTGCGGCAACAGCCTCGCTTGAAGACACTGGAAGAGCCGCAAGGGCGAAGTCTTCTTCCTGCTCGTGACGGAAAAGCGTGCGGCGCTCCTGCCGACGATCCTCTCGCGCGTGCGCGACCTGCACTTCGGTGCGCTTCCTCCTGCCGTGATCGAGCGGCATCTCCTCGCCTGGGGCGTGGAAGGAGGACAGGCGAAGATGCTCGCCGCAACGGCGGACGGCAGTCTCAGCCACGCGCTGCTCCTCTTGGAGGAGGATGGGCTGCAGCTCGTGGAGGACGCGGCACAGACGCTCTCTCTTTGCGGGCGCTCGACATGTTCCACCTCTGGGAGAAAGCGGAGGAGCTGGGCGGATTGCCGCGTGAGCGCGGCGAGACTGGCTGCTCGCCTTGTCGAGACTCCTGCGCGACATGCTCGTGCTCTATGCGGGGGCGGTGCGCTCTATCGCGAGGAAAGGCGCGTCGGCTTGGCTCGTGCGCTGCAGGACTTTTCCGAGGAGCGCGTCTTCTCGCCTTGCTCGCCGGGTGCGCGAGGCGCTGCGGCGCGAGGGAGCAACGCGAACGCCCGGCTTGTCTTCGAAGGGCTGTTGATGCGCCTCGGCGATGCGTGGAGCAGGCGAACGATGATGGGCGCAGAAGATGCGCTCGATATAGATGAAGGAGGCAGGGGTTGCAGACGATTGTGGAGTCCGCTTCAGCGGGCAAGATCTATTATTTCAGCCACTGGACGGCACGAGATTGCGCACGGCGACGAGGGTCATCGTCGAAACGGTTGCGCGGCGTGGAATGCGGGCGTGTCGTCCAGGGGCCGCGCGAGTGTGAAGCCGGCTCGCAACCCCTTGAAGACGGTGCAGCGCAAGGCGACGGAAGGATCTGCAGAAGGTCGAAAACCATCGGCAGGAAAAGAAGCGTTCAAGATCTGCGAGAAGAAGATTCGGCTGCACGGCCTGCCGATGAAGCTCGTCGATGTCGAGTATACGTTCGACCTGAACAAGATCATCTTCTATTTCACGGCAGACGGACGCATCGACTTTCGCGAACTCGTCGAGATCTCGCCGCCGTTTTCCGCACGCGCATCGAGCTGCGCCAAATCGGTGTGCGTGACGAAGCGAAGCTCATGGGCGGCATGAGGTGCTGCGGCAGGCGCTCTGCTGCTCGATGTTCTTGGGTGACTTCGAGCGGTGTCCATCCGCATGGCGAAGGCAGAATCTCTCGCTGAATCGCGGAAGATTTCGGGCATCTGCAGCAGGGCTCATGTGCTGCCTCAAGTACGAGTCCGCGGAATACAGAAGAGCTGCCCCAAGCGCCGCCAAAGCCGCCGAAGCAGGGCAGCCGCGTGGCATCGGCAGAGGCGAGGGCAAGGTCATCTCGCTCAACGCGCAACGGCGCACGGCGACGATCCTGCTCGACTCGCACAAGACGCTTGTAGCGGCGTGGGAGGACATCATCGCCGTGGAGCAGGAGGACAAGGCGTAGATGGAGTGCGTCAAAGAGAGGAAGGACGACCTGCACGAGGAGGGCGCCGCGTGCGAAGGGCACGCTGTGCCAGCGGCGACGCCCATCGGCAACCTTGAGGGATACGACGTTCCGAGCGGGAGGCTCTTCGGGAAGCGCCGCTCATCGCGGCGGAGACACGCGCCACACGCGCAAGCTCCTCGCGCTATGACATCCACGCGCCTCGTCAGCTACCACGAGCACAACAAGTTTGAGCAGGGGCCGCGTCTCGTGGAATTCCTGCTCGAAGGAAACGATCTCATCGCGTCACGCGCGGGACTGCGAGATCGCCGATCGGCAGCCACACCTCGCCGCGCTCGCGATCGCCGCAAACATCGGGTATCGCCTCTGCCGGCGCAGATGCCGCGCTTTCGGCGCTCATCTGCTCGGGGCTTGATACGCCGCTTCACCTTCGTCGGCTTTGCCGCGCACGTCGGCAAGCGCGAAAGGGCTTCTTGCGGAGCTTGCTGCGGCAGGAAACGATCATCTTCTGAAGCGCCGCATCATCTGCGGGAGACGCTCAAGGCCGTGGCGGGCGCTGGCGAGCGCGTCCGGCTGTTGCCGCGCGCGAGCTGACGAAACGCTACGAGTTTCGCCGCGGCACGCCTCGCCGATCTTTTGACGCACTATGGCGCGAAAGGCCGCGCAGCGAAATTTGTCCTCCTCGTCGCGGGGGCGACGGGCAGGAGCGTGCGAAGTGCGCCGCAAAACGCCAGAAAGTTTGTCCGGCGGCTCATGGAAGAGGAATGCCGAAGAAGGCCATGCAGGGAGACAGCGAAGCGCCTCCATTTGAGCCGCCGCGACGGGCTGTATCGGACGCTGCTGGAAGGTGAAGCCCGCCCACACCCTTTTCAGGGATGGGCGGGCTTCTTCATGCAACATATGCCGCTCCATCGACTCCATCGTCAGCTCTTTCACGCACTTCCTGCAGATGTTGCGGCTCTTGAAGGGAAGTCACGTTGTCCGTACTGCCTGAAGATGCATGAGCAGGTCGGTTCGTACTTTTGCGGTGATGCGGTCTTCATCGGTGTAGATTTCGGGGCGTCGCGTTCCGCGATGCCGAGCGTGCTAACGAACTCGATGGGGATGACGACTCGGCCGAGTTCGTCGACTTTTCTGACGATTCCTGTTGCCTTCCACAACGATCTCCTCCTCGGAAGCGGGTCAGCCAGCTGCGGGAATATTCACCCAACGTGCAGGAGCAGGGCTGAGTGATTCCTTGAGAAAAGGTTCTTTATGGAGTATGTATAGTGTTTTCAGTATATCACTATTGCAGAAATGTTGCAACTGAAATAATTCAAGAGGAGACGAAAATCTCCTGCGGAGGGACTTCGTTCCTCGCGCGTCCGATGGAGACGCTTTTTGCTGCATGGGAATCCGCAAGGTTTTTGTCTCTGCTTCCCTTGCGCATGAGGAAGTTATTCTATAATAAGGAAAGCATGTGTGAAACGGCACCATGATGCCAAGGAGGATTTTTCATGAAAAGGACTCATTCTACATAACGACGCCGATCTACTCCCGAGGCGCGAAACTGCATCGGTCGCGCGTACTGCGCGACGATCGCCGACACGATCGCACGCTGAAGCGTCTGACCGGTCACGATGTCTTCTTTCTCACGAGGAAGCGACGAGCATGGGCAGAAGATCCAGCGAAGGCGGCAGAAGGGGCGTGACGCCCATCGCCTATGTCGACAAGATCGTTGCGGGCTTCGAGGCTTTGGCAGAAGCTCCACATCTCGAACGATGATTTCATCCGCACGACGGAGAAGCGGCACGAGCGCGTCGTGCGGGAAATCTCCGCCGCATCTATGAGAAGGGCGATATCTACAAGGGCAAGTACAAGGGACTCTACTGCACGCCGTGCAGAGCTATTGGACAGAGCGCCAGCTCGTGGACGGCAAGTGCCCCGACTGCGGCCGCGCCGTGGCAGAGGTCGAGGAGGATGCGTACTTCTTCAAGATGTCGCGCTATGCGGACCGCGTGCTGGCGCATCGAGGCGGAACCCCGACTTCATTCAGCCGTATCGAGACGCAATGGGATGATCAACTTCATCAAGCAGGGACTCGAAGACCTCTGCATCTCTCGCACATCGTTCGACTGGGGCATCCCCGTGCCCATCGCGCCCAGCCATGTCATCTACGTGTGGTTTTGACGCCTTGACGAACTATCTGACGCCGATCGGTTTCCTCGACGATATTGAAAAGTTTGAGAAATATTGGCCTGCTGGCGTCCACCTCGTCGGAAAGAAATCGTTCGCTTCCATTCGATCATCTGGCCGTGCATCCTCATGGCGCTCGACCTGCCTCTGCCCAAGATGGTCTACGGGCACGGCTGGCTCATCGTCGATGGCGACAAGATGTCGAAGTCGAAGAGGGCAGCGTCGTCGATCCGTGAAACTCATCGACGGTTCGGCGTGACGCCATCCGTTATTTCCTGCTGCGCGAGATCAACCTCGGGCAGGACGGCAATTTCTCGCGCGACGCGCTGATCGCGCGCATCAACGCTGACCGGCGGTCGACCTCAGCAACCTCCTGCACCGACACGCTGAACATGATCAGCAAGTTTCGGGACGGCATCGTGGAAAAAGGCGCAGAGGCGCGGTCGACCGCGCCTTCCTCACCGATGCAGAGGCGATGATCGCCGCCTACGAGCGTGAGATGGAGGAGATGAAGCTGCAGAATGCCATCAAGACGACGTGGGCGTTCATCAGCCGCGCGAACAGAGTACATCGATGAAACAATGCCGTGGGCGCTCGCCAGGATGCAGCGAAAGAAGCAAGAGCTGACGAACACGCTCTGCAACCTCGCCGAAAAGCCTGCGCCGCATCAGCGTCCTCATCCGAGCCTTTCATGCGGAGACAGCCCAGAAGATCTGGCGCCAGCTCGGCCTTGGCGAGAAATTTCGCCGCCGTGCGCCTCGCGGACGATGCGGACATGGGGTCGTTCTCGCGGGACGCCGCGTAGGAAGCGAGCAGCTCTTTCCGCGCATCGAACTGGAAGAGGAGGAAAGACCTGCAGCACAGAGAGGAAGAGGCTCTGCCGCAAAGTCGCGAGCCACAGAAGAAGCAAAGGGGGCAAGGCGGACGGCGCTGCAGCCGCCGATGGCCTCGTCACGATCGACAGGTTCAGCCGTCGTCTGCGTAGCTGAGATCCTCGCTGCCGAGCGCGTGCCCGATACGGCGAAGCTGATGCGTCTCAGGTGAGCCTCGGTGAAGAGGGCGCGAAGTCGTGTCGGCATCGCCGGTTCTATGCGGCAGAGGAGCTCGTCGGCAAGAAGGTCGTCCTCGTCGCGAACCTGAGACTGCCAAGATCCGCGGCATCGTTCGCGTAGGGATGCTGCTCTGCGCGGCGAGCGGGGCGGGCTGCAGCTCGTCGAGGCCTGCTGCGCCCTGCGAGGCAAGGTGAAGTGATGGAGCTGATCGACACGCATGCGCATCTCGACGGCGAGAAGTTTGATGCGGACAGAAGAGGTCCATCCGCATACCCGCGCGAATGGCGTCGTGAAGATCATCACGATGGGGGACAACCTCAGCTTCGCCGGCGCGCAACGTCGCTCGCTCGACGATTCGAGGCGGTCTACGCCGCGGTCGGCGTCCATCCGGGCGCAAACAACCGATGACGTCTGCCGACGACGATCGGCTTGCCGCGTGGGCGCGCTGGGAAGGTCGTCGCCATCGGCGAGATCGGCCTCGACTACTACTGGGGAGGAAGGACGAGGAGAAAGCGCGCGCTGCAGCGCGCGATCTTCGTGCGCGAGCTCGACCTCGCGCGCCAGCTCCGATCTGCCCGTCTGCATCCACGACCGCGAGTGCGCGGCGACATGCTGACTGCTCCAAGACGGAGGGGCGGGATGCGCGGCGTGCTGCACTGCTGTTGAGCACGCTGGGAGATGGCGGCGGAGCTTCTGAAGGGTGACTGGTACTTCGGCATCGACGGCCCTTTGACTGATAAGAACGCCGCGAAACTGCGAGATCGTGCAGCGCGCCTGCGGCGGGCGGATTCTCGTCGGAGACGGATTCTCCTGCTTTCGCCCATGCCGTTTCGCGACAAGCGCGGCGAGCTGCCCATGTGCTCCATGTGGCCGGAGAGGCGGCGGAGCTTCGCGGCGAGCCTCGAAGTTTTGCGCGGGCGACGCGCCAAAAATACGCGTACCGATCTGTGGAGGTTTGAATGAAAGATTTGCACGGAACAAAGAAGTGGTGAACGCCCGTGACGAGGGCGTTCACCGCTTCTTTCATTCTAAGCATCGGTGGTTGGATTCAAGATGAGTGGAGCATATGTTGACAAGGAAAAAGGTGCTGAGAATATGCGTCGTTAAGTTTCTAAAGATTGAATGAGCTTTAAAGGAAACTAGCACTTTGCGTGGTGCTGATCCTCGAGGTTTGTATTCACGACCAGGTTTTACGGACGCGATGCGCACTGCGAGGCATCGACGTCGCTAACGACACGGGTGAGCGCAGACACTCGGGCCGGGCCTGATCTTGCATCAGGCAGGCGTCGAGATTAGGCACAAGGATGAGTTTTCAGTTAAAGAAATCGGAAAAAGAAGAAAAGGTATTGTGCTGAGCGTGCCGTGCCGGTCGTCATTGAATTCGAAGGCGACAGGCTGAAGATTGCCATACGACCGCTGCAACGTGGGCGAAGTGCTCAGGGACTACTGGATGCGTCGGCGAGCGCTTTTTCGGCGGAGCTTGACGCGGGCAACGACTTGACGAAAGAATCTCAGCGTTTAAGATACGACGGTTGGTCGCATAGAGAGAAAGGAGAGAAGAAGCAGCGAGACGTGCAGTCTGTAGCGGCATCCGCGCGGCGCTATGCGCATATGTGCGTGAGTACGATATGGAAGCGACGGCGTGCGCGGGCTCCGATGGTGACGGCAGTGGCATCACGGCTTCGGTGGCACTGCTCATCGCAGGGCGTCGTAGCCGTGGATACTGGACGTGATTCGCTTTGGGAACGCGCCTCTACATCCCGACTGCAGTGCTGAGTATCATGCACCAGGGACACAGGCAGCGCCATCAATGGCGAGCGCATCGACGCAATGCATGCGAATCCTACGGTGAGGGCGATGGAATTCGGCCGCCGTTGGGTCAAGGTGTATGTCTTGGAATAACGACATAGAAAAGAGGGCGGTTGTGAAAGCGACCGTCCTGCTTTTCGTTTTTCGTCGTCATGTCGCCATGCGCCTTCGCGGCGGTTTTTCTGCGCCGTCAGGAGACTTATCGATGTACGGCTCTTCATGGAAGGCCTCCGGCATGCTGTATGAGACCCTTGGAGCCGCTCGATGTTCTTCTTGTGCGCACGATGGCGAACTCGATGCGCGTACTTCTCCTCCTCAGTGAAATCGCGCCCTCGGCGTGCGCCTTCTCGATGCGCGCCAAGCGCTCCTCGACGTCGGCCATCGTCGGCGAGGGACGCCTTGTCGTGCATGGCGGGCCGTAGACGGGCCTGGCCACCTGGCGCACCTCGTGGAGCGTGGCCCGCCTCGTGCGTGACGGCTTCGGCTCGCGCGCGATCTCGTAGATGATGTCGTAAAGCTTTCCCGGCGCTGTTGATCGTGCCGAGCATCTTCATCTTGATGTTCTCAAAGAGCGATGTAGTCGATGTTTTCATGATGAATTTCTTCTGTCATGTGTGCCTCGCTTTCCGTTGGTGCTTTTCTTCAGTATAGCATCCTGAGAAGTTTACAAGGCGTGATGCGCGGTCTATGATGGTAGAATGTTTTCGAGGTGATGTCATATTATGAAAAATCAAAAGAAATGCAGCGCGGCTTGAAGAAATCGCCACCTGCAGATGATCGCGCTCCGGCAGCGCCATCGGCGCGGGGCTCTTCTGCAGCGCTCGGCCTCGACGATCGAAGCTCGCGGGGCCTTCCGTCATCCTCGCCTATCTGACGGGCGGCGTCGTCATCTTCCTCATCATGCGAGCGCTCGGCGAGATGGCGGTCGAAGAGGCGGTGTCCGGCTCCTTCAGCCACTACGCCGCGAAGTGATGGGTGCGTTCCCGGAGCTTCCTCTCGGGCTGGACTACTGGATTGAATTACGTACATCGTCAGCATGGCGGGCTTTCCGTCATCGGCATCTACGCGAACTACTGGCTGCCCGATTTGCGCTGAAGTGGCTCTCCGCGCTGGTGGTCCTCGCCTTCATCACGGCGCTGAATCTCGTCGCCGTCAAGGCGTATGGCGAGATGGATCTGGCTCGCGATCGTCGAGGTCGCCGCCATCTCGTCTTGATGAGTCGCACGGGGCTTTACCTCATCTTTTCACGCCACGGGTCGTTTCTGGTGAATTTCAGCAGCCTTTGGGCGCACGGCGGCTTCTTTCCCAACGGCGTGAGGCATGATGCTCTCCGTCCAGCGTCGTCATGTTTTCCTTCGGCGGCATCGAGGCTCATCGGCATACGGCGGGGAAGGCCGCCGACCCCGACCATTCGATTCGCGCCATCAATCGGGTCATCTGGCGCACATCCTCATCTTCTACGTCGGCGCCATGGCGGTCGCCCATGGCGCTCTGGCCTGCGTGGGATGGGGTCGGCGCGCAGGCCCAGCCTTCGCGCAGATCTTCTCGAACGTCGGCGTCCCTGCCGCCGCGCATCCTGTTCGTCTCGTCCTGACCGCTGCCATATCCGTCTACAATTCGGCAATCTACAGCAATTCGCGCATGCTCTACGGACTGGCTGTGGGCGGCGATGCGCCGAAAGAGCCTCAAGAATCTGTCGCAGCAGTTGCCCGATCGTCAGCATCCTCATTTCCTCCGGGCGTGACGCTCCTCGCGGTGCTGCTGAACTACTTGTTCGGGGCGAAGATCTTCATGCTGTTATTTCTTTCGATCGCATGGCCTCTGTCATACATCAGCTGCACGATCATCATCACGCATCTGAAGTTCCGCCGTCTCTATGTTGCGGGAAGGCCGCAAAGGCGCGATTCTGTGCGCCGTTCTTTGCGTCGCCAACTATATCTGCCTCGCGTTCCTCGTCATGATGTACCTCCTGATGACATGGATTCCCCGACATGCAGTTCGCTGTTGGCCGTCCTGCTGTCTGGCTCTTGGCGCTGTGGCATCGGCTATCGCAGGAAGGTGCATGGCGGAGAATAGAGATGTGTTTTGTCGTGTTTTTATGATATGATGCAGGAAGATCCGTATGTACAAGTGTCCTGCGGACGGACATCGTGCGCTGCCTTTCTATGGGTCAGCAGGGAGAGAGAAATATGAACCATAAGACAGAGCATCATCATTTTGAGCTTCAACACGCTGGAGCTGCTGCAGCTCTGCATTGCGAGCGTGCGCGAGCATACTGGAGGCGAGGACGTATGAGATCATCGTCGTCGACAATGCCTCAAGGATGGTTCTGCCGAGTGGCTGAAAGAGAAGGGGCTCATCTGCATCTGCAACGAGGGAGAACGTGAAAGCCATGGGGCTGCAATCAGGGCTTGGAAGTGGCGACGGGCACGGAATTGCTGCTCTTGAACAGCGATGTCATCGTCACGAAGAACTGGCTCAGGAATCTTCGCCGCGCTCTTTACAGCGAGTCCGAAGGTTGGCGCCGTGAGCAGCGTCGCGAACCACTGCCCGCATCATCAGGCGGTCACAGTGTCCTACGAAGTCTTGAGGATACAGGCTTTCGCCGCCGCATACAACGAGTCGGATCCCGCCCGTTGGGAAAAAGCGGACGACGCTCGTCGGCTTCTGCTCATCTTTTCAAGCGCGAGGTGCTGGAGGAGATCGGCTTCCTCGACACGCTTCAGTCCGGCAATTATGAGGACGACGACTATTCGCTGCGCATCCTGCAGGCAGGCTATGATCTGCTCCTTTGCGGGACACGTTCATCCACCACTTCGGCAGTGCATCGTTCCGGAAAGACCTCTCGGCGAGGAAGCGACGACGCCGAAGCGGCAAAACGCGATACAATGCGCTCTTGGACAGGAATGGAAGCTGTTTGAAGAAAAAGTGGCATGTGCCGCGAGATTGCTGGTCGATGTCGCCAGAAGAGCTGCTGCCCTATCTGGAGCGGCGCGAGGCGAAAGCGGGGACGGATCTTGCCGTGCAGAAGATCGCCGTCCTCGTGCGCAGGACGCACGAGGCGCGCTTCGAGGCTCTGCGTAGAATCCTTGCAGAGCGCGAGACTGCCGGCGGTATGCATGGGAGATCTTCCCCTTGCCGCCGACCGTCCTATGCGATCCAGGTCAATGAAGTCCTTGCCCGCACGGAGGCGAGGTCAAGATCTTCATCAACGATGAGGTCTGCCTGACTTCGCCGCTGGCGGTCGGACAGCTGCTGAAATCTTCGGACGGAAGAGATCGGCATGGTCGGCTTCTGGGCAGCCTCTCGCTTCCCGTGAGCGGCAACATCACGGAAGCGCCCGATCTGCGGGGCGGCGTACACATGCCGATGGAGGGTGGCCTTGAGGGAGATACGCTACGGCAAGGCAGATGACCAGTGCGCTCACGGTGGATGCGCGTCTCCTTTGCCGTCCTTCTTTCCGCGACGCTAGATCGACCTTCCACAGGCGCAAAGAGTACGACGGGCAGTGATATGCTATTCGCGCACTGCCGCGCCATGGAAGAGCAAAGGGAAGAGGACGGTCGTGCCTCTGCCGCGCGAAATCTGGTGCGCCTATCAGATGGGGGATGTTTTCCTTCGACGCCGCTGAAAAGGATCGCAACCGCTTCTTCGCCGAGCGTCATGCGTATATGGCGAGGCGATGCGCCGCGCAGGGCGCGACTTGCCGCTATGCGTGCGGTCTAGGCTCATCCGTCGAAGGGTGGCAGGGGTTTCGCCCATCGAGGGAATCGCTGTCGGCAGCCGCACGGAAGATCCATAGGACGGCGCTGTGCCGCCTGCTGCGGACGATTTTTCGGGCGAGCCGCGCATCGTCATCGGCGATGACTGCGCGATCGATGCCTATTCCACGCTCACCGCGAGCGGGCGCATCGTTTTGGAAAACCTCGTGACGCTGGGCGTGAACGTTCAGATCAAGGATCATGCTTATGCGGAAGAAGAGCTCGGGCTCTCTGCCGAAGACCGCCGCTTCTGAGCGAGGCGCGGCATCCATATCGGCTGTGCGGCGCAGATCGGCGCGAGATGTCGTCATCGAAGGAGCTGGTGCAGATCGGCTGCGCAGACGCATGTGCGGCGGGAAGCGTCGTGAAGAGCGACCTTCCGACTTACTGCATCGCCGAGGGAATCCCGCGCGCGCCGTCAAGGCAGTTCTCGCCGCGCACGGGGACGTGGCTTGACACGCCGACGAAGCGGCGCTTGCTTTGCTGGAAGAGCGCAGGAAGACGGGACCGCTTCTCAGCTATGCCTTCATCACTCTACAACCACAACCGATACCTGAAGAGTCCCTCAAGAGCGTGCTGCAGCGAGGCGGGGAACGAGTCCGCTCGTCGAGGTTCTCGTCTGCGACAACGCCTCGACGGACGACACGAAAGGCTCTCGTGCAGAAGCAGCAGGAGCAGTACAAGAACCTGCGCTATCACTGCAACGAGGAGAATATCGGCGCGGAGGGGACACTACCATCAGGCGATCCGGCAGAGCCGCGGCGAGTACGTCCTCGTCGCCGGCGATGACGACTACCTGGACGGCGCGTTGCGCGTCCTGTGACAACATCCGCAAGTACCGGGGGCGGCGCTTTTCCATCTGCAGAAGGAAGATGTGCCGCGCCGCGTGTATAAGATGCGGGAATCGTTCATATATTGCCTATGTCGGCTATCGTATGACATGGATCGGCGGCGCCGTTTTTCCGTCGGGAACTGTACGCAGGTATCGAGGAACCGCAGAAGTATGATTATACGAGCTTGCCGCAGGTTTATCTGCAGTTGGAGGTGCTGCGGAAAAATCCGGAGTTCGTCATACTCTATGGCATGTTTCTCACGGAGGGACGAGGGAGCGTACTCCCTCGGGCTTCAATTTTGCAGAGACCTTCATCAAGAACTATCTCGATCTCTTGCAGACAGCGCCCGAAATCCCGCCCTACTTGCTGTCTGATGAGAAGAAACGCCTGATGGATGAGCTGATTTATGATTGTTTGTGGAAGATCGTGCACTATCAGCATGACCTTTCCTTGGATGGGATCTTCGACATCGTGCGCGAGTATTATGGCGAGCCGTATTATGAAGAAGTCGCGGCGGAGATCCGGAGGATCCTGCAGACGGCAGACGCGCAGGAAGCGGAAGTCACAGCGGACGTATACTGGCCGACGGAAGGAGATGTCATCGCATGAAGAACAGAGATTCGCATTCTTTGTACGTAAGTCGGACGAAGCGCGCTGAGCCTGCCCGGACTCGCTGCAGGCGCTCCGCCTGCACGGGGATATGAGGCGGAGCTTTTTCACGCTGATGGCGAAAGAGCCGTATGCCGTGCAGGCGAACAAGGGCGATTGACGCTTTCTGATGCCAAGTACAAGATTTATCTCAACGATGACATGCGCCTCGTGCGCATTCCGACCTGCCTGGCAGAGCTTCTGCAGGTCTTCGCGGATGAAAAGCATCGGCATGGTCGGCGTTCTCGGCAGTCAGTCGCTGCCTGTGGATGCCAATGTGCTTAGCTCGAGACTATAAGCAAGGGCGCTGTCTATGTGCCGACGTCGAGGGGCGCTTTCCGGATGCGCTTCGACGAAGCCTTGGAGGAGACGGTGGCGGATGTCCGTTTCGTCCTGCCGTCGTTCTTTGCAACCTGCAGACAGATCTTCCTTGGGATGAGGTTTATGAAACGCAGTATTACGCCGTGCTGGCACAGTGCTCGGCGTTTGAAGCGCAAGGCGCAGGATCGTGGCATCCACGGCGCAGGATATCTGGTGCGCCTATCAGTCCCGGGATGTCTCTTTCGATGGCGAAAAGCCGATCATGCGAAGTTTCTTGCAAAGTATCGCCCATCTCTGAACCCTGCGGGCGGAGAGAGGGCTTCTCTGTATGCGTGCGGCGAGGGGTGGAGATTCCTTCGTGGAGAGACTTCCTGCGTCCCGAAGGCATCTCTGTCGGAAGCAGCGCATATGCATCGGACGGCAAGCTGCGGCCTTGTCGTGCCGAATTTTGCGGGTCGCCGCGCTCTCGTCCTCGGGGATCGCTGCTCGATCGGCGCGGGCAGCACGATCATGGCGATGCACGGCATTCGGCTGGAAAACGGCGTGACCGTGGCGGAAAAATGTCCATATCAAGGATTATCTCTATGATGAGACGGCGATCGGGCTTTTCTCTCGAAGCGCAGATGATTTCAGCGGAGGGGCGGCATCTGCATTGAGCACGGCGTGCGCATCGAGGAAGATGTCTTGGTCGAGGGGTCGGTGCATATCGGCCACGGCAGTCTTGTGCGGGCGGGAAGCGTCGTGCAGAGCGACATTCCTGCTTACTGCATCGCTGAAGGGAATCCCGCGCACGTCGTCCGAGCCTTTTCGCTGCAGGAAGGCGTGGCTGCCGGTCGCTGATGTGCAGGAGCTGGCGCGTCTGATGGAGGCGGAAGAAGGCAGCGCCGCTCTTGACGTTCGCGATCATCACGTACAACCGCAGCAAATACCTGAGGCGATCTTTGGATTGCGTGCTGCAGCAGCTGGGCAACGATGACCTAGTGAAAATCCTCGTTTCGGACAATGCGTCGACAGATGAGACGAAGCGTCGTCCAAGAGCGGCAGGCGGCGTACAAGAATCTGCACTATCGCTGCAATGAGGAGAATGTCGGTGCGGAAGCGAACATCCATCGGGCTGTGCAGGCCGCCCGAGGTGAATATGTGCTTGTTGCGGGAGACGACGACTATTTCATCGATGGCTCGCTGCCTGCCGTGCTCGGCAGGATCCTCCAGCACAGAGGCCGGGCGCTCTTCCATCTGAAGAGGGCGCATGAGCCGCATCGGGTATATACGGGGAGCGGCATCGCGGACTATGTGCGCATGGTCGGCTATCACATGACGTGGATCACGAGCACCATCATGCGAAGAGACCTGTATGCGCAGATCGAGGGGCCGGAGAAGCATGATGCCACGTGCATTCCACAGGTATATCTGCAGATGGAGATATTGAAGCAGGAGCCAGACTTCGCCGTTATTGCTCGCCGTTCATGCGCTTGGGGTCGGGTGAGCATAAGACATCGGGCATCAACCTCGTCGAGGTGTTCATAAAGAATTACTTCGACCTTCTCGAAGCGGCGGGGAGAGATTCCGCGGCGGTCTTGTCGGAAGAAAAGAAACGCCTGATGGAAGAGCTCATATGTTTTCGAATGCGAGAAGATCAAGCGCGGCATCAGGACCTTTCACGGATGGAATCTTCGACATTGTGCGCGAGTATTATGGCGAGGAGCCGTATTATGAAGAAGTCGTGGCAGAGCTCCGAAGATTCTGCAGACGGCGGATGTTGCGAGATAAGAAAGATATGGTGACGGGCAACGTTTCGACGGCTGAGACGAGATCGACTCTTGAGGTCTGCAGGGACCTTCTCTGCCATCGAAGGGTTCTTTGACATCCTGCGTGAGCGCTATGAGAATGAGCCGTACTACGCGCAAGTCGTTTCCATACGGAAGAAGGATATACTGAAGTAAGAGGAGTCCTGCTTCGCTGGCAAAACTTTGAGGACATATGTTCCAGCCGTCACGTGAAGCGACATAGTTGCTTTTGTGACCGTTTCCTGCGATGGCATCATCAGAGAGCACGCTGTACATATGTCCTCACGCCCTTACAGAAGCCTAGCCAATCGGTCTGCGTCTTCGGCTTGACCTCTTGAGGGCTTCATGGTAAACTACACGCACAAACGTCCACTTTGTGGACATTGTGCGCCGCCCTACTGAAACCTAGCCGATCAGTCAGCGCCCTTCGAGCTTGACTTCTCGGGGTTTCATGGTAAAAATGTCGTTGCATGAAAGCCAAGATTTTCCTTAAGCGCGGAAAGTGCTTCAACGATAAATGAAAGGCAGAAGCGATGATGATTTCCGTGGTTTGCGTATAGGAGAAGATATGAAAAACGCTTTTTTATGTGGGGGCGGGCAATGTCTGCCGCGCCTTTTGCAGCATCTGAAGAAGAGCCTTCCTGTGCAGGGGATCGTCGACAGCAAGGAGAGCCTGTCGGAGGGCGAGCTTTCGCAGCATACCGATCTATGTGCCTGTGGACGCCTGCAGGCGGAAAGGACGCAGCGGGGCTGAGAATTCGGCATGGGAAGATGAGCGATGCCTCTCGCCAGAGGATACCGTGTTCGTCATAACGACATACGTCTATTATGTCACGGTGAAAAACATCTGGAATCCTTGGGGTTTTGAAACGATGTTCGTCTATGACCTGCGCGAGTATACGGGCGTGGACTGGACTTCCTGTGCCGCATCCACTGCGATGTTCCGTGGGACAGTGCGCGTGCGAAAAGTGCAGGAAGCGCGCCATTTTTGGCCGATGAAATGTCCGTGCGGATTTTCGACGCGCTTTTTGGAGCGGCGCAGGACGCGCGTCTATGACTGCACGGATCTGAAGAGCGAGCATCTGCGGTATCTGGAAATGGATCTCATACCTTTTCGGGCAGGAGGAGGTCATCATCGACTGCGGCGCTTTCTTGGGCGACGGTCTGCGGCTCTTCCGCGAAGTTGTCCTCGTGGAAGATGTTTCACTGCTTCGAGCGGATGCGGACAATTTCACATCCTGCAGCAGAACTGCAAAGGCTATGAGCACACGATGGCGCACTGCGCGGCCGTCGGAGACTTCGATGGGCGGCGTATTTCTCCCGAGGGCGAATGCCCGGCGGCGAACTGCAGAAGGAGGGCGCGCAAGGACAGAAGATCGAGGTCTGCAGACTGGACTCGCTGGAGCTTCCGAAGTGACGTACATCACGGCGGATATCGAAGGGTCGGAGATGGCGATGCTCGAAGGCGCACGGCAGACGATCGAAAAGCATCGCCCGAAGATGGCGGTCTGCGTATACCACAAGGCGGAGGATCTTTGGGAGATCCCCTCTGGCTCAAGGCGGCGGATCCCCTCGTACAAGATCTATCTGCGCCACTACGGGGAAACTTCGGTCGATACGGTCGCCTATGCGCTGCCGTCGTGAAGATGTTCGCAAAGGCGGGGGCGACGCAGCCTTTGAGAAGGAGGATGAGGGTTTGAAGACAGTTCTTTTGGCGGGCGGCACGGGGACAAGGATCACGGAAGAGTCGGAAAGGCGGCCGAAGCCCATGGTGGAGATCGGCGGCATGCCGATCCTCTGGCATATCATGAAGGGATACAGCCATTTCGGCTTCAACGAATTCATTATCTGCGCAGGCTACAAGCAGCATATGATCAAGGTGGTTCGCCGACTCACTTCCTGCATACGTCCGACATCACGTTCGACTTCACGCGAGGAGAACCGCATGATCGTGCACAACCAGCATACGGAGCCGTGGAAGGTCACGATCGTCGATACGGGACTGAAACTTTGACGGGCGGGCGCATCGGGCGCATCCGCAAGTACTTGGAGGGCGAGACCTTCGCGATGACCTACGGCGACGGCGTGGCGGACGTCGACAGAGGCGAGCTCGTGCGCTTCCACAAGGCGCACGGCAAGATGGCGACCTCGACGGCGATCATGCAGAAGCAGCAGAAGGGTGTGCTGGACATCGGCTTCGACAACTCCGTGCACGCTTTCCGCGAAAAAGGCAATGGAGGACAGTGCGCCGATCAACGCGGGCTACATGGTGCTCGATCCTGCCGTCTTGGATTTCATCGAAGGGATGCGACCGTGTTCGAGCAAGGACCGCTGGAGGAGCTGGCGAAGCGGAGCGAGCTCAAGTGCTACCTGCACCGCGGTTTCTGGCAGTGCATGGACACGCTGCGCGAGAAGATTCTGCTCGAGGCTGTGGCAGAGCGGCAGGGGCGCCGTGGAAGCTTTGGTGAGACAGGGCGGACATCTTGCGGCACGGAGCGGAAAGAGATCTTGTCGAGGAGAGAGCAGTATGCGATATAAGACGAGCATCGTCATCCTGAGTTATAACACCTTGCAGCTTCTGCAGCTGCATCGAGAGCATTCGTGAGCACACGGAAGCGGGGACGTATGAGATCATCGTCGTCGAGAATGCCTCGAAGGACGGCTCGGCCGCATGGCTCCAGGAGCAGAGCGATCTTCGCTGCATCTGCAACGAGAAGAATCTAGGATTCCCGAAAGGATGCAATCAAGGCCTTGCCATCGCGACGGGGACGGAATTGCTGCTCTCAACAGTGACACGGTTGTCACGCAGAATTGGCTGAAGAATCTGCGCTGCGCCCTTTACAGCAGCCCACAGGGTCGGCGCCGCAGGCTGCGTCACGAATGCCTGCTCGAGACGACCAGCAAATCCAAGTCCCCATGGCGATTTGGAGGAGATGCAGCTCTTTGCGGCGGAATACAACAAGGCGTCCGATCCTGTGCGCTGGGAGAAGAGCGACGCTCGTGGGCTTCTGCTATCTTTTTCAAGCGGGAAGTGCTTGAAAAAGATCGGCTGGCTCGACGAGCAGTTCAGTCCGGGCAACTTCGAAGATGATGACTACTCCCTGCGTATCCTGCAGGCGGGCACGACCTCCTTCTTTGCCACGACACGTTCATCCATCATTTCGGCAATGCGAGTTTTCCTGCAAAGCTGCACGAAGCAAGAAGCGAGCGAAAAGAAAGCGCGCCTTCGTGCACTGAATTTGCGGAACGACGCCTTGTTCCACGAAAAGTGGCATGTGCCTGCGGACTACAAGCGCATGAAGCCGAGGAGCTCCGCGCTTTTTCTGCAGCGAGAGAAAGAGACATAGGCGCACCGCCTTCCTGCTGGAAAAGAGAAGAAGATCGCCGTGTTGCTTCGCAGAACATAGGAGGAATCGTATAGCGTTGCCGGAATCCCTGAACGCCATGATGATGGGCGGAAGGATAGCGAAGTCGAGGCCTTCCCTCTCGATGCGGGCAGGCCGTATGCGGAACAGGCGAATGAAGTCTTGGCGGCAGCGGACGCCAAGTACAAGCTGTACATCAACGACGAGATGTGCCTCGACCATCCGCAGATGGTTCGAGAAATGATAGCCATCTTCGGGACGAGCATCGGCATGATCGGTTTCCTGGCAGCGCCTCGCTCCCGTGAGCGGCAGCGTGATGGATTCGCCCCTACAAGCGAGGAGTCGTTCTCATGCCGTCGGAGGAAGGCTTCTCGAGCTGCGCTTCGGAGATTCGATGGGAGAAGCCGCAGACGTTCGCTTCCTGCTGCCGTCGCTTTTGCGACGCAGCTGGATCTTCGTGGGATGAATCTTATGAAAAGCAGTATTATGCTGTGTTGGCGCATTGCCGCGCAATGGAGGAGTCCGGCGCCCGCATCGTCGTATCTTCGCGGTGGAACCTGGTGCGCTTATCGCAGGAAAGGCGTTTCCTTCGACGCTTGCGAAGCCGATAGGAAAAAGGTTTTTCGGGAGATGGCATCCGTATCTTGATGGCACGGAGCCGCAGGAAATGAACACGCTCTATGCGTGCGGCGAAGGAAGCGAAGTTCCCTCGTGGAAGGCGTTCGACCGTCCCGAAGGCATCAGGATCGGCAGCGGGACGAAGATCCACGAAACGGCGCTTTGCCGCCTCTTTGCGGCGAATTTCGCCCGGGAAGCCGCGCATCATCATCGGCGATCGCTGCGAGATCGGCGCGGGCAGCGCGCTGACGGCCATTCGGCGCATCGAAGTGGAAAGCGGCGTGAGCCTGGCGGAGAATGTCCGGTCAAGGACTATGTCTATGATGAGGGATCTGGGGCTTTTTCCCGCGGACCGCGAGATTGTCGCGGATGATCAGAAGCATTCGGATCGAACGCGGCGTACAGATCGAGGAGAACGTCACGATCAAAGGGCGCTCTGCGCATCGGACGCAGCAGCATCGTGCGCGCGGGAAGCCGTGTGCAGCAGGATGTGCCCCCTACTGCATCGTCGAGGGAAGCCCCGCCAAGGTCGCTGCCGTCTTCTCGCCGCAAGAGGGAAGTGGCTGCCCGCGGAAGACGGCGTGGCGCTGGAAAAGCTGCTGAGAAAAGCGGAAAACAGCGCCGCCGTTGCTCACCATCGCTTTCATCACATACAACCGCTAGCAAATACTGAAGCGGTCTCTTTCCTGCGTGCTGGAGCAGCTAGGCAACGATGTGCTGGCGGAGATCCTCGTTTCGGACAACGCCTCGACAGACGATACGCGGGTGTTCGTCGAGGGATGCAGAAGAAGTACAAGAATCTTCGCTATCACTGCAACGAGGTGAATATCGGTGCGGAGAAGAACCTCCATGCAGCTCTGCGCGAGAGCAGGGGCGAATACGTGCTCGTCGCGGGCGATGATGATTACTTCCTCGATGGCGCACTTCCCGTGCTCCTCAGCGGCATCGTCCGTCATCGGGGCGCTGCGCTCTTCTTCCCAGGGGAATGAAGACAAGCGTTCGCGCCGCGTGTATCAGGAGAAAGGCTGCCTGAAATACATCGAGGCGGCGAGTTACTTCATGTGCTGGATCAGCTGCATCGTCATGCGGCGCGAGCTGTATGACGCCGTTCGGAGCCGCACAGGTACGATGATACGCACATCCCGCAGGTGTATCTGCAGATGGAGCTGCTGAAGCAAAGGCGGATTTCGCTGTGTTCTGCGGTGCCTTCTTTGAAGAAGGCGGCGGCGATCACGAAGCCGGTCGGCTATAACTTTGCCGAAGTGTTCATCAAGAACTGCTTCGATATACTGACTTCGTCGGCGAAGATCCCCGGCAGAGCAGCTTGTGGCGGAAAAGAGGAATGTCCGGAGCATTCAATCCTTCCTTGGTGCGCGCGGATCAAAAGAGGAACATCTTTCCTTGTCGCTCGACGGAGTCTTCGAGATCGTCGAGGAATACTATGGGCGGGAACCGTACTACACACAGCTGGTGGAAGCGCTCAAAGACACATTGAAAGAATGACGCATGGCGCGTGCGTCAGAGGCAGAGGTTTCTGCGGAAGAAAAAGCGAGGTATACGATGAAACTGGAAAAGCTCTATGATCTGTATGCGGAAGGAAAGGCGCCCAAAGCGTCTCTATTGGGAGCTGGCGCGCGAGAAACTCGTGCCTCTTTTGGAAGTGCAGCAGATCGTCCGAAAAGAATCCCTATTGCAAGAGCATCGAGATCCGAGAGGACGGCATTGTGCTCAGGACGCAGGACATCGCGCTCTTCTTCGATATGACGCAGAACATCTGCCGTGCGGAAACGATCCTTGTCGGCACGGAGAACGAGGAGATCGCCTTCATGGGGCGATTCATCCCCGCAGGTGCGACGATCTTCGACATCGGCGCAAACATCGGGCGCGTGAGTCTGGGCTTGGCGAAGGCGCATGAAGACGCGGCGATCTATGCGTTCGAGCCGGTGGCGCGACTTTCCGCGACTTGAGAGGAACCTCCGCCTGAACGGCGAGGAAGCGCACATCAAAGCGTTTCATATGGGATTCTACAGCGAGAGCGGCGACTTGAAGTTTTTCGTGCCGGGGGGCGAATGAGGCGGCGTCGCTGCGCCCCATCACCGATGCGTACTACTTCATGGAAGGCGATCAGGGACAGGGCGAGCGCAAGGAACGCTTGGAAGAAGTCGTCTGCTCCGTCGATACGCTCGATCATTTCGTGAAAGAGCAGGGGCATCGAGCGTCTCGATTTCGTCAAGTGCGATACGGAGGGCGCGGAGAAGATGGTCTTTGCGGGCGGTGCGCATGTGTTTCGCGAGCTGCGTCCCGTCGTCTACACGGAGATGCTCCGAAAACATGCGGCGCGTTTCGGCTATCATCCGAACGGGATCATCGCGATGTTTGAGGCTTGGGGCTACGGCTGCTATACGTCCGAGAACGATAGGCTGCTGCCTTTCGAGAAGATGGACGAGTCGACGGTCGAGACGAACTTCTTCTTCCTGCATCGGGAAAAGCATCAGGAACTTTTGGAAAAGCACAGCGCATGAATCTCTGCGAAAAGCCGAGAGCATCGACGACGCGCCGCGAATGGCAGGAAACGACTGATGAATGACGGGCGGCGCGAGGCGTGCCGCGTGCTGAAGGCGGAGCGCTGCCTGTGGACGGCGCCTCGCTGAAGAAACGGAGGTGTTCCATGAAGGTCAAGGCATCGGACTACGTTGCGGATTTCCTCGTGAAGAAGGGCATCGAGCATGTCTTCACGATCGTGGGCAACGGCGCCATGCATCTCAACGACTCGATCGGGCATCACGCGAGCTCAGTCGACGTACTGCCACCATGAGCAGGCGGCGGCGATGGCGGCGGAGGCGTATGCGCGCGTCCACGGCGACATGGCGGCGCTCTGCGTGACGAGCGGCCCGGGCGCGATCAACGCCTTGAACGGCGTCGCGGGGCGCCTATCGGGACTCGATCCCGCTGCTCGTCGTCTCGGGGCAGATGAAGTCCTCGCTGACGGTGCGCGGAGCGGTTTTGCCGCTGCGCACGCTGGGCGAGCAGGAGTTCGACATCGTGTCGGCACTGGACAACATGACGAAGTATGCGGAGATGATCGAAGAGCCGCAAGAGCTTCCGCAGCGCTCGAAAAAGCCTATCGCGTGGCGAAGCGGCGGGCGGGTCCGTGCTGGCTCGATATACCCGTCGATGTGCAGGGGCAGCTCCATCGACACGGAAGCGCTCGCCGACCTCGATGCGGCGACGCAGAGAAGAACACCGCACGGACGTCGCCAAAGCCGCACGCCATGCTGGAGAAGCTCAAGAGCGCCGCGCGTCCCGTGCTCTATGCGGGCAACGGCATACGCCTCGCGGGCGCGGCCTCGCTCCTCGAACCCTTGGCGCGCCGCTTCTCTGTGCCCGTCGTCACCTGCTGGAACAGCATCGACCTCATCGCGACCGAGAACCCGCATTACTGCGGCCGAGGCGGCACGATGGGCGATCGTGCGGGCAACTTCGCCGTGCAGACAGCGACCTCCTGCTCTCCATCGGCAGCCGCCTGAGGCATCTACCGGTCGGCTACGACGTGCGCCTCTGGGCGCGCGCGCACACCGTCGTCAGCGACATCGATCCCGCCGAGCTGAAGAAGCCGACGATCCGCGTCGATTATCCGTCGTGCGCCGACGCAGCGGATTTTCGTGCAGGCACTCCTGCGGGCGGCAGAGGAGGCCGCCGAAGGAAAGGCGAGGCATGGCTCGCGCAGTGCCGCAAGTGGAAGAAGCCCTATCCCGTCGTGACCTTGGCGCAGAAGGAAGCCGGCGGCAGGGTGAACGTCTACGCCTTCATGGACGCCTTGAGCCGTGCGCTTCCAGCGGGCGGCATCACCGTCGCGACGAACGGCTCGGCGAGCGTCGTGGGCAGCCAGTCGTACTTCATCAGGAAGGCAGCCGCTTCCTCGCGAACTGCGCCATCTCGTCGATGGGCTACAGCCTGCCCGCTGCCGTCGGCGCTGCCGTCGCGAGCAGGGGCAGCGTCGTCTGTATCGAGGGCGACAGCAGCATCGTGATGAACTTGCAGGAACTGCAGACGATCGTCTGAACCGCCTGCCCATCAAGGTGTTCGTCATCAACAACAACGGCTACCATCAGATCCGCCGGGCGCGGACGAACGTCTTCGGCAATGCGCTCATCGGCGTAGGCCCTGAGAGCGGCGACCTCGGCTTCCCCTCGTTCGAGAAAAATCGCGCGGGCGTTCAGAGATGCCCTACCTCGCGATTTCCTCGAGATGGTGAAACTACTGCACGAAAAGATTGCGCAGGCGCTCGATGAGACAGGATTCGTTCTCTGCGAGGTGTTCGTGACGGAAGATCGAAGTTCGAGCCGAAGTCGGCGACGAAGCGCCTGCCGACGGGCGTCTGACCAGCCCGCCACGGAGGATCTCGCGCCCTTCTTGCCGCGCGAAGGGTGGCGGCCAATATGTACATTCCGCTCGTTGAGCCTGAAGGAAGCGGGGAAAGACGCATGATCAACATGCGTCATACGGGCATCTACGTCAAGGGAGCTGACGCGCATGACGTTGTTCTATCGCGAGGTCTTCCACATGCACACGATAGGCGAAGAGGTCGAGCAGGCGGACGCGCTGATCGAAGACCTCTTCCGGACGCCCGCGCAGGGTCAAAGATCACGAAGCTCATCACCGAGCAGGGCAAGGCGAGCAGCACGGGCGACATGGTCGAGCTTCTGGAGCTTGTCGTGCCTGAAAAAGAAGCGCAGAGCGCCTCTGAAGTCGATTGCGGCGGGACTGCACATCGCCTTCGGCGTGCGCGATATGGAAAGCGACGTGCGCGGCGGTCGTCGCGCATAGCGGAAGGCTGGCGACGCGCGTGCACGATACTGAAACGGCAATCTCTGTTGCTTCTGCCGCGACCGGAGTGGCTGGAGCTGATCGCGCGGCGAAAAAGCCTAGGAGACAGGACGCTTTTCTTGCGTGCGGCGGCCAGATGGAGACGGCGGAGCGCATGTGAGCTTGAAATTCATCGCGATGTCGAGGAGAGAGAGGAATCGTAGCGGCGGATTTGACGATTTTCCTGTGGAGACTCCACTACTGAAGGCGATGGAGAAGAACATTTCTGAATAGCAGCGTCATCGAAGAGGACATGGAAGACATCCATGCGCGGGAGTTGGATTGGCAGAAGCTCAAGGGAAAGACCGTGCTGATCACGGGGGCGGCGAGGAATGCTCGCCTCCTACGTCGCATTCTATCTCATCTATCTGAACGAATATCATGCGATGGACGTGCGGCTGCTCCTCCATGTGCGCTACGAGGAAAAAGGCGCGCACGCTTCAGCGCGTAGTCCAAAAAGACCTATCTTTCGTTCCTGCGCATGACCTCAGCGAGCCACGGCAGGAAGATGGGCTTTCGGACTCATCATCCATGCCGCGAGGTCTGGCGAGTCCCAAGCTATTACCAGACGATGCCCTGGGGTCGCCGCGCCGAACCGTGCTCGGCACCTATCACCTCCTGCAGCTGGCGAAGGAAAAGGGCGCGGCCTTCCTCTTTTTCAGCAGCGGCGACGTCTGCGCAGGGTTGCCGAGGGGCACGGGAGCTTCACGAGGCGGACATCGGCTCTGCTGATCCTCTCGACCTGCAGAGCTGCTACGGCGAGCAGCAAGCGCATGGGCGAGACGTGGTGCCGTCTCTTCTTCCTTGAGCACGGCGTGCCCGCGAAGATCGTGCGCATCGCGCACACCTACGCGCCGACGATGGACGTCGAGGAAGACCCGCGTATCTTCGCCTCCTTCATGAAGTGCGTGAAGGATGGCGCGGACATCGTCATGCACAGCGACGGCGCGCGCGACGCCCCTTCTGCTACGTCGCCGACGCGGTCGCCGCCTTCTTCCTCGTGCTCTTCGAGGGCGCGGCGGGCGAGGCGTGACCAACGTGTCGAACGACAGGGATTTCTGAGCATCAGCGAGCTGGCGCAGACCTTTGGTGAAGATCCGCCCGAGCTCGATCTCAAGGTCATCAAGAAGGAGCGTTCGCGCGATGCGGCGTACTGGAGAACAGCTTCAACGGGCGAACTGCCCGTCCGCCGACAAGCTCCGCACCACGGGCTGGCAATGCCGCTTCGATGCGGCGGCGGGCTTCACGCGCGTCTGGCGGCACCTGCAGGAGCAGGAGGCGCAGACGACTCTCTGAACGGCGGCCCGGGCGCGAAGAACAGGAAAGCTGTGCAGCCGTGAAGCGGCAGGTCGTGCTGTCGGCGCCGTTTTCTGGCGATATAGCCGCATCAAGGAGGCACGCTGCACATATGTCCCACGCCGGATGAAAGTTCCCCGATCGGTCAGCGGGAAGTTGTAAAATAAATTGACGCAAAAAGTTCCATTTTGGAATCCGTTCAGTTAAACTTTTGAGTTGAACACCAAAAGCAACTGAAAGAGGAACCAAAATGGAACAGATTCATTCTACCACGTCAAAGCGCAAAATGGAAACAACTTACGGAAAAAGATCGGTATCATCTGGAGGCTTATTTCCAATGCTGGAATGAGAACGCAGGAGATTGCCGAGCGTATGGGGTACTCAAAGCGAACCATTGAGCGTGAGCGGGCATTGGGTTTAACAGAGCAGCTGAAACCAGCGAGCAAGGACATCAAGACGTATGGCGATCTTCAAAAACAATGGGTCTACCTAGCGGATGTGGCACAAAGGCGTCATGAAGAAAACAGTGCCGGCAAAGGGACGGAATCTGAAGATCGGGAACGACCATCGATTGGTGGAGTATAGTGAGCACAAGATCAAGAAGGAGAACTGGTCTCCTGCAGCTGTATTAGCGACCCTAGAGCAAAAAGGGATGGCCGTTTGCCGTCCAGATTTGACGTCAAACCCTATACAATTATATTGATCGAGACTTGTTCCCTGGAATTAGCAACAAAGACCTGCTGCAGAAAAAGAAAGGGACAAAACAAGCCGTGCGCAAAGTGCGAAAAGTTGCTTTGAACAATCGAGCTGGAAAAAGTATAGAAGAGCGCCCGGAACAGGGTGAACAAAGGAAAAGAATTTGGGCATTGGGAGATTGATCTGGTGGTGGGGCGACAAGGAACCAAACCTGTCATCTTGACGCTGGTAGAACGTCAAACACGCAAATCCATCTATGTGCTCGTGAAAAACAAAACCCAAAAGGAAGTGTTGCAGGCAGTTCGGCGCGCCCATCGCCGCGTGAAGGGGGACTTCACACAAGTGTTTAAAAGCATTACGGCAGACAATGGTTCGGAGTTTTTGGATAGCAAAAGGGCTTCAAAAGGCGGCAAAGTGCGATGAAGTGTACTACGCGCATCCTTTCAGCAGTTGGGAGCGCGGGAGCAACGAGAACGGGAACCGTATTCTGCGCAGATTTTTGCCGAAAGGAACGGATTTCAGCGCGCTGAAACCGAGAGAGCTGAAACGGATCGAAGATTGGGTTAACAACTATCCGCGCAAAATCTTCGGCTATAAGACTGCAAATGATATGTATGCTGCGGCTGCATAGGCTGCAAAGTTTGGCAGAACGATGCGACAATTAAACTTGCAATCTTCCCCCGATCGGTCAGCGCCCTTCGGGCTTGACTGCTTGGACTTTCATGGTAGAATAAAAAGACAGGAAGAAGGAGGTCATGAGATGAAGCACATCAAGACGGTCAACAAGCCGACGATGCAGAAGACGCTCAAGACGGGCGGCTGCGGCGAATGCGGCATCCTGCCAGTCGGCGTGCAAGACGTCCTGCGGTGGGCAACGGTCTGAGAGCAGGAAACAGGCGTGAAGAAAAGACCTCTTCCGTAAGGAGAGGATCTTTTCTTCGCGATCTCATCATACAGCGGAGGAAATATGAAAGAGAAGATGCACGTTCAAGCAGGCGGACAGCTTCATCCTGCTGGACGTCAACAGCGGCGTCGTCCATGTCGTCGACGAGATGATCCGCGACATCCGGACGTCTTCGACGGCACGAACGACCGCGCGGTCATGGACGCGCTCGCCGCGCAGCATCCGGCGGCAGAACTCGAAGAAGCTTGGAGGAGCTGCACGAACTCATGGAGCGCGGCGAGCTTTCGCCTCGACATCGACGCGCCTGACCTTTTCCGAGAAGGGGCTCGTGAAGTCGCTGTGTCTGATGGTCGCGCAGGACTGCAATCTGCGCTGCAAGTATTGCTTCGGCGACGGCGGCAACTACGGCATGGAACGCGCCGTCATGACACCCGAGGTGGGCTGCCGCGCCGTGGACTTCCTCATCGAGGGGTCGGGGCCGCGCAGGCGTGCGAGATCGACTTTTTCGGCGGTGAGCCGCTCCTGAACATGAAGACGGTCAAGACGGTCACCGAGTATGTGCGAAAAGCGCGAGAGGAGACGGGCAAGAATTCAAGCTCACGTTGACGACGAACGGCATAGCTCTTGAACGAGGCGAACATCGCGTGGCTCAACGAAAACGACTTCTCGCTCGTGCTCTCGCTCGACGGGCGCAAGGAGACGAACGACGCCATGCGCCCCGATGATCGGCGACATGGCACATACGACCGGATCGTGGAAAACTCAAGCGCTGTCTGGCGAGCCGCGCGGGTGGCGATTGGGACTATCGCGGCGTCTACACCTATCTGCGCGGCACCTACACGAGCGCAACCTCGACTTCACGAAGGACGTCCTCTCCATGCATGACGCGGGCTTCGACATCCTCTCGGTCGAGCCTGTCGTGCTGAAGACAGCTCCTCTCGCGCTGGAGGAAGATCTGCCGCGCATCTGCGCGAGTATGACCGCCTCGCTGCGCCTATTTGGAGCGCCGCCGTGCGGGCAGGGCTTCTTCTTCTTCCACTTCAACATGGACCTGTCGAACGGCCCGTGCGTCGCCAGCGCCTTTCGGGCTGCGGTGCAGGCCACGAGTACTTCGCCGTTGCGGAAAACGGCGATCTCTATCCGTGCCACCAGTTCGTTGGCAGGGAGCGCTACAAGCTCGGCAGCGTCTACGAGGGTGACGAACGAAGCGTGGCCGCCGTACTTTCGCGAGTCGCACGTCCTCAACAAGAGAAATGCGCCGCTGCTGGGCGCGCTTCTTCTGCAGCGGCGGCTGTCACGCCAACGCCGACCTCTTCCACGGCGACATCAGGAAGCCCCACGAAGTCGGCTGCGAAAATCCAGAAGAAGCGCCTCGAATAGTGCGCTCTACGTGCAGGGCGCTGCTGGCTTTGGAGGAGGAAGAAGGGAGCGCCGTACCCTCGGACAGCTCCTCTGCCAGTAGATGTCGCTCATGCAGTGCATGTCCGCCACGCCGTCGCGCATGAGCAGATATGTCTGCGGAATGATGAGTCAAGCGCATCTGCGGAGGAAGCTTCATGCGCCCGGCAAACGCGCCACGACACGCGCATACTTCATCTGCAGCAAGATGGGATTTGCTTTCGTAGCGATCTGCTCGCTGAAAATGCGAGCCGCGATGAGACCATCATACGGATACACCCGTTTCCTTCATCGTGTCGATCGAGTCGGCTACGATGTACCCCTTGCCCCTGCGTGTGGAGCACATCGTAGTTCGCAACGAGTAATCGAGCAGGAGACCGCTCTCTTTGAGTTTGCTCGTAAAGATGTTCGCCGGAACGCCCAGCGTTTTTCGCCGTATTTCTATGCAGAAGAAAATGAATTCCAACTCAGTGCTCCGTTCGTAGTTCTGCAGCCATATCTGCATCCCTCGCTGCTTCTGAGTCTCTTCCTCAAGCATCCGTGCCGTGGAGGGTGATCTTCCCCATATCCTTCGTAGCTGATTCTCACGCCGTCGCGATTTTTCTCTTGCGCCTTTTGTGATATTGACAGAAGAAAGCGACAGTTTTTATAATAGGGATAACGAAAGATAACAAAAATAAATAATTTTAACGTCAAAGGGGCGTTTATGATTTCGATTGACGGAAGAAGTTTATTCTCGACTATTTGCAGCAGCACGAAACGGTCGCGAGCAGCGTCTTAGTGAAAACGCTCGGTGTCACGGCGATGACGATCGGGCGTGATTTCAAAGCAGCTTGAGGAGAGGATTGTCGCGCACGCATCGGCGGCGCCATGCTGCGGGCTACTTGGTGGAGGAGACATCGTACGCTAGAAGGTGCGCGATATCGAGGTCAAGCGGCGCATTGCGGAGGGCAGCAGCATTACAGCAGATTCATGCAGGCATGACGGTTTTTCTCGATGCGGGCACGACAACGTTTGAAATTGCCGAACTCTTGAAAATGGAGGCGTCCGCTAACATCACGGTAGTGGACAAATGATTTGCATATCGGAGTGCATCTTTATTCGCAGACGAAGGTACGCACTATCCTCTTGGGCGGCACAATCCTTCCAGAAACAGGCGCTGCAGCGGGCGCCATGGCGATGGAGCAGCTTTGCGCACTATGGCATCGATCTCCGCCTTCGTTGGCACGTCTGCCGTCACGGACGACTTCTTTCGTTGTTCCGACGGAGAGCAAGTGCGTATTCAAAGCACTCGGCTTCTTGAGATGAGTGCGAATTCGGTTCTTGTCGTCGATCGTTCGAAGTTTCGCAAGAAAAAGCTCTCATAAGGCGGCTCATATGAGCGAGTTTGATTGCGTCATTACCGATTATCCCTTTACTAAGACGGAGATCAAGAGCGATGCCGCGCGGTGGAGTTATCGCGGTTTGATGGGAAGGGGAGATGTGATGAAAGGAGTTATTGTTGCTGATGATCTGACGGGAGCGAACGCTTCTGGTGTACTCCTCAAAAAGCTCGGTCTTAGTGTCAGTAGTCTCGCTCGAACAGCGCGTCGGCGCATGAGGGCTGATGTGCTCGCCTACCTCGACGGCGAGCCGTGGACTGTCTCCTGAAGCAGCGTTTCAACGTGTCAAGGAAGCTTTTTGCAACTGAAAACAGGTGGTGAGTTCTTTTAACAAACGTACATCGATTCGACGCTGCGCGGCAATATTGGCGCAGAAATCGACGGGGACTGGCTGCCTTGGGAGATGATTTCACAGCGATCGTCGTTCCTTCTTATCCTGATTCCTGGGCGTATTGTTGCAAACCGAACGATGCTCGTGAACGGTGTGCTTCTGACGGAGTCTGATGCGGGCGTGACCCGGAAGATGCCTGTTGCATCGGATGACGTCGTGGACATTAATGAACAACAAACGCGCCACCGAGTGTACTGCTTTCCGTTGAAGACTTTGGCGCAAAGCATAGATTCCTTGCGGCAGCCATCAGCGAGGCGGCGCAGCGGCTCGTATCCTCGTCTTTGACGCCGTGCGCAACGAGGATGTGCAGAAGATTGCCAGCGGTTCTCGCCAGCGGCTGCCGAGTGCTGACGGTCGATCCGGGCCCGCTGACCATACAGATTGTTTACGAGATGCAGGTGAAGGAAAACGCGAGCAGAAGGTCTTGCTCGTCATCGGCAGCGCAGCGACAACGAAAGCGACAGATTGCTGATTTGCTGCAAAAAGGCGTGTGTTTTTCGCCGACACGTAATGGAGAATTCTTTGCGCGGGGGCGGAGAGAAATGAGTTCGGCGTGTCGTCGATAAAGGTCTGCGCCGTTGACGGCGAAGATATCCTCTTGTTGACGACGACACCCTTTGCGACGGGCATCGCTCGATCTCAAGGCGACGGCGAAGGAACTCGATATCACATCGGAAGATGTGTCATGCATCCTTTCAACACTCTGGCGCAGGCGGCGAGCGGGTTTGGAAAAGAGTCGGAAGATCGAGGGCGTTTATTGCTCGGGTGGCGATATCACGATCGCACTTTTGAATCAGCTCGAGGCTGACAGTATTGATGATCACGCGACGAGGTGCTGCGCTCGCTGTCTATGGACGCATCCTTGGTGGTCGTCTGCCGAAGCTGCGCATTGTGACGAAGGGAGGAATGATTGGCGGTAATGATGCGATTGGGCTTTTGCTTGGATAAAATCGCCAGGATATTGCCGGTGATGATTGAAGCTGCAAAAGGGTGTTGTGCGTATGGAAAAGAATGTGATGGGAAAAGCCGCTTATCGGGTGCCTATGGGGATCCTGCAGGAGTCGGCGCAAAATCGTTGTCAAGTCCGCTTGACAAAGAAAGTGACGGATGCTGCAGAAGGTTGTCGTCGTTGGAGACAAAAGGAGCGATGGAACAGGGCGGTCGATGTCTGCAGCGCGAAGATGGTATCCGGATAATCGAAAGACACGGTCGATGCCGTTGATGAGACGGGTCATCAATCTCATCGATCTCAAGAATGTCGACATGACGCTTGAAGAGAGATGAGAGTTCAAGCGATGGACGGGCGGCGTTTGATTACATTGAGAGAGATGCGTGGGACTTGCGATGGCGCGCAAGATCGACGCGATAGCCACGACGCCGATCAGCAAAGGAGTCGCTGCGTGCAGCGCAGATTGACATATCGGACATACGGAAATTCTTGGTGGTTTGTCCGGATCACGTGATCCTTTGACGATGTTCGAGGTCGACGAGATGCGCGTATTTCTTCCTCACACGCCATATGTCGCTTCGAAATGCCTGTGATGCCATTACGAAGGAACGTGTGCTTGAGTATATCCGCCGCTGCACGAAGGCATTGAAGCAGCTCGGCGTCCAAGGCAAGATGGCGGTCGCGGGACTCAATCCGCACTCGGTGAGCATGGACTCTTCGGATGGGAAGAGGTCATGGAGATCGCTTCCCGCGGTGGAAGAGGCGCAGAAGGAAGGATATGATGTCGTAGGTCCGATCGGACGGTTCCGATCTTCCATCAGGCGTTACAGGGACGCTATCAGGGCAGGTGCTGTCGCTCTATCACGACCAAGGTCATATAGCGACAAAGACATATGATTTCGAACGGACGATTGCCGTCACGCTTGACATGCCGTTCTTGCGCACGTCAGTTGATCACGGTACGGCGTTCGACATTGCGGGCAAGGGAAGCGTGAGTGCTGTGAGCATGGTGGAAGCCATCCGTCTCGCAACGAAATATGCGCATTTCAGGAAGGATGAGAGAAGATTGCACAAAGTGTACGCTCGAACGTGCGCTGTGGATATTGTGCGCCGCCCTCGCATGAAATCAATCGATGGGTCAGTGACTGCGGCGTGACTTCTTGAGGTTTCAGTAGCAGAAGAAAATAGCTTTTTGAACAAGGAGATGAATCCCTTATGGCTGCAGAAACGCATCCTTATAGGTCTTGGCATTGGTATAGTCTGCTTGATTTTGTGATCATGAAGACCAAGATTCATACCTTCTTGGCGTTGATTTTGTAGCTTCATCCTCGTCGGTGTGATCGGTGGCATCGAGTTTAAGCAGATTGTTGCGAGTATTACGAGAAAGGGATTTGGCGGAACGCTGGGGAGTATCGGCATCATCATCGGCTTCGGCGTCATGATGGGGCAGTTGTTGTCAGTCTCCGGGAGCGGCGAAGCGCATGGCACTTCTTTCTCAAACTCTTCGGCAAAAGGGCGTGAAGAAATCGCCATGGCGTTGACGTTTTTGGTTTCCATCCCGATTTTCTGTGATTCTGGTTTTGTCATTTGACTCCTTTGGCAAAAGGCGATTTCTACGGAAACGCGAAAGTCGATCGTTTCCATCGGTGTCGCACTCGTACAGGTCTCGTCATCACGACATACGATGGTACCGCCGACACGGGGCCTGCGTTGCGGGTGTTTTCGAAGTCAGTGTCGGCTCCTTGATTCTCCTGGGGACTCGTACTCGCTGTGCCGATGCTCATCGGTCCTTTGCTCTTTAGCAAAAGTGGGCGGGCGAGCGGATCTGGCAGATTCCAACGGCGGATGGTGGCTGGACGCGTGACAGGTCGTACGTCGCTTCAGGGGCGGAAACAGGCATCTATGATGACGCGCATCTGCCCGTCCGCGGTCATCTCGTTTGCGCCGATCGTCGTGCCGATTCTCTTGATTCTAGCGGGCACTGTGGCGGCTGCCGTGGGCATGAAGGGGCGGGTCGCTGACATATTCGTTTCAGGACGCGGTCATTGCCGTGGGCATCGGACTTTGCTGACGATTTACGGTTTTGACGAGTAGCCTCGATAGGAAGCGCGTCTTGGAGAAATGGAAACGGGCATCAAGTCGGCGGGCATCATCATCACTATCACAGGTGGCGGTGGCGCTTTCGGCATGTTGATCCGCGACAGCGTGTCGCACGGTCATCGCTGAAGCCATGCTGCAGACGAGCATCCCGCCATCTTTGTTGCCGTTCTTCATCGCGACATTCATCCGCTTTATCAAGGCAGCGGCACTGTGGCGATGATCACGGCGGCATCGATTACGGCGCCGATCGTCGCGAACTCTATCGGTGAATCCCGGGCATGCATGCACTTGCTGCGTGTGTTGGATCGCTTTTCTATTCGTACTTCAACGACAGCTTCTTTCCTGGGTTGTCAATCGTTCCATTGGCATCCACCGAGTGCCGAGGAGCAGCTGCGCCTCTGCTCTGTTGCCAGCACGATTGCTTGGGCGACCGGCATCGTGTGCTTTTGACGTTTTTCAATGCAATGTTCGGTTGATATCCTTTATGATTTTGCTGAAAGCCACCATGCCGCACGAGCGTGGTGGCTTCGCATCTGAAAGAAAAATCGAATGAGGCGGTCAGAATCCTTTTCGAGAAGGAACAGCTATATGCCTTGGTGATCAACGTATGTCACGCTGCTTTTCAGAGGGAAATTCTTATACGAAGGCTCTTTATTTTTATCAGGATGCGAAAAGTTAGAATATAGTGATTGAGGTGTGTGCTTGAATAAAAGGGTGCGTGAAATGAGGAATAAGATTTTGACTTTGATTGTTGCGAGAACCCTTTTGCTTGTGCAGTTGTTTTGCTGCACCGGTGACGGACGTTCATCGAGAGGATATCGCTATCAGTGGAATTTATTTTTGGCGCCACAAAAGATTACGTTCGAAGTGTTTATGGGAGCCAGATAGAGTTTTCCTGCAAACAAGGCAATGAGATGGAACCCATGATGCTGGATGTATGGCAGTATGGGGCACCTTTGCCATAACAACTCTGATGCCAAGGACGACAAAGTGTATAAAGTCAAAAGCTACAGGAAAGAATGGACTTAAAATCCCTATGCCAAAAACTCGCGAGAGCATCGTCCCCACCAAGCTGGCCGATGATGCGCTGCATCGGATTCTCTGCATGGGAGCTGATGAATTGGGCGATAACCATTGTTATGGATGATTTGCGCAGCAGGGGAACAAGATCCTTTCCTTTACGGATGCGCCTGACGTGATGCCACAGCTGTGGTTTGAAGACAAGCGTGGCAATAAGTGCTGGGTTCAGGTTATCGTCAACAAGCCGATGAGTATAGCCGATTTTCTCCAACACGCGCATCGGGGCGCATAAAGTATATCGCCGGGGGTTCGATCAGGCCGACCGAGGAGAGTGCATTTTTGTACCCGCTCGCATCCAGCAGAGATTGAATATAAAGGCTTGCAGCCGCTTGGGTGAGGGAAGTTCCGCGCATCTCGCGCATTGCCGCATCTTGCCAAAATCGCGTTCTTATGGTATCCTTTTCTCGATAAAGGCGATGAGGAAGAGGGAGATACGCTGCCGCGGGCGCTCGAGAGGATGGCTGGTGAGAATCCCTTGCGCAGGGCAGCGGAAGGTCGCTTCGAGCTTTCGTGCTGAAGCTGTGCGGCGCTTTGCGCTGCTTTGTGCGTAGGTGCGGACGCGGCGGCGGCGTTATGCCTTTGAGCCGTGGGGCGGAGTTCCTCCCTGCGGGAAGTTAGGTGGTATCACGGAAGAGGCTCTTCCGTCCTTTTCGGCAGGAGGCTTTTATTTTCTGGCGGGATTCCTGTGGAGGCGGTGCGCGCTGGCGGCAGGAGTCTTTCGCAGCGAAAAGATCTACGGAGGTTTCAGCATGGAAAAAGGACAATATCCCCAAGGTTTATGATCCGCAGTCGTTTGAGAAGAAAGTGGTACGAGTTCTGGGAGGAGAACCATCTCTTCCATGCCGAGCCGGAGGAGGGCAAGGAGGCGTTTTCCATCGTGATCCCGCCGCCCAATGATGACGACAGCTGCATATGGGGCACGCGCTCGACAACACCTTGCAGGACATCCTGATCCGCTGGCGGCGTATGCAGGGCTATAATACTCTTTGGATGCGGGCGCGACCATGCGGGCATCGCGACGCAGGCGAAGGTGAGGCGGCGCTTCGCGCAGAGGGAACGAACCGCTACGAGCTTGGCGCGCGAAGTTCACGGAGCGCGTCTGGCAGTGGAAGGAGAGTACGGCAGCCGCATCATGTAGCCAGCTCCGGACTCGGCGCTTCGTGCGACTGGGAGCGCGAGCGGTTCACGATGGACGAGGGCTGCTCGCGCGCCGTGCGCGAGTTTTCGTGAGCCCTTTACGAGAAGGGTCTGATCTATCGGGGACGCGCATCACGAACTGGTGCCCGTCAGTCAACACGGCGCTCTCGGACATCGAGGTCGAGCACGAGACGGAAGCGGGCACCTTCTGGCATCTGCGCTATGCGCTTGAGGACGGCTCGGGTTTCGTGGAAATCGCGACGACGCGCCCGGAGACGATGTTCGGCGATACGGGCGTCGCCGTGCACCGACGATGCACGCTACAAGGAGCTCGTCGGCAGGAGCGTCATCTTGCCATCGTCAACCGCCCCATTCCCATCTTTGCCGACGAGTACGTCGATCCCGCCTTCGGCACGGGCGCAGTCAAGGTCACGCCCGCGCATGATCCGAACGACTTCGAAATGGGGACTGACAGCCACGATTTGCCGTGGGTGCGCGTCATGAGAACGACGGAACGATGTCGGCGCATCTCAGCAATACGCGGGACTCGACCGTTACGAGTGCCGCAGACGTCTCGTCAAAGATCTCGAAGAAGGCGGGCGTTCTCGTCTCCACGGGGGCACGAGCACGCCGTTGGCCACTGCTCGCGCTGTCATACGACGGTCGAGCCGCTCGTCTCCAAGCAGTGGTTCGTGAAGATGGAGAGCCCTGGCGAGCCTGCGATCGAAGCGGGTGCAGACCGGAAGAATGAAGTTCGTGCCCGATCGCTTCACGAAGATCTATGTGAACTGGCTCGAAAAACATCCGCGACTGGTGCATCTCGCGCCAACTCTGGTGGGGGCACCGCATCCCCGCGTGGTATTGCGAGGGACTGCATGAGACGATCGTCTCGCGCGAGGATGTCGAGACTTGCCCGAAGTGCGGCGGTTCGCACGTGCATCAGGACGAGGACGTCTTGGACACCCGGTTCAGCTCGGGACTCTGGCCGTTCGAGACGATGGGCTGGCCTGAAAAGACGCTGGAACTCAAGCAGTTCTACCCGACGAGCGTTCTCGTGACGGGCTATGACATCATCTTCTTCTGGGTCGCGCGCATGGTTGTGATGGTTTGAGTTCGGCAGCGACATCCCGTTCCGCCACGTATTCATCCACGGTCTCGTGCGCGACAGCGAGGGGCGCAAGATGTCGAAGTCGCTCGGCAACGGCATCGATCCCGTCGAGGTCATCGATAAGTACGGCGCGGACACGCTGCGCTTCATGCTCATCACGGGCAACACGCCGGGCAACGACATGCGCTTCTACTGGGAGCGCGTCGAATCGGCCGCGGAACTCGCGAACAAGCTCTGGAACGCCTCGCGCTTCATGCCGATGAACTTGGAGAGATTTCGATGAGAGCTTACCCCCGACGGCGGAGGACTATACGCTTGCCGACCGCTGGATCTTGTCGCGCTGCCGAAGACTGCCGACGCCGTGACGTCAGAACTTGGAGAAGTTCGAGCTGGGTGAAGCAGGGCGCATGATTTATGAGTTCATCTGGGAGCAGGTTCTGCGACTGGTACATCGAACTGGCGAAAGGGCGGCTCTATGAAAAGGATGCAGGCGGCAAACACTCGAAGAAGACGGCGGGTACGTCCTCTCCTATGTGCTGGAGCGCACGCTGCGCCTCCTGCATCCTTCATGCCGTTCCTCACGGAGGAGATCTGGCAGCGCTGCCGCACGAGGGCCGGAGCATCATGACGGCGCCGTGGCTCTGCGGCGGACGCCGCCCTCGTCGACGGGCGGCGGAGCGCCAGATGGCGAGCATCATGGAAGTGATCGATGCGCATCCGCAACATGCGCGCCGAGTCGGCGCCGCGCCGAGCAAGAAGAGCGAGGTCATCGTGTACTTCGCCGACAAACGGTCGCTGGCTCCCGTCTTTTCGGCGCACGCGTGCGCACCGCCGCGCTCGCGCGAGGCGGAGCCTCTGACCGTCCTTGAAGACGGCGCGGCAAAGCCCGAGAATGCCATGGCGGCGATCGCTGCAGGGCGTCGAGGTCTATCTGCCCTTGAAGGGGCTCATCGACGTCGAGAAGGAGAGGGCGCGTCTCGAAAAGGAATTGGCGAACCTCGCCTGCGAGGAGAAGCGTCTCGGCGGCAAGCTCGCAAACGAGGGGCTTCGTCAAGAGGCGCCGCCCGCCGTCGTCGAGAAGGAGCGCGAAAAGCTTTGGCGGCGCAAGGAAAGAAGAAGGCGTCGAAGAGCGCCTCGCCGATCTGGCGAAGTTTTGAGGAAGGTGGGGAAAATGGACCACAAAGAAAGCCTCTCTACCCGGAAAGTCTCAACGTCTGGCTCGAAGCTCGGTCTTTTCGCGCATCGAAAGGCTCGTCGAGCTGCTCGGCCATCCCGAAACTCGCTACGGCACGGTGCACGTCACGGGCACGAACGGCAAGGGATCCGTCAGCGCCATGACGGCGGCGATCCTCAGCCGCTCAGGCCTTCGGACAGGGAGCTGTATACGTCGCCGCATCTCACATCGTACACGGAGCGCTTCGTCATCGACGGCGAGCAGGCGAGCTGAGGAGGACTGTCGGCGGCGGTGTCCGCTGCTCGCGGGCGGCGGACACGATGTTCGCCGAAGGAGAGGAACAGCGACGGAGTTCGAGGTGCTGACGGCGGCGGCGTTTTGGCATTTCCGCTGAAAAGCAGGTGAACCATGCCGTCATCGAGGTCGGCTTTAGGCGGTCTCTGGATTCGACGAATGTATGCCGCCTGAGGTCGCCGTGATCACGAACGTCGCTATCGTATATGCTGACCGCTGCGGCGGCACGCTCGAAGGCGTCGCCAGTCACAAGGCGGGCATCATCAGATAGGACGTGCCTGTCGTGACGGCGGCGGAGAAGGGCATGGCGCTCGATGTCCTGCGCCGGAAAGCGGAGGAAGAGGGCGCGGATCTCTTCGTGCTCGGCGAGGATTTTCACCGTTCGCGCCGCAGAGCGCGAGGCGAGCCCTTCGACGATGGACTTCTGCTCCGAGCTTCTGGGCATACGCGCTGTGCGCTGCGCGCTCTCCCGGGCGGCACTCTATCAGCGGCAGAACGCCGCGCTCGCCCTATCGGCGGCGAAGCTTCTCGTCAAGGCGAACCCTCCATCACCGAGGAGAACATCACGCTGCGCTCCGCAGCGTCACACGGCCGGGCGCTTCGAACGATTCGCGCCTCGAAGGCACGGCCGTCGTCGTCGACGGTGCGCACTATCCGGCGGGTGCGGCGGCGCTCAGGAGAGCCCGGACGCCGCGTTCCCCGGATGAGGCGCGCGTACTGCTCCGGCATCCTCGCGGACAAGGACTCATACTACTGATGCTGGATACGCTCGTGCGCCCGGACGACCGCGTCGCGTCGTCACGGCGCCTGAATCTTCGCGCGCGGGGCGATCCTGAAGATCTCGCGCGCGTCGCGCGCGATCACGGCGGAGGTCGAAACCGTGCGCGACGCAGGATGCTTCTCGCGCGCCCTCGCCCGGGCGGACGAGGGACGCATCCTCTGCGCGGCAGGCTCCCTGTACCTCATCGGCGGCCTGGTCGCCTGCTCTTGGAGAGGGGGCGAGCCATGACGCATAAGGACAGCCTCCTCGGGCGTGTTGTGGCGGGCGGCGGCATCTGCTCTGCGATCCTCTTGAAGCCGCTTCCTCGTCGCTCTTCGCGCGCCCTTGCGCCACGACAGCGGCGCTCCTCCTCGGCGTCATCTTTCACGTGGCGCGTCTCGTCGTCGACAAGGAATGCCGGCGCTTCCGCCGCCCGCTCGCGACGATGCCCGCCGCGCTCTGCGCGCTCCTCCGGCGCAGATCCATCCTCCATCTCGCCGACCGGGCTCCAGTCTCTATGCCAGCTATTACAAGCACGGTCCGGCGTCTATCTGCTGACATACCTCTTGATCGGGCAAAACGTCCGTGAACGTCGCGGGACATCCGGGAAAAATCGTCCTATGCGCTCGGCCTCGTGCGTGCTCGTCTCGTCCTCTACGCTACTACCTGCTCCGCCTTCGGCATCGACACGATGCACGATGTAGCGGGTCGACGGCGACGCGCCCTGAGCTGGAAAAAGCGCGTCTTCTCGACGTGGGAGAACGCAAACATCCTCGCCGGGCTATCCCTGATGTCGCCATGGTAGCTTCGCTTCGCCTTCTTGTTGAAGATGCGCGACAAGGAGAGGCGCATCGCGCTCGGCGCGCGGCATCGTCCTGCTGGCGGCATGTCGCGCCGCGGCGTATGCGCTGCATGGCGTTCCTCGTGATCGCCCTGATCTCGCGCTCTACGGCGCCGTTCCGCGACTGGCGTAACGTGCCCTTGGGCGTCGTGGTCGTCGCGGGGCGGGCTGTTCTTTGTCGATGCCGCGCTCGCGGTCGTCGACGTCGTTCGCTGCGCGTCGACACTCGACGCGAAATGCGCCCCTCGCGCTCGAGAGCACGCTCGCCGAGCGACTGGCGAGCACGCGTTGCTTCGGCATCGGCTGAGGCGCCTACTGGATGGTCTCCCCGGTACGAGCTTTCTACTTGCAAGGGGCTCAGCTCCTCGTCCACACGCGCACAACATGCAGCCTCAACCACGCGGCGGAAATCCCGGCGCATCGGCGGCGATTTCCCAGCTCTGGTTCTTCTTCTGGCTTTGATGGGCTGGCCTTCTTCTTCTCGAAGGTACACGACAGCGAGGGATTCACGCCGTGGATTGATGCTCGCGGTCAGCCTCGCCTTCTCTTCTCCATCGCGCTGAGAACGAGCCATCACCGGACGGCGATGCTGTTCAACATCGGTCGTCGATGCCGCTCTGATAGTCTGGCAGCCCTCGCCGCGCCACGTCCACGGAATTTGCGGGCGACTGAGGACGAGGCCATCGTCGACGTGGACAGGCTGGCGGCGTTAGGAAGCGACAGAAGCTTCGCGAGACTGCGTCAGGCGAGGAAGGGCGGCGAAGCGTCAGACATAGCGCGGCGAAGAGTCCGAAAATCTGACTCTGGCAACGCTAACGCGATGAAGTGGTATTCTTTAAGCTTGGGATATAATTGTCGCATAGTAGTACGATAGCCCTCGTTATCCAAGGCTTCGCAGCCGATAGCGAGAAGCTGGGTCGGCTGCAAACGGAGAAACTGACGAGCAGAAGGTTCGCGGCGGCAGTTCATCACAGGAAACGCGTTTTCCCGCTGTTTTCGAAGAAGTGCGAAAGGGACGACGGTTTTCTTGGTTTGCTGCGAAAACCTCGGACGGTCAGGCCTGAAGGCAGAGACCGCCGGACCAGTTTCGCATAGGTCGGCGCACTGGCATCGCCAAGGCGGGATGCTGTCGCGCATGGTTTGCACGGGCCGGACGGCCTTAGTGATGGGTGATTAGATTGGCATATCTGTGGATGGCGTACGCAACAAAGAGACCTGCAAGCGAAGATCATGTGAGTGCGGCGGACGTGGCGGCATACATCAAGCCGGGCATGAGCATCGGCATGAGCGGCTTCACGGGCCCTTCGTACCCGAAGGCGTTTCCCGCTATGCGTTGGCTGAGCGCATGAAGAAGGAGCCCTTCAAGATCGACCTTTTGGACGGGCGCTTTCGACCGGGTCCGGAGCTTGACGACATACGCTTGCCGCCGTCCACGGCATATGAAGCGTCTGCCGTACCAGACGCTGACGCCATTCTCAAGGGCGAGATCAACGATGGCTCCGTCAGACTATCTCGACCTTCTTCATCTGAGCGAGTGCTTGGTGCAGCTCGCGCGCGTCGCTGGGCCTCGGCAAGCTCGACGTCGCGCCATCGTCGAGGCCACGTCGCCATCACGAGGAGGGCGACATGATTCCTTCTGACGTCGCTCGTAGCGCCGCCTCCTATGTGCAGCAGGCCGATATGTCGTCGTCGTCGAGTCAACACTGACGCAGCCGCCGTGGAGCTTGAGGGCATGCACGCACGTCTACGTGCCGCTTGACCGCACGCCGAACCGTCTGCCGGTCCCATCGTGAAGGCGGACGACCGCGTCGCACGCCGTTCATCCTGCACGCCGGACAAGATCAAGTTCATCGTGCCGCAGCGACGTCAAGGATGGAAGCGTATCGCGCAACACCTCGCGCCGATTGACGAGAATTCCGAAGAAGATGTGTCGCACCCTCACGCTCGAATTCCTCAACGCCGAGATCGCGGGCGTGTGCGTCGAAGAACCTGCTGCCGCCGCTGCGGTCGGGCGTCGACGCAACGTCGCAGGCACCGCCGAAATCGCGGGCGGGCTTCGTCGACTCCGACCGCGAAGACCTCACGGTCCACACCGAGGTCATCCGGGACGGCGTGCTCGACCTCATCGATGCGGGCAGCTGAACCCCGCCTCCGGGCACGGCGTTCTCGCCCCCGCCGGCAGGCATGGAGCGCTTCTACAAGGACGTCGAGCGAAGTGCTAGTAGTACCTCTTGCTGCGTCCGCAGGAAATCTCCAACGGCCCGAAGTCGTCCATATCGTCTCGGCGTCATCGCGCATGAACACAGCGCTCGAAGTCGATATCTGCGGCAACGTGAACTCCACGCACGTCGCGGCTGCGAAGATGATGAACGGCATCGGCGGCTCGGGCGACTTTCGCGAGAAACGCCTTCCTGACGATCTTCTACGCCCTCGATCGCGAAGAATGGCGCGATTTCGTCGATCGTCTCTGCTAACGCATCGACGACACACGGGCACGACGTCGACAAGCTCATCATCCACGTGGAGCAGGGCATCGCGGATCTTCGCGGCTGCACCCGGAGAAAGCGCGTTGGAGATCATCAACAACAACTGCGTGCATCCCGACTACATGTCGGTGCTGCTTGACTATTACAACAGAGCTGTAGAGGCCACGCTACGCACCGCCGCCGCACATCATCGAGGAAGCGCTTTCCTTCCATGAGAAGTTCATCGAGACGAAGTCCATGAAGTAAGGCGTCGGAACCATTTTTGAACGGATCGGAAATGATTTGGGAAGCAGTAGCGGCAAGGAGCGCGACTCGGACCTCTGACGGCAGGCGACGCGGCGGCGGACGAGCGGGCGCGCCCTTCGGAGATTCTGACGGGAGGAGAAACAATATGAGCAATGAGGAAAATCCGGGCCGAGTTGGAAAAGTACGAGGCTGACCTGAAAAGACCACCGCGAAATTCCGCTGCGCCCGAACGTTCCCAGCAATACGTAACGTG
>BNJV01002300.1_pt1 | contig 109395 bp, 129 predicted proteins | sample 8540591 | NCBI WGS metagenome assembly BNJV01 (sample SAMD00202457, study PRJDB9452) | human saliva metagenome | host: Homo sapiens
GCAACTGAAACGCCACTGAAGCTACGTACGTTGGGGAGAATAGAACTAACGAAGTTATTGTCCTATAAACAACGTCATAATGAGAAATCATATCAAATATTTGGTATTGCTTTTCGTTTGTTTGGGTTGCAAAACTACAAGAGCCTTACCTAACACAACAGATAAAATAAAGCGATACTCTTTTAATCAATATTCGCTTAAGAATCTTCAAGCGTGGGAAGCTACGAAAAATATAAAGGATTAGAAGAAAGTCACCAAATACACTTAGGTTATGTTGCTCATCAAGATAAGATAAAACTTAAATCGACAAAAGGATGCCCATTACATACTATGTTTATGATGATTATTATATCTTTTCAACGGTAACATATATTCATAAAATCGGTATGACTGTACTGGTATTTGGGTCAATGCAATACGGGAGGAGTTAATTATGTTGAAGCCGATAAAAACCAAAATTTTCATCAGTACAGACCCGGAATATTTTGGCTAACGTCCCATAATGGCAACAAGCACACCCGGAGGAATAAAATTAGCTCTTCTGGTTCGTGCCATTTTTCTTACTAATAACACATAGCCGAGGGTGCGCTCTATACATAGTGCCATTGCAAATACCATTGGGCGCTCGAGGTGATGGCGAAAAAGCGAGAGCACTGCCCCTACTGCCGAACCGATACCAAAACGCAACATTCCTGTGAGAGAATTGGCGGTACCTGCTACCTGGGGTACATATCCAAAATGGCAGCATTGGCGCTGCTGGACACGACCGATACCAAACCTACAAAACATTGAAACGCCTGCCACGGTAGCCCATAATCCCCAAATGGAAAATACCGCAGAGCACCAGCCACGCTCCTGCAATGAGTTGGATAGTAAGCCCCAACCGCAAAAGTGATTTTTCTACGCCTATTTTGGTGACGAACTTGCCGTTGAGCGGAGGTTGCTGTCATCATTACAATGATGTTCAAAAGGAAGAAAATATCCAAAGTGTTGAGGGCTACCCCAAAGAGTTTGGTGTACAATAGACCCCCGTGGTGATAAAAGCAAAACATTCCTGAATAGGAAAGCGAATTGCAGAAAATATATCCCAATACCTTTTTGTTGCTGAGGAGCTTGCCGTAAAATGCGCAAAAGTGTTGCCTATTTTCAAAGGAGCGCGTTTGAGTTTGGGAAGGGTTTCAGGAATTTTATAACCTACCAAAAGGGCTGCCAAGATTCCTAAAACCATCAGCACGTAGAAGATGATATGCCAATGAAACCAGTCGGTGAGGTGACCGCCCAGTACCGGGGGCGATGAGCAGGGCAATCATCGTGAGCAATCATAATCATCGACATTTGGCGGGCGAACTCGTTCTGGTGAAAAGGTCGCGCAAGAGGGCACCCGTTACTACCGCCGGCGATGTCCAGCCTTGCACAAAGCGCAGCATATAAAAATGATGGATATGGTGAATTTGCGTAATCGCTAACGACACTAAGGCTGAGGTGATAATCCCGATGAGAATGATAGGTTTGCGCCCATAACTATCGGAAAGAGGTCCCCAGAAGAGTTGCCCAAAAAGCAAACCTCAGGGTAAAAGAGCGCTAAGGTTTGAGGAATCATCTCTTCGGATACGTTCAAATCGTTAGCAATCTTCACAAAAAGTAGGAGGTACATATCGATAGCCAGTGGGGTGAGCATCGATAGGAGCTCCATAATGAGGATAAACAGTGAGTCGGGTTTTGAGTCTTTGAGTTCTTCGGGTTCTAACACTATTTTTTAGGGTCTTTAATACGTTCTATTTCCTTTACAATTTCTTGGTAGTGTAGATGGTTGATAGATGAAGCAGGTTCTTTGGCAAGAGCTTGTTTGGCGAAAGCTTCAATCATATCCAAATGTTGTAAGGCAAAAGAGTCGCATCGGATACTTGCTGCATGCCGCAGCTTTCAGCATTCTAGCCTCGGCAGGCACTGATAAGTCTATCGATTTGAGAGAGGTACAAGCGTTCTATCCCACGGCGATAAGTGTTTTGGCGCATCGGGGTGGTTGAGGGTTTCATACCGCTTTGGAATACATCTTGTGATATTCGTTTCAGCGGATAAGGAGTGAGGTGAGCGATTGGTTGTAAAGGTTGTAGAGGGTTGACTCTCCCAAAAAGCACACTCAGGGGTAAGGTTTTTGCATACTGATGATGTTCTTATCGGGGGTTGCCCTGTTTTTCTACATTTCCTGAGGGTATAACCACAAAGGCGCCTCAAAAAGTTCTTTATCTAAATAGTTAATAGCTTCTTTTACCTTCTCTTTGGGCACTTCTTTATAAAACTTCTTTCTCCCCGATGATGCCCACTATCATTGCCAATGTGCTGAGCACGTGTTTCAAAATAGCGGAAATACTGCATATAGGCAGCGGTTTGCATTTCGTCGAGATGCTCGTATTTATCGTTAGGCTGTTTAGTCCATTCGGGAGGTGTTGCATGATATAGCGGAGGTTTTCAATCCATGGTATTGGCTTTCATCACGTTGTCCGAAAGGTCTTCAGTTTGTGCACGAGGGTCTTCATCTTTGCTCTTTCCTCCGAACCACAATCGCGGATTGGCTTTGAGTTTTGGGTGACCATTTCGGCAAGAGATTCTTGTTCGGCATACTCGTCTTTTATATTTGTTGCCATAATAGCGATATCCCCATTCGATTGCCCATTTGTCGTAGATGCCTATGCGCGGATGGGAGAGTCCTTTGCTACTGATATTGATCTTCCGGGCTGTGCCACTAGTTAAAACGCGATAGTCCATAATAGAAGCGGTATGTCCATTAGCTTCTACCCATTTTTGTCGCGGAGTTTCTACAGGCGTCTGACTGCTGGCGCCCATATTGTGGCGCAAACCTAAGCAGTGTCCTATTTCGTGAGAGGACACAAAGCGGATGAGGTCGCCCATTAGTTCCTCGTTGAACTCCATTGTACGAGCGCGTTTATCCACAGCAGCCTACCTGAATCATATACCATTGGTTTGAGGAGTTTCATCACGTTGTGATACCAGCCCACGGCATTCTATAATTTCACCACTGCGAGGGTCGGCGATGTTAGGACCGTAGGCGTTACTTTTTCGGAAGGGAGGTAGCGAATTACGTTGAGCTGCGCATCTTCTAAGCTCATTGAAGGGTCATTAGGCTCAAAGGTTTTGCCACGATAGCCTTTAAATCCTGCTTGCTTTCAGCTTACATTCCAATCGTTTACGCCCAAAATGAGGTATTTTTGCCATTGTTTAGGCATGCTTAGGGTCGATATAGAACACAATTTGCTTTTTGGGCGTACCACTGACCGCTGAGATATTTTTGACGTCTTCTTTGCGAGGTTCTAATCGGAAACGATGGATGTAATATTCAGTTTCGGTGCGTTGTTGCTGGTCGCTAAACTTGATGTATCGGGGAGCGAAAAAGCCTACACGAGGGTCAAAGAGGCGTTTTTGCATAGGTGTTTTGGGCAGGAGCACCATAGAGATATTCAGTTCTAAGGTAATAGCCCTACTTTGTTTTGCCGATGGAATGGCACTGGGTGAAGCGCTGAAGGTTTTTGAGGGTATTGACCTCTACATTGATAGGATAAGGACGTATATCGTCTGCAAAAAGAACGATCGGTAGTGATAGCACTCTTTTTCATTTGGGTTTTTGCATTCGATGAAAAAGAGGTAATGCTGTTGTCTTGCTTGAAGAAATCGGTGATGTCGATGAGCTGTGCTTTGGTTTTGGGGTTGCGCCCGATCACGGTGAACGATGCTACCACAGGGTTGGCGCTTGAATTGGCGACTGCTACCGAGATATTATCTTCGGTGACCCAGCCTCTTGCAGATTGAAAAAGGAGCGCAAGAGGAGCGTTTTTCGCCTTTCTGCTCGAAACTAGACGGTTTTGTTCATTCACTTTTTCGCCCGCATAGAGTGCCGAAGTTATGAGGGGCTGAGCTTTGAGGCGCGTTACGCATAGCAAATAGCGATTGAGGAGAATCGAGACTTCAAAAGTACCATTTCTCTTCAATCTTGCGAATCGTGAAAGAGTCCGTTGCGCTCTATGCCTCCTTTTTGATGAGTTTAGCGTACTCTTCGGCGCGTTTTTGCTCAGGAGTTTTTCGGGTTTTCGGTAGTATCGGTTTTGGTTGCCGCTTTGGTAATAGTGTCTTTGACTGTGGGGTTTTGCTGAGCAAACATGGAGCTCGTTCCCAATAATAGTAGTATATAATATATTTCTTCCATATCGTTATAAAATCAATTTTTGTAGGGCGTTTAACATACCTCATTCGTCATTCATCATTAGAATTCTGCTACATCATAGACTTTTTATTTTGCTTTCTTTTCTTTGGTTTTTACACCATCGGTCATCATCGTATTACAAAACGGGCAAGCGGTGGCGATGATATCGGGGCGCACTTCAAGGGCTTGCTCGGTGCGCAATACAGTTGATTTCTTTTATCTCCCTTTTTCCGATTCTTTAAAGAGCTGTGCGCCTCCTGCTCCACAACACATTGCGGGCTTTTGCACTTTTTCATCTCTACCAAATCGGCTTTCTAAGGAGGTAAGCAGTTCGCGGGGGCGTTGTACACTTTGTTGGCTCTGCCGAATAACAAGGGTCGTGAAAAAGTGATGCGCTTGCCTTTGAAGGTGCCACTTTCTATGATGAGTCTGCCCTCATCAATAAGGGTTTTAGTAACTCAGTGTGGTGCATTACTTCATAGTTACCGCCCAGCGCAGGGTATTCGTTTTGATAGTATTAAAACAATGCGGACAGGTGGTTACTATTTTGGTTTACCTGCAGTAGTTATTGAGCACCTCGATATTCTATCATTGCCTGCATTTGGAAGAGAAATTCGTTGCCAGCACGCTTGGCAGGGTCGCCAGTGCAGCTCTCTTCGGTGCCGAGTACGGCAAAGCGCACCCCTGCTTTTTGCAAGAGGTGGGCAAAGGCTCTGATGATGCGTTTAGCTCTGTCGTCAAAACTACCAGCACAGCCTGCCCAGAAGAGTACTTCGGGGTTTCGCCACGAGCTGAGAGTTCAGCCATTGTTGGAATCATAATAATCTATCTGTTAATTACACGGTGCCGCACGCGCTGTAATTTGCACTTGAAATAATTTGCTTTGCAGCGAGCTACAAGCCCGCGCCAGCTGGCGGTTATTAGAGTTTATAGGACGAGGTCAGACGAGTCAGCACTTGGGTCGAGGACAGAATAGGCACGAGCTACTAAAGCTCGCGCCAGCGCACTCACCGTTAAACACTTCTACGGTTTCTTCTGAGGATAAAATCGGTGAATTTGCCTTTGTAACGGTGGCTTTTACGATGTGATGTCTGTCCAATGGTAGCGCTCGCGAGGTTTGCCAAAGATGATGCCGTGATACTTAAAGCCGTGCTTTTCAGCCATTGCTCGGTAACTCGCGGTGTGCTTCGGTGCGTGAGGTGAAAAAGTAAATCATGTGACCTGTGTCATACCATGGTTTACTTGTGCTAAGGCATCGGGGAACACTCGGCAGTAGCCATACGCTCAGGTTCTTCGTTAGGAATATCCTCGCCTACGGTGCCATCAATGTCGATGAGGTAGTTTTTCCCCCTCGGGCAATATATGGATCTTTTATTGCCTTGGAGCATCTTCTTTAAGGTAAATTTTACGGTATCCATTTCTTTTCAGAAGTTAGGGTTTTGCGTTTTTCGAGGAAGGCATCGCGTCCTTCTTTGGCTTCATCGGTCATATACGCCAAACGGTGGCTTCACCGGCGAATACTTGTTGTCCTACCATACCGTCATCGGTGAGGTTCATTGCGAATTTCAGCATTTTGATAGAAGTAGGTGATTTTGCCATTATCTCTCTTGCGCCCACTCAAAAGCGGTGGCTTCGAGCTCGTCGTGAGGGACTACGGCGTTTTACCATTCCATCTCGAAAAGCCTCTTGTAGCTGAATAGTTACGCCCCTAAGAAGAAGATTTCGCGGGCTTTCTTCTGTCCGACCATTTTGGCGAGATAAGCCGACCCATAACCGGCATCAAAACTGGTTACATCGGCATCGGTTTGTTTGAAGATTGCGTGTTCTTTTGCTCGCGAGGTAGGTCGCACACTACGTGCAATGAGTGTCCGCCGCCCACTGCCCAACCGGGTACTACTCATCACCACTTTGGGCATAAAGCGAATAAGGCGTTGTACTTCGAGGATGTTGAGGCGATGGTAACCATCGTCGCCTACATACCCCTGATGACCACGTGCTTTTTGGTCGCCACCACTGCAAAAACTCCATACACCGTCTTTGGGCGAAGGTCCTTCAGCAGAGAAGCAATACGGCACCTATGTTGATATCTTCACAAGCATCTTTGAAGGCATCGAGGAGTTCAGAGTGGTTTTAGGGGCGAAAAAGCGTTGCGCACTTCGGGACGGTTGAAGGCGATACGCGCCACGCCGTCACATTTTATACGTAATATCTTCGTATTCTTTTACGGTTATCCAATTCATATAAAGTGAAAAATGAAAAAGTTGTAGGGGGCAAAGGTATTAATAATTTGTCAATTAGCCAATTTGTAGATTGTCAATTATTTTGTACTTTTGCTCAAAAATAAGAAGTATTATGAACTCAATTGTATTACGAAGCAACGATTAATGAAGCTGATTATCCTATAGGGTTGTTTGAGAAGTTCAACGTAAAACCGTTCTTTTAAAGAAGAAAGTGGGGAAGAAGACTTATCCTATTGAACAAAGCGATTCTAATGAGGAAACGCACGCTGCTTTTATGGGAGGTAAAGGAAAAGGGACATCTTATGAAAGGATATACTGATGTTAGAGAACTTTTAAAAGATATAGATAATGAGTAATTGTGATTCTGATGATGAAAAAGTGATTGATTTTCAGATTCATAGACTTTTTCAAAGTTTTGGGACTTGACAAAAGTATCGACATAAAATTTTACAAGTCAATTCTGATTGACTATAGAATGTAAGGTTTTGCTATTGATTCATCTATTCTTCTGCCAATTCTCTCAACATCTTCAAGACTGCTGGCTAAAAGCTTGCAGCTTAGTCCCAATTCAAATTCACAATTCATAATTCCCCTCACTATTTAAGTGTATTATAGGTTTTCTAAAATGCTTTGTCTCTATATTAGTAAAAGGAAAATAAAGTTTTTAGCCATTTTGTATTTTACTAATAGTTAAGTTGTTGTGCTTTTTAACAACACATCTGATACATTACCCCATCATTACCATTCTATATTTTCTAATTCATCAATGAGTAGTTTTAGTGCTTTTATATTTAAGAATAGATTCATCTCTTTAAGTAATTAAAATCTTCTTTTTCTATCTAAGTATTTCAAAAATACATAAAGCTTGTAAAGCATCATTATTTTTATATTCCATTGAACTAAAAATCAATCACTTATGCACCCATTTTTGTCCATATTCAAAAAGAGTGATAAGTTCATCTTTATAAACTTCTATTTCTGAACTATTACTAATATAACAGCTTTGTACCTTTTATGTTTGAAAAAACAATATCAAGGTCTCTCCAATTGTAAACACCTCTATTATGGGGAGCACTTTTTGATGTATTTAAGTAATCTTTTACTAGTCAGAATCTCGTTCCCGCTATAGATTTTAATTTTATTTGGTTGCTTTATATGCTATTTCTTCTTGAAGTATTGATAAAAGAAATATCTAATAAATAATAATCTTTGTCCATTTGTCTTAAATCATAGCCATAAGAAAGTTGAGCTTCTTTTTAATGCCTATATAGGCAGTATATTTATTGTCAAAGTACAATCCTGCTTTTAGCATTCTGTCATCTAATATGCTTCTAATTTTATTAATTATAGTTTCCATAGTTCCTTGAGCTACCTCCTGCTGGCGCGAGCTTTGCAGTTTTGCCCAATTCAAAATTCAAGAATTCACCTGAAAAATTATATCTTAAACCCTTTCAAAGACTTCCTTTGTCTACCCTGCGAGTCGAAATTCTCAGGAGAGCCATTGCTCAAGAGCGCTTTGTTAGCTTCCCATTCCTTGTCAATCATAGCAAACCAAGCGGTATCGCGCGAACGCCCTTTGTAAACGACTGCTTGCCTGAATGTGCCCTCATATACAAAGCCCAAGCGTTCCGCAGCACGACGCGAAGGTGCATTAAGGCTGTCACACTTCCATTCGTAACGCCTGTATTGGAGGACTTCAAACACATATTTTGCCAACAAATACTGCGCTTCTGTAGCCATACGCGTACGCTGCAAAAGCCGGGAGAATAGTTCACCCATCCTACTTCTATTACTCTGTTTTTTAGGGTCTATACGCATTAGGGACGAGCGTACCCACTGCCTTTTTGGGTTTGCTTTATCTACAATCGTCAGAAAATAAGGGTCGGTAGAGGCTTCCTGCTTGGTGAGTAAAGCGTGCAACTCCTCTTTGTTCTTTGCAGGAGCTATAGATAAGTACGTCCAATCGGGCATCACGGCATTGGCTTCCAAATAGAAATCACTCAAATCGTCTAAATGTTTGGCTACCGAAAGGGGTTCCAACAGGCAATAATTTCCCTCTAAGAGGGTTATATGAGGGAGTTCTCCTACTGAAAAATCAGGTAATGCTCTCCCCTATAGGTTGATTGTATTGGTTTGTGTTCATTGTATGTTTTAGCTAATCGGTTGATACGCCAAGCATTTGTCTCACTACTTCTCGACAGTGGGGTCGTAGGAAATATCCATAGTGCGGGCGTTGTAGTTTTCCGGATAGAAGAATAACGAACTGCCCTCGGGGTGAGGGTACACTGCGATCGAAGCGCTCCATTAGCTCCTCTTGGCGATCGTCATCGGTTTCTTCTATGATTTGGTATCCCAACTGTATGAGTTCTTCTCGGGTCAGTCTGGTAAAAATAAGTTTTTATACTATTTAGAGGCAATCGTTCTCAGTGCCTTTTTACAATATACTTGGTTTCTCTTTGGTAGGACTCTTCACAACGTTCACAAAGAGCTGTTACGAAATCAGCGGGTTTGCTGGCATCGTTCAGCCAGTTCTACTCATCTTGCATATACAATTTTGCTAATTTTGATCACCTCTGAGCTTTTTCTAATATAGGCAAAACGTTCTAGTCTTTGGGCGTCAGAGCCCATACACCCCGCGGACGCAAGGCTTCTGTACTAAACCTGCGGATATTCTCATCTCGCTTTCTGCCCAATGAGAGAAAAGCAATTGAAAAAGTCTAAATGCTCGCTCATTTCAGCGTAATGCCATCCAAATAATCTCACGAACGCCAAAATGACTATCGGCTACCAAAAGGTTTTAGTTTGTGTAGCTTATCTTCTAAAAGGGATTTCAGTATGCAAAAGCCACCAAATAGCAAGCATAACAGCGCACCGAATCGGATAAATGCATGCGATTTGATGTAAAACAAAGGCTCATAAGGTCAGTATTTGCATATTTTTCGTATAACAATGCCCCTATGAGCTTAATTGTATTCATTGTAGAAGGTTTCTTTTGCTGATTGATCTGGCAAACCAACTCTTCAATGATATTTTTATCAATCCCCAAAGCAGGAAAAACAGATTTTACAGCTGTAGAATGGTCTATACCAGCCATTCGGTAAGGTTTACTCGTTTTCTATACGCCCTGCATTTAGTAGCGAAAGCACTTCGGAAGGTATATCTACTAGCCTTTTGAGCCCCTTTTCTGTTCTTGATAATTTCTATATCCATACAATAAATTATTCCTCCTCTCTCTGTATTTCATAGATTCTTTAGTAAGAAGATTTTTGGAAAGTCAGAAAAAGTTTTCAGCTATCTTCTCACAAAACATATCGTGATACCAAATCCAAAGCGAACCATCGTGCAGGTTGATAAACTACAAATCCTTCGTTTACAGAACCCTATAGCAAAAGGCTGATTGAGTTCTTCAGGGGTTAAAGTGTCTTCATCACGGGTTTGCAGCATCGAAAAATCAAGATCATCACGAGTAAAGATAAGCGTAATTGCAGAAAGATTCGCTATAAGTATGCCCACAAGAGAAATTCTTTGCTCCATACTTCAATCTCGGTACTGTGTTCGTATTCTGTATGAGGGATACATTGTGAGCCATTCTGGGAAAGGACTCTCCTTTTTCAATACTGTTTATATACTCTTTTGGGAGCTCTCTCCCTAAATATGTTGTAGGTAATGCTTCGTTGTTCATAGGTTTGTTATATTTGGTCATATATATTCTTCAAATTTTCCTGACCGTAGCTTGCAGTTTGCTCTGCTACAAGGTTTTGCATCTGCTCTTGTAGGGGCGGTGTCTTCTACCATTATTGACAATAATTACCCTTGTAGCGCGGAGTATCAAGCCATTACGCACTGAAAACTCAAGTAGTCGAAATCATTCTCTCTTTACAGCTCAGTACTTGTTCGCGTTCTTTTATCGCTTCCAACGAAAGAATATTATGCAGTTAGTAAAAGATCTTGCGCCTCAAAAGAGGTGAAGTATATAGGGTAACCTCTCTTATAGCGTGCAAAAATAGCCTCCTTTGCGCTCTGTACACAAACGGATTGTTATGAGAAACGGATAAAGATGTCCCCAAAAAGCGGTCCCATAGCGGAAACTCTTCGTCTAATGGTGACTTGATAACCTCCCCATAATATTACATTATGGGTTCGTATTTCTCTTCTATGTAAAGCTGTCCAAACTTAATGATTCCAACAGAAAAACCATCACTATGGCAGCTTGAGTACGGAACTTCTGTATCTTTTTAAGCCGTTGCCACAATCTCTTTTCTGCATCAGTGGTGCAGGAGCTATTTCTCGATAAATAGATGTTCATTTTCTTTTATGATTATTCTGCCGCTTCCAAAACCACTCCAGTGGGTCTGTAATAGGTTCATCATTCATATTATGCGAGTTACAACCTCTAAAACCTATCGCTCTAGGAATAGTGGTATGAAAGGTACTTTGTGCCCACTCTTGGTATTGGGTAATTAGGGTGAAACAAACGCGTTGTCTTTGTTGCTATTGGGAGGGAGGGATAATCCGTCGCAGCAAAATCCATCATAGCACACATGGCCAAAAGACGCAAAGTCCAAAGCGTTTTTCGCAATATACAGGGTCATCATGGGAGCCTGAACCGAGGCCCAATATGCACGATCGAGTGCCTTCGTCGTCGAGCCACAAGGCACATTTGAACCGTCAGCACCACTGCGTGTGCAAATACGAGCAAACGGTGCTTTACCTCGTCGAGATGCTCTTGTACTGTATTTCAATAGTTCATTGCGATAGGTTCTTCATCTACATTGAAGTAATCATCGTGCCTCTATGCTCTCGTTGTCTGTCATTTCTTTTATCTTGTCTTCGGGGAAGGCTAACTATCGTGTTTTCCTTAGCATCCATATATATCCGTATCCTCTTCCACTGGTAGGGTTGGGGGAGTTCTTCGGATTTGCATTCCTTTGGGAGGCATTTTCTAGTTGTTGTAATAAGATATTTTCATTTTCATGCGATTCATACATCATCGCATCATACCAAACCTTCAAAATCACTATTTAAGCCATTATCCTCTATGCCCATAGGTACAAAATATCTATTCCACTGGTACGTATAGCGCTCTATAGAAGTTCAATTGCTTTTTTACCACTTCCCAGTTGCTCGCCTCTTCAACCGTATTCAATAACGGACTATTTGGGTTGTTCCAGTCCAACCAATAAAAGCTACCATAGAACCATTACTGTATATATTTTCGGCTATTTGCAAAAAACGCTCAGCAAGATCGTCGGCATTCTTGCCAAAAGAAATGGTTAGGAGTTCTGCGAAAGTTTTCTTCTACAAAGAAAGCAATAATATCTACATTGGGGTCGTCACTAAGATAGGCTCTAAAAGGCCTTTAGGATAGAGATACCCATAAATTTCATCATCTGAGTCCTCATTAGCCGTTATCCTCATCCACTGGTAGAGTTGGCGGAGTTCCTCTGGACGCCCATCTCAGGGAGGGCATTTTCAATTGTTGTAATAGAATGTTGGCTCATTAAAATATTTTTTGTTGTTCGTTTGGGTTTTTCAAGTGTTTTTATTTATTACCTAAAGTGGTAATTACTTGATTGTTGTAGTTGTAATTCGTTATTTTCTGTGAATAGCATTACTATTTTTTGAGTAACTCTTTGAAGGAAGTTTAAATAATGAGGTAAAAATAAAATCTACCGTATGTATCTTGAATATTCTGTGAGTTCAGGGGCTTTTTTTGGTCTAGTCCATATCATAACAAATTCAATAGTAGGAGGTAATGAGAGACCCCGTCATGCCTATGTAGCAATTTTTATTATTAATTTGTTCTATAAGTAGCTTGTCTGCTCCTTTTTTAGTTCTTTGCATTAGGTAGAATGTATTCTCCAGAGATGAAAATATAATCATTTGTTTCTAATGCTTGTGCTTATTTCTTCGGTAGTAGCGGTAGAAATTTCTAATCTTCATGATAAGACCTAATTTTTTCAAAGGCTTTTCATCATCATCTACATTAAAAACGCACTTTTCTACAAGCTTGCTGTTTGGATAAAGCCAATTTTTCCTTTGATGGTTCACCTGCAAAATCTTTCAAACAATTTTGTACTGAACTGAACGATGAGGTTAAAATAATCTTTTTAATTTTTATAATAATTGCTGTTTTGGATAATTCAGACGTGTTGACCTGTCGGATGAGTCGGATGAGAGGGGTCTGTGCGTTTTGTTTTGTGTGGGCGTTTGGCCCATACTGCAAGCTAGTGATGATTTCAGATTTCAACTTTGCCAAAGGTCGTAGCACGACGAGCAATTAAAACTTTGGCAAAGTGTAGCGATGCAAAAGTTGGGGTTTTGGTTTACGAATAATCAAAGGAATGGCACGATGCGACTACGGGCTCGTAAATCATAATGATATTGTCGCAGCACCTTACCCAATGGTAAGCTGCCGTCGGATAGAGATAAAAGGGTTTCCTTTGCAGTATGTCAAACACTATCTCATCATCTTCTTTCACCATTTTCATCTTAAAAGTTTGGGATATTCCTCCTTTAATGGTGGTTGTGCCATAGTGTTCTCCTCCTAATATCTCCAAAATGTTTTCTATTCAGTTTCCCTTATATTCAGGGTAGTGCAAATTCACTAAAGTTCCATATTTTGGCTTGTTTTGTTTTCTTCATAGTTGTCAGCCATTTTTGTATGGCTTCCTCTTCTTCGGAATTAAAATCCCAATGGTGAATAGCGGTTCGCTCAAAAAGTATCCTTCCTTACCGAGAAACTCGAAACTTATTATCGTCGGTAAGACGGAAAGCCAGCCAGTTAGGTGCGGTATATTCGTTGTGATATTCGGTGGTATTATCGCCTATATACCCCTGTAAGGCCTCAAAAAGGACAGATCATACACCTTTTGTCCTGCCCAATTGGAGTTGATTTCGGCTAAATTGATATCTCATCAGGGGCAAAATGATTTTTGAGCCACGGTTGCTCTTTACAAAAATATCTTCTGCTTTTGGGGAACGCCTGCAAATGGTCGTTCGTTCTTTAATTTCTTCTGTTAAGTCATAGTTTAGATTCTTGTTAGAAAACAAATTTTAATTGTCCTCTTGTTATGTTTTATTTAAAGGATAATTAGAATGAATAATTTTTCCCTTTTTGGTCAGAACTATCTGTTACATTTCTCATTCCGCAAGTAAGTGTCCAAGGAGGATATTCGCAAATGAGAATGTTCCACGGATATAAGGTGAATCATCATAAGTAATCAAAATATTTGTGCTTACATTGTTGCATTGTTTGGGCAAATTTCTGGATGGTCAAAAGCTCATGCAGATGTCCATTCTTACCATAAAGAGCCGATTTAGAAGGAATAATAGGGAGGGTCTAAAAAAGAACATTCTTTCCTTTTCTCTACTACTCCTGATAATCCAAGTTGGTTATCTGTGTATTGTGATGTATTAAGGGTGGCAAACTCGCTTAATCGCTGATACTGCTCTCGGTGAATCGTCCGAAGGCAGTTTGCCATATCCTCCACTCAAGCTCGTTCCTGAAAAGTTGCACTCCGTTATAGATAAAGAAATATGGTAGCGTTCTATATCAATGTTGCATCCAATGGGTATTAAGGAACTGATATGTCCTTCCCTACAGGATAAGTGGTACGCCACTCCTGTATTTTCTGTATCAATCCTGCCCAGCCAGTTTCTTTGGGACATCTCCCAAAACTTGAACAATTCAAAGTACAAATCATTCACCCAAAACTAGGAAAAAGCTGCTCAAATAGACGAATACCGACCCTCCCCTACAAAAGGCTCCAACTGACTCATCAAAAGAGAGGATTTGAGAGATGGTCTATTGCCTACTCTTACCGCTGGGTAGTATCTATCTTTAAAGGACTCTTTATCATATTGACCCTTCTATGCTTACTACATAAAATTATTTCTCTTAGCTTCTTTAAATAGAAGTTCTATTCTTTTGGTGTGTTGCTCCTACTTCACATTTTCTCGACAAAAAGGAATCCAATTCTCTGTGCCTTTCTGAAAGTGATTCTCTCCCTTTCTATTGTTCAGAGGTGAGTTTGAGTACCGCTTACTCTCTGTGCAGGAACATCATCTATGTAACTTCTTTAAGGTTAGTATATAGAATCATCTTTATAAGACCGTCCTTTATATCACTCATTGAGGGTAAAAATAGCTTTTTGAGTGTTTACACTTCAGTTAGAAAGATTGTATTCTCTGAAAAAGTTACCTCATCTACTGTAAAAGTATTTTCCTCCTAGATAATTGGTAATAGTTACGTTGGCTTTGGAGAAATCTCCAAATACTCTTTGGGTTGTAGGGTTAGATTCTCTTCTTTGTGCTTCTTTTGCCTTTTGGCGAGAAAACTCCATAAAGAAGAAAGCATCTGTTCCTATTTTATCCTTAAAACTATCTAATCCTGCCACATTATGTAAAAGCTATTCCTGTGGATTCCTCTATGGAAATATAGGCTGTTTTTGCCTTATCTATAATAGAATGAAAGTTTTGGGTCCCAGTTCGTTTTAGGTTTCCACATGTAATGCTGAACTATGATACTGCTCTATTTCTCTTATCTTTTCAAAGAATATAATTGTTGTCAACTGTTGATTTGTGATTTTTCCTTATAAGAAGAACTTGCTTTTGCCTTGTGATAATAGAGAAAGATAACAAAACACATCTAAAAGTGACGATCATCAGAAACGAGTATCCATTGTCAAAAAATCCCTATCTCCTACTGCTCCTTCATCTTTTACTATAGGAATAACAGTTATTTTCTTACTGATAGAGAATTATATATCCCTTTCGTACGGATAAGAGCGGGTTCTTTTTAGGTGAAACCCACTTGGAAATAGCAAAAAGTCCCTTTTTACCTTCTACAAGACAGGTAGCAGGTGCCTTATTGATGTCAAAATCCTTTATAGCAACTCTCTTCAGCGTCTTTGAAAGCTCTATTTTATATTCTATTCCTGTAATTTTACCTGTAATTTTCCATTTTAATTTATTCTTTAGATGTGTACTGTGAAACTCAAACTTATCAGCTTTTACCTAATTTCTTGGCATCGGCTAAAAACTGTGCTAAGCCGCTATCGGTAGAGGGATGTTTGAGGAGTCCGGTGATAGCCGAAAGAGGTGCGGTAATGACATCGGCACCTATTTTAGCACACTCGAGGATGTGCAGTGTGGCGCACAGAAGCTGCAAGGATTTGTGTCTCAAAGTTATAGTTGTCGTAGATGAGGCGTATCTTCTTCGATAAGATGAGAGTCCGTCGGCTGAAATGTCATCGAGTCTGCCGATGAAAAGGTGATACATAAAGCTAGCACCTGCTTTGGCTGCTAAAAGCGCCTGACCCGCCGAGAACATGAGGTACAATTGGTACGGATACCCTTATCGGTGAAGTATTTAATAGCTTTGATACCGTCTTTAATCATCGGTACTTTTTACTACGATTTTGAGGGTGAAGGGCGGCAAGTTCTTCGCCTCGCGCACAATGCCTTCGAAAATCGGTGGCAATTACTTCGGCAGAAACATCGCCTTCTACAATCGTACAGATGTTTTGTAATGTTGCAAGATGGCAGCTTTGCCGGTAATGCCTTCTTCAGCCATTAGAGACGGATTGGTGGTTACGCCGTCTCAACACGCCCAAGTCTTGGGCTTCTTTGAATCTGCGATAGATTCGCTGTGTCGATAAAAATTTCATAAGACAATTAATAATTAACGATTAATAATTAACAAGTTGTGATGTTATCAAGGTCAAAAACGAATTGTATTTAACTTTTGGCAAAGTGGGTAGCTACAAATTGGAAATTTGCTAATTACCTAATTTGCTAATTTAATGAGTAGTGTTTCATTAGCATTTTCTCGTAGCGCTTTGCTCTGGTAAGAGTCGTTTGAGGACAATGGAGAACTTCGTAAGAAACTACCTTGTTTGTAATGCACTTTGGGGTGTTTGGTATTGATGACTTTCAGTATTTTTATCTGCCATTTCTTTTGGGGTCGCCACCGCTATCAACGTGCTCTATTCATCAGCTGGAGTTGTTTGGCACAGACTTCGGCATACGGAGAGTTTTCGTTTACGGGGTGTGGGTACGGCGAGAGGCAGTATCGGTAGCATAATGCACGAAATGGTGGTTTACCTCGATGCCAAAACTGCTTTACTTCCATACGCGCGCTTCACTCATCAAAAGAAGTGCGCCTTTGCTGGCGGAATAGGCTCCCGGCGGAAGGGTAAGCCCATATAACCTGCGATAGAGGCAATGTTGATGATGCGTCCGCTGCCTTGTGCGCGCATCGCGGGAGTACTGCTGTATCACTGCTATAGCACCGTAGAGATAGTGCAAAAACGTTGTGTGAGTTGCTCGGAAGGAGTTCTTCTGCTCCAGTGATGCCCACACCTGCATTGTTGATGAGTATATCGATACGACCTACCTCGGTGAGGATTTGCTGCATACAGCTTCTTTGATAGAAGTTTCGTTGCGCATCCATAGGCAAAAGGCGAAAAAGGCAGGTTCTTGCCTTCTACATTGCGCGCTGTACCATAGACCAAAAAGCCTTTGGAAGCGAGGAGCAAGGCAGTTTTCTTTGCCTATACGCGAAGTGGCGCCGGTAATGAGAACTATTTTAGAGACCTAACTGATTGTTATTGTTTGTTGTCATACGTTTATTTTAAATAGAATGTTGTATCTTACTAAAGTTGAGTGCTTCAAAATCTTCTTTTTCTATAAGAAAATTTACAGCCCTCATCATCTTTTGCAGCGGATACCGGATTTTTCATCGGTATCTATACGCAGTAGTAGTATTTTGGGTAAGCCGTTGCTATCTACCGCCTGAGCGTTGTCATCGACCCCACTATAGCCCTCCTATACGATGCCCCTCGGAGGGTAGGCAATAACTCTTTGAGCTTTTCGGCTGTTTTTCAGGCAAAAAGAGAGAAAGTTATCTCGCTGTTCGCCAAAGTAGGTTTCTCCATAGAGGCAACGAATGATTAAAACGCAACTGCTCATAGAGAAAAGCATCAATGCCTTTGGTGAAAAATTAGTCGATAGGCTTGTGTAGGAGCAAAAGGCAAAGGCACACCTTCGAACTGATAGACCTGCTTAAAATCGTCATAATCTGTAGCCTCTTCTAACGTAGGGTAGTATATAACACGCTGTGTATGGGGTGAATAAGGATTGTATTGGTTTTGCCAGCGTACTTGCCATTGGCTGCTACCCATATTTGCAACAGCCCTTTTTAGGGTAGATGTTATTTTTCGGGCAACTGCGAACAGTTGATTTGTGCCAACATAAAAGTGGCGAGCTTGCCATTGCGTGCTGTAGGCAGTGTTGCACCCCTTAGGTGCAAATAGGAATACCACCAAATTTACTATCGGTAATTGCTAGATTAGGAGATGGTTGTACTTTGCTATATGTATTACCTGGCGAGCTGTTGTTGTTTTTACTGCTTGGGCAAAGTTCTCGAGCCTTAACAGTTGTTTATCTGTTAATCTATCTCCCCCATCACTGAATATTGTTTTGTAACCATTGCCATATTCCCATAGCTTTTGTATTTTAAAACTGAAAATTATAATATACCTCTGTGAAAATCGCATTCTGCAAGTTCTTCTTCCTTAATAAGAAAAAGTCATCCCCATCTATCCATTCTATGCCCAAATCATCTGCAATCTATTTGCAATATGGGAAAGAGCGGTAATTATCAGGTAATAGTTGCCGTACTCAGCTTCTCGCCATAGCCTCCTTAATTTGTTACCTTGCCCATCGAGGAGCCAATCGTTGAAAATCTCATCTATTTCATCGGGTATTTGAGTAGGTGAGTCGTATAGGTGATGAGCGTAATTGGTGCCAAACTTTTCATTCCATTTTTTGTACTAAAATAGGATGAAAGAAAAGAACAGTGACCTCTTCACGCTCCTTAGTGAAGTGCATTGCAAATTCTTTTGACGTCAAAGGCATACACTTGTCATAAAAATGGTATTCCATGAAACTCTTCAAAAGGAGTTGCCCTAGTAAAGCAGTAGGCAATAGTTTAGCACCTTGCGGTTATTATCGCTAAAAGGGTCATTTCTTTCTTCAACACTGCAAAACCCTTGGTTGTATTCGTCTATAAATTTTTCATCAGCGACTCTTATCCAAAACTGCAAAAGTCCCTTTTTGAGATAGAAGCTGTTTTGGGGCAACTATTCGCAGTTGATTTGCGCAATCATAAAGAGGTTTGTTATCAGAGTCATTGGCAGCACTCCCCCTTTAGGAATATAGGATGCCCCCTACTTTTACTATCAGTAAGACTTAAGTCGGTAGCAGGAGTGACGTGCGTTAATCACCTCGCGTGTGTGAGAGGGCAACTTCATCAATGAAATCTTCTATATCAGGTGTATTCCATAATGTTTTCAGATATTTTTGCTGAAAGATAGTGGTAAATTAGTAAATTAGCAAATTGTTAATTGCGAGTACTCGTCTTCTTCTAAACTTTCAAAGGTACATTTTCGTATTGGTTGAACACTTTTAGTGTATCGGGAGTCAGTGAGAAATCATATCCGCCAAGAGAGGTTCCTCTATCCCCAACCAATGGGCATAGCCTTTGAGAAATGAAATGCCGATTTGTTTACTTTTATTACCTTATGTTCGCTGTATCGCGCTGTTTGGAGCAAAGCAAAGGGATACGATAGATCAGCCTTGTTGAGTGCGTATCGCCGTGTGGTAGAGTGGCAAAAATGAAGAGCGATCTTTGGTCATTAGTCGTGATCGTAAAGTGGAGCATAGAGAAGGGGATGTTGTGCCTCTAGGGCTTGTAAACACTTTGTAAGAACGCATCGGTCTGCTCAATGGTTTGCAGGTGAGCTGAGAAGTCGTGGTTGTAGTAATCGTAGTGGATAGCGTGCTCTAAGCGTTCAGGAAAAATAGGTGCTGTGAGCCCATAATATGCACTACAAATGGGCGCGGCTGTGTGCTTTTTCGGCTAAAAGCGCGACTGTAGACGCAGGCAAGAGCAGTGTCATAGATATTCATAGATGAATAGTCGCCTTTTTGGTGAAAACCTTGTGGTCGCACAAAGAGGCTATTTCTGCAATAGGCGTATCACTCACCTACTGAGCCCTGATTGGAAATCCAATGAGGTGCCAAAACCAGCCGCTTTTCGCCAAAGAGATAAGAGTTATCGGCATAGCGAACTCGCCGTCCTTTGCTTTTAAGAACATTCAAAGGCCTGGTGGTATTAGAGCAGTAGCCGTATAACCATCGATAAAGGGTGCCTTTGGCAGACTTCAAGAAAGACGAAATTTTCTACAGGAATCCATAAGCCGACATATAGTCCTTGCGCACTACTCGCCTGGTACCAGTGCATAGATAGCATATTTGGGTTAGCGCTCACTACCTGCCACGGTACCCTCGATACTCTGGTTGAGATCCGCGCGCAGCTGCTTTGTAGTATTGCACGTTGTGGTATATAGAAGCGTAAAGCTATGGGGCTGTGCGCGTGTTTTGCCATTGGAAACTGCCTTCTTTTTTATTTTTTGCCCAAGGGCGGTAGAGGTAAAGCACGCCTGCTACAGCCATTCCCAAAGTAATGAACTTTTGATTGCGGCTGCGAGGATAGGTTTTCTTTTTGCCTATAAAGAATACTATCCGCCAAATACTAAAAGTAAGCACCGATACGCCATAAGCATAGAAGGCAGTGCTGCATAAACTCTTTAGACTCTTGAAAATCGGTTTCGAAGAAAGCGCCAATCGTGTGGCGGGAGGTGACCAAACCATATAATTTGAGGCAAGAAGAGTACGCAGGTGATCAATACAAAACCAGCGAGGGCAAATAGCCAATAGTTCAGTCGCCTGAGAGCCAAGAATAGTAAGAAAGTAGCCAACACACCATAGACTGCCAAGTTCATATCCAAGGCAAAAGGGATGGCAACAGAGAAAAAGGAGTAGGAGGAGTTCAAAAGGTGTTTTTCATTAAAAATTAGCATTTAGCTATTAACATAACGATGGCAAAAGGTAATAATAATTTGGGTTTCACTTCGGGATATAGGATTATTTTTGTATATTTTGCTTTCTTAATGATGTATATTCATAAACAAAATGATAAAACAAACTATTTAAAAATTGGTTCATTTGCTTTCTGTAGTAACCATCGTTTGGGTATTAGTGTTATCCTATACTTATCCTGAACTATGGATTCGTGAAAGTTAGGGAGAATTTCTTCAAAAATAGGTTTTTATCTTTGTGGGCTGATCATGACTTTATGGATGTTTCAACATCACAAACTTCTTTTTGAAAAAGGTAACTATTTGCGTTCTTTAGCAATATGTAGTGCTGCAGCTGCTGTTTTCCTATGGACATACAAGCACAAGGTTTACTTTTTCGTATGGATTTACTTTTGCTCTTCTGTTGTGGGCTTTATTCCTTAGTGTGTATCGCAAATGGATAAAACCCATGCCGTGATGATAACCTTCTTTGTGCTAATGGTATTCAAGTACTTAGGGATATTGTAGGTGGATAAAACTTTTGCTTGGCAGAAGTAGATGCCGATGGAATGTACTTATTACTGTTGGCTCCTTTATAGTTTTGTATAGGGTTTTTCGACCTAAAGCACAAGAGACGATGAGACTTTATTACCCTTTCTTTTAGGATGTTTTGCTTTTGCTACACTAAACATAGCTACTCATATTATTGTGCATAGGATAGTAGGGGTTCCCTTTTTAGTTTTCACTTTTAATAAAAGGCTATATGGCATTTACTGAGCATATATTGCTTGGACATTCTTTAAACACCCTAGTTTTATAGCTAGGTGATGTTTACAATCTGGGGACTTGGAGTTTGGTGTGGAGAAAAATCATCTAAGTATTTATCGCTGCAGAAGTAGTTTGGTACGGAGTGTTATTATTTTGTTTTGCTTTTATAATGCAAGCTAGAATAGTGATAGTAGGCTTCCCCTTAGCCGTTTTGTTGATGGGATGGTTTTATATATCTAAGAGATGGGTTATCAGTAGGCGTGCTATAACTGAAGTAGCAATGGTAGTCGTAGGTATTTTGGGAATTTACTTATTGGTTACACATTCCCACTTATTTGCCGACCCTATACGAGAAAAATGCTTGCTAAAGCCTTTGATAGCATAGTAGCAAATCCTATTGTGGGAAAAGGGACTATCTACGAAAAAATAGTAGCTAGAGAGGCAATAGGGCAAATACATATTCACAATGATTTTTTAGCAACTCTTATTGATTTGGGAATGATAGAACTATAGTGCTCTTGTTATGGGGTTTTTGTCTACCGAAAAGCAATTTTGAGCAAAGATGATAGTATAGCCTATTGTCTTATGAGCATTTCTACTACTAATGAACACTGATGTAATACTGAATTACTTGCCTGGTATTTATATTACTCTTCCTTTTTGATAATGGTAAAGACCCAAGCAATCAATGATCTTAAAATATCGTTCCAAATTTTGATAGTGTCCTCCTCTTCTTTATCCATAGTGTAGTGATGAGATAAATATATATTCCAAAGCCTGCCTTTTCTATAATGGTTTTCAGGTGATTTTTCATAAGTAAAAGCAATTCTTCCACTTTTTAACATAGGCTATGATATCACCACCTTCAACAAGTGAAGAAAATTCAGGTTTGGTATTCTTTTGCCTCCTTACTCGTGATATCCTACTACCAACAACCCGCAAGCCATTGCCTCTACAGGAGGCAAGCGAAACCATCACGGTGATTGAAACTCAGAAGAAAGTACTCTGTTTCATTATCTCAGCTACTTCTTGTTCTGTTTTTGTTGTCGATAGGTACTAATTTCCAGTCTTTTTCGTTTGCCTCCAGTTTTGGAGGATGAGGATTACTTGGCGAACATCATCAGTTAATTTTCAGGCATAAAGCATATTTGTTTTGCTTTTTATCAGCATACAGAAAATACAGAGTATCGATACCAAAAGTCATTTTATAAGTCTTTAGATTAGGAAGGTATAGATTCCATATAAGCCAGCATCATCGGAAGCAACTGATGGTTGCTAAAACGATAGGCTGGTGGTAAGGAGTTTTTGATAGTCTTTTTCAAAGAATAGAGATTGAAAGTGTAGTAGCAATTTTGGTTGAAGATTACTTTCTTGATATGGGGTGCTATTTGGTCTATTTTATCGCCATAAATCTCAGGGATTACTACTATACTATCCTCATCTAAGGCAACACTTTTCTTTTTCAAAAGCACAAAGAGTGAACAGCTTTCTAGAGTCATCTTTCGGTTTTGACAATATATTTGAGAGTTCTGAGCAAATAGGGCTATAAGCAATAGGAGCAGTAGACTCAAACCATTTTTGTTTACTCTTGCCCTGTAACAACACAAAAGCTTCGAACCCATTTCTATTGAGGGTTTCTACTTGGTGGAATATCTGTTTTACTCCACCACTCATAAAGTTGTTGTTCGGGCAAAGAAAGTATATTTTAGTTCCCATAGAGAATGCTTTTAATCCAATTTTTAATGTGGTGCATCCCTTATAGCAGGGGTGACTTTCTGATAGTTTGATGTTATAAAATCCATAGGATATGGATGTTCTACATCATCTATGATAAAAATATTGTTAGGATTATAGAAATCGTAATTAGCAAATATCTTTATTAGTTGTAATGGTCTTACTCATTGCTTCGTAAGGGTGAAAAGAGTCCTTTTGGTGCAGGTGAGCTATATCTAAAATGGTGTTACCCTCTAAATAGAACAGTGAGATTTTGAAAGAGAACTGATTTTCTCGATAACTTCTATGTTGTTGATAGATATTTTCTTAGGTGTAGTACAAATATCTTGCTACTAGCAGTGATGCCATTCTTCAAAGTATTTAAAGATAAGTTCAGTTTCTTTGATTCTATCATCAAAGTAGCTAAGTAGCAAACATCAGTATAGGCTATTGTGGCTATCAACGTTTCCGCAAAAAGAAATTGGTGATGCTTTTCAGTGGTATTTCTTGCAGTCATCGGGTTCAAAACAGCAAATCACATCGAAATTTGTCTAAATACTTCTTTCTGCATAGGGATCAATGCTATCCAAAAATAGCTATTGAAAAATTTGGTGCTCTTCAAAGCAGCATCTAATTGCTCATCAGTAAGCGTATAGGGTGCATTTATATGGTACGTCATAAACTTGGTGTCGGTTTTAGTATTTCTCTAATATAGCCTCCTCTTTTTAAGGTTTCTGCCTGAAAAAGTTTTAAGAAAAGTTATAAATCTCTGTGATTTTGTATTTATTTTAAAGTTTGAAACTAGTGTTTCTACCTCATAACCGCTATACTCTTAATCCTTGAGAACAACCTCAGTTAAAGCCGTAGTAATCAGGAGCTATAGACCAGAGTCATTGTGTTAATAGTTGTTTTATCCAATTAGTAAAAGCTATATTTTTCTTTTTATTTCTTCAGCTAAAGGCTCATAGGGGAGTTGTCGCAAATTCTTCAAACCCTTTTAAAGTTTTCATTTTCGAGTATGAAAAATATTGTTAGGTTGTAAAAACTCGAAAGCCTTTTACCAAAATATTGTCAGTAATAAGTCGTAGCCTATAACAAAAAGGTTCTAAATGAAAAGTCCGTTGTGTATAGGGTTATGAAAATCTAAAAGGAACTCTTGCTGCTGTGTGTGAGCGCTTTCTAAAAACTAAATCCTTTTGCAATTATTTTAAACTTTGCATTGTTAGCTTTTTGTGACAGGCAAACAAATAGATATTAGGTGTTAAATGATTTTCTAAAACTTCAATAATTTTATTGATTCAAAGGGATGCGATTTTTGATGCAAGAGCCTACGAAAAAGCACAGATTTTAGTGCTATATCGAGTTAGAGAGATGATATCATCGAAAGTAAACAAATTCTGTAGTGTGTGTAGCTTAGGGCTAAGGTTTAAAACTCGTTTTCATCGAGCACATAAAAATTATCAAGTAACTGGATATAGCATTTCAGCTAAAGAGAATCTATCATTTCCATCCCATTGGTAGCAATGGTTTTCAGAGGCTAAATTGTTTGGCTTTTTCAATCACTTCGAAGTCAAACAAATCAGCGGACAAAAGGGCATAGTCAGCTTTTCGATGGAGGATAACTGTGTGAGAAATTTTCCTTTAGCGGGGTTTGTTTTTCATCAAAGGTTTCGAGTTCTGTCGCCTGTAGTAAGTATATCCGTGAATGGTTGATCACAGAGGGAAATAGACCTATCATTGAGGTTTTCTCAATACTTCAAAGCCTAAGAACTCTAAATTCTCTTTAAAACGCTGGGAGGTAGCCCAAAATGATTAGGGTATACTACGATAATTGATTTTCCTTCAAAACTCTTTCTGCTTTCATATAAAAAGGCTACAGCTCTATTTTCTTTGTTCCATCTATGCTTGCATACCCATAGGTAAGACTTTGATTATTGAAAAGCAAAGTGCTTTTCTGCTCTGACTATTTTCATGCAAAAGGCGGCGGCTTCTTTGTAGTGGGTTTCTTAAAAAGTGATATGTAGCTTTCGCTTAGGGTTCTATACTAATACATCTTCGGCATAGAAGTTACTTTTTGTTTATAGTGTCTGAGGTGAGATAGCAACTTGTTGTGATATGCACTTTTAGCACCTCTATCATTCTCACGTGCAGCTTGAGAAGCCTCCGTTGCTCACTGATTAGTACAGCAAACTCTTGTGAGTTTTGCCGCTGCTGTGATGTTTGTAAAGTTCTTTGTCAGCCAAATGGGACGTCCCATATAATGAGGAAGCTTTTCCTTTGCTGCGAACCCGGGAGCGCCCTATATAGTCGTAATCTTTTTCACACGATGTGGGATCGTCTTTTGAGCATAAAGGCATCAGTTTGGTAGATAAGTGATGTATTTTGTGAGAAAAGCCCTCGTAGGAATCTCTACTGTTTAACATCAATTGATTGCAGCCATAAACACTTTCGATAAGTGTCGTTGAGTGCCTTGAAAGTAGCTTCACCAAACTTTTTGTAATTAGTTATATCGACTCTTTTAGTGCACAAATGTAATGTCATATCCTTTTGAGCAACTTAATGCTTGATTGAGCTAGCTAGTATCATCAAGAGTGGGGTCTATATATGGGTATAACTATATCAAATCCATTCTTTCGGTGTTTTATAAAAGTATTAAAATTACTGTGAGGATTCTTTGCTCTTGCACTCTATCGAATACACAATTCTTAAATAGCATTATATGAGTTGGCTGGGAGGGCGTCGAGAGGCCAGCTGTGGTGAGAGTTTCCAGAGGTCAGCCCTGAGAGAGATGAAAGCTTTCAGTTGCGCGATGGTCTAATCACTGAGAAAGATGAGATAACGCTTGACGATGATGGGTCATCATACCATCTCGTGTTAGCCAGCAGTGCGCTTGGCAAACGGTCTGAGGGCCTCGTACTCCCATTACAAAACATGTGCCTAGTTCGCAAATTTTAAATAGTGCATCAACAAGATGATGATAGGTGCTGATGAGCAAATTCATTATGTAGAAATACAAAAATGAGAAAATGATCCATAGGGGTTACCTTGAAGGCGGTGAGTAATAACTGGCGAATACCGCAAAGCGCAACCATTCTGTTTTTCACAGTCTTTTCTTCAAAGGGTCGTTGAGCCAATTCAGCACAAAGAGCATCAGGTATACAAGGGTGGCAGGCTACGTGATGAGGCAGTAGCACTAGCTAAGTGTATTTTACATTTCTATACTAGGTAGAAAAAGGTATCTGAAAACAATACCAACATGTTCATAAATAGGAAACCATATAGGGTGAGTGATGTGACGATATAGCCTGGAAATAGCGCATTGTTATCAGTTTTTCTTCTTCTTCTTCAACTGCCGTACTATCAGCTGCGGCTTTTTCCTCCTGCCTTTAAAATATTCTTCTAATTCTAGCACCCATAAAACGGACTGCTTTTTGGCTTTGAAACATTGCCCATTCTTTTTGAAGAAACTCGCATCCAGGAGCAATGAGTTGTAGAGGTCGCCAGCGGTCGATGGCGTACTGCGATGCGGGCAACGTGAGGTTGAGTTCCCCGGCATCTAAAATGGGTATAGTAGTTCAGTTCTTCTTGATATTTAGCGAAAATCTGTTGTGCGAGTTTGCGGGCAGTTTTCGCGTTGTCCTATCTTAAAGTAGCCTTGTATCAAAAGGGGGTCGAGTAGAAATAGTAGCCACGCCTCACTGGCATATTTTTCATAGCGATATCGAGCATTTCTTTTGGCTTGCGCTTTTTACCTTCGGCGATGAGCTTTCCTCGGTAAGACGAGCGATATTACCGCGAAAGATGATGCTGTTCTACGTGTTCGGGGTCTAAAATAGATATTGGGTTTGCCCACTTGCCCCACGTCCATCACGATGTTGCACATCAAATCGGTATCGATGCGCCCCATATCGTAGGGTGGTTTTTATCATTTCGGTTTTGATAGGCACGAGTTTGTACACTAATCCATCGAGTTGCAAAATAGTCTTTCATCCAGATGTGCTCGGTGGCATCCACCACCTCCGGTGAAGTAAAATAGGGCGTTTCCAATCGCTGTTTGCTAAGATGTCCAGCATCACAATGCGCGCCTTGTCGTATAGCATTAGGCAGGGTAATACTCGATATAATCTACTATTTTATCGGCATCTTCAGGTTTTACGATACCGCTCAGTACGTTTTCTTTGTTTGCAGGGATACGTATTTTGTTAGTAGGGTAGCAGTAGAAAGTTTGTTTGTACTCACTCACCACGTGTTTCTTTGCGTATAGGGTCGTCACTAGTAACCCAATTCCAAAATCTTGATATTCAACGGTTCTTGCGCGTTTTGCGGAAGTAGATGCCCTCACGTACGCCGTAAGCGTAGTTTTTATGTTCTATTTGTGCAGGAATAGGGTACTATTGTACGCCTGGCGCTCATTTGGTCGATATACACAATCGGTTTGTAACAAAACTTGTGTTGATACTGCGCATCGGTGCGATAACCTTCGATTTCTTGAGCATACCACAAAGAGGAAGGTGTCGTTATCACCAATGGTGAAAATCATCGCATCTTTATCTTTTGGCTACCGATTCTAAGTAAGCATTCCCTGATGAACTCAGCTGAATATGAGAGCGGTCGTGGTCGTCCCAGTTCATAAAGCCAATAGCGAGGCACAGAGATATTAGGGAAAAGGACCACTGTTGCAGCTATATACATTAGGGGTGATGTATCAGCCAATCGAAAAAGGGCATAGACGACCCATTTCCCTATCCATATTGCAAAGGCATAGAACGAACCTACCGCGTAATCACGCTCGCGAGGCCTCGAACGGACGCTCGTTCAGATAGGGTCCTCAGCTGCTAAACCAGTGAAAAGGAAAAGCACCATAATCACCCACGTGTTTGGCGTTCACTTTTTGATAGCCATAAACAGCAAAGTCCCAAAAATTCCTAAAAGGAAAGGCAGGAATATGTATTGCGGGCTTTTGTTGTTTAACACATCGGAAGGGAGGTTCTTTTTGAGAGCCGAGATGTGCCTGTCGATAACAAATTCCTGAAAGTCAATTGCCGTGGTCGTTTTCACATTTTCCTTGCACATCGTCTTGTTCACGATGAAGTTCCACGCTAAATATGGAAACATACTATAGCAATGTGATAGCCAAAGAGTGCAGTTCATATTCTGCCGCATAGAGTAGGTTTTTTGCACTTCTACCATCGCGGAATTGCATTAGGAACTGGGTCGTAGCGTTCAGGGCATTGCGCGTACCGCCATTTTGCTGTTGATACTTTGCAATAGCTGGTAGGCTTTCGTCGGCATAAGCCTCTTCAGTACTTTTGGAAAGGTGGATTGCCGGTGAGCTTCATATGGTTAGCCGCGTGTTGGGCGCTCCACATACGAAAGCAGAAGCTCATTTGCGCTCTATTGGAGTGTTTGAGCGTTCTTGTAGTTGTTTACAATCACGTATTTGCCTAATTTATAGTCAGCGTTCATTTAGGTTTAGCATCTTCATAAGGATGTTCGATCGATACCCCGCGTACTTATCGGTGTACATAGGTCCGTAGAAAAGATGCGTTTCAGGGTATTGTTCGAGGTTGTAGTACGCCAAGAGCAAGCGCGCATCGGTAGGGCTATTCTCGTTGATTACTGTATTAGCATTTGCGCGGATAGGAATCATCAGCCAAGATGAAAAGCCTATAAATATAAATAGCAAACACAAGATGCCCGTTTGCAAAGCGCACTTGTTTTTCTTTGATAAGCATAATTGAGTGTGAGGTAGAAGAAAGCAATAACTGAGAGCCCGGCGATAATAGTCCCCGAGTTGAACGGCATTCCAAAGCTATTGACGAAAAAGACTTCTAAATAACCGAAATACGCCAATGTGTAGGGCAATATCAGTTTGAAGATGAGCAATAGTATATGTGATGGAAATTACATTAGCGAGGATGAAATTCACTGCGTTTTTCTTGGTTACTGTTGAAGAAATACAGCATCCTGATAGCAGGAATAGTGAGCAGTGCCATAAAGTGTACCCCCAAAAGGAAAAGTCCTACCACTAACGAGATAAGCAACAACCAGCGGTCGCCACGAGGTTCGTGCAGACTCATCCGTCCACTTGATGCCCAACCAGAAACATCACCGACATAAAGAGCATTATTCCGTATATCTTCAGTTTCTACGGCGTTGAACCAGAAGCTATCGGAAAAGTATAAGCCAACGCGCTCACCACCACTGCCCATAACTATCGCATTAGTTTGAGATTGGTTAAGGGTTGTGGCTTCGCGCAGAGCTGATAGTGAGATTAACGATGATAAAGTACAAGAACAACACTGTGAAAGCATCGATAACACCGACATATAGTTCACCATTAGGGCTATTTTGTCGCTATTAGGGGCGAAAGGCAGCGATGAAAGCGCCCATCATCTGGAAAGAAAGGAGCTCAGGGGGTGACCTACTTCTAATCTTGCCGATGTAGCGATATACTCACCACAATCCCAAAAACTTACTCTGGGTTCTACGGTAAGGCCATAGGTAACCAGCAATAGCAAACACTAGCCAACCAGCGATGAGGTTGTATCTTGAAAATCTTTATCCGTCATTGTAATAAAATTAGATATTGAGGGCAAAAATACGAAATAGCTGCTAATTAGCAGGAGGGAGTCAGGTTTTCAGGGTCAGGTTTCAGGGTCAGGATAGGGGTTAGATTTTACACTTACGCCCACTTTTGAAGGATAGCGCATTGCCAAAGTCTACGTCCATTGAGACCTACGTTTTTGAAGATGAAGTAACGGAAGCCCTAAGTGAACGTTCCATAATACAAAATTACGGGTGTTCTCTCGAATTTATCGGGTATAGAACTGGAAGATTATCACAACTTCCAGAGCTATGTCCGTCGGGTGTGTTGCTTTTGCCAAAATCCATAGCCTACCGAGACCGCTATACCAATCGGTAGTGATGCGATGGTCAAAAATGCAAATCGGCGCTGAGTTCTGCACAAAAAGCGGTTTTGGTATTTACTTTTGAGGTCTAAACTGTGAGTAGAAAGATTAGCGCCTACCGAGATATGAGGTGTCACCCCATAGTGAACGCCTCCGCCAATATTCCTCCTATAAACGAAGGCGCCTGTTTGTGCATCAATAAATACATCGCCTTTGTTGTAGACTCTGCGAGCGGAGGAGTGCAATGCAAAAAGCAATAGCGTAAAAGAATAAAGAGATTTTTCATATTATTTAGATTTTTATACTTACCCCACTTTAAACCAACGTACATTACCTAAGGACGCTTGACCATTGAGACCTACATTTTTGAAGATGAAGTAACGGAAGCCCAAGTGAGCATCCAAGCTATAAAATTATTTTTGTGATTGTTTCTAAGGCTAATGTCATAAGTAGGAGGGTTATCATCACAACCAGTATTGCCAGCATTTTTCATAAGGGTCATTGCTCTGCCAGATAAAATATCCTCCTGAAAGTCCTGCATACCAATCGATAGTAGTGCGATTGCCAAAAGTGAAAGTCGGCAGAGAGTTTGGGTAGAAAGGAAGTGATGCACTTATCGTTGAAGTTAAAACTTTGACTATTGAACTGAGCTCCTACCGAAAACAATGGGGCAAAAGCATGAGTGTGATTTCTCCACCATAACCAACTCCTGCATTGCCGATTGACGTGCAAACATCAATAAATACATTGCCTTTGTTGTAGGCTTCTTGAGCAGAGGGTGTGCAAAGCAAAAAGCAACAGCGTAAAAGAATAAAGAGATTTTTCATACTTGGTTATTTTATTATCTATTAGATAAGTATAATCACTAATGGGGTTGAGTTCTATATGGTTGAAGAGCTAACTCTGATAAATAAGCATTATCTCCACAATGCTTAGTTTCATAATTCTCCTTTTACTTGTAAATATCTGTTTTCCATCAGACTCAAATAAAAGTCTCTAAAATTCCTGTATAAATCTTTTAATTTTTTCCCTCCGTTACTTATTTTTATATTTTTATTAGCTATAGGAGAATAACTAATTTTTCACCTTTTATTATCTATTAGTTTATATAAAAAGGCTGAGCTTTTCTGTATTTTCAAAACTTTTCAGTAATTCTCTATTATCCTTTACAGCTATTATTTACAATAATAATACTTAAAGAAGGAGGTACATTCATACAATCTTTCCCTTTTATCGCAAGAGAGAAATAAAGCTTTAATAGTATTGTAAAAATTAAAATCTTTTCATAGCTTTATTATTATCGATTAACATATATTATTTTTATCATTATATTTCCTTCTGAGTCTGATTTAGAAGTATTTTGGTAAACTAGTTCTTTCCATCCTTAGCATTAAAAACACCCATATTGCCTAGCATCTCCCATTATAGCCTTCTATAGTTCCAAAACCTTTTGTATTTCTCTCCAACCTAAAAGTCCGTTGTTGGAAGACCTGGTTTCAGTACTGGGTAATACTGAAATATCGGTGTTGGTTGCGAACGGGTGTCTGCCTCTTCGCGTTGGCAGGGAAAAGAAGAGTCCTGCAATGGTAAAAATAAATAGATGTTTTTCATATAAGGTTGGTTTTAGGATTACGCGACAAATGTAGGAAATAATTAGTGAATTAGCAAATTTGAGGATTAGAAAAATTATAAAAACGTGAAAAAGGCGTATAAGGTTTTTGCTTTTTAGGATATGTATTGATGATAATCTCGAAGTATTTAGGGTTGTAAAGCGTCGTCATAGTGGTGAAAAGTTGTTGGCGTTCGGTTTTATCGGTAGGAAAAGCGACAAAATGAAGGTCGGTGTCTAAAATTTGGTAGATGAGTTCGGTGCAATAAAGCTGAGAAGGCTCATCGATAGTGCCTAAATGGTCGAAGGGATTTTGAGCTTTGAGGTAGTGTTTGGCGCGTTGTACACAGCACTTCCTTGCTCTGGGGTGCTGTGCAAAGGCGATACGATTAAGATTTTTCTTGGGCATTGAGTATTTAAGAAAAGCGTTTAAGGGCTGTTCTTGCTATACCATCGATGTTGCTTACATCGGAAGAGAGGGAGTGAATTACCCACCAATTGCCATTTTTGCGATAGAGGACTACCAGAATGGGTGACATCAAAACGACCGTCGTTGAGGCGTTTAGCAATCATATCGCTGAAAAGACCATAACCACGCCTGAGAATAATATCGCCCTCTTGTAGAGAATCGAGTTGGGAAGGGTAAGACGGAGGGAATGCTCGTTCTCAGCCACTTGTTTTTCTTCACTGCGATGGTCGATATAGAAAATGCGAAAAGCAACGTAGGAGAGGAGCAGGAAAAGCTGCAAGGAGAAAAGAGAAGTTTTTCATTGTCAGATTAGGATAAAAAGAACTTTGCCAAAGGTGCGAGCCCGCACGGGCAATGCGAGCCGTCAGGGGCAGGAAACTTTAGCAAAGTTGTAGTTTAAAGAGTGTTGTAATCTTATTTGTTAGTAGGGGTAGGGGTTTGTGTTTCTCACATCAGCAGGCATATCGGGGCATCGAGGTCGATATTAGATCCATTTCTGGCATATCGTGGTCGTGACCATCGCCATCGCCGTGGTCGTGATCGTGCGCCACCGCCATTTTCTTTATTTTCTTTGTTCATAGAAACAATCCATTGCCGTCTACTTTTTGAGGGTCGAGAGCGGTTTCTTTGCCGTTGCTATCTTCAGTAGTGTAGAACACTTTGGCTTTTATCGCCGTTTTCTTCTACTTTGGTGATTTTTAAAACCTTTGAACAATTGTTCGTTTTGGCATCAGATGAAGGTACAGATTTCATCAATTCATTGAGGATTTGAGCAATTGAGAGGTTTGCGCATCGCAATATTTGCCAGCTTCTTCAAAATTATTAGCATTTACAGCTGTCATAAATTTCTCGGCAACGGCTTTAGGAGAGTTGCCAGAACAAGTAAAGCGCATTAAACTTCCGATATGAAGAGAGAGATAGTTTTTCATTTTATGAGAGTGTTTAAATTAGACATTAATCATTATTAGGGAGCAAAGGTAATAAAAATACGAATTACGAGTTACGAACGGTGATAGGCTGTCTTTTATGAGGCCTTTCCTATTTTATACGTGAAATTATATCGTTAGTTAAACGTTTATTTTACTTTTTCTACAATAGCTTTGAACGTTTTCAGGGTGGTTCATTGCCAAATCGGCAAGAACTTTACGGTTGAGCTGGATATCAGCTGCTTTAAGTTTCACCCATAAATTGAGAGTAAGACAATCCGTGCAAGCGAGCTCCTGCGTTGATACGCACAATCCACTAAAAGCGCGGAAGGTTCTCTTCTTGTTACGGCGGTCGCGGTAAGCGTACTGCATTGCTTTCTCAACAGCGTTTTTGGCTACCGTCCAAACGTTTTTCTGCGGCTAAAGAAACCTTTGGCTTGCTTCATTATCTACGAGCTCTACGAGCTACAGCATTTACTGATCTTGGCATAAATTCCTTTTTAATTTTTGTAGCAGGTGGTTTGTGCTTAAAACAAACGCTTAGGGGTACCCTCACTCCACGGTTATTAATTTCCTACTATTTAAACAATTATTTTAAGCCTAATTGTTTCTTCACGCTTGACTTCGTCGTTAGAGTGAACGAGTGTAGCGGGTGAGTGCTAACTTGCGTTTTAGCTTTCTTTAGTTAAGATGTGGCTTTTGAACGCGTGTTTTCTCTTGATTTTACCAGAGCCGGTGAGCTTGAAACGCTTTTTAGCTCCAGATTTAGTTTTAATTTTTGGCATTTGCTTAGATTTTTTTATTGATATAATTCCGTTTTAGGTAAGAGATAAGAGGCTAAGGTTACATACCTTTATCTCTACTTACCTTATTATCTTTAATTATTTTTCTTAGGTAAGGGTGCGAGGAACATCGTCATACGTTTTCCTTCGAGTTTAGGCATTTGTTCTACTTTGCCATAGTCCTCAAGGTCAGTAGCGAGGCGCAAGAGGAGGATTTCCCTTGGTCTTTATAGGATGATAGAACGACCTTTGAAGAATACATAGGCTTTTTACTTTAGAACCTTCTTTGAGGAACTTTTCGCCGTGTTTTTCTTAAACTCATAGTCGTGGTCATCGGTTTGAGGTCCGAAAGCGAATTTCTTTGATTACTACCTTAGTAGCTTTCGCTTTTAGCTCTTTGTCACGCTTCTTTTGTTCGTAAAGGAATTTCTTGTAATCGATTACCTTACAAACAGGAGGCGTAGCGTTTGGTGAAATTTCCACCAAATCGAGTTCTAATTCATTAGCAATTTCTAACGCTTTGCGAGTGGGTATACGCCTCTTCGACGTTTTCCCCTACCAAACGCACCTCAGGAACGCGGATGTCGCGATTGATACCGATGAGGTTGTTTGTCATCTCTGCCCGGTGTGTTACTTTTTATGATAGCTATTAAAATTTTAAATTACTTTCACTATACTAATTTGTCGATTTGTCAATTGGCTAATTGCCAAATTGTTTAATTGACTTAGCGACTTCGTCGTTGATGAGTTTGGCAAATGCTTCTACGCTCATACTGCCTAAATCTTCACCACCGCGTTTGCGCCCACTGATACTGTGCCTTCTTTTTCTTCATTCTCGCCGACAATGAGCATATACGGGATTTTTGCGTCTCGGCTTCACGTATTTTGCCCATAGTTTCAGCGCGATTGTCTCATCAGGTGCGAATATCGGAATTTTCTAACAAACTCAAAAACTTTTTGAGCATAATTTTTCATATTTTTCGCTCAATGATAGTATGATAGCTTGATTTGGATTGAGCCATAATGGGAAGTTTCCAGCGGTGTGTTCCAATAAAATGGCTACAGAAACGTTCCATACTTCCGAAAAGGCGCACGGTGAATCATTACAGGGCGGTGCATCTCGTTATCAGCACCTTTATACCAAAGATCGAAACGCTCTGGAAGGTTGTAATCTACCCGAATGGTACCGAGTTGCCAGCTTCTGCCTAAGCATCTTTCACCATAAAGTCGAGTTTAGGTCCGTAAAGCGGCTTCGCCTGTTTCGATTACATAATTCAAAGCCTTTTTCTTTTTGCTGCGTTGATGATCGCATTTTCGGCTTTTGCCCAATTTTCATCACTACCAATGTACTTGCTGAGATTTTCGGGGTCGCGCAACGATACTTGTGCAGTAAAAGTGTCAAATCCAAGAGAACCGAATACATAGAGCACTAAATCGATTACGTGTTTGAACTCGTCGTCTCAACTGTTCAGAGTACAGAAGATGTGCGCATCGTCTTGGTAAAGCAACGCACACGGGTTAAACCGTGTAACTCACCACTTGCTCGTAGCGGTATACCGTACCGAACTCGGCGAAACGCTTTTGGCAAATCTTTATAACTCAAGGGTGTGGGTTGTATATCTCGCAGTGATGCGGACAGTTCATCGGTTTTAGTAAACTACCTCGCCTTCGTTAGAGTGGCAATGGGTTGGAAACTATCTTTTCCGTATTTATCCCAGTGACCTGAGGTTACATACACAAACTCTTATGACCGATATAGTGGGTAACTACCTGCTCGTAACCGGCTTGTTTTGGGCTTTTGCGCAGAGAAGGCTTGAGGCGTTGCGCAAGGCAGCGCCCTGGGTAACCAGAGCGGTAAGCCTTGTCCCTACCTTGTGAGAAGGTAAAAGAGTTCGAGTTCTTTACCGAGTTTGCAGTGATCGCGTTTTTAGCTTCTTCAAGCAGTTCGAGGTATTCGGTGAGCTCCTTTTGTTTGGGGAATGAGATACCATATACACACAGGTGAGCTGAGGGTTGTGCTCATCACCACGCCAATAAGCCCCAGCAGCGCTGAGTACTTTACGGCCTTCACAAAGCCCGTGTTAGGATATGTCCCCGACAAAGGTCGGTGAAGGTGCTGTGGTCGCAGAAGGTGATCGTGCCATCTTCGAGGGGCTTCGATGAGTTCGGTTTTGTACTCATTTTTGCCAGCGTAGTACGACAAGGCTTCGGCTTTGCTCACAGGGCGCATCTTAAATTCGTGTTTGCCACGAGCGATTTCCAAGATTTAGCTCGATAGCAGGGAAATCTTTTTCGGAAATTGGTTTGCCGTTGGAAATCACATCGTAGTAGAAACCATTGGCGATAGCAGGGCTATGGTGAGCGATGCCAGGTAAAGTTCTTCGAGCGCTTGTGCCAAGATGTGGGCAGATGAGTGCCAGAAAGCTTTTTACCTTCGGGGTTATCCCAAGTGTATAGGTAAGACTAGCGTCCGTCGTCAGTGGGGGTAACGCTTTCTGAGTCTGCCATTGAAAGAGGCAGAGAGAGTTACGCGCCAACCCCTCGCTGATGCTTTGTGTACTTGAGCGGGGTGATACCACTTTGGTATTCTTTTACCGTGAACCGTCGGGTAGTGTAATTTTAACTCATTTTTATTGTTGATTTTTAGTATTGTTGAGTTTGAAAGTGCAAAATTACAAAATAATTATGAAATACGAGGTATGAATGAGGAGTGAAAAAGGACTGTTTAAAAAGTGTGCGGAGGGCGTTTGACGGCACTATGCCAACTATCGCTGGCTTTCCTACATAGTATATTATAAGTTAGGGTGTCCGAAAAGTCTTTATTTATGTGTGCGTTTGCAACGCCCCACACTAGTATGCTCTAAATAGTATACTATAAGCTGTTGATAATCAGAGTAATCAACTTTGCGCAAAAGGTCGTAGCACGACGAGCAATTAAAACTTTGGCAAAGTGTGGCAGTGCAAAAAGTAATTTTTGAGACTTTTGGACAATCCTTAAATTTATATGCCATGATATTGTTATCATTCTACAAAAATATTCTTATTGCAGAGCACTACTGGTTAAAAACAAATAATACAATTCCCTTCGTTTGTAATCCGTATTTCGTAATAATACTGCCCCAAAATTTACAAAAAGTAGGAATATTACATTTCTTATCTTATCTCTACCTAAAAATAAATGAGCAAACTACTTATTCTCGAAGCATTGCTTTCGACCAAATAAAAGCGCCTTTTGGAAAAACAACTCTATATGGGGGCTCAGCTAACATATTGCATTGGCTGCTGCTCAGTTTGAAATTCCCGCTGCTGTTGTATCAATCGTAGGCAGCGACTATCCACAAGATATCTAAATCTACTAACTGAACGTCGCCTTGATGTATCGGGTATTGAGATTGTCACAAGGAGGCAAAACACCTTCTGGAGTGGCAAATATCACAACGATATGAACCAACGCGATACCCTTGATACCCAATTTAGAATGTTATCAACGATTTTAAACCCCGTAGTCCCGAGGCTTCCGTGATGCCGAAGTACTTCTGCTGGCTACTAAACCCCTACCTCCAAAATGGACGCATCAAACCAAATACTCAGCGTCCTAAATTGCGGTAATGGACACGATGAACTTCTGGATGAACCACTTGGGATTTTGCTAATGGAGTAACGCCCACGCAGATGTGCTCACTATCAGCAACGATGAAGAGGCTCGCAGCTTACCAAAGAGTATTCACTGTGAAAGCTGCTCAGCGTATTATGGCAATGGGCGTGAAGTATGTAGTGATTAGAAGGCGAACACGGGGCATTATTATTCCACGAGATAAGGTGTTCTTTGCACCTGCTTTACTAGCCGAAGTGTTTGACCTTACGGGTGCTGCGATGTGTTTGCAGGTGGTGCGGTGGGGTATCTCACTAAAACTCGTCACCACTGTTTGCTAATTTGAAAAACGCTATTGTTCAAGGGGCAAATGAGCCTCGTTTTGCATTGAAAAATCTCGGTGCTGAGCGTTTTGCTCACCCTTACCCACAACGAGAGAACGCTCGTTTACAACAATTTAGAGACCTTACACGGTTTGATATTCAGGTGTCAGGTGCTAGGGGATAGGTGTCAGGGGATGAGTAACAGGTAACAGATAATAGGTAACAGATAATGAGATTGTATTATTGCTTATAACACTCTTTTGCGCAAAGTGCTTTGGCTCAGTTCTATACAGGACTGATGGCTGAGGGCGCATTCCGTTGGGGAGTAATAAGTTGGAAAGCTCTTACCATTGTGCCTTTGGGAGTTCCAGTTTCAGCTGCGCGAAAGTATGGAATATGCTGTGAGTCTTTCATTTGAGGCTATGGAGAGCAAAATTTCCAGTGAGTTATACTTATCCTACAGATGATTATATCGTGAGTCCTAAACTGCTCGCATACCCCCTGAGAGCGTACAAAACGAAGTAATCTGACAATAATAGTAATATTTTGCACTTTTGGATGTAGAAAAGTATTGTAAAGGGACAGAGGTGATAATTATGAGCTTGGGGCTTTTGCTCAATAGGGTCTAATAGTTTCGCTTTAAAACCTAAAAAGAACTGCCCACAAAACCTGAACACGATAAAACGCAAATGATGTTTGGCATAGGATTGCGCAACTCGTTTGCCAGGTAAGTCAAGGAGGTGAGTTTGCTTCAGCTGAATGTGCATATGTGATGAAAAATCTACTGTAAAAATCATACCCCCTTCACTAAAAGGGAATTATCTCTCTTTAATCTTTGTTATACAGGGAGCATTTTAAATTAACCCTGACATCTAACACTTAAACAATGATATACAAAAGAAGTAAGCGAATTATCTGCAGCTGCACAACAAGTACTCCCTGGTGGAGTAACTCTCCGTACGCGCTTTCAATGCTGTGAGGGGGCATCCCATATAAAAGAAAGCCTGGCGCTTATCTCACCGATGAGGACAACCGCAAGTACATCGATTATATTGGCCTTGCAGTCTCTCTGATTTTAGGTCACGCCTACGCCCCTGTAGTTGAGGCAGTAACCGAGCGTAGCTAAAAAGGTACGTCCTTCGGTATTCCTACAGAGAGTAGAAGTGCAAATCGCCGAATTGGCGGCTGCAATGGTGCCTAATATCGATAAAATCCGCTGGTGAATAGCGGTACAGAGGCTGTACGGAGGCAGATTCCGCTATGGCGCGTGGCTATACCGGCAGAGAGAAATTATCAACTTTGCGGGTTGCTACCACGGACATTCCGATGCTTTCCTCATTGAGGCGGGTAGCGGAGGTGCGATTGGCAGCCCCTAATAGCCCTGGGTAACCCAAAGGCACGGTTAAAGATACTTTGTACAAAAACTACAACGATTTAGCATCGGTGAAGACCCTTTTGAAGCCAATCCTCAGCAAATTGCTTGTGTGATTATCGAACCTGCCTAGTGGGCAATATGGGTTGTGTACCTCCTGCTGAAGGATTTTTTAGGAAGGATTGAGAGACAATTGTGTACTGAAAATGGCGCACTTTTTGATATTTGATGAGGTGATGACCGGCTTCCGCTTGGCAAAAGGTGGAGCGCAGAAGTCTTTGGCATCAAAGCTGATATTGTTACCTTTTGGGAAAGTGATTGGCAGTGGACCTCCATGAGGGCTTTTGCTGCTAATAAAGAAATAATGAGTTACTAGCCCCTGAAGGTCCCCGTGCATCAAGCAGGGAACCCTTAGTGGTGATCCCTATGGCGATGAGTGCAGGTTTGGCAATGCTCCACCGCTTTGAATGAACAACCCGAAGTGTTTGATGAGTTTAGCCCGAAAAACAACAGCTTACACGAAGGAGTTTGACAATGTGCTAAAACGTGCGGGTATTCCCTCACCAAATTAACAGTTTTTGGATTCATGTTTACTCTTTTCTTTAACGAAAATCCTGTAACCGATTTCGCTTCTTCGGCTAAGAGTGATGCAGCGCTGCTTTCCGCAAGTATTTTCCACGGAATGTTGCGCGGTATTTATCTACCACCAAGTGCTTTTGAAGTCACTTCCTCAACGATGCTCTTACTTACTGAAGATTTTGGATAAAAACTATCAAGCGCTCTTAACAGAGTGATTATGGAGCCAGCAAGGAATTAGTAAATTTGGAACCTGAAAACCTAATACCTAATAATAAATTAATGAAACCATACCTTTGCCTTTTGGCATTTGCCCTTTGGTAGCTTTGCCATAATTCATCAGAAGAAAAAGAGTCAGTTAGAAGAAAGAACTCACTCAATGCGTTAATCCCTTCATCGGTACTGATGGGACGGGAATACCTACCCCTGGGGCAATGACGCCCTTTGGGATGGTGCAACTCAGTCGGATATTGGTACCCAGGTTGGGATAGTTTCTGGGTTATTTCTACCCCGATAGCATCATTGCTGGCTTTTCGCATACCCACCTTTCGGGTGAGGGCTGGCGACCTCTACGATGTGCTGCTAATGCCTACCAACAGGAGATTTAACGAGCGTATTGAAGCAACAACCGCTGCCTTCTCTCCTCTTTCTCTCACTACACGAAACCGCCTACCGCCGGTTACTACAGCGTTGATTTGCATGGTTATGGCGCAAAAGCCGAACTCATGCCACTCCACGCGTAGGTGTACAACGCACACTTTCTAAGGACGAACGAATCCAGATGCACGTAGATTTAGGTTATAGTATCAATTGGGATAAACCTACTGAAACTTATTTGAAAGTGGTGGATAACACTACTTTGGAAGGTTATCGGTTTTCTACCGGTTGGCGCGCGCAATCAAAAGGTGTATTTTGATCATCAAGCTTTCAAAACCTTTCTTGTATAAGGAATTTACTGCAGAAGAAAAATGGCAAAGCTAACCGCTCTAAAATGGTACTGTCGCTATGCTACAGCCGACAATGAGACTATAGTAGTGAAAACAGCACTTTCTATGCACAGCATTGCGGGCGCTTATAAAAATATGAGCCAGAAGCCCTCATTTTGCTTTCGACGACTATCGCGAGGCGGCTCGTAACACTCTGGGAACAGCAATTACAGAAAATTACAGTAGAAGGGGTACTCAAGGGCACAATCTTTCATACAATGCTCTACCAATCGATGTTGGCGCTTAACCTCTTCAGTGATGCTGATGCCCTGAAAAGCGTTACGATATTTCTCACTTTGGGATACTTCTCGGCGTGGCTCACCCTCTCTGATACCTTATTGCATCGTAAGGCTTCGCTGATTTTATTAAGAGTTTTTAGCACACTACCGCGAAAATGGCACCCTACCGGTCATGGAGTATGCAAGGCGGTGAAACCAATATGATGATAGGCTATCACGCTGTTCCTATTATCGTAGATGCTTATTTTAAGAATATCCCGATGGATATCCCTCGGCTTATGAGGCTTGCAAACAAAGTGCGATGGTGAAAGAACGCGAAATTGGTCTCACCAGCAATATGGTTGACGTGCCTACGATGTAGATACATCAGGAGAAAACTGGTCGGTGTCCAAAACCTTAGAGTACGCTTACGACGACTGGTGTATTGCGCAATTTGCCAAATCACTCGGCAAGGAACAAGATGCGGCTTATTTTGCCAAACGCGCTGAGAATTGGCGCAACCTCTTCGATGGAAAAACAACTTTCTTCCGCCTAAAGAGTAGCAAAGGACAGTTTATCAAAGCGCTTTCAATCCTAAAGACTGCAGCAACATACTTCTGAAAGCAATGCTTGGCATTACCGCTGGTTTTGTGCCTCATAACATTCTCGGCTTGCGCGATGCGATGGGAGGTACTGATGCTTTTGAACAGAAACTCGACTCTATGTTCACTCTAGCGTTACTCCCGATGAGAAATTGCCCATTTTTCAGTACCGGAATGATAGGACAATACGTACACGGTAACGGGCCAAGTCATCACGTGGCTTACCTCTATCATTTCACGAACCACCCTGAGAAAGTGTCTCAACGCGTTACCGAAATATTGAATACTCATACAAAAATACCCCAGTGGGCATTGTGGCAATGAGGATTGCGGACAAATGAAGCAGTTGGTATGTGCTCTCAGCTTTAGGTTTTTATCCTCTCAACCCTTCCGATGGCAGGTATTATCTAACCACCCCATTGTTCGATAAAGCAACTCTTCACTTAGAAAAATGGCAAGACTTTCACTATCGAAAAAGGTAAAAAAAGCAGGTGAAATACGCTCATTGTGCAAGCCGTTCCACAGGAATTACATCAACTACGACGAAATTCTAACCATAACAATTGATGGTTGATAATTATCAATTAAAACTTTTCTGCTTTTTCTGCTTTTGTCTGTTTATACCTTTGACGTCTCAAACAATCGTAAGAATTAGAATGTTGAACGAAACTATTATATTATGAATGAATTAACAGAAAAGACTCGCCAGCTACTCATTAGAAAAGGCATTACCGAAGCAATGCTCAACGCTCAAGTAGCACAATTTTAAACAAGGAGTACCTCCATCCAGCTCTACAAAGCTGCTGTGTTGAACGGATGGTATTATCCCTTTTAGCAAAGAAGAAGCTGCCAAAATACGCTGCTATCTACAAAAGCGCAAACAAGGCGGCAACACAATCCTGAAATTTGTACCAGCCTCGGGGGCGGCGACGCGTATGTTCAAGTCGCTTTCGCCTTTTAGAGATGATTTTGAGCCCGATCGCGAATCGTTTGTGCAGCCTATATCGGCAGAACTGGCAACAAGGAAGTTAAAACCTTCTTTGAAGGTCTTGAACGCTTGCTTTCTACCCCTCCTCAAAGCAGCTATCGACAAACATCACCCCGACTTTTCCTCACTAAACGAAGATATCCAAAAACACATTATCGTCAATACCCTCCTTAATGAGGATGGTTTGGGCTATGGCAATATGCCCAAAGGATTACTCACTTTCACAAAACACCTCGGAAAATCGCTACTCCTTTGAAGAACACTTCCGCGAGGCAGTGCTCTACGCTTCAATGAGCAAGAAGCGCACTTGCACTTCACTATTACCGAGCAACATACCGAGCGTTCTCATAAAGAACTCAACCTTATCAAACCGGCGCTCGAAGAGCGTTACACATCACTTTTGATGTGGATCTCTTACCACTAAAACCAAGTACCGACACGGTTTCGGTAACCGAAGATAACGATTTCTTCCCGCGATGAAGGGTAATCTCCTTTTCCGCCCCTGCGGGTCACGGCGCCCTGCTGAGCAATCTCAACGACATTGATGCTGATATCATCTTTTATTAAGAATATCGACAATGTGGTAGTGATACACCGATGAAAACGGTGTTCTACAAAAAGAAGCGCTCGTGAGCAAACTATGCGAAAAGTGCAGGATGAAATCTTTAGAATCTTACGCCGTATCGACAATAATAAGATTAAGAAAAAGAGTGAAAACTCATTCTTGATTTTTCAAAAGGAAATCAATATCACTGTTCCTGATTATATCTATAAATTCCGCCGCCAACTATGCAATGGAGTTCATCAGAGAACAGCTCAATCGTCCTATAGCGCGTGTGCGGAATGGTGAAGAATGAAGGTGAACCTAGTGGAGGATCCGTTCTGGGTGAAAGACGGTGAGGGCTACAGCCTCCAAATCATCGAATCTGCCCAAGTGAATATGAGCGGATGCTAAGCAAAAGGAAATCTTCCAACAGTCTACTCACTTCAACCCCTGTAGATTTGATTTGCGGCACTAAAGACTATAAAGGCGAGAAATTCGACCTACAACAATACGTAGACCCTAACCAAGCTATCACCTCCAAAACCTATATGGGTCGTCCGCTAAAAGCATTGGAGCTCCCCGGTTTGTGGAATGGCTCAATGGCACATTGGATTACCCTCTTCGTTGAAGTGCCTATCATCACCTTCAACCCCTGTGAAAGTAGTAAACGACCTGCTCAAGAAAAACCCACCAAGGGTAGGGGGCAGGTGTCAGGTGTTAGTGTCAGGGTCAGGTATCAGGTGTCAATCTGACAATTGTTATTCAGGAAAGTCTCAAAATCGCTTTGCGTCGCTATACTTTGCCAAAAGGTCGTAGCACGACAAGCAATTAAAACTTTGGTAAAGTTGATTATATAACATTGAAGCAAAACAGCTCGAAGAATAGAAGAAAAAGCACTGCTCTAATTAAAGAGTAGTGCTTTTTATATCTGTAGGTTCTTTACAAATAGATCAAAACATAAGGCTATTGGTTTATAAAATCTTGTTCTTCTTTGGTGAGTAAAAACTTAGCTTCACCTTGTTTATGAGGGTAACGTATTCAAAGAAAGGTTTTTCAACCTCTATTCTGTCATTCTTTTTATTTGTCCTTTTGTTACACACTGTACGCAAGAAAGATTGTTCTGTTTGAAGATTATCCCTTTGTTATTATATTCAATACCTCCTTTGGCTTTTTACATACAGATCAAGCTAACAATAATTTGTTCTTATAATTACTGAAAGTAATGTCTAAGGAAAAATTATCTGAGATAGATTTAAAAGGAATTTTGCTTTCCTTTGAAACATTTTCACTTACAGAACGCTTGGTATCATTAAAAGATAATGCGTTTCACTGCATTAGTGTGATTATCAAAATAAATAACTGAGTTAGTTAATTTAAAACTGAGTTCTTTTTGATAACAATGTCTGCATTAAAAGTTACTTTGGTGTAATCAGCATTCTTTTCAACTTTTTAATTTCAATATCTCTCCATATAATATTTTATGAAAGATAGATATCTATTGGGGTAAAAAGAAATTGAAATAGGTTTTTAGGATTCTAAAAGCTCCTTGTGTGGTTTTATCCTTATCATTCTTTATATGAGAATAATCAGTATTTTTGAGTGCAACAGCCAACTGTTTATCTAATGTTTCTGTGGGATAAATAAATATTGTTTGAAGTACCAATTTAACTGTACTTGATAAAGCCGTGTTAAGTATCATTTCTTATAAACTTTTCTCTATACAGTTTCTAATGTTTTAGCATTAGTTTCATGAGCTTTTATAATTATCTAACACGTATCCTACTTGTAAGTCGAAATTATAAACACTACCCTCATCAAGCAAAATTTCTTCAGGAGTTAAATACAGAGTGCTAAGAGAAGTGTCTTTATTTATAACTAATTTCTTTTTGTCGCATAACCTACACAACTCACAATTAAAGCTTATCTTGTATGCTAAAATCTATTTTGCTTTCCCCTTCATTAGTAATTGTTCCTTTTTCAAGATTAGGCAGATATAGATGCACATTGCTAATAGGTTGTTTGGTTGTATTATCCAAAACATTTATAATCTTCTGTTGTGCAGCAAGAAATTGAAAAAGAAATTAGTAGTAAAATTGTTGTTATACGTAATTTTAGTTTCATAAGTTTCTTATATTAAATGTTTAGATATTATGGTTATTGGTTTTATAAAATCTTGTTCTTCTTTGGTGAAGTAAAAATTTTAAGCTTCACCTTTGTTTATGAGGGTAATGTATTCGTGGAAAGACTTTTGAATATCTATTCTATCTTCCTTTTTAATATGTTTGTTCTGGTACTCCTGTACGCAAAAACTGTGTTCCAAAAAGAGTTTATCTCTTTTTCTTTGTATTCAATAGCTCCTATGAGTCTTACATAATAAGAACTAAACAGTAGTTTGCCTTTATAGTCAGTTAAAGTGAGTTCCAAACGATAATTATCTGTAATAGACTTATAAGGAACTTTAGTTTTTCTAGAAATTTTATCACTTATACCTTTGATGTATGTCGTTAAAAATAACTTTTCTCACAGCATTGGTAGTATTGTCAAACACCAATACCGAGGTTTTCAAGTTTTAGATTTGGCTTTTATTGATAACGATATCAGCGTTAAAAGTTACTTTAGTAACCTCTTTATTTTTCTCAACTTTTTGATATCAATATTTTCACCAAATTGATCTATAAATGACAAATAGGTGTTCACAAAAATATATATAAACATTGGTTTTCTTTTCTACATAGCAGAACGAGCCGCGACTTCTTCTTGGCTTAACATTTTAGAGTAGTCGATATTTTTAAGTCGGATTTGTAATAGTTTTTCTAAAGGTTGCTTGAAAGAAGTATAACGATAACTTTTGCTCCACCAATCTAACTGCACTTGGTAGAGCCTTGTACAGGTGTCACTTTCTTATCATCTTTTCTCGATAAGTACACTCCTAATATTTTAGCCTTAGTGTCATACAATTTGAAGTAATTATCTAAAAACATACTTTACTCTTCTATCAAAATTGTATAACACAACTCTTCAAGTTGTATTTCCTGAGGATTGAGATAAATGGTTGCTTTGGCAAAGGTTTTATCGGTAAAAATCTTTTTAGTTGCATAGCCACATGGCTTTGACGTAAGGAGTCGTTCTCCACCGCAATACGCAATTTGCGCTTCCTCATTGTGGTAATAGTACCGTTGAGAGAGCGTGTGTAATAGGCTTCAACGTTGGGGATGGGCTGCTTTAGAGGTGTCCAGCAGGGTGAGTTCAGCTACTTTGAGCGCGAGACTGTGGCTGTGAATATAGGATAAGGGAACAGTGTTTTCATATTGTTGTTTTTTACATTACTTAGAAATTAGATATCACGCGGTATTCTTTTGGGTTGTGGGGTTTATTGATGAAATCGCGCATTTCATTGGTAAGGGGGAGCTGGTTTTGGGTCTCCCAAAATTGTTATAGGGTACTTAATTTAAACAGTTCTTTTGCCATTTTACATTGGCTTTAAAAAGTATTGAGGTCTGATGGGTGGGTAACAATGAGCCGAAACTTACATCATATACAATTCTTTCATTGCTACATATCCTTCTACTTTTACGTTAACTATGGCATTAGCTATAAAATACTTGCCTTTTTCAGCATCTTTCTCAAGCTTATCTTTTACAATAATGATCAATAGTTCTCTACTTTTGTAAAAGGCTTTCTAGTATAGGGTATTTTTATGAATAGTTTTTAGGGTTGGTTTATAAATACGTTCTTTGATAGCATAATCATCGGTATTGATGATAAAATATCCTATTGATTTTTGATAATCATCTTCGCTTTTTAGGTGTATATTCTATCTTCTGATGCTGTTCATCTATAGTTTTAGGTCGTGAAAAATGATAGTTTTCTTGATTTTAAAAATAGAATATTGCTCCACCATTGAAAAACATCATTTAAGGAAGGGATATCAAAAATCGTCTGCTCGCACTCCTTTCTTTTCTATACCAAACTTTACGCATATTCAGCAAACTCTGAAAAGGTGAAATTCTCGGCTCCTAATAACTTATCACGCTTGATACGCCCACTGAAATCTTTCTATTTTCACGAGTTCACCATTGCGTTTGAGGATACAACGCAAAAGAAACTTCAACAAAGGTTCCATAGGATAATTGGTGGTAGCGTGATTATGAGCTTTCTTGTAGTATGTTCTTGTTAGAAAGGGTTGCTTCGTCTAACTGAAAAGGTTTTTGGGATAAGGCACAAGGTATCTTTTGTACGACCTCAGCGCTTTGAAAGTGGTTTTGAGGGTTTCATGCAGCCTAACATTTTTGATAGTTACGCTATCGTTGGCTGAATAGAACACAAAGTGCCCATCGTCATTGGTAACAGTCATAGTCGTTCGCATTATGGATGGTGGCACTTTTAAGGGGCTTTAGTCTCCCTTATCCGCAAGATATTTGGAGAGGGTATTCTGAGAAAAAGATAGTGGAATTAGGGTTATATAAGTGAGGACTGCGATTATATTCTTTTTCATATTTATAAGGATTAGTGAAAATTTTAGAGGTGGTTTTTGTTAATTATCAAGAAAGGTCTTTCCCGATGTCTTTTTCGCCAGTAAGCACCTTCAAAATGTATTTTTGAGATATTGTTGTAGGAGCGTTGTAAGGCTTCTTTGAAATCATTACCTAAAAGTTACAGCTAACACGACCGCCAGCGGTGAAAGTTTACCGTCTTTAAGGGTGGTGCCCGCGTGGTATACAGTGCTATCAGCTACTTTTTCAGTGCCGGTAATCTCTTTTCCTTTCTCATAATCCTCAGGGTAACCTCCTGATACCATTACCACCGTAGTAGCACTTTGCGGGGTTACTTTTTCAGCTCTTGTGAAGCCAAAGTACAAGGTACAACGACTGGAATAACGGAATGAGGTCGCTTTCTATACGTGGCAAAAACGGCTTCGGTTTCGGGGTCTCCATCGCACATTGTATTCTATCACGTAAGGTTCGCGTCAACTTTTTATGAGTCCGATGAAAAACAAAAACCTTTATAGACAATGCCTTCTGCTTGTAGTCCCGTTGCAATAGTAGGCTTTTACGATGCGCTCTTCAATCTTCTGCATAAAAGCGGCATCGGCGAAAAGGCACAGGCGAAACAGCCCCCCATACCGCCCGTGTTGAGCCCTGTATCACCTTCGCTATGCGCTTATAGTCTTTGGCGGTAGGCAATATCTTTATAATCTACTCCATCGGTGAGCACAAAGCAACTAAGCTCAATGCCTTTGAGGAACTCTTCAATCACCACCTTAGTACTTGCTTTGCCAAATTTCTCGTTGATGAGCATACGGCGCAATTCGGCTTGGGCTTCTTGTAGATTTTTCGAGTATCACTACCCCTTGCCAGCTGCCAAACCATCGGCTTTGAGGACACAAGGGGCTTTCATAGTGCTGAGGAAAGCGCAACCTTCGTCTACTGTATCCTTGGTAAAGCTCGCATATTTAGCCGTAGGGGAATGTTATGACGCACCATAAAACTCTTTGGCGAACTCTTTACTGCCCTTCGAGGGTAGCGCCTTGCTGTGAGGGGACCCTATCACTTGCACGTGAGCAAGTTCTTTATCGTTGGCAAAGAAATCGTATACCCCTTGCACTAAAGGGTCTTCGGGACCTACCACTACCATTGCAATCTGTTTTCAAGCACAAAGGCTTTGAGAGCAGGGAAAGTCGGTAGGGCTGATAGCCACATTGGTAGCTACGGTGTGAGTACCCCCATTACCAGGGCGATGTAAAGCTGTCGCAAAGCGGACTTTGGTGTAGTTTTACGGCAAAGGCGTGTTCACGACCGCCAGAGCCAAGGATAAGTATATTCATTTCTGTTGATTTAGTCAATTTGTCGATTTGTTGATTTGTTTCACTTGTCGATTTTTACAAATCGGTATGGGTTGCATCTTTGTGTTGGTTAGCACGATTGAGGCGGGTGTATATCTCAAATACTTCACGCTCTCTACCGCTAAAATCTTCCGCTTTTTGCCCTTGCTCGGTTTGAGCATAGCCCATTCAAGCTCGTCATAAGTAGCTTTTGAGCTGGTCTTCATCGCTGCGGTCGTCGCCAAAAAGTCCGTCAGAAGGGTTTTGCTTTGAGAATACTTTGCGGAATTTGCAAGTATTTGCCAAGTTGGTATACTTCGCTTTTCATCAGGTCGGCATATAGGGCTGATATCTCACACCCCATCGCCGTATTTGGTGTAAAAAGCCTACCCCGAAATCCTCAATTTTATTGCCCGTACCTACCACTATATACCTTCCAGTCCCGCAAAATAGTAGAGGTCGTCATTCGCAGAGCGCGCACGAGTGTTGGCAAGTGCCATTTCATAAAGTAGATTTATCGGTAGGTATTTTGTACAAATTGGTCGAATACAGGAGTGAGGTCGGTGCGTAAGTCTCTGCCGTTGGGGTAGTGAGCTTTTAAGGGAAAGAGATATGCTCCTCAGTGCGACCTCACGTGGTTTTCAGCTTGGTGAATGGGCATTTCAAGACAGAGTGTGAGGTAAACCCGTACGCGCACAAAGCGTAGAGACTACCGCGAGTCTACCCCGCCCGATACGCCTATTACTAAGCCCTTTTACACGAGCATTTTTGGCATAAGTTTTTATCCAATGAACGATTTGTGATGCTATGTTTTTCCATTTGAATTGTGTTTTATTTTAACCAAAGAGATAGACACACACCCTGGTACGCTATCAAAGAGGAAGCGTGGTGTGTACTATCACCGCAAAAGAGTACAATATATTTTTATATTTACAAAATTTTTATGTGTTTTTCTGAAGAAAATAAGTTTAACTAATTGAAATATAGAGAGATTCTAATACTATGTCTCATATCTTTAGTATTGAGTTTTAACGTAGGAATTTTATTGAGGTGATCTCTTTGCCCCTTCTACAATAGGGAGGCAAACCATAGTATTTGCCTTCTTGCAAAACATACACGTTTATTTCTTTGCTCTCTGGGCGCACTATCCAATATTCAAGTACTCCCTTCTTCATAAAGATGAAACTTCATATCCAAATCGCGCATAGAGTTATGAGGCGAAAGTATTTCTATTACCAAATCAGGAGCACCTACACAACGCTTACCATCAGCCAATTTCTCAGGAGCACACACCACACAAAGGTCAGGTTGTACTACTGAGTCTTCTTTGCCGTGGGCATTGGGTAATACCACATCAAAAGGAGCTGTAAAAAGTTCACAAGTCTTTCCTTTGAAAAAGTTGTATAACTCCCCCGATAGCTTGCGTGATACTCTTTGGTGGGCAATGGCTGGTGCCGGACTCATTCTGAAAATCTTCCTTTGATGAGTTCCAAGCGCTCTTCAAACTTCAAAGCAAATAATCGGCGTAAGTATAAAACTCCCATTAGCAATGTCCAACTGATTGATATTAGTAACCTCCATAGTTCTATTGTTTTAGAATCGCGACAAAAGGTACTAAATAATTGCGAATAACGAAAAACTTTTTATACTTTGCGGTATAAATGAAGTAGAGTTGCTATCAAACTATGAAAAACTCTTTGTATTGCTGTTTTTCTGTAGTATTACCGCTCAGGCACAGCTCTCGTCATACCGCTATAAACAAGCGCTTGAAAATCTCAACCAAAGTGGTTGGCATTCTCTCACTTTGCCCATTACTATCTTCGACCGTATGGAGAGTTATAACGATTTGCGCATTTATGGCATTTCGGTTTGCCGATACTATTGAAGTGCCTTATATGATGGCTGATACGTAGGTTTGCTACCCAAACTATTACGCACTTTGCTGCAAAAGAACGACAAAGCGTCTAAACATACAATTATCGATGTGAAACTTCCCGAAATTTTGCTTCTTGGCAAAGTCGCAATTCACCCTGCAACAACTTATGATTATTATCGTTCTGTGAAGATTTTGCAAAACGAAAACTACCGATGACACCTATCTGAGCAATGTGGCTAAGGGTGCTCAATTCTAGGGAAATAACACATATCTTTTCGTCACAACTGTTTAAACATCTGCAAATCGATATTGACAGCAAGATAATACCCTCTTTCAATTTCGAAATTACCCTCTTTCCTATCACTTATAAACTCACAGCGCGCTTCCCCGATAGTGGCTCATCACTATTTTTAGTGTATGGCAGAAGCTAACGACATAGTGCCTCAGTACGACATCACTCATTTTGTAAAGCATATCCCTAAACAACTTCCCTTCAATTCATTATAATGAGACTGTAGAATATGTGAAGAATCAGCCTATTACTGCAACGTCTTCAGTTACTAAAAAGCCCTACCAATGGTACTGAGACATCAGCTAAACCACTTCTATGGGCAATTATGGGGATTGTTGTGCTGCTCATCTTTGTCAGCTAAAATGATGAAAAATAAATAATATAATAATTATAACAATTAACAATTAACAAGTTGTTTCAATCCCTAATTGACACTATTACCTATTAATTGTTCCCTGTTAATTGTTAATTGAATAGTATTCTTTTTCAGTGACGATTACGTGGTCTAAGAGTTTGATATCCAAAGTGTCTACCACGTTTCTCACGCGTTCTGTGAGTTTTATATCCTCTTTGCTGGGGTGGTGCTCCCCGAGGGTGGTTATGCACTAAAATCAGTGAGACAGCGCCTTGTTCTAAGGCATTTTTGAAGAGTAGTCGTATATCCACTAATAGTATGAGTGATGCCCCCTGAAGAAAGTCGGCATTTGTGAATCACGCAGTTGGCACTGTTGAGGTAAAGCACTAAAATTCCTCGTGAGGCAGGTCGCCAATAAGGGGTTGCATCAAAGTAAAAACGTGTTGAGGAGCTTCAATTTTAGGTTGAGGTTCAGGAGTTTCGGCAGCGCGCGGCGCCCCATTTCCGAGTAGCGGCGAGAATCGTGATTGCTTTTGGCTTCACCAATTCCTTTGAAGGCAGTGAGTTGTGCCAATGTTTGTTTGCCCAAAGCCGTGAGGACTGCTGCCTCACTGAAGCCAATATACGTCTGCTCAAAAGCAACGGCACTTTCATTGGCAGAGCCTGAACCTAATAAAATAGCCAAAGTTCGGCATTGCTCAAAGCTGTTTTTCCTTGAGCCATCATCTTCCTCACGAGGCTTATCGGTATCTTCCCAGTTTTTGATAGTCATAATTTTTAGTTATAGTCAAAAAGAAATAGATTATGAATAAATAAGATTGTTTTTATGAGGGCGTTTGCTAAACGCCCCTACTAAACATAACGCAAATGTAGCTATTTATCGGTTAATTAGACTTTGTCAAAGTCTCAAACTTTGAGAAAGTATGCAACGCTAATTTTTGCAATTCAATTCTGATAGACTATAGGTTTTAAGGTTGTTTTTAATAGCACTCTATGATTCTCTTTTGTAGTTGTGAGTTTACCGTCTTCGTATTCCTTGACAACAATAGCACTGCCTTGAGTATCGTATTCATATTCGTAAGTAGTAGTAACCGCATAAGTAGTAATATACTTCTGTTCACGTTTTTCTAAATAGCCCTTGCTGTTGTAAGTATATGTAGAAGTTAAAAAGCTCATTTTCGCTACCTATGTAAACTCTCCTTTAATGACTTGTCCTTTTTGTTATAGGTTAGTACATTTTTCGTGTTTACTTCGTTCTTGTATTCAATATTTATTTCTCTCTTTTAGATTAGTATGGTCATAAGTGGAGTTCATTACAATATTATCGTCATCTTTTTAAAAATATCTGTTCGGGTAAGCTCTAAGCCTTCGGGGTTTAGCTTACTGATGCTTTGAGTCTGGGATATCTCCATCGCTGTTGTAAGCGGTTGTTTTCACTTCGTCAGCAGAGCGAGTAACATATATATTTCTGAGCGCCTGTTCGTTCTCGTCATCATTAGGAGGGTTAAGTGAACTGCTTCGGTATAATAACCTTTTTCATTAAAATATACAGTGTTGAGTCAGAGGCTTTAGTTTTCTCTTCAAAATAAACTCTATCAACATTGCCGTAGGAATAGGTTAGTTCAAGCATTTGTTTTACCTTGCCGTGCAATTGGTTATCTTCTAAATCTGTAAGAGGTTTAATGTGTGTTTTTACAGCCTACAAAGGCTATTAAAATCATTGAGATGATTACTATTTTTCATAAGAGGTTAGTTTTCTAGTTATTAGAGGGTATTAGACAAAACTTGGACATCTGGATTGTCTTTTATTTATCTTCTCGATTCCTTTTTATATGTTTTATTAATTGATTTTCATTGCAATATTCACTGATTGGATATTAGCTGAATTATCTGCTGCTCACTGCCCAACTTTTACCTGGACACCTGATACCTGACACCTATCACCTATTCCCTATTTTGTTGCCAGCCAACTTACGTAAAAACAACTGAAAAACTGTGATATAGCATAATTGGTAGCAGGAACATCACTTTGTTGTCATCAGGGAATCACCTAAAGACCATCATAAAGAGACTCCCTGTGAACTAATGATTTCTTAGAACCACAGAAAGTGGTTGTAATCGTGTCCTCGCGATTGAAGTGCAAACGCCTTGATGTCCACCTAGAGGGTGATACACTATAAAAACAAGCCTACGGCAGCTAAAGGCAGTAATTGCAAAAGTAATAGGGCGGCACACTGCTAAATACGCGATTTACAAAAGCTGTTGAAAAACTCTCGTAAACGATGAGTAAGATAATGAGTCTGTCAAACTTGCCGATGAGCTTGCCATAGCGTTCTATAAATTTCTTGCACAGCGGATTGAGCAACAAAACCTAACACAATGGGCAACAATACTTTCCAGTAGCAATTGTTGAATGATAGCCTTCGATCTACAGCCGCTCTGCTACTGTTTTTCCAAAAAGGCTGCATCAGCATAGGGTAGCAAAATACCGATAAGTCCCGAAATAGAAGCGTTGAAAATCGCTGAAGGCACATTCCTTTGGCGATAGAAACCATCACCACCGATGATGAAACCGTGAAGGCAAGCACGCAAAGTATATCGAGAGCCATAACACGTAAAAATCGAGTGCCTTGTGCTATCTTGTAGAAGAGCATTACCAAAGCGGAAACAGTACAAAAGTGAGCTGCCTGCACTAAGAGGTGTGATTCCAGTTTTTGATGTCGTTCAGTACCTCGCGGAGATTTAGTTTAGAGTCCGTAGAGCAGGAAGATAATCACAATCCCCCAATCTGATCAAAAGTACCGAGGTTGAAATAAGTATTATAACTTTCGCGATAGGAGGAGGTAACTCGAGGACACCATTGCTACCAGAGCCAAAAGAAAAGCGTTTTTAGTAAGTATTTTTGTTCATATTCTTTTATCCATTCTTTAAGTTTGTTTTTGAGTAATTGTTTATTTGGTAGATATAGTTGGTATTCAGTAGCGTAAATATTAGCTTCTTTGGGTAGAGTAAGTTCTACTAAAAGCATCTTTTTCTCTTTACATATCAAAGATACCAATGCAGGCTTTTCAAAATCTTGTTTAATAAAACAGTCAAAGTAGTTGACATACATCTGCATTTGTCCTGAATCTTGATGAGTAAGTTTGTCTACTTTAAAATCTATCAAGCAATAACATTGTAATAGTCTGTTATATAACACTAAATCGACATAGAAAAATTCTTCTTCAAAAAGTAAATCGTTTTTGTCGAGCTTCAAAAGAAATCCTTTACCCATTTCAAGAAGAAAGAGTCTTTTTATTCGATTGATAATTGCCCTCAAGTTTTGATTCTGTATAACTCTCATCAGCTTTTTAGTCCTAGAAATTCTAATGTTAAAGGGTTTTTATAACATCAGTGGGGTTTTTCTATAGTTTGTCCTTCTAACGCTAAGCGAATTACATCTTCTTTATTACGACTAAGTGCTAATCGCTCATAAAGACTTTGAATTGTATTGCCTTTGTAACTGTCTGACACTCCAATTTTGTTGAATTGCTTCTATTTCATAAAAAGAACGAGCATCTAAATCTTTAATGCGTATAAGTACAAGATAATGTGACCAAGATAAACGGAATTCATTTTGAAAATCGTAAACAGTGTTTACGATTTTTCTTTAATATTGAAATAATTAGAATAAGTAAGATAGAATTTGCGAAAAAGAGTGAGATTTTCTACTGACCAACCATTACCAAATTTATTAGTTAGATTTTCTGATAGTTCTTTAAGGATAGCTTTTTCCATAAGTTGCACGTTTTTGTCCTTCTTGTTCGTTTTTCAACTATGAAATACCCTATTTTGGTATTTTGTATATACCTCAACAGTGTTAATAGTAGTAACAATCTTAGTTCTAACCTGCTCTATAAGTTTACAGATTTTGGTAAACAGTTCATTTGTTCCTTTGTTAAATAGTGTTTCACTCATTTTGCTATAGTTTGATTTTGCAAAAGCTAAGAATAATTTTTGCAATTGAAAACAGAAAACCCTATAAAACAACAATTAGCATCCTTAAAAAACCGCCTCACATAATTCCTCAACGTTTTAAAAATGAACCACTTGCCGCTCCTAAATTAACATTTTAACACTTACAATTATAAAAATTAACAGTATTTTAAACATAATGGGGGAAAAACCGTATCTTGCACCCGAAATATTTGCTTTTTATTTAAAGTCCTGATTTTTCATCTCTTTCATCTATTCTCCGTAAAGAAAAATCAGGCGGTTATAAAGAAAAGTAGGGATACTCTTTTCTCTTATCCCCGCTTTTTCTTTGTAATACTACAACGAGTATCACTCTTCAATAAAAATTCTTTTTATTTGTTACTTCTACACTTCCTACATTTGCGCGATATTAGAAAATAGAAATTAGGAATAACAAATTTCCTTATTTCTTACCTCTTAACTCTTAACTGATTATGTTTCAAAAAGGAAAAGTAGCTCAAGTTATTGATCCGGTGGTAGATGTAGAGTTTGCATCGGATAAACAACTGCCTCGCATTTACGATTCTTTAGAAATCACCAAACCCGACGGCACTAAACTTATATTAGAAGTACAATCATGCACATAGGCGAGATGTGGTACGCGCTATCTCTATGGATCTCTACCGAAGGGCTTAGCCGTGATACCGAAGTAGTCGCTACCGGTAGCCCTATCAAAATGCCTATAGGGTCACGATATTTATGGTCGCCTCTTCAACGTAATTGGCGATGGTGTGAGACGGTCTTGGCAACCCTGCCAAAAGATGGCGATAATGGTTTGCCTATCCACCGTGAAGCCCCTAAATTTGAAGAACTTTCTACTACCAGTGCTTTTCACCGGTATCAAAGTAATCGACCTTTATCGAACCTTATGCCAAAGGTGGTAAAAATTGGTCTGTTTGGCGGTGCTGGTGTAGGTAAAAACGGTGCTATCCAAGAGCTTATCAACAATATCGCCAAAGGTCACGGTGGTCTATCGGTATTTGCTGGGGTAGGCGAACGCACCCGTGAAGGGGAATGACCTCCTCCGCGAAATGATTGAATCAGGCATCATCAAATATGGCGATGCGTTTGTAGAATCAATGGAAAAGGCGGTTGGGATTTGAGCAAAGTGAATCGTAACGCTCTTAAAGAATCTAAAGCTACTTTCGTTTTCGGACAAATGAACGAACCCCTGGAGCTCGTGCGCGTGTAGCGCTTTCTGGACTTACCATTGCCGAGTACTTCCGCGATGGTGCTGGTGAAGGACAAGGAAAAGACGTGCTTTTCTTCGTAGATAATATCTTCCGTTTCACTCAAGCAGGTTCTGAGGTATCAGCCTTGTTAGGACGTATGCCATCAGCGGTGGGTTACCAACCTACTTTGGCTACTGAAATGGGGGCAATGCAAGAGCGTATCACCTCTACCAAACACGGTTCTATCACCTCAGTACAAGCGGTATATGTACCTGCCGATGACCTTACCGACCCTGCGCCGGCTACTACCTTTGCCCACCTCGATGCGACTACCGTACTATCACGTAAAATCGCTGAGCTCGGTATCTACCCAGCGGTAGACCCGCTCGATTCTACTTCGCGTATCCTTACTCCTGAAATCCTCGGTAAAGAGCACTACGAGTGTGCGCAACGTGTGAAAGAGCTCTTGCAACACTACAAACAATTGCAAGATATCATCGCTATCCTCGGTATGGAAGAACTTTCCGAAGACGATAAAGTTGCAGTAGCTCGCGCGCTCGTGTACAACGTTTCTTGTCACAGCCTTTCCACGTAGCTGAACAATTTACCGGATTACCAGGGGCTTACGTAGATATCAAAGATACTATCAAAGGCTTTAATATGATTCTCGACGGAGAACTCGACCACCTCCTGAAGCTGCCTTCAACCTTAAAGGTACTATTGAAGAAGTAATTGAAGCTGGTGAAAAATGCTTGCAGAAGCTAGTTAATTAGAATATCATATACTTTGTCAAAGTCCTTAATGTGCCCGTGTGGCTCACAACTTTGATAAAGTTTTAAATAATAACAAAAAGCCCGTGCGGCTCTGCACTTATGACAATAGAAATCCTCTCTCCAGAAGCCCTTTTGTTTTAAAGGTGAAGTAACTGCAGTGAATGTTCCTGGGGCTAAGGGGACCTTTTATAATATTGAACCACCACGCTCCCTATCATTTCAATGCTCACCGCAGGCGAGGTTACCCTTTTGAAGGTAAAAAGAACTGAAATCTTTTACAATTAGCAGGGGGCACTTTGAGTGTAATCACAACAAGGCTGTCATCCTCGCCGATTAATTAGTATTGTAGTAATTCATATAAAAATCCCAAGTATTGTTGAAAAATAATACTTGGGATTTTCTATATCTATTCATATTTCCTAAACCCTCTATCTCTTACAAAAAGCATCCTCTCTTCTACGCTTCCTTTTAAAAATTTGATATTTTATACCTCAGGTATCTAATTGTTCTTGAAAGAAAACAAAAACACTTTCACGTTCGTGAGGCTTGTCGCGCAGGTCATCGGCTTGCCAAGGTACATCTATGTAGGTAAGGAAAATAGCATCGTAATGATGGGCAAGAGCAGCTTTTTCTATCAGTGGGTCGCAGTAGCCATAGTAAAGATACGAATAAATCATCAGTTCTAACAGACAAGTATCGCAGAATAACACCTTGTTGCTTGCAAAAATGCGCTCATTTTCAAGAGCTACTTGTCCGCGAGCGATAGGCAGCAGGTCATCGGGGGTACAGGTGAGGTGTTGGGTATCCCACTTGTGTTGCAAATAAGTGCGCATATACTCTTCAGCCCATACCGTTTGGTAATGCTGGGCAAGGGTGCGACTTATCGTAGTTTTGCCCGTGCATTCCGGACCTACAAAGGCGATACGCTTGATGTCGCTCTCTCGTTGCGCAAGTGTTTTTTCCATTCGATATAGCCCATTATGGCGATGATAGTGAATAATAAATACTGAAAAGAAGTGAAAAGCATTCCTTTTTTGAAATAGAGTGGCACCGAAATAACATCTCCGAGAATCCAAAAGAGCCAATTCTCTATCTTGCGTTTTTGCTATTAGCCACATTCCTACTAAGAAAATGGCGGTAGTAAATACATCAACATATTCGGTAGGGAGGAAGTTGTGAAAACCTAAGGAAATGCCCTGCATTGAAAAATCGTTTTTGATATAAGGTTTGAGGTAATATACCCCTATCACAAAACAGAAGCTAAACAGCCCTAAAAGCCCGCATATTTGCCAATCACGGCGCGTAGTAACCGAAATAGTAATCACATTATCGTGTGCGTTCTTTGCCCATAACACTCCAGCCGTAGATGCTCATCGCTGTATAATAAGCATTGATGAGCATATCACCCCACACACATAGTGCCATAGCAAGTATACAAACAACACCGTACTGATAATCCCCGTAGGGTATACCCAAATATTTCCTTTTTTAGCATACCACACACTGAGGAATCCAAAGAGTACCCCAATAATTTCGAGTACCACCAAATGCGTCTCTACTCCTCTATATTGCGCAAAAAAATCAGTCATTCGTCATTCGTAATTTGTCATTCGTCATTAGAAAAAAATGGTTTATACTCGTGGCGGTCGGATTTTACGATTTTCACGTACATCAATCCGCGTTCTACTAGCTCGAGTGCTTCTTCTATTTCGGTAGTGAGTATGCTCATTACTTGAGTGTAGTCGCCATACACTTGAGTGCTAAGAGGATTTTCTTGCACGATAAGCCCAGAGCGCGCAATTTTTTTGATAAAATGAATGATAGGTTGCTCGAAATCATCTTGCAAACGGACTGAAGGTAAGTTCTACTGATACTTTCATACTTGTTAAGCTGTTACTTGTTGTTTATTAAAATAAAAAGGCTGCCTACATTAGGCAGCCTTTTCTGCAAAGTGCGAGTGAGGGACTCGAACCCCCACGCCGTGAAGCACTGAGATCCTAAGTCTAGCGTGTCTCACCAATTTCACCACACCCGCAAAATGATGAACTTTCGTTTGATTGACGGCGCAAAAGGTACAATAGTTTTTGAATCTGCAAATTTTTTATGATAGTAAATCACGATTTACATTTCACTTATTACTAATTTAGAAATAAGCCCCGCGCTTTCGCGCGGGGCTTTTTACTACGGGGTGAAGATAAGATTCTCCACCAAGTCGCTGTCAACATCTTTTAGCGAGGGGTTTGATTTTTCTTTTTGGGGTTGAGTACAGAAAATCTTCACTACTCAAATGTCCTGTAGACATTTCGTCAGGGTTTGTCTCGGCAACTCTTGTAGTTCCAGACAGTTCATTCATCTCTTCGGAAACAATTCCTTCAAAGAAATTGCTTTCCCTCTTCTTTTTCTGCATTTTTCATTTTGTCTGTTTTGAATTATTATTAAATCTTTCAGCTATCCTTACACCTGATGCCTAATCTTTTACTCTTTCAATAAAATCACTGAGCACATTCATATAATTGATGAAGGCTTCGTAGGGCGAATCGTAAGGTAGGAGATACTTGTGATAATCGGTGCCCGAAAAGAGCTTGGTGCGCATAAAATAGAAATGCTCGCTACCTTGCAATCTGCTGTAATCTTCAATGAGGTCGGCATTCTTTTTCTTTCTCACCAAAGGTTGTACTTTAAAGAGCTCGCTAAAAAGCTTCTTTTTGTAGTTCATTACCAAGCCAAGAGGTAGTGTCGCGCTCTTCATCTGTCCACGAAATAGGGTAGGGTACAGGCAATATATCTTTAGCAGGGTGCTTTTTGGCTACTTCTTTAGGTAATAAAAACTGATAGTTAGGGTTGGCTAACATATTTTTCTATAAAGTAACGCAAGAAGTCGAAAATGCCGCTTTGAGCATTGTTGAAATAGCCTATGACCTCATAGTTCATAAAGAGGTTGAGCACTTCAGTATCTCGCAAACTGCTTTCTACCCAAGAGGCGTATTTCTCGGAAGTGAGGGGTATTCACTCCAGTTGCTATCGGAAAAACGATTGGCGATATCATCACTCAGTTTGCTGTTCTTAAGCAAGAGATTGAGGTTCTCATCGAGAGCGTTTTTATAAACGAAATTGGGGCTCTTCCAGCCCTAACACGTGTTTAGCGCCATCGGTGAGCATCGTTTGAAACCGAGTTTTGCAACGCGTTCGCCTATCTTATCGGAATAGATGAGAGAGTGTTGCGGAAGGTTACAGGCTTTTTACCAAATAGCTGTTTGATGGCATTGCTGTGGCGTTTTTACTTGTTGTTCAAACTCATCGGTATCTTCAGAAAGTGAAGCCAACGAATGTGAATAAGTCTCTGCCAAAAACTCTACATTGCCAGTAGCAGCAAGCTCTTGAAAACTGCGAATCACCTCGGGGGTGTGCATTTCGAGCTGGTCGATAGCACTCCTCGTGATAGAAAACGCTACTTTGAACTTGCCTTCGTGTTTTTTGATGAGTTCTAACAAGAGGGCATTGGCAGGGTAGATAGCAATGTTCTGCCAAATCTTCGAGTTCTGAACGATTGGCGTAGTTATCGAAAATAGTTGTGTTTTTTTACCCTATGTCAAAGAATTGGTATTTTCTAAGACGTTCAGGGGTGATGGATTTGAAATAAATACAAATTGACTTTTTTCATCGTTGGTTATTTTATATTAAAGATTCGTAAAATGTTTTTAAGTTTCAAGGAGGCGTTTTTCCCATTTGAGTTTGTTAACCTCGTCATAGCCTTCGCGTTGCATATAGTGGGCAAGTGTAGGGTAAGCCAAAATACCATAAATAGCATCGGCAAGGGCGTTGATATCCCAATAATCCACTTTTGATAGCGTGGTCTAACACCTCAGCCACCCCCGATTGTTTGGAGATGATGGTAGGTACCCTGAGCGCATTGCTTCCAAAGGAGAAATACCAAAAGGCTCTGAAACAGAGGGCATTATATACACATCGCTGTATCGGAACATACGCTGTACATCATTACCCTGAGAAAAACCCGTAAAATGAAAGCGAGTACCCAATCCTAATTGTGCTACACGGCGCACTAAGGGTTCATCTTCTCACCGCTACCTGCCATTACAAAGCGCACGTTAGGCGCGTTTCATCACTTTGGCAGCTGCCTCTACAAAGTACTCAGGGACCTTTTTGCAAGGTGATACGCCCTAAGAAAGTAACGATTTTATCTTTCACGCCGCGTTCTTCCTTGGCATCGGTTTCGGCTTTGAAATCTACAGCATTGTGAACGGTAATCACTTTCTCGGCAGGGATACCGTATTTTTCAATAACGATATTGCGCGTCCAGTTACTCACGGTTACCACTCTATCGGCAGCTTCCATACCGCGTTTTTTCAATATCATACACTAAAGTATTGCGGTTGTACTCGCCCCGCGGTCGTATTCGGTGGCGTGTACGTGTACAATAAGGGGTTTGCCCGAAATCTTCTTGGCGATGATACCTGCACTATAGGTAAGCCAGTCGTGGGCGTGAATTACGTCAAACTCATAGCGTTTGGCAACCGTGCCTGCAACTAAGGCATAGCGGTACACTTCTTCCATAAGATTAGCGCCATATTTGCCAGAAAAACTGAAATTTGTTCTGATACGAAATGCGTTGGCGATGTTCACCCTCTTTGAGGTATTGGTCGCGTTCGCGGGCAAAGGTTTCGGGGTCGAGGTAAGGCACGAGGTTTGAGCCTATCTCCATAAAGTTGATATGTTTCCAGAAATCTTCAATCTTTTTCGGTGTTTTGCAACATCTCTACATCGCTGGCGTTGATAATTTTTCGCCACGCTGCCATCCTCATCACCAGAGGCTTTCGGCATTACAAACAGCACTTGTACGCTGTTTTTAGCCAATCCTTGAGCGATACCCAAGCAGGCTGTTCCTAATCCCCCACTGATGTGAGAATTCCCATCCAAACATTAATACTCTTGCATTCTTCATACGCTTTTTATATTTATTCCTTTTTCCTCTGAGAGTGGTAGCTGTTGGAGGTATATCTCAGGAAAAGTTATTCTTCTGTGTTTTAAAGCCGTCGAAATCGACGGGTTTCTTTTTCAGTCTTTGTTAAAGTATAAGAACCTCTTACTTCTTGTCTGAAAGTAGCCATTGAGCGCGCAATATTTCGGCAACGTTTTTGGCGTTGGAAATACAACCACGGGGGTGGAATGGTGGATTGCCGTCATAAATGGCAGAAATAAGTCCGACACCGTGAGTGTTGATTTCTTCTTCAAAAATTTTCTAAAAAGGCTTTGCCATCGGGGGATGCGAGTATCGCCAAAGAGTTTGAGATTCGCTTCTACATAGAACCCCACAAAACCAAGGATGTACTGAACCGTTGAAAGTGGCTTTATCTCTCACAAATACATTGCCTACGCCTCTCCTTCATAACGTGGACTTCGGGCGACAAACTGCGCAAAACCTTTGGGAGTGAGCAACTCTTGAGTGATAATTGCTAACACTTTGCGTTGGCGTTTTTCAGTAAGTGGTGAATAATCGAGGGCACAAGCCAATAGCTGATTAGGGCGCACTTCGGTATTTTTGGTGAGTGTGGTTAGCGTAATCGGCTATATATTTTCGCTTTCAATCCAAAAATATCTGATTGAAGCTCTCGGCAATAGTTTCGGGCATAGTTCCCTCATTCGGATAGAAAAAGTTTTGTCCTTTGCATCTTTGGCTAATTCCAAAGCATAACATACGGCATTGTACCACAGAGCATTCACTTCCACTACATAGCCATTGCGGGGTACGATAGCTCCATAGTTACTTTCGGCGTTGAACCACGTAAGCGGACGGCTGAGGTCGTCGCTCCATATAAGTCCGTTGTCGTCCATAAGCATTGTTTTTGTGTTCACGACTCTTGAAGGCGTTGAGGATAGCTTTGAGGGTCTCGCCATACTCTTTCCAGATTTGTTTTTGGTTCTTGTGGTTTCTTTTTCGTATTGTTGGAGTGTCCAGAAGAACCATCAAAGAGGTGTCAGCATCAAATACTGGGTTTACTACGTGAGTACTCGATGTCGCGAGCAAAGCGCCCGTTGTAGCAGTATTTGAGTGCTGATTGTAGCACCTCGTCGAATATTTTGGCGGTACTTCCTGAAAGAGCGATGCCAGGGAGTGCGATAAAGGTATCGCGGGTGGTGCTGTCGTACCAGTGATACCCCTGCCTTGATGCGTGTTTCACCTGCCTTGTGAATGATAAACTGAGAGGCGGTGTATTGCAAGCATTCTTCAAACGAATTACGATCGGCGCGTTCTTTCAGATATTTAGTGAAATCCTTAGCGAGATTTTTAGATTTAGCTTCCTCTAAGCTGGCAGAGAAAAACAATGCTCTCACCTTTTTCAAACTCACCTCAAAAAGCCCCAACACTCAACAAATCTTCTTGGAAATCGTAGCCGCGTTCTTTTTCTTTGGTGTAATAGATATTGTTATTCCAATAAGCAGCACCACCAAAATTAGCAGGTTTGCTGAGTTGCATATATAGGTAAGGAACTCAGGGTATAATTTTGGCACGTACGTCACCGTCTACTTCTTCTACTTGGGTATTGGCTACGGGGTTTTTTGCTTGCTAAGTGAATGGATATCGTGAATGCCAAGAGAGGTTCAAGCGCAAGAGAGTAGCTGAATGAGCATCCTCTAAAGTATAGCGGATGAGCACTTGAGGGCGTTATGCATCATTAAAATTTCTTTTTGAGCACTACTCCGCCCACTTGGTAAGTAACGGTAAAAAGCTTTTTCGTAGGAAATATCTACAATGTACTTATGTCCACGAGGTTCATAAGTGCCTTCATATTTATGCACACCAAAGTTGAAATCGCGTCCGTGTTGTAGGATGGTTTCATCTAAGGAGGAAAGCATTATAGTTTTTGCCTCTGAACTTTTTCGATAGGCACAACAAGTAGCCCGTGGTATTTACGGGTATTGCAGAATACGAGGGTAGAGGAGCAGTAACCTCCACCGCGGTTAGTACCGAGAAATTCTCTTGCGAGAGAATATTCAAGGTTAATAAGTTGGTCTTTTTGAATGATAAATACATAACAATTGGTAATTAATAATTGACAATTGACAATTAAGTTGTTGTATAATAATTTTTGTCAGCTTTTGTTGGAATGTCTCGCACCGCTGGCGCGAGCTTGTAGCTCTTGCTCTAATACACAAAGAGCTTGTAGTCCTTATCTATATTTTTAGTTGTTTGTATCAATTTCTAACACAGTATTCATATCATCACAATAATTTTTAGCACTACATTTCCATTCCCAAACATTATCTACAAAAACCGCTCTTTATAGGGTTTTGATGAATATAATTCAGTTTTTTCATTTATTTTTCTTTCATACTCCCAACGCCCTAATTCTTTTTCGTTTCTCAAGTTGGTGTAAGGCTAATTTTTATTTCTACATCTTTAGTCTGAGAAATTAATTGCTCTGAAAGCCAAAAACTCTCAGGTTGTGGCTGTGCACCTATAGCATAAATGATTTTTCTTACATAAGGGTATTTAAAATCTTCAGGCTCTAAATATTTAGGAACGTTGTCTATTGCTTTTTAGTAAGATAGGAATGTTTTCTATATTATTGTTAAAAGTCGACTGAAAAGCACTTTGCCATATTCTCGTGTTCAGAGTGAAAATCACATAACAAAAACTCTTGAAATAAAGCTTCATCTTCTTTTATTACTCATACTATTGGGTAAATCCCAAAGAATAGCGCCAAAGTATTGATTGTATTCATTTTTGTTTATATAATTCTTAACACTCAATAATAAATATCTTAGCTGTTCGTAATTAGCTTTAAAAAGCAGTTTTTCTATAAATTGTTCTCTGTTAATTTTCCAATCACATAATTCTTTTGATGAGTTGTTGGTTTTTGAACTTATGACTTCCATTTTCTTATTTTTGCTTACTTAAAGTTGTAAAAAATATATAAGATATTAGGGCTCTTGCCTTAAAAAGCTGTTACTCACTTTTAATTGATTAGATGGTAAATCAATGATTTCAAATCTTTTCATCTGTTATCATTTTGATAATGCCTTTTTGTTCAAGAGTTGGTAGAAATTTTTCATTACTTCTTTTTCGAACTTCATTTTGAGAAAAATCACAAATAGACCATTCACTTCCAAAAATTTCTATAGTATACCTCTATTTTTGTGTGTGAAATCATCAATAATTTCTTCTTTTTACAAGAACACCTCTGATCGTAAATCTTCTTTTAAAGGTAGTTTTTCAGGGTGAAAAATAAAAATAGTATCACCATCATTTACTAAAGAGATATACCCTTTTTCCTGCCACTTCAATAAGGTGGGTAATACTTTTGTCGTAATTATCTCTAAAGTGCCTATTTACCCCATCGATTAATGTCCAATTAATTACAGGGCTTATCAAGTAAATATGATCACGATAAATAGTATCTAACAATATGCCTATAAGTTTTTAAGTTTCATGATGTTTTCTCAAAACGTGAGGTACTATTTAAGCCATAAGCTTTGTCAATTGTCAATTTTTAGCACCATTCCAATTCTCGCTGGTATGTACAATGACAGCAAAATTCTCTTGCCAGTGTACTGTGTGAAATGTTCTACGCTTTCATCAATGCGGTTGTCGCCCAAAGGCGGGGTTATCGGTGTTGAGTACAGTAATGTATTTGCCTGCTGGCACATCAAACTGATAATCGGTGTAGGAGGTGGCGGGGTTGAAACTGAAAAACAAATAAGTAACCACTGCGTTTCAAATACAAGTAATTGTCGCTCAATGTCGCGCACCAACACACGAGGTTTATGGTCGAGGAGATTGCTCTTGGTGGCAAAGTGTAGCATCGCGCTATCAAAAAGCATTGAGGTATTTAAACTTCAAGTCAGGATTATCTACCAAGCTCCATAGCCTGCGTGCGTGTGCATAGCTCCAGTTGTTGCCTGGCGAGGGAAGTCAATCCACTCAGGGTGTCCCCATTCGTTACCCATAAAGGCGAGGTAACCGCCTCCCTGCTGTTGCTAAAGTGATGAGGCGTATCATCTTGTGTAAAGCCATCGCGCGGTCTATAACTAGATTGTGGTCGAACACGCTCATTCCGGTATACACTTCCTTATCGGTAAGGCGGAAGAATATGGTTTTATCACCTACGAGCGCTTGGTCGTGGCTTTCGGCATAGCTAATAGTGCGTTCTTCAGCGCGCTTGTTAGTCAGTTCGTACTAGATATCGCCTACGTGCCATTGCTCATCGGGGACTTCTTTGAGGAGTTTGATCCAATAATCGGGAATGCCCATACTCAGCTTTGTAGTCAAAGCCCATTCCCTGCTCACTGATGGGGGAAGCAAAGCCCTGGCAGTCCGCTCATTTCTTTCGGCAATGGTGAGCGCTTCGGGGTAGAGCTCGTGTATAAGTTGGTTAGCCATAGTGAGATACACCAAAGCGTCGTCGTCCCTCATTGCCATCATAATAGAAGCTATAATCGGTAAAAGGCTTTGCCTAAACCGTGATCGTAATAAATCATACTAGTAACCCCGTCAAAACGGAAGCCGTCGAAGCGGAATTCTTCAAGCCAATATTTGCAGTTTGAGAGTAAGAAGTTGAGCACTTGTGGCTTGCCATAGTCAAAACAGCGAGAGTCCCAAGCAGGGTGTTTACCGCGCTCGCCACGGTGGAAGTACAGATAATCAGTGCCGTCAAAAAGGCTAAGACCTTCAGCCTCATTGCTCACAGCGTGCGAATGTACAATATCAAGCAGTACGCGTATGCCCAAGCCGTGGGCAGCATCGATGAGTTCTTTGAGTTCTTCAGGGGTGCCAAAGCGCGAACTTACCGCAAAGAAGTTAGCCACCTGACAACCAAAAGAACCGTAGTAAAGGGTGTTCTTGTATTGCCATCAGTTGGATAGTGTTGTAGCCCAAAGCAGCAATGCGAGGGAGTACGTAGAGGCGGAACTCTATAAAAAGTACTCACACGCTGATGTTCGGTACTCATCCCAATATGCGCTTCGTAGATAAGCGGATGTGGGGCAGCTTTTAGGGCGCGAATGTTGCCAATGGTAGGGATGATCAGGGCACCACACTTGGGCGGAGAAAACTTTGGTATAGTCGTCTTGCACAGCACGGGTAGTATGTGAAGGGATACGTTCGCCGCTACCTCCTTCCCATTCCACAAGCAATTTGTAGAGCATCTCGTGGTGGAGGATATTAGCAGGAAGGCGCAATTCCCAGTCTTGGTCGTTTAGTTTAGTAAAAGAATAGTGATTGTTTTTGCCAGTCATTGCTATCACAAAGAAGAAAGATAGCCGTTGCATTTGGCGCCCACTCACGTAGCACCCATTCTGTATTGTTACGGTGCAGACCGTAGTAGAGGTGCAATTACAAGCATCAGCGAGGCGCGAGGCGTCCCCTTGCACTCTATGAAGTGTGTTTATAAAGTGCTGATGCCTTCCCTGAATGATAGGGAGGTATAGCGATAGTAAAAGTGGGTCGTTCATAATGTTTGGTATTCTGGCTACGGAAAAGTCAAGTCGTTGGCTTTTTAGGTAAGTCAATTAAATTCGCCGTAAAATTAATATATTTTTGAATACTACCAAATTTTCCTGAGAAAATTTTTATAATTTTTAAGTTTATAGCTTGTAAAGTGCGGTTTTTCAAGGAGAGAGCGTAAACAAAATGTTAATTATTATAGAGTTTTATAAACGCTGTAATAGCTGTTCTTAGCAAAAAAAGGTAGAAATTTTATGATTTTTGAAGCGTAATAAGGTACATTTTCCCATTTACTAATTTATTAATTTGTAAATTTGCTAATGATTTATTATTTTTGCGCTCAATAACATATAAAAACCTAATAAATATGAATCCATTCTTCCTCTACATTATTTATGTGATTGCCATTTTTGCTTTGAAAAATCTTTGTAGCGTACCTTTCATTCAAAATAGACAAAATATATGCTTTTTACTGATATTTTTATATGGAAAGATGAGCTGTTTGACAGTGCTGTAGTCTCGTTAATCTTAATCCTTATAATGGTGTTTTTCAAAAATATACAGTTTGTAAATACAATGACTGTGATAGTGTTAGCACTCATCAACTCTTACTATTTTTGATTGTACCTTTTTAAGGCATTATCTCAAAAAAAGAAGTATTTACGAAGAAATCGAGTCTTTTCTGCGCAATGAAGGCTACTCGTATCGCATACGCATCATTAAAGGAAAAATTGAAAATGCTTTTTGCAACAGGAGTTTTTCCTTTTACCAAAACAATCCTTATAGGAGAACCTCTATGCGAAAAAAATGACTGATAATGAACTAAAAGGGATTGTTTTTCCACGAAATAGGACATCTGAAATTAGGACATTTGTACAAAAATGTTTTTCCTGAATATGGTAAGCTCTATTATCCTTGTTTTTTTCTATATAGTTTTTCTACAGATATTATTGAAAAACAGCATTATAGAGATACAATTATGGAGCCTGTTATAGTAGCGTTAGTGGGGGCATTTATGGCGTTATTGCTTTTATACTTATCCCGTATTTTTCAACGCCGATTAGAATATCAAGCAGATGCCTTTGCTGTGAGAAAAGTAGGAGCAGAGCAATACGTTCAAACACTTGAAAAACTCAATGAAATCACTGAAAACAAGATGATGAAAAGGAAGTGTAACTCACCCCTCTCTAAAAGATAGAATTAAAAACGCCTATAACACTCATTAATCGATAATACCACATAATTGACTCATCTGCAAATTGCCTAATTTTTCCATTTACTAATTTGCTAAATTGCTAATTATCTCCTATCTTTTGCCCGATTTTTATATGGCAACAATAGATTTTAAACATCGACAATCGGCGCACTGTGAGAATGGTGTAGCCTCTAATTTGTTATATTTCAATGGCGTTCAGCTGAGTGAGCCGATGGTTTTTGGTATTGGCTCCGGACTCTTGTTCTTCTATTTTCCTTGGATAAAAAGTCAATGAAGCCCCTGCCATTAGCTATCGCACTATGCCGGGGCATATTTTTTAGTAAAGTAGCTAAACGATTAGGTTTTTAAGGTGAAACGCCAAAAGTTTTTCTTCCCCAAAAAGCACAACAAGCCCTCGACGACAATCTGGCAAAGGGTATCCCTACGGGTTTGCAAGTAGGGGTCTTCAATCTGCCTTATTTTCCCCGATGAATACCGTTTTCACTTCAATGCTCACAACTTAGTGGTTTATGGCAAAGAAGACGGCAAGTACCTCATCAGCGATCCCGTGATTCCACACGTTACCACGCTTACCCCCGAAGAACTCACCAAAGTGCGCTTTCCCAGTGGGGTGTTGGCTCCTAAAAGGACATTTGTATTACCCCACCCATCTGCCTAAAAGAACTTTCATTAGAAAAGGCAATATGGAAGCGGGTATCAAGCAAACGTGCAGTACGATGCTCGCTCCCGTGCCGATAGTGGGGGTGGCAGGCATCAAGACAGTTAGCAAGGATATACTGAAATGGTACCGCAAGAAAGGTGCAAAAACCACCAATCACTACCCTCGCCCAGCTGATACGTATGCAGGAAGAAGTAGGTACAGGAGGAGCAGGTTTTAGGTTCATCTATGGCGCTTTCTTGCAAGAAGCCGGCAAACTCCTGAAAAACGATGCCTTAATAGAACTCTAAAGAAATTACCGATATTGGCGATGCGTGGCGCGATTTTTGCAGTAGCCATCGCCCGCGTATATAAAAACCGCAGCACCCAAGTAGATGCCTATAGCGCACTCTCTCAGCAATTATACACCATCGCCGAACGAGAAGAAGCGTTTTTAAGAAACTGAAAGCGGTAGGTAAAAAAATAAATCCTTATATTTGCAGAATTAATAATTAAAAATATCATAAAAATGAAAAAGCTGATTAACGTAACATTTGCATTATTACTACTATGCTCAGCAGTTACTTTAGTCTCTTGTGGAAAAGACGATGATAAAAAAAGGCGGGAGTGTAGCTCCCAGAAGGCACTAGAGAGCTCACCCAAAATGGTATTACTGCCAAAATAGTTCAAGAACGATGGGGAGGAGCTGGTGGTAACACGGTACTATATGTAAATTTGTTATTGACAAAGTCTAATGCCAATGCTAAACCAACAGGGAAAGTATATCTCACAAGCGAGAACTACCGATGGACAAGTTTTTGCAATCTTGGAGCAATGGTGTTGAAGGGACAAGGCGCAGAATTTGGAAATCGTTGGATTGAAATGAACACCACCTTGAATTTTTCATTTGCCCTCCCTAAACGGAAAAACAAATGAAAGCAAACTCTGTAACCATTTCAAAATTGAAGTGAACTAAAGTTAAGTGAGGAGTGAAAAGATAAATGAAAACCCAAAGATGCTCCCCGAGAACTACGATTTTAAAAACTACTGATTTATAAGAATGAACAAAAATCAACCTTTACTATTGATGTCGCTGACGGCTATAAATAGCTGGACTCAAGAACAAAACCTCCAAAAAGGGTGGAAATTTACCCGTGAGGACAAACCTGCGTTCTCGCAAACTAACTACAACGATGCTAAATGGCAACGTGTGACCATACCTCACGATTGGGCTATCTATGGTCCCTTTTGATATGGAAAACGATATCCAGCGCACCGCTATCAAGCAGGACGGACAAAAAGCGGCTATTGAACACACGGGGCGCACAGGAGGCTTGCCTTTTGTAGGCGTAGGCTGGTACCGCACTCAGTTCAATGTGCCTGAACTTACGTCCGATAAGCAAGTGTTTGTACAGTTCGATGGGGCGATGAGTAACCCCGAAGTTTTTGTAAACGGACAAAAAGCGGGTGAATGGCACAACGGCTACAACACTTTTCTTCTTGGATATCACTCCTTACGTAAAAAGCTAATAACAACACTTTGGCAGTGCGCCTTAACAACCTTACCCAGATGTCGCGTTGGTATCCAGGGGCAGGTTTGTACCGCAATGTGCATATCATCACTAAAAACAAAACGCATATCCCTATTTGGGGCGTACAGATTACCACCCCGAAATAACAAACAACTTTGCCAAAGTAGTAGTAAATACTGAATTTGTAGCCGATAAAAAGACTTCTATTGCTGCAGAGACTGTTATTTTTGACGAACAAGGTGAAAGAGTAGCGTATGCTAATACCAAAGCCACGCCTTACACCACCGATAAGATTTCAGCAGAATTGTATATTGATAATCCCCGTTTATGGGACATCGGTAAACCTTACCTCTATAAAGCGGTTACGCAAGCTCTATGAAGGCGATATTGTAAAAAGATGAGGTAACCACTACTTTTGGGGTTCGCTCTCATCGAACTCAAGCCCTAATGATGGGCTATACCTCAACGGACGCAAAAATCAAAATACAAGGGGTGTGTATGCACCACGATTTAGGCCCTCTGGGCGCTGCGGTAAATGAGAGTGCCATACGCCGACAAATAAGCATTATGCAGGATATGGGCGTAAATGCTATCCGCACCTCGCACAATATGCCCGCCCCTGAATATGCTCTGCGCTGCCGATGAAATGGGTATGCTACTCGCCGTAGAGAGTTTCGACGAATGGGCTATCCCCAAAGTGGATAATGGCTATCACTTGTACTTCAAAGACTGGGCTGAAAAAGATCTCGCTAACCTCGTAAAACACTACCGCAACAACCCTAGCGTGCTGATGTGGTTCATCGGGAATGAGGTGGAAGAGCAAAGCGTAGAAAGTGGCTCGCAAGTAGCGCGCTATTTGCAAGATATTATCAAAAATACGATACTACCCGCCCCGTGAGCAATGGTATGGATAGACCCCATGATGCTTAAAAACAATATGGCAGCAACGATGCAGCTAATGGGTTTCAATCACCGTCCGTTTAAGTACAAAGAGGCTTTACCGCAAGTTGCCACAACAGCTTATTTTGGGTAGTGAAACAGCATCAACGGTAAGTTCGCGTGGGGTGTAAGTTCCCCGTAGAGCGCAAATCAATGGCTAAATACCCGATATGCAATCGTCGTCTTATGACGTAGAACACTGCGGTTGGTCAAACTTGCCCGAAGACGACTGGATACATCAAGAGGATTTGCCTTTATACCGTAGGCGAGTTCATTTGGACAGGCTTCGACCATCTCGGCGAACCTACTCCTTACTATGTAGAATGGCCTTCCCACAGTTCCTATTTTGGGGCAGTAGATTTGGCAGGCTTTGCCTAAAGACCGCTTCATCTCTACCGCTCGCATTGGAATAAGGAAGCCGAAACCTTGCATATCCTTCCTCATTGGAATTGGGAAGGGCGCGAGGGCAAACAACGCCTATCTTCGTTTATACGAATTATCCTTCAGCCGAATTGTTTATCAATGGCAAGAGTCAAGGAAAGCGCAGTAAAGACCTCTCTATAAAATTAGAAGAGGAAGAAAAAGACGGCAATCCGTCAGACCTCAATCGCCAAAAGCGTTACCGCCTAATGTGGATGGATACTAGGGCACGAACCTGGTACCGTGAAAAGTAGTAGCCTATGATGACAATGGTAAGGCAGTAGCCGAAAAAGAAATCCGTACTGCTGGTAAGCCTTATGTCTTGCGCCTCAGCACTGAAAGCAAAACAGAACTCACTCCTAATAGCAAAGACCTCGCTTTTTATCACTGTAGAAGCGGTAGATAAAGATGGCAATCTATGCCCTACTGTAAACGATTTTGGTAACTTTCACCGTTAAAGGAGCAGGCTTTTATAAAGCAGGTGCTAATGGTGACCCTACCTGTACTGATCAATTCCACTTGCCTAAAAATGCACCTTTTCAATGGAAAAATTAGTAATGATGGGACAAGCAGGAGATAAATCAGGTATAATAAACATAGAGGCTAAGACTAAGAAATTGAAAGGGAAAAATTGATATAATGGTAAGATAATCTCAGTACAACATATTTACTGATTGTTAATTTTTAATTGTTAATTGAAAAATATGAAATCTCTATTTTTATCCATTAGTTTGCTGTTTGTCAGCACTTCATTCGCCCAAAAACTACTCCCTGAAAAGAGATGTCCGTCAGCAAGTATTTGCAGGTGAGAAGTTTTTCAAACTCTACACTACCGATGAACCTCTGACGGACTTACAAAGTAGTGATGAGCGGTGGTCGCTTATGAAGCAACCTTTGTAGAGGGGCGCATCAATGGTGCTTATAAACGCTATAATGATGAGGGTAAACTCACCGCCGAGGAACACTATAAGAATGGTAAAAACGACGGTACTTGGAAGTATTACAACGATAAAGGAAAGCTCATCCCTCAAAAATTACAAGGATGGAAAGCCTTGGGGCAAATGGCAACTTTGGGATGACGATGCCGAGTGGTTGCAGTCAGAATCTGATTACAAAGGCGATTACACCCTGCGTATATATTACGATAATGGCAAACTCTCCGAAGAACACACTTACAAAGAAGGTGCAAAAGAAGATGGCTCTCAAAAAGCATTACTAAAGAGAAGGCTATTTGTCAAAAAGAACTTTTGAAAGAAAATGGTGAGCTCGTTCTGTATAAAAACCCTATCATTCCAATGGTAAGTTATATTCTGAAATGCCCTATAAGGATGGTAAGAAAAACGGAAAAAGCGTTATCTATTATCCTAATGGTAAAAATCACTGAAGAAGGTACTTATAAAAACAACAGAAAAGAGGGTGTTTGGAAATACTATAACCAAGCCGGTCGACTCACCTCTGAAGAAACTTACGACCACGACAATGTCGTAAAAACCGTTAATTACAACTAAAAATCCTAATCCCCTAATACCTAAATAAATTAATTTATTATATGAAACTAAAAACGCAATCACACTCAGCGCTGTAGCTTGCTACTGCCTTCACTTTGGTAACCTTTACGCTCAGAAGAAAAATCAAAAACTAAAAAGCACAAGAAGAAACCGTTATAGGTGTCCAAAGAGGCTCTAACTACGGTGACCCTAAAGATGTAAAAAGCCGAAGCAGGTGCTTTTGCTATTGTAACCTTTAAAGTACAAATATTTCGGTTTAGAAGAATATATTGATGAGGAAACAATGTTCATTCATTTTTCTAAACACTATGTCGCTTTATCTGAACAACCTCAACAAGGCGGTGTAGCAGGTACTCTCAAGCGCAAATGAGCATTGAGGAACTCCCTTCGGACGCTTGATATGAACAATGCAACCTTGCGCAACAATGCCGGTGGATATTTCAATCACAATATGTATTTTTGCAGGGATGTCACGCAGTGGCGGAAGTCCTAAGGGAGCCTTAGCAGCCGCTATCGATCGCGATTTTGGTAGCTTTGATAACTTCAAAAAGCCTTTTGCCGAGGCAGGAGCCAAACGTTTTGGTTCTGGTTGGGCTTTGGTTAGTAGTCAATAACGGTAAATTGCAAGTCGTGAGCACTGCCAATCAAGATAACCCATTGATGCCAGGCTTTAGGTGTATCAGGTATTCCTGTATTAGCAATGGATGTATGGGAACACGCTTATTACTTGAAATACCAAAACCGCCGCGGCGACTACATCAATAACTTTTTCAACGTAATCGATTGGGATGTAGCTGAACAACTCTATCAAAAAGCAATAGCCACTAAACCCCTAAGACAAGTCATCTTGATCACCTTTTGCCAAAGTTTTTAATAGCTCTTCGTGCTCACGACCTTTGGCAAAGTTTTACTAGCTCGTCGTGCTACGACCTTTGGCAAAGTTTTAATAGCTCGTCGTGCACGACCTTGCCAAAGTTGATTGTCTTGAAATCAATCGCTTTTGAGCTATATTAGTATCGTTACACTCTGCCAAAGTTTCACACTTTGGCAAAGTTGATTACTCTGATTATCAACAGCTTTTTAAACTATAGTTATGTACAGGCGTTTTGCAAACGCCCCCAACAAATATCAAATATATCTCACCAAGAAAGTCGCTTTTAGGTTGCCCCTTCCTCGGGAGGAACGGGGTAGGCGTTTGATAATCAATCGTCTTTATATAGGGGCGTTTTGCAAACGCCTTAAACAGTCCTAACGAAAATAGGCATTTTTGAAAACAAGTTGCTGGATTAATATTTCGAAAATAGTTGTACCTTTGTAGCATATTCTTTAAAACTTAATAGCAATGAATAAAGAACAATTTGAACAAAGTGAAAAATAGCAAGGGCTTTATTGCAGCTCTTGACCAAAGTGGAGGAAGTACCCTAAAACCCTCAAACTCTATGGGATAACTGAAGATCAATACAGCAACGAGGAACAAATGTTCGACCTCATTCACTCGTAAATGCGTACCCGCATTATCAAAAGTCCTGCTTTTTCTCACAATAAAATTATAGGTGCTATCTTGTTTGAACAAACTATGGACAGACAAATCGATGGTAAATACACCGCCGATTATCTTTGGGATGAAAACACGTAGTACCTTTCCTAAAAAGTAGATAAAGGCTTAGAACCCCTCGATAGCGACGGAGTACAACTGATGAAACCTATCGACGGACTTGCAGAACTATTATCTCGCGCTAAAGAACGACATATTTTTGGTACTAAATGCGTTCAGTGGTTAAAAAGCTTCTCCTGAAAGGCATTGCAAGAGTAGTTCAGCAACAATTTTGAGGTAGCTAAACAGATTATAGCCGCAGGATTGCGCTGCTATCATAGAAACCCGAAGTGATATCAATATCCCTGATAAATCACCGCCGAGGCTATTTTGCGCGATGAAATTGAAAACACTTAGATGCCCTGCCTTCTATTGCTCAATCGTAATGCTCAAACCTCTCTACCTACCATCAATAATTTGTACAAAGAGTTTACTCAGCATCCTCGTGTAGTGCGCGTGGTAGCTCTTTCAGGAGGATATCCACGTAGAAAAGCCAACGCCATTCTCGCTGAAAATCAAAGGTGTAATTGCTAGTTTCTCCGCGCCCTTACCGAGGACTCTCCGCAACACAAACTGATGAACAGTTCAACAACGCTCTGGCTCATACCGTAGAAGTGCATTTACGAAGCCCTCAATTAAGTAATAAAAAGAACTAAAATTTGTAACAAATGAAAGAAGCATTAGAACACGACCTCATTACCTTAGCTACCGAAATTCTCGCTAACGAAGGAGAGTGGAACCTTGCTCAACTGAACAACAGCGACAAAAATCACTAGAAAATTACCATTCCTCAATTTTGTGGAAAAATACTACCAAACACTTGAGCTTCAGAAGATCGTATGTACAGAACTATGCTAAGGTATCCGATTTTTATCGATGATAACCGTCAAGAAGATATCTTTGAAATCGAAGTAGAAGCATCTGAAGTACAACCCTATTACAGCTCCCTAAAGCAGTTGCTAAAGAAACTCCTAAAGAGGAACCAGCTACCTTTGTGGCAATGGAACCAGCGCCTCATCGCAAAAGAAGAAAAACCAGCACCTGCCGAGAAACCCGTTGCCAAACGTATTTTTACAAGAAGAACAGTATCCAGAACCTAATTGGGCACTACCTATAAATCGTTCAAAAACTGAAGAAGTTGCTGTACCAGTAGAAAAAGTAGAAGAGGTAAGAAAAGTAGAAGTAGTAGAAAAACCCTAAACCCAAAGAAACGCCTGCAGTAGCATTTGAAATTGAACAACCTGCCATTGAACAGCCTACCATTGAAAAACCTGAAATAGACGAGTCTGAACTTTCAAAAATCTGCAATCAAACAGCTCGCTGATTTTTATTCAGCAACCTGAGTATACAGATGAAGAACGCATTCTCAAACAAACACCTTCCTTAGAAGAGTTCATTTCTCAAAAGCAAACACACTGTTTTCGATAAGAAAGATGCTGATGAAGAGGTGAAACCTATACAGTCGCTCAACGATAAAATTTGGTAAAACGGCTCAAATAGGCTTGAATGATAAATTGGCTTTTGTACAAAACTTTTCTTTTGGTAGTGAAAGTGAGTACAACAAAGTAGTAAAACACATAAGCCGACCTCCATTCTATGCAAGATGCTGTAGTTTATATCGAGCAAGAGTAAAACCCTACTTACAACTATTGAAAGGTAAAGAAGAGTACGAACAACGCTTCCTCGACCTCGTTCTTAAACGTTTTGAAGTGTAATGAGCAAACTCTATTTAATTCCTACCCCTATTGGAAATTTAGAGGATATAACACTGCGTGCTCTTAGGCTACTTAAAGAGGTGAGATATCATCTTAGCCGAAGATACTCGCACCAGTAGCAAGCTCCTCAAACACTACGATATTCACACCCCTAATGCAAAGCTACCACCTGTTCAATGAGACACAAGGTGGTAGATAGTTGAGTGCAGCGTATCGAGGGAACAACCATCGCCCTCATCACTGATGCCGGTACGCCTGCCATCTCCGATCCTGGTTTCCTGCTCACTCGTGCTTGTATTGCCGAGGGAGTGGCTGTGGAATGTCTGCCAGGGGCTACAGCTTTTGTACCTGCTTTAGTAAATAGCGGATTACCTAACGACCGTTTTTACTTTCGAAGGTTTTTTACCCGATAAAAAGGGCGACAAACCCGCTTGTCTCAGCTTGCCACCGAAACCAAAACAATGATTTTTCTACGTTTCCCTCACAAGCTCCTCAAAACTCTCACCGATTTTATCGCTACTTTGGGTGCCGATCGCCCTGCGAGTCTGTCGCGTGAACTCACCCAAACTCCACGAGGAAACTCAACGAGGTACCTCCAAGAATTATTGGATTTTTATAAAGATAAAAATGTAAAAGGAGAAATAGTAATGATTGTTTCAGCTAACAAGTAGCAGCTAACAGAATCGCTTTTACGTCACTACATTCCCCTCTTTGAGGGGGTAGGGGGAGGTTTTATCGTAGAGGCTTGCGGCACTACATTCCCCTCTTTGAGGAAGTCCGTGAGAACGGAGTATGTGGTAGGGGGAGGTTTTCTTGACAGAGGTACTCTAATAAATATCAACCTATAAAAACTATGAATAACTTTATTCCTTACAATCCTAAATTAAGAGAATTCACCGATTTTTGCGCAATAATAGTACTTTTCTGAGATACTTCTATGGAAAGAAATTAAAAATAAATCCTTAGGGTAGAATTTAAACGACAAGTCCCTATATTAGAATACATTGTCAGATTTCTATTGTCAAGAATTAAAGTTGGTTATTGAAATAGATGGTCATATCCACGATTTTAGATATGTAGAAGATAAAAAAATCGACAAAAATCAAATGGAAAAATATGGATTAACTTTCATTCGTTTTTCAAATGAGGAAATTAAAAACAAATATGTTTAGTGTAGTGTTGTCATTGGAAAGTAAAATAGAGGAATTAAAACGAGAAAAATATATTGTAGTTATTTTTATTAGATATTATTCATGCTTTTACTTTCTATAGAAACCTCAGGGCTTAATTGTTCTGTAGCCCTGTCAGAGGATAATCACATTCTCGCTGAAAAGTCCGAGAATACGGGTAAATTCACTCACTCTGAGAATTTGCATCTCTTTATAGAAGCCGTGATGCAACAAGCGTCATTGCCCCTCACCGCCTTAGATGCTATAGCGGTAAGTGCTGGTGCAGGTTCGTATACAGGGTTGCGCATAGGGATTGCCACCGCTAAAGGACTCTGTTTTGCCTTAGGAAAGCCCCTTCATCGCAATTCCCTACCTCCAAATTCTCGCTCATCAAGCCCAATCCGATTGTATTATACCAATGCTCGATGCCCGCCGTATGGAAGTATATAGCGCTGTGTTCAATAGCCAATATGAGTTTAGTTACCCCACCAAGCCAAAAATCCTCGATGAACATAGTTATCAAGATGAATTAAACAAAGGAAAAGTAACTTTCTTAGGCGATGGCAGTAATAAATTTGCTGCCATTTGCAAGCATCCTAATGCCGTTTTTATCTCCGATGCCTTCCCTCAAGCTAAAAGATATGCTCCCTTTGCAATAGCAAAAATACAACACTCAGGACTTTGAAGATATTGCTTACTTTTGAACCTACTTACTTAAAAATAGCCGTTTTTGTTAAAATTGTTAATTATCATAGCTACAAATTTGCTAATTGGCGAATTATTTATACTTTTGTGCCTTAAATGAAAGCAATTACACTTATCAAAGCTGCGCGACTCCGCACCTTGCCCCTTTCGGTAGCAGGGATTATAACTGGTAGTGCTTTGGCATATCGCAATGATCCTTCAGCTTTTAGCTGGCAAATATTCGCTTGGGCTTTGCTTACTACTATATTGTTTCAAGCGCTTTCTAACTTTGCTAACGACTATGGCGATGGCGTAAAAGGTACTGATAATGAACATCGTTTAGTCCCTCAACGCGCTTTGCAAAGCGGAGCGATAAGTCGCTCTCAGCTCAAGCGGTAGTACTCATCACTGCAGGACTCTCATACTTTCAGCATTAATACTTATCTACTAGCTTTTTGGTTCAGAAAACCCTGCTCTATATAGTGATATTTTTGTATTAGGATTGTTGTGCGTAGCAGCAGCCATCAAATATACTGTAGGAAGTTCGGCTTATGGTTATCGCGGTTTAGGCGACCTTTTGTGTTCGTATTCTTTGGATTGGTGAGCGTAGTAGGCAGTGAATTTCTTTACTCGCAAACCCTTCAGTGGATTACCTTCCTGCCTGCAATCTCTATAGGATTGTTAAGTGTAGCAGTGTTGAATCTCAAACAATATGCGCTGACTACGAGAACGACCAGCGTTCAGGCAAACACACTTTAGTAGTGAAATGGAATTTCGCTCGCCAAGTACTACCACTACTATTTGGTGGTATTGGCAATGGTTGCCTTGCTCAGTTTTTCAGTATTGCGCCTGCAAATGCGTTGGGATTGCTTTATCTCATAGCATTTCTTCCATTGGTGGTACATTTGCTTTCAGTAAAACGCAACAATGAACTTCAGCTTTTAGACAAAAGAACTGGTAAGTAGTCGCCTTGAGCACTTTTTGCTCTCAATACTCTTTTTATAGGAATATATATCAGTCAATAAACAAAAATACTCATACTTAAAGAATTATCTAATTACTATGGAAATTACTTTTTACGGACACGCCAGCATAGGGATAAAAATAGGTGAAACGCACTTGCTTATAGATCCTTTTATCTCCGAAAACCCCTTAGCGAGTGATATCGATATCAATCAAATAAAAAGCCGATTATATCCTCATCACTACGGCTGGGCAAGATCATACTTGGGATGTAGAGAAGATTGCCAAACGCACCAAAGCTCAAATCATCTCTAATTTCGAGATTGCCCGCTATTTTTCAACCTTGGTATTGAGAACAGCCACCCTATGGACTTAGGGAGGTACTTTCAATTTCCCTTTTGGTTCAGTGAAGATGGTATCGGCATTACACTCATCTACCTTTTGAAAATGGAAGTGACGGAGGTGCTGCTTGTGGTTTCGTAATCAAACCCCCTGATAAAACCGTTTATATTGCAGGAAGTACCGCTTTTGCATTTCGATATGCAGCTTATCCCAGTGCGTTACAAGTTAGATTTAGCCGTATTGCCTATAGGAGGTAACTTCACTATGGACGTAGAAGATGCTATTATGGCTTCTGATTTCGTAAAATGTAACAAAATATTAGGATACCACTACAATACAATGTCACATATCAAAATAGATAAAGACGCCGCTGTACGCAGTTTCAAAGCCAAAGGCAAAGAACTCATACTTTTTAGGTGTAGGACAAATTGTAGTAGTCTAATTTAGTTAGTCAGTTAGTACTAACCCTCTAAAAACGCCAAGGTCATAGCACACTACTATGACCTTTTGGAAAAGTTTCTTTTATGAGTTCATTGTTAATTGAAAATTATTTATTACTTTTGCCATAACTTTATAACCACTCAAATGAGAATTATAGCTAAAAACCATTGTTGAATTTTACACACAACATTCCGAAGCTAAATTTCCTTTGGAAGATTGGTATAGAAAAACTATTGTTGCCGAATGGTCTTGTTTTGCAGATACAAAAAGACTTCAATAGTGTAGATGCTGTAGGAAATGGTAGATTTGTTTTCAATATCGAAAAGGCAACCACTTTAGAATAGTAGTACATATACTATTTGTACCTAAAATAATATATCCGTTTTATCGGTACTCATAAAAGAATAGTGATAGAATTGAAAAATATAGATAAATATAACATTATGATAAAAATGAAATGCAATACAACGCTATAATGAAACGCATAGGTGAGCTTTTTGCAAATAGTAGATGATAATACTCACGAAAGTAACCCTGATTATATAGAATTAATGATTCTTACAGATCTTGTAGAAGCCTATGAAGATATGTATTACCCTATAGAAAAATACACTATCAAGTCAGTCATTAACCCTGTCTCCTAACTCCGAATCTCTAAAAACGCCAAAGGTCATAGCATAACACTATGACCTTTGGCGTTTTTCTACTTTTTCAACTCTACTAATAAGTGAATTCCTTGTGCCCTACTACTACGCCATTCCTTTTTATAATAGCTTTTGTGGATATTCATTTTTAAAAATACTCATAAGCAGTTTCTTCCTCGTAATCTTTTCCTGCAACATTAGGGTATTTCACTGTAGTGATGTTGTTACGACCATGTCCCTCTTTTAAGAAGAAATCGGGGTGGGTCATTCGGTGTGAAAACTGCAAGTAACGAGGGTTCGTTTTGCTGTCATAAGTATAGCTAATCACCACGGTTTGATTGTTTTCGGTGTGAGTGTGTTCTCTCACAGTTTCGTTGTGAGTTAGCGCAGATACTTATCAGTAACAACAACTGTAGCCGAAGTAGTTGAATTTCCCGTTTGGGTATATACTGATGTTTTGACATTCAGTTCATTTCTGCCACCCCAGCTGTACTCCTTCACTGTATAAACGGTAGTATTGGTAGCTGTTTTCTTTGCCGAAGTGTATTTGAAAGCGTATTGCGGTTGTAATACTCGTATTCTTCCACTGTTGGGAGGTTTTCTTTACCCGTTTCCACTATAGTTTTTCTTTTTATACTACCTCTATCAATGTATTGGTCATAAGTGGTAGTGTTCACTGTTGTTCACCCACTTTATAAAACGTTGTTTTAGGAAAACTGCCATCGTATGAAGTCTCGTATGTAAGTGTCCGCGTTATGGTAGAAGGTGTAGAAATTTTAACACTCTCACTTGTAACCAAACCTACCCCGCGGTATTTAAACTCATAATCGGTGGTTATGGTTTCGGTGCTGCCTACAGCTAAGATTTCTTCGTGAATCTTATCTGCAAAAATAAATAAGCTCTGGCTCTTCATTGTAGTCATTCTTGTTGCAAGCGACTAATAGCCCTACTGCTGAAAATAATAAACTCACTCGTCTCATTGTATAATATGATTTAATTGATTTTCATTTTAGAAAGAATATGGCTCTATATTAAAATAAATTATCTTATAAGTACTTGTTTTTTTGAAGATTGTGACGGGGACTTATACTATAAAAGCCGCAAAAATCTTGCCATATTCACATTATTTATTACTTTTGCAAATTAGAAATTCGTATCTTAGCTATGAAACATCGTTTACCCATACTCTCTCTCTCCCTATCGCTCTCACCCTTTGGCAATGCGCCCGCACGCTCTCCCACTGGTGGTCCTAAAGATGTTACCTCCCACCCGTACTCTTGCAATCGGTGCCTAAATCGGGGCTATGAAGTTCCACGGCAAGAAAATACGCTTGCAGTTTGATGAGTTTGTGGTAACTAAAGATGTCCGCAAGCAGCTCATCATTTCGCCTCCTATGAAAACTTTTTCCTATCATTTCGCCTACTTCGGCTTCTAAATGGTTGGAAATTAATATTATCGACACCCTTAAACCTATTACTACCTATGTGCTAAACTTCGGTATAGCATTCAGGATTACAACGAAGGCAACCCTGATATCCGATTTCAAATATGTATTTTCTACTGGTAGCACCCTCGATTCACTGTGGTATGAAGGCGACATCACCGATGCTATCGCTCCTAAACCCGATAATTTTGTAACGGTGATGCTCTACCCTTACAACGAGCAGTACAACGACTCATTGGTATATAAAACCCAACCTCACTTATGTAACCAATACCCTTGATAGCCTCGATAGTTTTGTGCTGGAATACCTCAAAGAGGGCAAATATAGCTCATTGCCCTCAAAGAAAAAAAGTCCCACTATATCTTCAATCCTAGGACGACAAAATTGCTTTTATGGACGAACCTATCACCGTTGCCGATTTGAAAGGTAATCCGCAAGGTTTTTACCCTAAATTGCGCTTGTTCAAAAGAAGTACCTCCTTACAAGGCGCATCGCCCTACTCAAGCTGCTGGCAACCGCGTGCAATTTGGCTTTGAAGGCAAAAACCGATAGCGTGAAAATCAAACCTATCTCTCCACGTAACCCCCGATTTTAAAATACATTATCTCCAAAGACCCTAAGAAAGATACGCTCAACTTTTTGGTATACGCCTAAACAAAAAGATTCTTTGGTATTTACAATTGCCAAACAACAGAAAAATCGATACGTTTGAAAGTGCGTTTAAAGGAGATGAAAAACGACAGTTTGCAGGTGGAAAAATCTCTTTTCGGGCGATTTGCCTATGCACAAGGATTTTGGCTTCAAAAAGCAATATTCCTATCGTAAAAACCGACCCTTCTAAACTGAAAGTCTTTTGCTGGTAAAGACTCTACAGCGATGGCAGTTCCGTTCAAAACGCGTTTAGAGCCCTAATAATTTGGAGTTCTATCTCTCATTCGATAAAAAGAACGACGAGACTTACCGCATTGAAGTCCCTTCCTAATGCCTCACCGATTTCTTCGGGCATACGAACGATACCCTAAAAAGTAACCCTGCGCACTAAAAACTCGAAGAGGTAGCTATCCTAAAAAATGCACCCTCAACACTGCCGAAAACACACTGCAATATCCAGTTATACTGCAACTTACTAATGAGAAGGCAACGGAAGTGCTCCGCGAAATTTATATCGAAAAACCTCTAACCGAATATCTGTTCGAGAACGTAACCCCTGGTAAAATTCCGCTTGCGACTCATTGAAGATAAGAACAAAAATCGCCAATGGGATACCGGTAGTTTCTCAGAACATCGGCAACCCGAGCGAGTGTGGTATCTGCCTAAAGAAATCGAACTCCGCGCCAATTGGGAAGTTGAAGAAACTTGGCAAATCACTCAACCCCTAACCCCTGACACCTGACACCTAAAAATGAAAAACGTCTTTTTCTCCTCGATGCTTATGCCCTTATTTTCAGGGGCTACTATGCCTTTATCAAGAACCCGCGTATCAATTCCAAAGGATTGAATACTTCGGCGATTCTCGGCTTTATGAACTCCCTTTTCGAGGTGATTAAAAAGAAAACCCGATCACCTTGCGGTCGCTTTCGACAAGGGAGGGAGCGTAGCCCGCACCGAACTCTTTACCGACTATAAAGCCAATCGCGAGGAAACTCCGGAAGCGATTCGTTTGGCTATCCCTATATCCACGAAATACTCAAGGCTTTGCACATCCCTATCATCGAAAAAGAGGGCTACGAAGCCGATGATATCATCAGGACACTCTCTAAACAAGCCGAAGCCCAGAAATTACCAAGTGTATATGGTAACCCCCGATAAAGATTATGCCCAGCTGGTGAGCGACAATATCTTTATGTACCGACCTGCGCGTCAGGGCAACGATATAGAAATTTGGGGTGTGAAAGAGGTGCAAGAGAAATTTGAAGTGCAAAAACCCTTTGCAGGTGATTGATTTCTGGTATGATGGGGGATGCCGTCGATAATATCCCTGGGCTGCCTGGGGTAGGCGAGAAGACCGCCAAAAAGCTACTCGCCGATTTTTGGCTCTATGGAAAACCTCCTCGCTAATACCGATAAACTGAAAGGTAAACTCCGCGAAAATATAGAGAATAATAAGGAAAAAGGCATACTCTCCAAACAATTGGCAACTATTATGCTTGATGTGCCGGTAATTTTTCGATGAAGCCGATTTCGCAATGTCTCAACCCGATTTTTGAAGCGGTGGGCAAGATTTTCGATGAGTTAGAATTCCGTCGGTTGCTAGCAAAATTTTCACAAAACCTACCAACCAGAAGCTGTGGTACAAGCTCCCCTAAGAGCTGCTTCAGGGCAGTTGGATTTATTCTCTCAAGGCGACCTCTTTGCGCAACCGCAATTGGTGAGCGATAAGAAAAACAGCAGCAATACGTCTCACTTTCTACCAATTAGCCGATACCCCAATGGCACAACAACTCTTGTTGCAAAGCCTATTACAGCAAACTGAAGGCTGTTTTGATACCGAAACTACTAATGAACGCTCTCGAAGCCGAATTAGTGGGGATTTCCTTCTGCTGGGCAGCCCATAAAGGGTATTATTTGCCATTTCCTAAAGAAAAAGAGGCAGCTACTAGCTCATGAGACAATTCCGTCCGTTTTTGAGAATGAACAGATAGCCAAAGTAGGTCAGAATTTGAAATACGACCTCAAAGTATTGCAAAACTACGGTGTTGAGGTACAGGGCGCACTCTTCGATACGATGATAGCTCATTACCTGCTCAACCCCGATATGCGCCACAATATGGATATCCTCAGCGAAACCTACCCAGAACTACGCCTATTGGCTATCGAGAGCCTTATTTAGGCAAAGGAAAACCCAACGTTCTATGCGCACTGTGCCTATAGATGAGGTAAAGGAATACGCTGTGGAAGATGCCGATGTTGCTTGGCAGCTCAAAAATGTGTTTCAAAGCCAAATGCCCCAAGTAAATGCCCAAAAATCTATACTGATTTAGAAGCACCTCTCATCAAAGTATTGGCGGCTATGGAACGCGAAGGGGTAAATCTCGATGTGAATTTTTAAAAGAATACTCTAAAACCTTAGATGCTGATATTGCCCAACTCGAAACAGCCATAGCCCAGCAGGCAGGCGAGACTTTCAATTTGGCATCACCTAAACAACTCGGCGATATTCTCTTTGAAAAACTGAGATTGATAGCAAACCTAAAAAGACGAAAACCGGTCAGTATGCTACTTCGAAGAGGTTTTAGCACCTTTTGCAGCTCAAACACAAAATCGTAGCCGATATATTGGAATGGCGACAAGTGCAGAAACTCAAATCTCACTTGTAGATGCCCTGCCGTTAGAGGGTGAACAAAAAGTACGCGGTCGCGTGCATACTACCTATATGCAAACGGTAGCCGCTACGGGCGACCTAGTAGCAACAATCCTAATTTGCAGAATATCCCTATCCGCACCCTCGTGGGCAGCGGGTGCGCAAGGCGTTCATCGCCTCGCAATCCCGATTATGTGCTCCTCTCTGCCGACTATTCGCAAATCGAACTCGCATCATCGCTGCCCTCAGCGAAGAACACAATATGATTGAGTCCTTCCTCCGCATGAGGATATTCACCGTTCCACAGCGGCAAAGGTGTTCAATGTTCCTTTGGAAGAGGTAACTCGCGAGCAACGTAGCCACGCCAAAAACCGTGAATTTTGGGATTATCTATGGCGTATCGGCATTTTGGACTATCCACACAAACCGACCTCTCCCGCTCCGAGCAAAGAACTGATAGACACCATTACGCTACCTCATCCTAACTTGCGCAACTATGTCAATAGAACCAAATAGAGTTTGCTCACGAGCACGGCTATGTAGAAACCATTTTAGGCAGACGTCGTTACTACCTGATATTCATTCGCATAACCAAGTAGTGCGTGGAGGCGCCGAGCGCAATGCCGTGAACGCCCTCATACAAGGCTCAGCCGCCGATATTATAAAAAATTGCAATGATACGCATACACAACCAATTGCAAGCCCAAAACTCCAAACTCGTATGCTCCTCCAAGTACACGATGAGTTAGTGTTTGATGTCCCTAAAAACCGAATTAGAAATCGTAAAAACCCCTCGTCAAAGAAGCGATGGAAAACGCCTTTACCCTTGCCGTTCCCCTCGTCGCCGATTTAGGGCGTAGGTAACAACTGGCTCGACGCGATTAGCTTTTTATAGTATGTTATGTATGTAGGGGCGTTTTGCAAACGCCCTTAAGACGGATAACTTTCTAAAATTAAACGTTATCCCTTGTCAGTGTTAATTCTTAGTTTATGTACAAAACCCTTCCTAGAAACGCTATCAAAACCTTTGAATATTCTCAAGCGATATGTCCCTCAGGGCAGTACTAATCCTTGATGTAGGGGTGGAAAATCCTTTTCAACTATTATGAAAGAGGAAGGTTATACGGTGCTTAATACTGCCGGTGAGGATTTAGATTTTCAGGCAAATACGCTTCAAAATTTTTCAAGCCGATTTCACTACCGCTTTTAGAGATTTTAGAACCTTGAGTGAACCCTGGCAGTATTGCAAAATATCCCTACAGATAAAATATTGATTACAGTGCCTTTGCGACTTTGGTTTGCCAAAGCCTACCGCAATACTGCCGACCCCGCGACTGTCACGTACCACGAGTTTGAAGATTGGCAATTAGATATGCTGGTAGAAAAGCAGGATTTCGGATTGTATATAGAGAAAAATGGACGCACCCTGTGAAGAAGTTGGGCTTTGCGTCCGCTGTTACCGTATTTCACTAATAGATATTATGCCGTAGTAGCCGAGAGAATTAACAAATAGAAAATTAGCAGATTAGCAAAATTATAAAATGACGACCTCAATAGTAAGTATTATCCACTACTCATATTCGTAGCTATGGGCAGTGGCATTTGTTTTGATAATTTCTATTCATTGCCCAGCGCCTATTATTGCGCTTTTTGCAGTGTAGTAGCTTTGCTTATCTACCGCGCACCTCTCAACAAAAAGATAGCCCTTTTTCTTCAGAGGGGCAGGCAATAGCAATGATGTTGCAGATGTGTGTGATAGCCCTAGCAGGTGCTTTGCTTCGGTGATGGCCAAAGCCTCTGGTAGCATTGATAGCATAGTGAATATGGGTATGACTGCTACATTTCACGCGAATACTTTCCGTGGGTATTTTTGTAATTGCCTCTTTCCTCTCGTTTGCAACAGGTACCTCAGTAGGTGCCATTACATGACCTTCGCCTATTGTCTTCAATTTAGCTCTCGAAAAGTCATTCTAATACCGCCCATATAGGGGCTGCTTTGCTTTGTGGCGCGATGTTTGGCGACAACCTGTCCCTCATTTTCCGATACTACTATCGCCGCCACCCAGTCGTTGGGCTGCAAGATGAGTGATAAGATGAAAACTAATGCCAAAATAGCTGCCTGTTGCTCTGTTATCGGCGGTGATTCTCTTTTTATTGGCAACCCTGGTGCTACCACCTTCACTCATAGCGAAGCCTATCACACCTTCAATCCCTTGCTTATTTTTGCCTTATGTGGCAGTTGTGGTCATTTCGCTTTTGGAGTAAATGTGTTTTGTGTCACTGTTCTTGGGAGTTGTGTTCTCAGGCGTTATGGGACTTCGTGTATGGTAAGTTCTCTTTTTAGACCTCACTCAGCACACTTATAAAGGCTTTATGGATATGGCTGACATCTTCTTCCTCTACTTTATCATTGGCGGATTAGCCTTTTTAGTAGAGCGTTTGGCGGCATTCAGTTCCTGATGAACCTCGTTGCCAAACGCATCAAGAGTGGAGCTTCCAGCCTTGCTGGGAATGGGCTTTTTAGTAACTGTTGCCGATGTGTGCGTAGCGAATAATACGGTCACATTCTCATCGTTTCTAAAATAAGTAAGCGCTAGCCGAGGCAATTCCAAAGTCACCCCTCCGCAATGCGGCTTCGGTATTAGATATCTTCTCGTGTTATGCGCAAGGTCTCATTCATATGGAGCACAAGTAATCGCCCTATGCCTAATTTGCCCATACGATGGACTATTTATCTTTGGTAGGGTGCTCGAGTCTATCTCCACCTATTACTCATTGCTACTGAGTGTATATTCAAGTGAGGGTAAAAATAAATTCAAACTTTGCCAAAGTCCTTAACGCAGCGTTACAGACTTTGACAAAGTGAAAGGTGACTGGAATTAATTTGTTTGCATAGTATTTCTGGGGTGCGTTTTGCAAACACCCTCAAAAACTGAATTACTTGTGGATTTTTCCTTACAATGCCTGCTAAAGAAGAGTTTCTTCAGGGGCTTTCCATTGAGGTTTTTGCACAGCTTCAATGTCCGATGTGTCGTAACCTGCAAACGTTTTGAGTAGTGTTGCAAGGTGACGCCGTTGCCATCAACAAGTTGTATCCCCTTGATGTTTGAAGAATTTCTTCACAGAACTCTCACCAGCCAAGTGGGCTGCTGCTAATATCCCCGATTCAGTAATATGAATCCCGTTGATAGTTTTGCCTACATATTTTTAATTTCTTTGCAAAAACCATTTTAGTGCGCTGTAAGCTCAACACAACACTTGTTCTTGTTGTTCAGGAGAGTTGAGGAATTGTTGGGTATCAGTTACGCCATAGAAGCGAGCGCGTTTCCCAAATTGATATTTTCCCATATAGCCAAAAACGGTTTACAATAGTGTGATTACCGCGCGATTCGCGAAAGGCTAAGGCTTCTTTAAATCCAATAAATGTTTTTCCTGTGTGGAAGTAAAAAGAAGTGGGAAGTAGTTCGCTATTTGCAGTTGCATCTGCTGGCGTAGCGGTAGCCATTTGAGGAATATCAACTACAAAAGTGGGTGGATTGTGATTACTTTTGTTTTTCATCTTTGATGGTAAAGCCTAAGAAGGCAAAGACCATTACTGCATACCTCTTTTTAACTAATTTCATAAATTTTGTTTTCTTTAAGACTGATGGTTTTCACGAGGAAAAAGCCTGCTTAAAATTATTTCGGCGGCAAAAGTACAAAAATTATGCCAAGTACCAAAAATTAGTAACAGTTTTTTGAAATCCACCTTATCTTATAAATCATTTCCTTATTTGTTCATTTGCTAATTTCCTAATTATCGCTATCTTTGCACTTTGTAACATCGGCTTGAAGTTTCGGCTTCTGTCTAAAAAGCAATTTACAATGAAAAAGATATACGCTTTATGTCCTTTTTCTCGCTTTTGGCCTGTAAAAAGACAATGATGAAAACCCTTTGTTAAGCAGTGAAAGAATATTCTTTCATTCACCTTTACTATAGAAGGTACTACTTATAGCAGTACTATTAGTAATACCACTATCACTGCCCAATTGCCCTGAGGCTACCAATCTTACCACTCTTGCCCCCTACCATCACCTTCTCTAAAGGGGCTACAGTAACTCCTAATAGCGGTGTAGCTCAAGATTTCTCCAAAAAGTAGCTATACCGTAACTGCCGAGATAAAAAGCACTAAAATCTACAAAGTGTTCGTAACTACCGAAAAACACCACCAGCCTAATGAGCCTATTGAAGTGGACACGTCCCTAATGAATATACTACAAATAAAGCAGGAGGCGAGGTAGTTTATTTTTGATGTCAATACCTTGCCCGTCAAAAAGAGCAGATAAAAAGTAGAACTCGTTAAACGCAGCTCTCCATTTTGATGTTTACACCTTAAAGTACAGAAAATTGATAAAAAGAAAGACGTGTGTATGTAGTATTGCCCGACTCTTATAAAATGGTCAATACTACTTCAAGGCAACTTTTGATAAAGAAGAAGTAGAAAGTGGCGATTTCACCTTGAGATAGCGGTGAGATAATAATAGATGTGTTAGATGTTGTATGTACGACCTGCTACTTCTATAGCAACTACCAGTGCAAACCTTTAAAACAGTGGTATATGCTAATACTGAAGCCTTGAAAAATATACTTATTATCTGAGAAAGGCACCCGACTATCAACTTACAGTGGTGACATCTCAATTATAACCTCAATTTAAGATGTTCAATACACCTGCAGGGCATTTAGCGGAGTAACGACTTTAAGTTTGTAGTAAAGGTGGTGCTAAAGATGACAAGTACTTCCTTTTTGTGAATAGTGAAAAGCAACCTATAACAATAGAACCCGTTCAGTACCCGTAATCAAAACACTTTTCTAAAACAACACTTAAAGCAGGTGATGAACTCACTGTAACAGGAGAGTATTTTGCTTATATCGGTATGAACTTTGATAGAAATTATAGATTTTGCACTTTGCTTTTGATGCAAGGTAATGAAGTGAAAGCAAGCACTTATGCTTCGTATAAAACACTCTACTGAGGCTGCTTTTAAGTATGAAAAATGATGTGCCTGTGAGGCAAATACAAAGTTGTGCTCTCCTCTCAAATACAGCTGAAATCAGAGCCTTTTTAGCCAAGAAATTACTATTCAACGACTGCTACCCCCTCTGTACGCTAAAAGTTACTAAAGCTGAGATTGTAGATAAGAATGAGTGGTTATTTCCCCAAACAAGTGAAGATTACTTTTAATAAAAGTATAGATGATGCTACCATAAAAAGCTGTTGTATTCCCTAATCTGAAAATAAATATGCTTACCTATAAAAGTGCCGTAACCTCTTCTCGACTATCAGATAACGATTACAACTATCTCATCAACAACCTCCCAAAGGTTATGTACTTATAGAGAAAAATGGCAAAGAATACCAAGCAGATTTTCTTTGGTAAAGAAATTAAATCTCATGTTTTCTCAGAGCCTTTCAGAGTTTTTCAACCTCTATCAACAAATCGATAAATTAACTATGAAACCCATGTGAACGAAAGGCAGCGTCTGTTGCCGACATTAACAGACTGCTGATTTCCAGTGGTGCCAATACCCCGTAGGGTAGAACGCAATGTAGAACGCATTTCTAATGCCCTCAACTACCATTGCGATTTCTGATTCACACGCTGCTATCGTGCTTACTGTGCGGATAAGGACTACAGGCGAAGCTATCGTCCGTGCAATCCCTCATCACGGTGTGAACTGGTGCTATTTCCGATATTAGTATCCTCTCTTGGGAAGCAATTGAAAGAAACTCCTATCGAAGAATTGAAGAACAAGTAGCAACTATTAAGCTAAAACCTCACTACAATATGTGTAATGTGGTTCTTTGTATCGGTAGCAGGAGTTCATTAGCCTATGTGTTTTGGTAAAAGAAAACGCTAGTTATACTAGAGTTTGGAATGTCGTTTATAGCAACGCTTCTTCGGGTTTGGCAGGACGTCGCATTCTGCAGTGCGCAAATTCAGTATGTATATCTGTTGGGGTGGGCTGCTTTTGTGTGGTGGCTGTGGTAGTATCTTCCGTTTGGCAGGGTAGAAACATTTGTACCACAATGCCTTGGCAGCTTGTGTGTGTGGTTGGTGCCTGGAGTGCCTCTTATCAACGGATTTATCGATATGCTCTCTGGTTGTATTGTAGCAGGGATAAGCCAAAACTCACTCACGCTGCTATCTTGAGTTTTTTATGATTTCATTAGGTTTTATTTAGCTTTACTATTATTTGGTTATGAACTTCTTTTGATGTATTTTTAGGATTAGTCGAACGTATCTTTTTGGTCGATGTGGATATCTATTGGCTTTGCGTTGTTGTTCAACCTCCCCGTCGTGCCTTGTGGATTACAGGGGTGTTAGGCGGTATAGGTTGAGATTAAGTTTATACTTTTAGGTGCTATAATGCCCAGATAAGTGTGATTACCTCCTTAGGAGCTTGTGCCGTAGGACTCTTGGCGGTCTGTGCCCATCGCGTGCATACACCACCTATTGTTTTACCATTCCTGCCGTTATCAATATGATTCCTGGTATAAATACGGCTATGAGTTTATGATGAAAATCATCCAAAATAGTAACTCGTAGAAGACCCGTCAGGACGAAACTCGACCTGCTTTATCAAACTTTTAAACTCGGTTTGCGAAACAGGCTTTATTACTATGTGTTTAGCCTGGGTGATTACCCTATATGTTACTCTTCAACACCTATTCAGTAAAAGGGAAAAGATCTCAGTGATTTTGTCAAACGCCGCTTGATGCGCAAAAAACAAAAGCGAATTAGAAGGAAAAATAGAAGAAAATGAACCCGTATAACATCAATTGTTAATTGGTGTAACGTGTGATGTATTAATTTAGGGTTAATTGTTAAATTGTTAATTGTAAATTATTAATTGTAAATTGTTAATTGAATAAATATGCCGAATTTTTCAGCCATTGATTTTGAGAGTCTGTTTAAAGAATGGATCAAAGGACTCATCAATTTCGCCCCCACTGTGCTTGGGGCTATTGCTCTTTATTTTATGGAAGATACATCATCCGTTTTATTGTAAAAACTACTCAAAGGCTTAATGCAACGCCGTGGAGTGGATCTTGCTACAAGGGTTTTTGTTACAAGTGGTGCGTTGGATACTCTATATCGCCTCTTCCTCACCTGAAACGGTGATAGGCTTACCCAACGCACAGTTTATCACCAATCATCCGGTGGTTTTTGTAGCAGTGAGGCTTGGCGTTACAGGGTCGTTGTCTAACTTTGCCAGCGGGATAGTGATACTCATTTTCAAACCTTTCCGCGTGGGCGATGTAATCGAAGGTAATGGCGAAAAAGGAACCGTGAAAAACAGTTGGTCTCTTTGCTGCAACCCTCAACAAAGCCAATAACGAACAAGCAATCATCCCTACACCCAGCTGTTTCAGCATGGTATTATCAACTATAGCAGGGAAGAAAAACGCCGTGTTGTAATGGCTATAGGTGCTGAGGATAGTTCCGATGTCCAAAAAGCCCGTGAAGTGCTCTTGCAAATTGCCAGTGAAGAGTCCAAGCCCTTCCTGGGCCCGCTCCTGTGGTTTATGTGGAGGGTTAGCCGATGAGCTCTGTAAAACGCTTTCATTGCGCTGTTGGTGTCTTACCCCGATTATTGAGATGTTGTTTTCCGCACCGGTCGAAAGCCATTAAAAATCGCTTCGATGCTGCGGGCGCGAAATCCCATTCCCTCAGATGCAAGTGCATCAATAATTAGTGTTAAGGTGTTGAAAATTAACGTTAAAAACATCCTTTATTAATTATCAATCCTCAGTTAATTTATATTTTGTCGCATATTAACTAAAAAGATTATACAATGAAAATTATTCTCTTTTAGCTACTATAGCTATTGCTTTTTGCTAATTGTAGTAAGGCGACGACAACAACAATCAGTCCGACTATAAAGTTAAATGCTGATGGTCGCACTCTTGTGCAATGGACAAAATAGATGCGCATCTCTACTATTGATATGCAGAAGCCGATGGTAGTTTTGACAAAAGGTAGAACTAGTGGCAACAAAGCTTTTGCCGATAATAAGGCTCTCTTCTATCACCTTCCTAATTTGAAATATAGGTGAAGAAGCTTTCTAAAACAAATCTCAATAAAAGTGAATTTTAACTGAAGTGGAGAGTTAATTTTGGTGAAAGGTGCTTTTTAGCTATTCAAATATTACAAAATTTATCTTCCCTTTACCAAAGATTTCTGCAAAAATGTTCGCTAATTGTAGTGCTCTAACAGATGTTCGTTTTAAAAATGTAGGAAAAATAGGTCATCACGCTTTTCTTTTTACTGCACTGAGCTTCAAATTATGGATTTAGGGAATGCCTATCTTGAAAGAAAAGTTTGATGCAGCTGCATTTGCACAATGCTCAAACCTTCGTGAAGTAATCTTACCATCTTCTCTTAAAAGATGGGAGAAAGTGTTTTTAATGGTGCAACGCGTTACAATCAGTTACTATTAATGCTGAAACACCTCCAACTTTGGGTATCAATACTTTCTTCGAGTAAATAGTATTCCTAAATTTATGTACCAAGTAATTCTGTGAATGCATAGACTGCAGCTAGTTGGAAAAGGAATTTGCCGATAAAATTGTCGATAAATAATTTTCAAACGAATGATATAATAAAGATTCTCGAGGAAACTTTAAGATCTGCAACTTCTTCAAAAGTTTCTCCAGATGATTTCTAACCCCTCTCTAATAATTAGAAATGAAAAACACCACCTTTTTCCTCTTCTTGCAATTCTCCTTTGGCAGCTTGTCTCAAAGCAATGACGATAGCGTGAATGTACCTGAGTCCACTACTAACTCAGTCGATATAAGCAACAGCGGTCAAATGGCTCAACCCCTTACCGCTGGGGTCAATGTGCAAGCCGATAGCCGTTTGCGTGAGGTGAATACTATTGCCGAAAAAGCCTTTGAGTTGCAGCCGACTGCAATCGGTGGTTTTTCTAACCAACCTCAAAGAAATAGCCGCCGAAGCCTTTGCTGGAACCGACCTCCCGCACTTCTGTAGTCTTCAATTCTTATTCTGATGTGGTGTTGGGTGAGAAAGGGTTTTTAGCAATACCCGTATTAATAGCACTTCCTAAAAACCAAAGAGTTGCCGGCAGAGATTTTGCAAATTGTACCTTGGAAAACGTACTTTTTGCAAAAACAGGCAAAATTGGCGAAAAGGGGGCTTTTCAAAAGGCTGTACTGCCATTGAACAAATAGACCCTCTCTCAAGCTGAAGCTATTGCCATAGGTGCAGAGCTTTGCTGGCTGTAAACCTAGCAAAGTGGTTCTCTCGGTAACAATGAACGCTCAAACCTATAGGCGACACAGGCTTTTGCTAACTGTACGTCCTTGAGAATCTCACCATGCTCGCTTTATCCCCCTTATTTTGAAGCAACCCCTTTCAAGGCATTTCTTATCCCACAGTATATGTCCCAGCCACCCCGATGATGTGATTGATATGTACAAAGAGATTCCAATGGAAAGCCTTAGCAATAAAATCACAAGTTATAACTAAAGCCTTAAAATAACGTTACTTATTCATTGCTAATTGTCAATTGTTTTGTAATTTTGTCATAAAGTTTAATTTCAAAAGATGTTGTAATTAAAACTCTCTGAGATTCTCAAATTTCTCAAGATTCTCTGACTCTCTCTCAATAATCAAACTAAAATGAAAACCCCTTATCCTTTTTACTCTTGTTTTATTGTTTTGGTTCAAGTTGTTCTAAGGCGATGATATTCTTAGCCCTCTTGTCGCTCTACCCCGATTACGACATCTCAATCGATGGTGTACACTCATCAAATGGAAAAATCTAATACTACCGAATTGGATATGCAAGCCGATAGTGAGTTGAGGCGTCAATACTATTTGCTAAAGAGGCTTTTAAAGAACATCAAAACCTTCAATCAATTACTTTCCTAACAACCTCAAAAGAAATGAAAAGTAGCACTTTAGACGAAGCTAGCCTCAATGGTACTGTGCTACTCTAATACCAACGCTACAGTAGATTTTGACGATCAGCTTTTCTTCAAAACAAAAAGTAAAACTCTCTCTTCCAATATTAAACGACTGCCTTATAATTGTGTTATCAATGTCTTATAATCTCGAAGAATTACACTTCAATAAAGTGAAGTATTAGGATTTGGTGCTATTGGTTGGAATTATCTAAAAAGAAATCAACTTGGAGAATACAGGTATTACCGAAATAGAAACTGTGGGCATTTCGGGTTGTACGGAGTTAGAGAATGTCATTCTCCCCGCTACGATCAAAGTTATAGGATACGATGCTTTTTGGTATTGCCAGCATCTTCAGAACAGTTACTATCAATGCCGTAACCCCACCTACTGGTGAATTATCGCTCAAAGACACTAATTTACAAAAGATATATGTCCCCAAAGCCTCAGTAGAAATACAAAGCAGCACCCTTTTGGAAAGAGTTCGCCTCTAAAAATTCAAGCAAAACCATAATAATTAACAAATCACCAAATTTCAAGACTATATGAAACATTTTTGACTTTTTGTCGCTTTTTAGCATCATAACAATCGGTTTTCGCAGAGCAGCTATAGGGGTGCGTTTTCTTATCCTTTTACTATGGTACAAAGTATGCGACCAGTTACTACCAATGTGCCTTCTTCATCTGTGAGTTTTCGGTAAATTTAGAAATTATTTGAATGCGGGAGGTTTTATTAGAATTCCTCTACAAGAAAGATTTACTTTTGCGGAAATTGAAGGAATGTTCAGTATCGCTGAAGTAGATTTCGATGGCGTTTATCAAGGTCAATCTTTTATTCGGGCTATCGTTTTGTACATTTTGATATGCCTTTATTATTACAATATGAAGCCGACAGCCTATTAGAGGCTTTGTGCAAACAGGTTTTCACCTAAATTTTATTTATGGCGCGAGAATGGTTCGGATAGGAACGTATGATATTTCATTTGCTGATAGCCGTCGTTTTAAAGAAGAGCTTACTGATGTGGCATATAGGCACAGGTATACTCATTGAGCGCAAACATTGGATTTTTCACTTTGAGATCAAGCGGTTTTCTATGAGTGTATTCAACGTGTCAGAACACAACAACAAGGAGTTTTAAAATCTCAGTAAAGCGAGTGTTTTACCTTAGCACCTCTTCAGGAGTAGCGTATAAGTTTTAAATTTGTACATCACTTTCCACTGGTTATATTTCATTTGTAATTATAAGTGAAATTTATTTTAACTATCTTTTGCGACCTATAACCTAATTGTTAATTGTTAACTATCAATTGTTAATTGAAAATTATGAACTTTATCACAGCACGTGAGCACCTTAAAAATGTGCTCCTTCCTACACCTCTTATGTATAGCCCTATCTTCAGTGAAGAATCAGGCAACAACATCTACATCAAGCCCCGAAAATCTCCAAAAACATGAGCTTTCAAAATTCATGGCGCTTATAACAAAATGCTCAAACTCACCGAAGCGGAAAAACAGCGCGGAGTGATTGCTTCTTCGGCGGTAATCACGCCCAGGGGTTGCTTATGCAGCCCGTGAGTTGGGTATCAAAGCGGTGATTGTAATGCTAAAACTACACCTTATCAAAGTACAGTCTACTATACGGCGCTGAGGTGGTGCTCTGTAGCGATAATGTTACGACGATGCTTACCAAGCCAAAGAGTTAGAAGAAAAAGATAGGTTATGTTTGTCCATCCTTTCAACGACGATGTACTTGAAGGACAAGGTACTATTGCCCTCGAAATTCTTGAACAATTGCCTCAAACTGATGTGATAGTTGTGCCTATAGGTGGTGGCGGACTCATCTCAGGTATTGCCTGTGCTGCTAAACAAATCAAACCCGATACTAAAATTGTGAGGGTGGAACCTTCAGGAGCAGCTTCGGCATACCGAAGCGCTCATAAACTCGTTACCCTGCCCGAAGCCAATACCATTGCCGATGGTACTGCCGTAAAACCTCGAGACTCAATTTTGAGTATATCAAAAATACGTAGACGAGGTAGTAACCGTGAGACGACTACGAACTCACCGAGGCTTTTCTTGCTACTGGCTGAAAAACATAAAATTATAGCTGAAAACTCAGGGTATTGCCTTGGCTGTCCTTAAAAACTCACCGACCGCAATAAGAATATCGTGCCTGTAGTGAGTGGAGGCAATATTGATGTGCTGATGATTTCTTCAACTGATAGACAAAGTTGGTGAGCCACGATCGTATTTTAACTTCTCAGTAAGCATCCTCGACCGCCCTGAGAACTTGCTAAAATCACTCATATCATCGCCGAGTAGGTGCAAAATATTGTGAAACTCGCTCACAATCAGTTTAAGAACCTTTCTCGTTTTCCGCGACAAGGAGGTGCTCATCTGACAGTCGAAACCAATGGCACCGACCATATCCATGCAGTTAGTGCAAACATTTGAAAAAGAGGGTATAAAGTAAGAGAGAATAGGGTAGTTAGAGGGGATGGTGTGTTAAAAATATTAAAGTGTGATATTTATATAATACTGTAAAATATTTTCTACTGCGCTAAAATCACTAATTATACCTCAATGTTATACAAACGTATAGACAATTACAATCACTATTAGTATTATTTACACTTTTTATTTTCCTTTGGAAAACTCAGTGCTCAGACTTGCGATGAGAACATACGCAAGACGTTGACAAACTCGTGTAACCACCTTTTTCGAAAAGTAACGCAGGGGGCTGCAGGAGAGTTTGTTATTCGTTATCGCTGGCGGCACCACACTCAACAGAGACCAAGCGAAATGTGTATACCTATACTTATGCTGGAAGTCCGGTGAAATCACTATGGCATTCCAGTAGGAGCTGCAACTACGGCGCGTAATTTTTCGTTTACTGCTGAAAATGGAGGATGTTCTTACAGCACAGATTATAAGTATAACATCACTCCCACAAACCAAACTGCTATATCCCGTAAGGGTAGAAGATAGTGGTGTAATGATGGAGGTGGTATTTACTTCCAGATGATAGCGCTAACACTACTGATTATAATTTCTATATGAGTATTGAGGCTAATTAGATTTTTTCTCTACCAAACGTTTGACTTATTCAGGAGCACAAACCTTGAAAGCAGGTAGTTATGACCTAGCAGTTTTAAAACCGAGCACTACTAAAACGATAGAGCGTAAAGGCATCAAAGCAGAGAGATGCTGGTAGAGCTATTGTTTTTACGCGTATGTTCCTTCAGTATGTGCAAATCAGCAGGGGCAGTGTGAAGTGAATGCAACAAGCGGGAAGTACCCTCTTTACTTTACACTTTATGATAAGACATTCAATACTGTTATAAAACCTAAACAGACCTCGAATGTTTTCACCAATGTACCGAGAGAATACCGTGTGCTGGTAGAGAACTTTTTGTGCAGTAGGAGGAGGGGCGCAAAGAACTCAACCTGTGGTAGTAGAGGATTATTTCTTTTTCACTAGAAAATGAAAGAAAGAGCTTTTGTGGTTTGAACACTGCCTTGCTAACTACGCAACTTTTTAAAGGAAATATCCTTTTACATCTGATAACATCAATATATATGGGAAAAGAGATGCTTTTTCCTTATCCTTTCACCATAAAATTCAACTTCACATCACCTAACTCTCAGGGTATATCCGTATCTAAAACTATTTCTAATCGCACTGATTTGAAAAGAGTTTTCTATATTCTAACGGATCAAACCAACAATACTTTATCTGGAAGATATTTACAGAATATTCCGCTGGCTTATGGCGATTGGAAGATGAAGCACAACTAATTTGCTTGTGGTAACACTAAAACACTTCTATAGTAACCAAAATCTTAGACCCTATACAATATCTAGAAACACTGTAAGTACTGAATCTACTTGTACCTAATCGAATCAAGTGAATGAAAAATATTATGGGAGAATAGAGGTGCAGTATATATGGGTGCTGAAGAGTATCTAATACTTTCAATCCTGATGTCGAGATCTTATAAGATAAACAGCAAATTTCACTAAACTTGCCTAACAAATACGTTAGAAGTAGACTCTCTAAGAAATCATTATATATGATATCTACTAATGATCTGAGACCAGGAGATGTATTTCAGTTTTAGAGCAGTTTTCAGTAGATTGTAACATAAAAGATAGACTTTGGATAGGTTTACAATTCCTTCTTCTGCTATTACCAACTTTACTTATTTTGGCAAACAGCCAGCTGTAAAATCTACCCCAACAGGAAGTAAGTTTGAACTATTATTACCAATGCTCAATACACTAATAACTATACAGAGGTAAAACTTGTAGCTCAGCGGAGATGGCGATAAGTTGCCAGTGGCTTGCCTTATACACTTACCAATAGAAATAGTTCAACTATTCAGCATGCTTGAGCAGGTGATGTGCCTGTAGGAAATACACCTATATATATATTCTGATATATGCGGATGCCTATACAACTGCAGGAGAGCTTGTTAATCAATATATCATTACTTGGGAAGAAAGGCTGTGTGCACCCAAAAGTAAAAGGAACTTTGCAAGCAACCTAAATACAGAACAGAGTATTTGGTGACGTTTTGATGAAGCTACTGCACGATGGACACGGCTGCATCGAGCGGCAATCCGCTCTATCTAGGCAGTCACGGCGGCAACAGCGAAGCGGTAGTAACGACCCGTACACAAGGAAGAATTCCGTGTTATTCGCAGATAGTAGAAATCCTAATGGGAAGTGTCAAAGTGTATTCAAGTGGTTTCGGAAAAGAATACCAAAGGAGACCGTCAGCCTAAAGTAATAACTTTCCGCTGTTCAGTAGGAGGGAGGCTTATCACATTGCGTTGGCGCCTCAAGGAGGTACCCCTCCGGCCAATAATTACCTATGAATTGGTATCAGAGCAGACAGGGCAGACAAATCGAGCAGTCCTCAATACAGCAGGAGACGATGAGAACTTCTTCGCCCAGGCTGGTAAACAGCTCGGACACTTTCAAACACTCGTTATGTATTTAAAAGTAACTCGATGCGTGCAACAGAGGCAGAAACTGTGCAAGGCTGGTTGTCTAACTATCAAGCCTTTGCCAAATGAAGCCGATAAGACTACTTGTGCGACGGACGGAAGAGCGCTGTGCTTTCGGTACCTTGCTGGGAGAAGTAAGATAACTATAAAATGGTATCGATGCAGTGCTCTAACACCGCTTTGCACACAGGAGCTACTTGCATGCGATAACCAGTGAGTGAGTGCTGAGTTTCATGTCAATCCATCATATCGTAAAATTGGAGACTAACTCACACGGCAGTGTGAACGCTTATCTTCAACAAACACATCAGAATATCAGTTTGTGCGTCCAGCTATTGCACCTACCCTACAGCGGTGCAAAAACACGACACCGTAAAATGCTTATCGAACGACCCTGTTGATAATGCTACTTATCCTGCGATGTTTGATTTGAACGAATTGTTCACTGATAGCAATTCTAATCCTTTATATATAAAGAAAATCACAGATAAAGTGCGAGTTCTCGCTGTGCCTGCTAATGGAAGTGAGCCTCATACCAGTGCCTTTGTGGGAAAAACCAATACCTTTGTATATACAATATCTTCTTCTTGTGGAGGTATTGGCAACTGCAAAGCGACCTTGACAGGTGGCTGAGCAGCCATCATCGCTTCAGGGAGTAACCGCAAGACCTCAATCTTTGCACAGACATCGGCTACTTATCAGGAATATAGAAAACTTGATGTATATGAGGGCTTATGGAAGCAGCTATAACCAATTGCGGAAATAGTGGAGCTAACTCTGCGTCGGTGTGAAAGTCAGCGATGCAGAGTGCACAAAACAATCGAAAACAGCCACCACTTCTAAGGCACTATCGCGGATGGTAGTAGCAAAAGTGCTCTTACGATCTTGCTAAAGCTAGGCTGTGCAAGCAGTGTTTATACTATTAGGCATAATAAAGTGGTGCTGGCACAGCACCTGAGTCTAAAACGTGGGAGGTATGTGCGCCCGTCTATAGGAGGGCTCAAAAACTGATAGACCCAGCTAATCCTTCTCAAATAGTAGTATATCAAGGAGGTGAGAACTTTGGACCTTCATCATTTTATTTGAGCACTACAGGAATTACTATGTCTAAGAAAATGGGTGATTGCGAAACTGCACAAGCAGCCGTAAGTTTACCCATAAAAGGGCGAAAACACAAGGACAAGCACAAACATTAGATTGTGTACACTTGTAAATATGCAAATGGATTCTCGTACGTTTTGGCGTCAGAAGTGAGAGATGCTCTCAAAGCGTTGTATCCTAATGCTACCGTTATTAAAATGTAGCACTACAGGAGTGAATATACGGTCTGATTTTGTATATATTTTCTAATAGACATACTTTTCACTATTGAAGAAAACAACAAGTGTGCTTCCGAGCCCTATACATTCTCTATATTGAAAGAAAAAGACAACAGCAACCCTAAAACAAGTATCCTCTGTGCAGGAGTAGCTCAAACCGTTGCCACTATAAAAGCACAATTGGCTGATAGCTCGGCGAGTATACCTCAAGAATGGTATAACTACAACGAGCAAGCTGATAATGACAACTATCAATACTGCGGTTGCACTATGTATACAGTACAAACCTCTGGCAAATGTACTAGTGATAAATCTCCTATTTCGTTTGGTATCGGGCAGAGCAACTGATACCCCCAATGGACTAATAGAACCACAGGTTGTGTTAATGCAATAAGCTGAGCTCAAAGCTGATATCCGCGCTCAGAAGCAGCACGTGGAAGTCGGGCATTGGCAATCTATGCGGGACTAATAGATACCAACAAAGGCACAGCGCCCTGCAGCTGATAGCGCAACCCTTACGCAAAGCCACCTATTCGTATGCTTATGCAGAGGCAGGCAAGTGTGAATCGGCTGTACGCCATATTACTATCAGCCGTGTAGCAACGCCTGCCGTAACCCAAACTGCCTACACTTTATGTGGAGGTAGCCAAACCATAGCCTCTTTGCAGCCGCAGATTACTAACATCATATGTGTATAACAGTGCCACGGGAGGAGTCCGTTGGCAAGCACTACCCATTATTAGCAGGCACCACTTATTATGTCTGCAGAAGAGCGGTAATTGTGAGAGTGAAAGTAGCCGTGGCGGTAACACAAGGCACTTCGAGATAAACACTGAACTTCCAATCGTCAACAACTCGCTCAACTGTATACCAACAGGTCGAGTTTGCGCTTCCAAATTCAAAATGCTCAAGCAGGTGATACGTATGTCAGTAGAACTTATTGAAGCTCCTGCAACCTATGCTGGTACACCGCACCTTCTCCTATCACAGCTAATGATAAAGATGGGCTATAACCTGTGAAATTTACAGGCTATAATATGCCAGCAGGTAACTATAAGGCTAAGTTACACGCTTGTAGCGTAGCAAACTCACCAACCAGTGCACTGCTACAATGGGAAAAATTACAACGCGATTTCCCAGCTCCTGATAGAAGTAATAACGACTTTGGTAGCGACCAAGTCTATAGAGATATCCAAAGTGGAGGACAACCAAGTTGTGAATATTTAGATATCCGTTATAGCAATAACACCAACTCACCATTCATAAGTATTTCAATACGCCTGAATTGCAGCTCTCTACAGTATACAGCATATTCTAAGAAAGACTTGGCAGAGTTTTATGGAGGAGATGAAAATAATGCGAATATCGTATGGCGTCCATTATTTTCAGTACCTGCAGGAAAGACATCTTCTTCAAAGATGATATATTACGATTTGAAAGCTCACAATCGTACCTATAAAGACCTAAAGAAGATCCTGATAAATTGCCTAAGTTCTACTTCCGTATCAAAGGGCAAAATTGTAATAACAACGTAAGCCAATGCTTGCAGGAGATATGCGCTTTATGAATACAGGTATTGTATTTGGAGGTACTTGTACGGCACCTAAAATGTCGATTACGAGCCGAAAACCAAATCGTTTGTTATCCTGTAAACTACATTATCAAGCAAAAATGGAGTGAAAGTAGGGGAAGGGCAAATCTACAGCTCACGGAGAAGAAAAGAGGTTACTACGCTTGAGTAATGGTCAGCCTTTCAAAGCAGATGAAGAATATGAAGTAGTATTTACATCAACTGATGGACAAACAGCAACCCGAAAAAGAAACCTTTAATACATTCTATAATAGAATACGTCAGGAGGTCAGTACAAACAAGAAGTAAGATGTTTTGGAATACTCGTACACCTAAGGGAAGAATAGAGGTACTCTTTAGAGTAAACCAATCAGGGTCTATATTGCCTATCTGCAAGGCTTTTAAGGTAACCTTATTGCAAGCCCAGCTGTGTCTATGTAAATGAGCCAGGAAAAACTCAAACTCAATGAAACGGTTTACTATCAATTATAGAAACCCTAATAGCGTTACTACTAACATTATAGCTACTCAGAATCAAGATGATGTTACGCAAAACTTCTCTTTGCCTGCGAGGTATTTACAAAATTAAAGTAGAAGACCTTTGTGGAAATGTAACCTATGTGTATAGTGTTCTCAGATTCTACTAAAGAAGAGTTTGAACTTGTTTTATCCTACTTACCAAGAGAAGCCATTAACACCTCAAACAGAGACCGAGGTGTGCTAAAGTAAGAGTTTATCCATTTAGAGGTAATCCCTACTTTCGATTGGTTGAAAGCTGAAAATAAAAACAGAAAGTGTATGTCTGCCTTTATAAACGCCCTGACGGTATTGCAGAAGGAGATGTGACAGTGAGCAGTAATTTGAGTCAGCAGTTAGAAGTTAAAGATATATTAAAAGCTGTTTTACAACCCTAATGAACTCCTAACTCAGTAAATCAGTATTTCTCCTTGCCGAGAAACCAAAAATTCTGAAGGTAGCTATACTTTTGTATATGGAGGAAAAATGAGATGCTACCAATAGCAGCCGAGGCAAGATATATTCACCCTATATATCAAACAATGGCACAATGGTTGTGTACGCACTTTCACTATCAGTGTAGATGATGTGCTTCTCAACTTCGATAAAATAGCTATATAGGCTACAAATGTGAAGATAATACTGGTAAAATTGTCGTGAAAGCCATCAATGGTATTGGCGGTTCAGGTACTTATCAATACGATTTGTACAATGTGAAAAACGGCACACTTATCGAAACAAAACCCGCTGCTAAAGAGTACTGCAGTTACCTTTACCAACTTAGGAACTTTTTACAGCCGGACAAAATAGTCGTTGGGTGAAAATCACCGATTCAACAGTGCTTCGATCCTGTTTGGAAAAGAATTTGCCTATCACGCCACTCAACAATCCACAGTTGGCGTTGGCTACACCGTACAAACGGCTTATTGCTAGGAAGACACGTAACTATTACCTTTGCATTCGTTGAGAGACAGCCCGCTTATCGGTGGAAATATCCTAACGGAACTACAGTAACTTCTCGCGCTCCTCAGTTAGTAGCTGCATCAATTGATGCACAACTACGCAGGTACTTGCCAGTGGTAGCACAGAGACTCACCTGCGTGCTAATACAGTAACTTTTCAACTACAATGTAAGAAATTTTAGAAAAACCAGCTAACGGAAAAACCTATACTTTCTGTGCTGGTGCTACAGATAACTGAGTTGAAAGCCAAAGTAGCAACGATACCGCTACTGTAAATGTCTATAAAAAGTGGCACTTTGGTGACCAATAACAATGAAGCGCTCAGCGCAACAGCAGCTTATGCGTAAGTCGCTTTTCAACGCTGCTTGCGAAACAGATACAAAGTAGCTGGCAGTTACTATTAATCAGCTGTAAGTTTAACAGTACCCAGCAACTTTAACGGTAACATGCAGGCTGCCAATATCGATGCGACCAGTAAACAACTGGCTCGGTCGGGCTGCAGTTACCGATACTTGTGGTGCAGCGACGCTAACTCACGATTTTGCAGCTGTAAAACCAACGAACTGGTGCACACATCAGTAGTAACAGTAACTAACTCCGCGAAAAAGACCCTCAAAGGAAATACAGTAACTCAAAACAAGTGTCATCAGGTAAATAGTACGCTAATGGTTGCTAAAACGGATACTTACACCATAACCAATGGTACTAAGCACAGCTACTACCACTGGAACGGTATTGAGACAATGATAAATTGGGTGCTAAAACGCCAACCACCGATATTATTCTTACGGTAGTAACCACCACCGATGTAGTGGAGCGAGCTGAAAACACCTACATTAAACAACGATGGTACTGTTACTGCCTTCGGGTACTAAATCGGGTGCTGTAAGGATAGTGTATAGCATTTGCGAGCGTTTGAACCCTGACAAGTTGTGCAACCGCCACTGCCACTGTAAGTAGGTGGGTACGCCATGGTGTAGCTAAACCGGACACTTACCGCCAATGAGCAATTGCTGGCACGACTGCTACCACTGGAACGGTATTAGACAACGATAAACTCGGCACTAAAACGCCAACCACTACCGATGTAATTCTTACGGTAGTAACCACCACCACTGATGAGTAGGCGCTACTAAAGCGCCTACATTAAACAACAATGGTACTATTACCGCACCTTCAATTTCAATCGAGTGCCTTACGAGGATGAGTGTATAGCATCTGCGACGTTTGAACCTAACAATTGTGCAGCTGCTACCGCCACTGTAGAGCGCGTACGAATTGTTGCCAAAAGCTGATACCTACACCGCAGCAATGGTCTGGCGACTACTACCACTGGAACGGTATTAGATAACGATAGAATTGGGCACTAAAACGCCCAGCCACCACCGATGTGAGTTCTTGCGGTGACTACTACCACCGATGTAGTAGGAGCGACTGAAAACGCCAGACACTCAGCAACGATGGTACTATTGCTGTGCCTTCGGTGCTAAATCGGGTACTTACGAGATAGTGTATAGCATCTGCGAGCGTTTGAACCCTAACAATTGTGCAACTGCTACCGCCACTGTAAAAGTAGGCAGTACGCCAATTGTTGCTAAACCGGACACTTACAGCATAACCAATGGTACTAGCACGACTACTACCACTGGAACGGTATTAGATAACGATAAATTGGGTACTAAAACGCCAACCACTACCGATGTAATTCTTACGGTAGTAACCACCACCACTGATGTAGTAGGCGCTACTAAAACGCCTACATTAAACAACAATGGTACTTTACTGTACCTTCGGGTATAAATCGGGTACTTATGAGATGGTGTATGGCATCTGTGAGCGTTTGAACCTAATAATTTGTGCAACCGCCACAGCGACTGTAAAGTAGGCAGTACGCCAATTGTTGCTAAACGGATGCACACACAACCAATGGTGATGGTGACGACTACCACTGGAACGGTGATGAGATAACGATAAATTGGTGTACTAAAACGCCAACTACTACCGATGTTATCTGCACGGTAGTAACCACCACCACTGATGTAGTAGGAGCGACTAAAACACCCATTAAAACAACGATGGTACTATTGCTGCTGCGGGTACTAAATCAGGTACCCACGAGATGGTGTATAGCATTTGTGAGCGTTTGAACCCTAATAATGTGACAGCCACGGCCACTGTAAAAGTAGGCAGTACGCAATTGTTGCGCAAAGCTGATACTTACACTGTAACCAATGGTACTAGCGACAACTACCACTGGAACGGTGTTAGATAACGATAAATTGGGTACTAAAACGCCAGCTAGCCGATGTTATCCTTACGGTGGTAACCACCACCACTGATGTGGTAGAGGGCAACTAGACACCTACTTTAAAGCAACAATGGTACTATTTACCGTAGCCTTCAGGTACTAAATCGAAATTACTTAGAGGATAGTGTATAGCATCTGTGAGCGTTTGAACTAATAATTGTGCAGCAGCCACAGCCACTGTAAAGTGGGCAGTACACCAATTGTTGCCAAAGCTGGTGCGCACGTAACCAATGGTACTAGCACCACAACAACTATAGGTACAGTGTTAGACAACGACAAACTCGGCACTAAAACGCCAGCAACGGCTGATGTTATCCTTACGGTAGTAACCACCACCACCGATGTGGTAGACGACTAAAACGCCAACGCTCAGCAACGATGGTACTATTGCATACCTTCCGGGTACTAAATCAGGTACTTATGAGATAGTGTATAGCATCTGTGAGCGTTTGAACCTAACGAACCTGTGCAACAGCCACAGCCGCACTGTAAAAGCCGGCAGTACGCCAATTTGTGCTGAGCCGGACACTCACCGCGCAGCAATGGTACTAGCGACGACTACCGCGAGAACGGTATTGAGATAACGATAAATTGGGTACTAAAACGCCAACAACGACCGATGTGATTCTCACCGTAGTAACCACCACTACTGATGTATAGAGCGCTACTAAAACACCACATTAAAACAGCGATGGGTACTATTACTGTTCCTTCGGGTACTAAATCAGGTACTTACCGAGATAGTGTATAGCATTTGTGAGCGTTTGAACCCTGACAACTGTGCAACAGCCACTGCCACTGTAAAAGTGTTTGTTCCTACTGTGGCAACACCAACAACTATTGAAGCGGTGAACGATGGTGCCCACTATCACTAGTACCACGGAGGCACTACGGCAAGTGTTCTTACCAACGATAAACTCAATGGCGTTCCGAGCCCAAGTATCGGTTCAGTAGCTGCGGGAATACGCATACTCCAGCAGGCTGCTCGAACCCTGATGGGACTATCAGATCGCACAATACCCCTGCGGGTATACATACGATAAGCTATACAATCTGTGCGGTAGCAAGTCCACCACGGTATTGCTTTGCTGAGCATCGTAGTAACGGTAAGTGGCACAACTACAAGCACCACTACGCCAGCAACTATCGAAGCCGTGAACGATGGTGTAACACTATCACTAGTACCACAGAGAGTACTACGCCAGTGTATTGATAATGATAAGTTGGATAGAATTTTCGACGCAAGTATCAGCTCTGTAACACTCCGGAACACAGCAGCTCTAGCGGCTTCGCTGAACCCCTAACGGAACGATTACGGTAGCACAAACACCCAGCGGGTACACATACGATAAGCTACGATATGTGCGTATGCAAGTCCTACTGTATGTAGCACAGCGAGCATCGTAGTAACGGTAAGTGGCAGACTACAAGCACTACCCCAGTATGCCGACGCAGTGAACGATCGTTCTGCAGCCGCTATCACACGCCAGTAGTGGTGAATGTGTGTTTGGTAACGATACTAACGAGACAACCACTCTAATGTGGTCGCAAACCTGCGCAATGGTACGGTAGTGAGCTGAATCGTGAGTGTCTGTCGAATATCGTCCTAACACAGGATTTGAAGGCACGAGATGCCTTTGTAAGCAATACGCTAAC